>JAESGJ010000311.1_pt1 | contig 41271 bp, 36 predicted proteins | sample 9266241 | NCBI WGS metagenome assembly JAESGJ01 (sample SAMN14514841, study PRJNA621669) | algae metagenome | isolation source: Brasilonema octagenarum HA4186-MV1 and co-occurring heterotrophs from wet... | place: USA: Manoa Valley, Hawaii | collected 2009-07-20
GCGCCTACAACTCCCCGCATCTGCTCATGCAGTCCGGCGTCGGCGATGCGGACGACCTGACCGCGGGTGGCATCACCCCGCTGTTCAACCTGCCCGACGTCGGACGCCACATGCAGGACCACGCCGGCTGCTTCATGAGCTTCTTCAGCTCCGTACCGCCCCTGCTCGGCCCGGACACCTCGCGCGAGGAAGCCCAGCTGCGCAGCGAGGGCACCGGCCCGATGGCGTGGACGGAGGTCGGCGGGTTCATGAATTCGTCCGATGACGTCCCGGCGCCCGATCTCCAGTTCCACGCCGCCCTCGGCATCGTCCGCGACGAGGGTCTGTCCGCACCCACCGAGCCGGGAATGTCGTTCGGCCCCTACGTCGCCCGCCCCGCAAGCCGTGGCTCGGTGCAGCTCCGTCACCCGCACCCGTATGCCAAGCCGCGGATCGTGCACAACTACCTGGCGGACGAAGACGACCGCATCCGGTTGCGCGCAGGCCTGCGGATCGGCATGGAGATCGCCCGCCAGTCGGCCCTGACGTCGATGCTCGACACCGACCTCCGGTCGGCCGCAGACGCGGGTCTGGCGCCGGTGTCGGATTCCGACGAGGACATCGACACCTTCATTCGCACGCAGTCGTTTTCGTTCTACCACCCGTCGGGCACCTGCATGATGGGCAAGGTCGTCGACGAGCAACTGCGCGTGCACGGCTTGCAGAACGTGCGGGTGGCCGACACGTCGATCATGCCGACACTGGTCACCGGAAACACCAACGCACCGGCGATCATGATCGGCGAGCGGGCGGCCGACTTCATCCGCCGGGGTCGGTGACCCCGGAGGCACACGCCGTGTTGGCCGAACCCGACGACGATCCACCACCGTTGGGCGCTCTCATCGACCGGTTCGACATGGAGATCGTCGAGTTCGTGCTGTCCTGGGCGCCGTACGGCGGACCTCCGGAGGACGAGTGCGTGCCCCGGTTCGGCATGCCTCGCGATCGACTGATGGCGCGCTTCGGCGGGATCGTCTGCCACGGCAGGCGCGAGAACCTGACCTACCAAGAGCTGGCCCTGCTCGCGCGTGCGGCCACGCTCCCGATCCCGGCCGAGCCGCGGCCACGGCCGCATCGGGCCGACGACATGTCGGCCGCCATCGGGAAACCCGTACTGCGGCGCGGTGTCTGGCGGTGGGCGTGAGTCGCCCGGGTCAGCCCGCGGACGCGCTCATCTTCGGCAGGTCGGCCAGCAACTGACGGGTGTAGTCGTGCGTCGGGTGGTCCAGCACGTCGGCGACGGGTCCCGCCTCGACGATGCGCCCAGCCGCCAGCACGATCACGTTCTGGGCGATGCTGCGCACCACCGCGAGGTTGTGGGTGATGAACACCATGGAGAGCCCGCGCGTGAGCTGGAGGTCGCGCAGCTGCTCGACGAGCAGCGCCTGCACCGAGACGTCGAGCGCCGAGGTCACCTCGTCGCACACCAGCAGTTCGGGACCGACGGTCAGCGCCCGCCCGACCGCGACGCGCTGGCGTTCGCCGCCCGAGAGCTGATCGGGCATCCGGTTGTAGAACTCCCGGCTGAGGGCCACCGTGTCGAGCGTCTCGACCACCTTGCGGCGACGCTCGGGGCCGGACTGTCCGGTGAAGAACCACAGTGGCTCTTCGACGTTGTCTCCCACGGACATGCGCGGATTCAGCGAGCTGAAGGGGTTCTGGAAGACGAACTGCAGCCGCTGACGGAGTTCGCGGGTCCGCTTGGCGGCGGCGGGCGCGAGTCGCTCGTCACCGAACGTGGCGTCGCCCGTCCAGTCCGCGTGCAGGCCGGTGAGGCACCTGGCCAGGGTCGTCTTGCCGGAGCCGGACTCGCCCACGATCGCCGTGCACGTTCCCGGTTCCACCGTGAAGTCGACGTCGTGCAGCACCTGAGCGGCGCCGTAGTGGGCGTTGAGTCCCTTGATCTTCAGCGCGGGCCCCGGCCGACCGCCGACGGTCGGGACCGCGGCAGGGCCTGCGCCGGGATCAGACGTCACCGGCACCGGGTGCAGACAGCGCGCCACGTGATCCGGTCCGAGCGGGATCATCTCGGGCAGGGCCGCCCGACAGTCGTCCTCGGCGGCGGGGCACCGGTCGGCGAAGCAACAGCCCTTGGGCCACTTACCGGGCCGCGGCGGATTCCCCTCGATGCCGACCAGGACGGTGCTGCGGTCCGGTGACGGCGCCGCCTTGAGCAGCCCGACCGTGTAGTGGTGGCGGGCCTGCTCGAAGAGTGCTGCGGTGGGCCCCATCTCGACGAGCCGGCCCGCGTACATCACCGCGGTCTCGTCGGCGATCTGCCCGACCACCGCGAGGTCGTGACTGACGTAGACGATCGTCGCACCGTACTGGGTGCTCAGGTCCGCGACGGTATCGAGCACGTGGCGCTGGGTGGAGACGTCGAGCCCGGTGGTCGGCTCGTCGAGCACGATCAGCCGTGGACGGCAGGCGAAGGCCATGGCGATGCCGATGCGCTGCTGCTGGCCGCCGGAGAGTTGATGGGGGTAGCTCTTGAGCACCCGCTCCGGATCGGACAGGTGCACCTGCACCAGCAGTTCGCGGACCCGCTCGTCCACGGTCTGATCCTTGAGCGCGTCCGGGTGAACCTGGAGCGCCTCGCGCAGCTGCGTGCCGATGCGGAGCGCTGGGTTCAGCCCGCTGGCCGGGTCCTGCGGCACGTAGGCGACCAGTCGTCCACGCGCCCTGCGGAGTTCGGCGTTCGACATCTTCAGGACGTCGACGTCGCCGATCATCACCGAGCCCGCGGCGATCTCGAGACCGCGCCTGGCCAGCCCGAGCAGGGCGACGCCGACGGTGCTCTTGCCGGAGCCGGACTCGCCGACCAGGCCGAGGATCCGGCCGCCCGCGACGGCGAAGGACACGTCCTTGACCACCGGGGTCTTGTGCTTCTTGGTGACGACGGTCAGGCCGGTGACGGTCAGTCCTCGTCGTTCGCGGGAAGTATCCACGGGTGCATCCTCGAGCTGTGCGGTCATGACGGTTCTCCGGCCGAAGGTTGACTTTGTGTGTCGTCGCCGCGGTCCTCGCCGAAGCTGGCCCTGGCCAACGCATCGACGAGCATGTTGACGCCGATCGCCAACAGGGCCAACAGAATTGCGGGCGCAAGCACGCCCCATGGATTGGAGGCCAGGCCGAGGCGGTTCTCGTTGACCATCACGCCCCAGGACGGGTTCGGCGGCTGGGCGCCGAAGCCGAGGAAGTTCAAGCCCGAGATCAGCACGATCGAGAAACCCAGGCGCAGACCGGCTTCCACCGCCAGCGGCGTGGTCAGGCTGGGCATCACGTGGCGCATGATGACCTGACGCGGCGGCATCCCCCACATCGCGACGACCTTGACGAAGTCGCGTTCGCAGACGTCCTGAGCCGAGGCGTAGGCCACCCGGGCCACCTGGGGCGCCTGGCCGAGCGCGACGGCGAGCACCAGCAACCAGAGCTTGTTGCCGATGACGCTGAGGAACAACAGGACGAGGACGAGTTGCGGTAGCGCCAGCAGGATGTCGACCGACCGCATGATGATGCCGTCGGTCTTGCCGCGGCGGTAGGCGGCCACCACGCCGCAGACGGCGCCGACGGCCACGGCGAGCACCGTCGCGATCACCGAGAGCAGCAGGAGCAGCCAGCCGCCGTGCAGCACTCTGGCCAGCACGTCGCGGCCCAGGCTGTCGCCGCCGAGGATGCCCCCGTCGCCGCCCGGTGGTTGGTACGGAGCGGTGGTGAACGCGTTGGGCGTGTCATTGCCGACGAACGGTCCGACAAAGGCGATCAGCACGACCACCAGGGTCAGTGCCAGGCCCACGCGCCCACGCGCGGTGCGCAGCGCCGTCCGCACGATGCGCGCGGCGTTGCTCTGGCGCTTCGGCGCATCGACGTCGTCGGGAGTTGCGGGAGTAGCGATTTCAGTCATCGCGGGGACCTCCGTCGAGGAGTGACCAACACCACGCCGACGTCGGTCAGGATGTTGAGCACCACGTAGAACGCTGCCAGCAGCAGGACCAGGAACTGGATCATGGGCACGTCGCGACCGGTGATCGCACCGACCAGCTGCAGGCCGATGCCCGGGTATTGGAAGACCGTCTCGACGAGCACGATGCCGCCCGCGAGGTAGAGCAGGTTGAGACCGACCACCTGGATGCTGGGGGCCAGCGCGTTGGGTAGCGCGTGGCGGAACAGCAGCCTGCGGTCGCTGACACCCTTGAGCTTGGCGACCTCGGCGTAGTCACTGGACAACGACTCGATCATCGAGGCGCGGATCATCCGGAAGACGTACGGCGTGATGACGATGACCAGGGTCAGGACGGGCAGCACCAGTTCGTTGGGATGATCCCAGATTTGTTGTCCTGGCGGCAGAATCGACAGCGCGGGGAACCACTGGAACACCTGCACCGCGAACACCAGGACCACCAGGACGCCGACCACGAACTCCGGCAGCGAGCTGGCGGCCAGCGCGAACACCGACATGGCGTGATCGAGCGGCTTGTCACGCCGCGAGGCGGCGAGCACGCCGAGCACGATGCCGACGATCGTCGAGATGACCGCCGCGATGACGATCAGGACGATCGAATTCATCAGGTTCGGGCGTACCACGTCCCAGACCGGCTGCTGGCGCGTCAGCGACGTGCCGAAGTCGCCGTGCAGGAGACCTGTGAACCAGTGCCAGAAACCGCTCAGCACGGGCTGATCGAGATTCAGCTGATGTCGCAGCAGCGCAAGGCGTTCGGGGGTGGCCTGCTGGCCGAGGATGGCGTTGGCGGCATCGCCGGGCAGCACCAGCGTGGCGAAGTAGACGATGATCGACACCACGAACACCGAGAAGATGCCCCACAGCGCTCGCACCACCACCAGATCGCGGATGGGATGCTGATTTCGTCGCTTGCCGGCGGGGCGCCCGGTGCCCGCTGCTAGATCGCGATCCGGCAGCGGCGCTCCGCCCGGTGGACCGGACCCGAGTTCGTCGGTGGTCAGTTCCATGGTGATCTCCTCACTCCGCGACCCGCGCCTGCCGACCGTCAGGCCGACAGCCAGAAGTGCTTCCAGTCGAAACCGCCTGGGCTCAAACCGTTCTTGGTCTCCTCGACGCCCTGGACGTTCTGGGCGGCGGCATCGATCACCGGGAAGAAGTAGGGGATGATGTTGCCGCCGGAGTCGTACTCGATCTTCTGCATCTGGTGGGCCAGGTCCGCCTGCTTGCCCTTGTCCAGGGTCCCGACCGCCTGCGCGTAGAGCGCGTCGTAGGCGGGATCGTTCTGGAAGGTCGCGTTGAAGGGTGCGGCCGGCTTGTTCGTGAGCGCCTGCGACACGGCCACCAGGTAGGGCTGAGTCGGCCAGTAGTCCTGGGAGAACGTGGTCTTCAGATACGAGTTGGCGAAGTAGTCCGTCGAGTTCTGCTGGTTGATGTTCACCTTGATGCCCGCCGCGGCGGCCTGGGTGGCGAACACCTGCGCCGCCTGGATACCGCCCGGCGCGTTGACCGTGGTGACCAGATCGATCGACAGATCCGAGTAACCCGCTGCGGCGAGAAGCGATTTCGCCTGCCCGATGTCCTGAACGCGCTGCGGGAGGGACTGGTCGTAGATGGGGTCGACGATGCCGATGACGTCGTTTCCGATCGTGCCGAGCCCACCGAACACCTGGTTGAGCATCTGGGGCCGGTCGACCACCAGTCGCATCGCCTGCCGCACCCGAGGATCGGTGAACGGCTTCTGGTCCATCCGCATCGTGAACGGGCCCCAGCTGCCGGTCTTGGAGATGGTGACCTTGTAGCCGCCGCCGCGCAGGGCTGCCACCGACGGTGCGGACAGGAAGTTGACGAGGTCGAGCTGACCCGACTGCAGACCGGAGATCTGGCTGGTTTCGTCGGCGATGTTCGTCGTCACGATCGCGTCGAGGTACGGCAGTCCGCTCTGCCAGTAGTTCTCGTTGCGGACGAAGGTGGACTGCGTGCCGGGGGTGAAGCTCTGGTACTTGAACGGCCCGGTGCCGTCGGGGTTCTTGGGGTCGTAGCCCCGCGGCACCATGTTGATGAAGTACAGCGAGAGCGCCTCGGGCAGGATCGAGAAGGGCGTCGAGAACTTCAGCAGGACGGTGGTGGGGTCGACGGCCCTGGACGCCTTCAGGTCCAGCGGTCCCAGCGCCACCGAGCCCGGGAACTTGTTGTCGAACATGCGTTGGAAGCTGAACAGCACGTCGTCGGCGACGAACGGCTTGCCCTGATGCGTGGTGATGCCCGCGGGAATCTTGATGGTCCACTCGGTGGCGTCGGCGTTCGGCGTGATCGACTGCGCCATCACCATCTCGATCTGGGCCTGGTTGTTCAGGCGCACCAGCGGGTCGTACAGCATGGGGACACGCGCGTTGTCGGTGTTGGTCAGCGGGTTGTGGGCGTCCAGCGTGTCCGAGGTTCCGCCGCCCGAACCGCCGAAGCGCAGCGTGCCGCCGTGCCGTGCGGGCCCCGCGGACTGGGACGACGTGCTGCTGCTGCCGCCGCACGCCGCCAGCACGCCGGCTGCCGCGATGGCCCCTGCGCCCATGAGCGAACGGGTGAGGAATTTCCGTCGATCCCAGGCATCGAGGCTCTGGGGAAGAATCAACCCCGAGTGGGTACGAATCTCGTTCACGGCCGAACCTTTCGCTAAGGGTGGGGCGGACATCGGCAGACCGTGAGAGAGCAGGCGGCCGCAATAACGGCCAACTTAACTCTCCTTTAACGGCTATGTCGACTGAAACTTGCAATTGGGCTGGTTTTCACGGTAAATCCACCCTTGACGACGGGGAAGCCACACTGTGTGCAACAGATCTTGTCTACTTTGCGCACGATTGCCGTGCAGGAAGCCGCGTGATATGGATGGTCCCCCGCCAGCGCGCCCGAAGGCCCCGCGAGGAGGGGCTCGGAGACGCCCAGGCACGCCCCGACCTGGCAACCGATCCCGGCCTTGCCGTCGGCCCGTGCCACGTGCGCGTTCAGACGCGTGGCGCGAGCGACTGCCGGTCAGCCCACCGCAACGTGGAGTCCCGGACGTGCAGAACGGGATCGATGACGATGTCCCGATGGGGCGCAGTCGGATTCGCCAGACGTTCGAACAGTAGCCGGACCGCCTCGCTGCCGAGCCGAGCGGGAAAGGTCGAGGCAGTGGTCAGCGGCGTCGGCTGCAGCGCCGCCTCCTCGATGTCGTCGAACCCGGCCAGCGCGATGCCCCGCCCGGCTTCGATCCCACGGTGCCGGAGGGCGCCGAGCACGCCGAGCGCGACGACGTCGCTGTACGCCACGATGGCGTCGGGAAGGCCGGGCAGGTCGAGCAGTTGACGCGCCGCGCGCGTGCCACCGAGTCGTTCCGCGTCGGTCGGAAACGACAACTCGTGCGCGAACTCGACACCGCGCGCCGCCGCGCCCGAGCGCAGACCGCCCTCGCGTTCGGCACGCACCGGACAGCTGGGCGGGCCTCCGACGAACGCCATGGACCGCACCCCGACATCGGCGAGATGGGCGGCGACCTGCTCACCCGCCGCCCAGTGGTCGACCCGCACGCGGTCCGAATCCCAGCCCGTCACCCGGCGGTCGATGAGGACGTGCGGAACCCCCGTCGCTCCGAAGATCGACTCGAGATCGACCGAGGTCGTCTCGCTGGTCGGTAGCAGGACAATGCCGTCGACCCGCTGTTCGACCATGGTGGACAGCACCGCCTCCTGGCGATCCAACCGGTCGCGGCTGTACCCCGTGAGCAGCGTGCAGCCGGCCTCGTGGGCGACTTCTTCGACGGCCATCGTGAGGTCGGCGAACCAGGGGTCGCGAACACCGGTGAGCACCAGACCGATGGCCATGGTCCGCTGCGTCCTCAGATTGGCGGCCTGCCGGTTGTAGACGTAGCCGAGCGAGGCCATCGCCGCCCTGACCCGCTGGGCCGTCGCCTCGGGGATCTTGGGGTTGCCGCGCAGGACCAGGGAGACGGTCGCACGGGAGACACCGCTCTCGGCGGCGACGTCGTTGATGGTGACTCTGGACGGCATGGGACTCCGTTTCGCGGGGCGCCACTGATGATAGAACGATCTACCGATCCGACCGACATCTGACGGCAAAAGGCGGCCGTGGCGTCTCCGGCGCCCCCGTTGACAGTCCGTCGAGACCGGCGGTAGGGTCCGATTTGGTAGATCGTTCTACCACGTCTCCGACATCCGCCCCGCGGCAGCGCGCCGCGACCGTGACCACCTGCCTGGGAGTTCACCCGTGCCGATCCACACCGTGCTGGGCCCGATCGCCCCCGACGATCTCGGGCTGACGAGCATGCACGAGCACCTGTTGCTCGACGCCCGGTGTCTGTACCTTCCCACCCCTGGCGCGCTGCCCGACGACGAGCGCGTGTCCCTACGCACTCTCGGCGACCTCCGCTGGCACAACCAGGGCCTGCGGGACAACCTCGTGGTCGACGACGAGGCAATGATCGCCGAGGGCCTGATCGCCTTTCGCGACGCCGGCGGCAGCGCCGTCGTCGACATGACGAACATCGGCCTGGGCCGCGAGGTGCAGCGACTGCCGGACCTGGCGCGCCGCACGGGCGTCCACCTACTGATCGGGTCCGGGTGGTACCGGGCACCCTCGCATCCTCCCGAGGTCGAGACATCAAGCGTCGAAACGCTTTCCGCTCACTTGGTCGACGAGTTGCGCAACGGCGTCGACGACACCGGCATCCTGCCCGCCCTCATCGGGGAGCTCGGCACCAGCGCGCCCATCACGACGAACGAGGAGAAGGTACTGATCGCCTCGGCCCACGCGTCGGCCGAGACGAACGCGGCGATCAACGTGCACCTCGAAACCGATGGTGGCCGGGACGGTCTCGCGGTCGTCGACATCCTGGTACGCGAGGGCGCCGATCCCCGCCGCATCATCCTCAGCCATCTCGATGAGCGGATCGACCTGCCGTACCACCTCGAACTCGCCGACACCGGCGTGGTGCTCGAACTCGACACGTTCGGCATGGAGTCCTACTGGGAGTTCCCCCACCGCGACCCGACCGATCACCAGCGGTTCGAGCACGTGGCCGAGCTCGTCGGACGCGGACTCGCCGACCGGATCACGCTGGGCTGCGACGTCTTCTGCAAGACCGCACACACGGCCTTCGGCGGCATGGGTTACGAGCATCTGCCGAAACGGGTTGTGCCCGCACTCAATCGACACTTCGGGATCACCGACGCCCAGCTGGAGACCATGTTGGTCACCAACCCGCGCCGACTCCTCGACCGACCGTGAACCTCGCCAACAGAACGGAATCCGGCATGACCACCATCGACGACACCCGCGACCTCACCGCCCTCGCCCACGAGCACTACGTCTGGCCGCTGCTGCATCGGGCGGACCTCGCCAAGGAACCTCCGTTGGTGATGACCAGGGGCTACGGCACGCATCTGGTCGACGTCGCGGGCACGGACTACCTCGACCTGATGAGCGGCCTCACGCGCGCGTCGACGCTCGGCCACGACCGTGCCGACGTCATCGACGCGATGCACGACCAACTGCGCCGCCTGCCGTACGCCGGGACCGCAGCCCAGGTCGCCGACGTCACCGTCACCCTGGCCGCGAAGCTGGCCGCGATCACCCCGGGCGATCTCCACGCCGTCGCCTTCTCGGGCAGCGGGTCCGAGGCCAACGAGACCGCGTTCAAGATCGCCAAGGCCTACCAGCAGGCGGGCGACAAACCCCGCGCCTACAAGGTGATTGCGCGCTACCACGCCTATCACGGCGCGACGGGCGCGGCCGGTTCGGCCAGTGACCTCCTCGACGTGCACGGCCCCGCCGAACCAGGGATCCCCGGCTTCTCGCACGTCCCGGCCCCGATGTCGTACCGCAGCGAGTTCAGCCAAGAAGCCGCCGTCTCGGGCGCGATGTACGCCGAATACCTGGAGCGCGAGATCCTGCATCAGGGACCGGAACTGGTGACCGCCTTCATCGCCGAACCCGTCATGCAGGCGCACGGCGTGCAGATCCCGCCGGCGGACTACTTCCCAAGGATTCGGGAGATTTGTGACAGGTACGGCGTGCTGCTGATCGCCGACGAGGTCATCACCGGCTTCGGCCGGACTGGAAAGTGGTTCGCCAGCCAGCATTTCGGTCTCCAGCCGGACATCATGACGATGGCCAAGGGGATCACGGCCGGCTATGCTCCGATGGGCGCGACCGTGATCAGCTCCGCCGTGCACGAGCGGCTGACCCGGCTGGCCGACGTGCACACCTTCGGCGGCCATGCGGTGTCCGCGGCGGCGGCCGGTGCGGCCATCGACGCCTACGAGCGCGAGAACCTGGTAGACCGCTCCGCGCGCCTGGGCGCCACGCTTCTCGACCGACTCCGCGAATTGACCCGGTACGGGATCGTCGGGGACGTCCGCGGAATCGGCATGTGGCTGGCGGTGGAGTTCACCTCGGACCCTGCGACCAGGGCGCCGTTGGACCGCTGGACCCTTGGCTCGATCGCCATGCAGGCGCGAGGGCGAGGGATTCTGGTGGGCCGCAACGGAAACTCGATCGAGATGGCCCCGCCTCTGACGATCGACGAGGCCGAGGCGCTCGACGGCATCGACCGGTTCGAGCAGGTCGTGGCCGCAGTGGACAGGGCGACGCGGTAGTCGCCGAACTGCGACCCGCTTTCCCAACCAACTGGTTGGCCGTGGTATAAAAGCCCATGCGCACCGGAATCTTCCTGAGCTATGCCGGCGGCTTCCGGGAGGCCGCCGATCAGGTCGTCGAACTCGAGAAGGTCGGCGTCGACATCGCCCTCGTCGCGGAGGCCTACTCCTACGACGCGATCAGTCAGCTCGGGTATCTCGCCGCCAAGACCTCCACCATCGAGCTCGGCACGGGCGTCGTGCCCATCTACAGCCGCACCCCCGCGCTCCTGGCGATGACCGCGGCGGGCGTCGACTACGTATCCGACGGCCGGTTCCGGCTGGGCATCGGCACGTCCGGACCCCAGGTCGTGGAGGGCTTCCACGGCGTACCCTTCGACGGCCCGCTCGGACGCACCAGGGAGGTCGTCGAGATCTGCCGTCAGGTGTGGCGCCGCGAGCGGGTCCAGCACGACGGCAAGTACTACCAGGTGCCCCTGCCCGCGAGCCGCGGCACCGGACTCGGCAAGCCCCTGAAGCTCATCAATCATCCCGTCCGCGAACGCATCCCGATCACCATCGCCGCCCTCGGCCCGCAGAACGTTGCGCTCACGGCCGAGATCGCCGAGGGCTGGCAGCCGGTCTTCTACTACCCGGAGAAGGCCGACGAGGTGTGGGGCACCGCGTTGCGGGCAGGCGCGGCCAAGCGGGATCCCGAGCTCGGCCCCCTCGACGTGATGGTCTCGGCCAGCCTGGCGATCGGCGACGACGTCGACGATCGGCTCGCGTGGGCGAAACCCCAACTGGCCCTGTACATCGGCGGCATGGGCGCCAGGGGCAAGAACTTCTACCACAACCTCGCCACCCGCTACGGCTTCGGCGAGGTCGCCGATCACATCCAGGATCTGTACCTGGCGGGCAAGAAGGCCGAGGCCATCGCCGCGGTCCCCGACGATCTGGTCCGCAACGTATCCCTGGTCGGCTCAGCCGGATTCGTCAAGGAACGGCTGGCGGCCTACGCCGAGGCGGGCGTCACCACGATGCTGGTGCATCCGCTTGCCGGGGACGAGCGCGAGGCCGTGGCATTCTGCGAGAAACTCGTCTCCCTCGCACACTGAGTTCTCACACCAGAAGGCTGCCGCCCTCGACGGTGAGCACGCTCCCGGTGCCGAACGTCTGCTCCATGAAGTAGACGTAGGCCAGCGCGACGTCCTCGACCTCGCCGACGCGGCCGAGCGGAACCCGTTGTTCCTCCTGGTCGTACAGCTCCTGCCGGTCGGACTCGGACATGTCGTCCCAGAGCGGTGTCCTGACCAGACCCGGGGCGACCGCGTTGACGCGAATCGGAGCGAGCTCGACCGCCAGCGCCGTCGTCAACGCGTTCATCGCGCCGCACAGGCTCGTCGGTAGCGCACCGAAGCCGGGCTGCCACGCCGCAGTGCCGCTGGTCAGGGTGACCGAGCCGCCCGCCCGCAGGCGAGGGCCGAACACCCGCACCGCGCTCAGTGCGCCGATGAACCGCGTCTGGAAGAACCCACTGACGACCTGAGGTGTCAGGTCGGCCAGCGGACCCAGCTCCAGCGACTCGCCCGCGGTGTACACCAGATGGTCGACCTCGCCGACCTCGGCCGCGAGCCGGTCCAGCGCACCGGCGTCGGCCAGATCCACGGTCGCACCGCGGGCGCCGTCGGGCAGTTCGGCGAGAGCGCGCTCGACGCTGGCCCGCCGTCGGGACACCACGATGGGGACGGCGCCCCGCGCGGCGACCGCCTGCGCGACGCCAAGGCCGATGCCGGAGGTGCCGCCGATGACGAGGACCTGTGCGTTCTTCAGACTCATGCCTCCACGGTCCGCCGAATGAGGTGCTCCGTCCAACACCCTCTCGGTCGACCGGCGATACCCTCGGGGTATGAACAGCACTGATCTCGACATGCGCAAGCTGAGGTACTTCGTCGCGGTCGCCGAGGAGCTGAACTTCGGGCGGGCGGCGCAGCGGCTGCACATCGCGCAGCCGGTGCTGTCCCGTCAGATCCGGTCGTTCGAGGACGAGCTCGGGGTCCAGCTCCTGATCAGGGACACCCGCGGCACCCGTCTCACGGAGGCGGGAACGCAGCTGCTCGCCGATGCCCGCTTTCTGCTCACGGAGTCGAAGGCTCTGCGGGAGCGCCTTTCTCGCGCTGCCGCGCCGGTCAGGGTAGTCAGAATCGGTGTGAAGCCCGGGCTGCTCGCCACGGCGGCGGTGCGCCGCTTCGAGTCGGCGGACGCGGCCCATCGCGCGGAGATGGTGCCGGTGAACGCAGCCGATCAGGTCGAGTCGGTGCGCAGCCGTCGCCTCGACGTGGTTTACGCGCGCGAGCCCATCGACCACCGCGGTCTCGGCGCGGCCGCGCTCCTGACCGAACCGCGGGACGCGCTGCTGCCCGTGGACGATCCCCTGGCCGGGCGGCCGTCGATCCAGCTGGCCGAGCTGGCCGGCCACCGGCTGCTCCAGGATCCGGCCATCGTGCCGGAGTGGTATGCCATCGCGAAGCCTGCCCTGCGGCGTGCCGTCGGAAACTGGGCCAGCACCATGGAGGAGAAGCTGGAACGCGTCGCCGCCCACGAGGGATTCGCGATCCTGCCGAGGTCGACGACGGCGTTCTACCGGCGACCCGACGTCTGCGTCGTGCCGATCGTCGACATCCCGCCGGCCACGGTGACGTTGATCTGGGATGCCGCCACGGCCGACCCCGTCCGAGACGCGTTCGTCAGTGCAGCACTGGCGTCCCGCGATCAGACGATCTGACTCCCACCGACGCCCGGCGAGGCGCGCACGCTTCGCCGAGGAGCACGTCGCACGTGGCACCCGGCACGAACAGCAGCACCTGGGGCAGGCGCAGTTTCACGCGCCGGACGCTACTCCCCCACCTGCGGCAGCTGGTCGGCGGCGATCTGGCACGGCGTCGGCGCTCCGTCGGGAAGCGCCACCGCTTCGGCGTCGGGCACCGGGTCCGGACTGGGCGGCGCCGGCGGTGGCTCGGGCACCTGTGTCGGTACGGGTTCCACGTCCGGTGTCGCCGCCGCGTCGGGCGCGGGGTCCGGCACATCGGCGTCCGGAACGCCGGAGTCCGCGGGGTCCGGCTCCGTCGTCGGCTCGTCGGCGGAGTCCACCTCGGGTTCGGCCTTGCCATCCTTGGCCTTCGCGTCTGGTTCGCTGGGGCCGGTGTCGTCGGCTGCGGGGTCGGTGGCATCGTCGGCCTCCGGTGATCCGCCGTCGGCCGAGCCGACCAGACCGCCGCCGTCGGCCGAGCCGACCAGACCGCCGCCGTCGGCCGAGCCGACCAGACCGCCGATCAGGTCGGCCAACTGCCGTCCGAATCCGGAGAGCCCGGAGCCCAGCGTCGACGAGCCCGCGCCGAGGTCGCCCAGCGACGGCACGGAGGGCATCGACGGCAGGGCGCCTGCTCCCCCCATCGGCAGCGCCGCGGCGTCCGCGGGTGGTATCGGCGCAAGGGATGGCACGGCGGCCTGCGCAGGTGTGACGGGCGCCGGTGACACCGGTGGAAGTGCCTGCGGCGCAACGCCAAATACCGTAGGGGCCGCCTGCGCCGCAACGACCGGCGCTGACGGCCCGCGATCCGTCACGGCCGGTTGGCTCGCGGGCTGGGCGCGCGGCCCCAGGTCGCTCGGCACGCCGAACGTCACGGGCGGGGCGACGATGCCTGCGACGGCGGCGTCATAGGCCGCGTCGACGGCGACGACGGCGGCGCGCATGGCCGCGATCCACACCGATCCCACGTCGAGGTCGACGAACGGCCTGACCCGTTGATCGACGAGTTCACTGGCGGCCGCGACGTCGCCGGCACCGGTCGTCACCGTCGCGGCGGCGCCCAGCCACTCGGCGCGCTGCGGCTGCTGGCGTTCCTCGACCGCCTCGGTCGCCACCACCTTCGCGTCGACCGCCCGCCAGAGCGCGTCCCTGAGCACCGCCATGGCGTCGGCTGCAGCCCGCAGCTGCCGAGTCAGCGTGATCGCCGTTTGACCACTGCGCCAAAGGAATTCGTGTGCCGCCGCCGCACCCCTCCCCGTCCACGCCGCAGCCACCTGGGACACCAACTCGGCCTGGGCATGCGCGGCGTCCTCAGCGGCCGCCGCGGCAGCCGACAGGGCGGCGTGGTCGGCCTCGATGGCGCCAAGGTCCATGCCCTCCTCGCCGCCGTACCAGTCGCGCAGTGGCGTGGGACCCATCATCAGATCCCGGTGCTGATACCCCAGCCGGCGGCACGCCGCGACGTACTGCTCGAGGTCGTCGACGGTGGGTCTGCCCTCTGCCAGGCGCGCCGCGACGTCGTACGGAGCGGCCACCGTCAGCCCAACCGGTCGGCGTTACGCGCGTCGGCGTCGACGTACCGGCCCGCCGAAACCCTGAGCGCAGAGGAGATCTCACGCATCGCCCTGGACCACACGACCGTCTGATCGACGACGCCGTCGACGGCGCGACGGACCGCGTCACCGCGGGCGACGTGATCGCGACCGGCCCATGCCCCGTCGAACGTCAGCCGCGCGAGGTGGGTGCGGGCCAGTCCTTCGACGGCATCCGCCACCGCGTCGTAGCCGCCGGCGACGTCGAGCAGTGCCCCGACGTCGACGCGCGTTGACTCAATGTCCCCCATACCCGGTTATGACGCAGCAGCCGCCGATCCGGTTCCCCTGGCGCGAATTCGGTTCAGGCCAGGTCCATGTCGAGGCCCGCGAGGTGTCCGCGTGCCTGGGCCCTGCCGACCGACCTGGCCCCGGCACCGTCGTGCAGCAGGCGCCATCCGTCGCGGTCGTCGCGCCCCTCCGGCAGATCGAGCCACCGCCTCAGCAGGGCCAGATCACCGGTGGCGACCACTGCCGCGCGCAGGCTGGTGCTGAGCTCGGTGCGCACGCGTGCGACGGCGGGCGACATCGATTGCGGCAGAAGGGCTCCGGTGTAGCCGTCGAGCGCCGCCGCGACCCGGCCCGACTTCAGCTCGTCGAACACCTCGGTGACGTCGCTGGCGACGGTCTGCAGCAGGCGGTAGGGCCGCGATCCCACCAGTACGGGTTCGATGACGCGCCGCAGCCGAGACATCTCCGCACGGACGGTCACGACGTCGAGGTCCTTGTCGTCGAGCATCATCGCGAGATGATCCGCGCTAAGGCCCTCGGGGTGCTGGCTCAGCAGCACGAGGATGTCGGCATGCCGGGGGGTCAACGTGGTGGACCGGCGTTGACCATGCTCGTCGGTGAACTGCCACCGTGGACGGTCGGCGCCGAGCACCCTGAGGTGCGCGCCGGCGGGCTCGGCGACGCCGGGTCGTGGTTCGGTCAGCCGCAGCAGCGCAAGGTGGTTCTCGACGGCGACCGCGGTGGCCCTGACCAGCGCCAGCGCCTGCGCCGACGCCACCTCGGCGCCGCCCGTCAGGTCGATCGCGCCGAGCAGGTCGCCGGTGCCGGGATCGTGCACGGGCGCAGCCGTGCAACTCCACGGCTGGGCCACCCGGGAGAAGTGCTCGGAGCTGCGGATCTGGACTTCGCGATCGAGCGCCAGCGCCGTTCCCGGCGCGTTGGTCCCGATGCGGCGTTCACTCCAGTCGGCGCCGGGCACGAAGTTCATCGGCTCCGCCTTGCGGATCGCCTTGGGGTCACCTTCCACCCACAGCAACGTGCCGTCGGCCGCGGTGATGGCGACGACGACACCGGAGTCTGCGGCGTCGTCGACGAGGAGTCGACGGATCACCGGGAGCGCCGAGGCCAGCGGGTGCGTGTCACGGAGGCGGGCCAGCCGGAGGGTCACCGCGGACGACGAGGCTCCATCGGAGTCAGGATTGACGCCCTTCGCCAGGCTGCGACGCCAGCTGTCGGCGACCACCGGCCGGATCGACGCGGACTCCAGGTATTCCGAGTCGAGCTGTCCGGCGACGAAGAGTTCGTGCACCGCGCGCAGTGCGGTCGAAGGCAGCCACGACGACGCACGGCCGTCCAGCGCCTTCGACAAACCCACCGGGGATCACGCTCCTAGAAACCGGCTAACTTCGCGACCCCGAGCCTCCAGGCCGCGTCGCCCCCACCGTTGCCAGAGTAGTCCACCTGCCCGAATGGTTGGCCGATCTCTCTCAAAATGAATTGGCGCCGCTCATATGAGCGGAATGGATTGCGTGGCCGGAACCCGGGCGTGGACTATCATCGGGGCACGCTTGGCGTACAGGAATCTGGTGCAAACCCAGAACGGACGCGCCGCTGTGAACATGCCGCGAGGTGTGTGAGTCAGATGTTGGGCCGAGCGCATCCTGCATCGAACGGGGCCGCGGGAAGCCCCGAAAGGACCTCACATGACGACGCTTGCCGCCGACCCACCCATCTGGTGCCTGGCGTGAGCCGCGCCGGAGGTCGGGCCTGATGCCGCAGGGACGCCCCGTGATGGTTCCCGACGACGGCAGGACGACGCGGGCCCGCCGCAACACACCCGTGCTGGCGGTGCACACCGGCCCCGGCAAGGGCAAGTCGACGGCAGCCTTCGGAATGGCCTTGCGCGCGTGGAACTCCGGTTTCGACGTCGCGGTCTTCCAGTTCGTCAAGAGCGCGAAGTGGAAGGTCGGTGAGGAAGCCGCCTTCGCGAGGCTCAACGACCTTCACGACGAGCACGGCATCGGTGGCAGCGTCGAGTGGCACAAGATGGGATCCGGCTGGTCGTGGTCCCGCAAGACCGGCAGCGAGGACGACCACGCGGCCGCCGCCGCCGACGGCTGGGCCGAGATCGCCCGCCGCCTCGCCGAGGAACGCCACGACTTCTACGTGCTCGACGAATTCACGTACCCACTGAAGTGGGGGTGGGTCGACGTCGACGTCGTGGTCGACGCGCTGCTGGCCCGCCCGGGCAGCCAGCACGTGGTCATCACGGGTCGGGACGCCCCGGCGCGGCTGGTCGAATGCGCGGACCTCGTCACCGAGATGACGAAGGTCAAGCATCCGATGGACGTCGGCCGCAAGGGCCAGAAGGGCATCGAGTGGTAGGCGTCGTCCCCGCGGTGGTGGTGGCCGCCCCGTCGTCGGGATGCGGAAAGACCACCGTGGCAACCGGTCTGGCGGGCGCACTGCGACAGGCCGGCCACCGGGTCGCTCCGTTCAAGGTCGGGCCGGACTTCATCGATCCCGGCTACCACGCGTTGGCGGCGGGCAGGCCGGGCCGCAACCTCGATCCCGTACTGGTCTCCGAGCAGCGCATCGGCCCGCTGTACCGGCACGGCTGCGCAGGCGCGGACATCGCCGTGGTCGAGGGCGTCATGGGACTCTTCGACGGCCGCATCGATCCCGGTTCGGTGACGCCCGCGGTCGGATCGACGGCGCACGTCGCGTCGCTCCTGCGGGCCCCGGTCGTGCTGGTCGTGGACGCCAGCGGGCACAGCCAGAGCATCGCCGCTCTGCTGCACGGTTTCTCGACGTTCGACAGCCGAACCCGCATCGGGGGCGTCATCCTCAACCGCGTCGGATCGCCACGTCACGAGGAGGTCCTCCGACAGGCCTGTGACGTCGTCGGCCTGCCCGTGCTGGGTGCCATTCCACGTGCCACCGAACTCGTCGTGCCGTCGCGGCACCTCGGCCTCGTCACCGCCGTCGAGCACGGCAGGCAGGCGACGACCGCGGTCGACGCCATGACCACCCTGGTGGCCAAGCACGTCGACCTGGCTGCGATCGTGGCCCTCGCCGACGCCGACGTTCCCTGCGCCCCTTGGGATCCGGTCACGGAGGTCGGCGGCCCGGTGCCAGGGCGGCCGGTCGTCGCCATCGCCGCGGGCCGTGCATTCAGCTTCAGCTACGCCGAACACGGCGAACTGCTGCGCGCCGCGGGCGCCGATGTCGTGGAGTTCGACCCGACCACCGAAGGGCTTCCCGACGGTGCCGAGGCGCTGATTCTGCCGGGCGGCTTCCCCGAGCAGTACCTGACCGAACTATCCTCGAACGTCGCTGCGCACCAACAGATCCGCGACCTGGCCGACCGAGCGCCGATCTTCGCCGAGTGCGCAGGGCTGACCTATCTGATGGATCAGCTCGACGAGCACGCGATGTGCGGGGTGTTCCGAGGAACGGCGCGGTTCACCAAGCGCCTCACCCTGGGCTACCGCGACGCCGTGGCAGCCTCCGCGTCGCCACTGTACGACGTGGGTGAGCGTACCGTCGGGCACGAATTCCACCGGACCACCGTAGAATTCGCCGCCACGTATCCCCAGGCCTGGGCGTTCCGCGTCGGCGACCGGACCGTCCTCGACGGCGCGGTCCGCGACAAGGTGCACGCCGCCTACCTGCACACCCACCCGGCGGGCCACCCTACCTCGGTGCGTCGATTCGTCGCGAGCGCCACGGTGCCCGCGGTCGCCCCTGCTTCGCCCGCCCGATGACCCTTGAGAACGGAGATCTGATGGACTTCACCGAGGTGCCGACACCCGATGCCGACGTCGAGCACGCCGCCAGGGCACGGCAGGACATCCTGACCAAACCCCAAGGCGCGCTTGGTCGCCTGGAGGATCTGTCGGTGTGGGTCGCGGCATGCCAGGGCGTGTGCCCGCCCCGGCAGTTCACCCGCGCCCGCGTCGTCGTGTTCGCGGGCGACCACGGGGTGGCTCAGACCGGCGTCTCGGCCTACCCTCCCGAGGTGACCGCGCAGATGGTTGCGAACATCGACTCGGGCGGGGCGGCCATCAACGTGCTGGCGGGCAGCGCGGGCGCGACGGTGCGCGTCGTCGACGTCTCCGTCGACTGCGACGAACCGCTGTCCGAACAGATCGGCAAGCACAAGGTGCGCCGCAGCAGCGGCAACATCGCGGTCGAGGACGCCATGAGCGAAGAGGAGACCGTCGCGGCGGTCACGGCCGGGCGCACCATCGCCGACGAGGAGATCGACTCCGGCGCCGACCTCCTCATCGCGGGCGACATGGGTATCGGCAACACCACGCCCACGGCGGCACTGATCTCCGCGCTGACGGGCCTCGAGCCGGTCGCGCTCGTCGGAAGGGGTACCGGGGTCGACGACGCGGGTTGGTCACGCAAGACGGCCGCCGTTCGCGACGCCGTGTTCCGGGCGCGCAACGACACCGCCGATCCGCTTGCGCTGCTTCGCATCTGCGGCGGCGCCGATCTCGCGGCGATGGCGGGCTTCCTCGCCCAGGCCGCAGTGCGCCGCGTTCCCGTACTGCTGGACGGCGTCGTGGTCACCGCGGCCGCGCTGGCGGCCGAGCGGTTGGCCCCCGGCGCCAGCCGTTGGTGGCAGGCCGGTCACCGCTCCACCGAGCCCGCCCACGCGCTGGCGCTCGCGCACCTCGGGCTCGAGCCCATCGTCGATCTGCGGATGCGCCTCGGCGAGGGTTCCGGTGCGGCCGTGGCACTTCCGGTGCTCAGAGCTGCCGTAGCCACGCTGGCATCGATGGCGACCTTCGGAGAGGCCGAGGTGTCGGACCGGGCCGACGCCGAGGATCGGTCCGCAGCGCCGTCCTGATCAGGCGGGTCGGCGCAGCAGGTAGATGTCCATGATCCAGCCCATCCGCTCGCGGGCGTGGGCCCTTGTCTCGGCGATCCGCTGACCCACCTCGCCGACGGTGCCCGAGATCAGGATCTGGTCGGGGGTGCCGAGATAGGCGCCCCACCAGATCTGGTCGGTCGGAGCCGCCGTGCGCAGGAAGGTGCAGTCGGCGTCGAGCATCACGATCTGGTTGGCCGCCGCGCCGTCCGGGGTCTCGGCCAGCCGGCGCCCCGTCGTGACGTGGATCGGTTCGCCGATGCGGTTGGCCAGGATCTGGTGGGCGGCGGTCAACGCCGAGGCGCTGGTGACGCCGGGGATCACCTCGACATTCAGCGCCAGCACGCCGCGGTCGCGGATCTCGTCGACGATGCGCAGCGTGCTGTCGTACAGCGCGGGGTCGCCCCAGACGAGAATGCCCGCGACGCCGTCCTCGCCGAGTTCGGCGGTCAGGGCGTGTTCGATGCGCTCGGCCCGCGCGCTGTGCCAGCGGCGCACCTCGGCCTCGTAGTCGACGGGGTCGGGCCGGCGCGGCGGATCGTCGATCTCAACGAAACGCGCTGGGCCACTGCGGATGTAGCGCTCGCAGATCTCGTGACGCAGCCCGACGAGGGACTGCTTGACGGCGGCGTTCCCCCGACTGGCCGCCTTGTCGAGGACGAAGAACGCGTCGACGTCCTGCATCGCGTCGACGGCCTGAATGGTGATCTGCCGGGGATCACCGGGACCGATTCCGATCACCCGCAACGTACGCATTCAGCTAGCCCTCGAGGTCGCCCTCGGTTTCGAGCAGCGTCTGGCGCAGACCGGCCAGCGTGCCCGGGTCCGGCTCGGCCCACATGCCGCGGCTGACGGCCTCGAGCAGGCGCTCCGCCATGCCGTGCATCGCCCACGGGTTGGACTCGGCCATGAACTTCCGGTTCTCCGGATCGAGTACGTACTGCTGGGTGAGCTCCTCGTACATCCAGTCCGACATGACGTGGGCCGTCGCGTCGTAACCGAAGAGGTAGTCGACGGTGGCGGCCATCTCGAAGGCGCCCTTGTAGCCGTGCCTGCGCATCGCGGACATCCAGCGCGGGTTGACCACGCGCGCCCGGAACACCCGCGTGGTCTCCTCGGACAACGTCCTGGTGCGCACGGCGTCAGGCCTGGTGTTGTCGCCGATGTAGGCCGCGGGCGCCTTGCCGGTGAGCGCGCGCACCGTCGCGACCATGCCGCCGTGGTACTGGAAGTAGTCGTCGGAGTCGGCGATGTCGTGCTCACGGGTGTCGGTGTTCTTGGCGGCCACCGAGATTCGGCGATACTGCCGCTCCATGTCGTCCGCGGCCGCGGCGCCGTCCAGCCCGCGGCCGTAGGCGAAGCCGCCCCAGGCCGTGTACACCTGGGCCAGGTCGGCGTCGTCGCGCCAGTTCTTGCTGTCGATCAGCTGCAGCAGGCCTGCCCCGTACGTCCCCGGCTTCGAGCCGAAGATCCGCGTCGTGGCGCGCCTCTGGTCGCCGTGCTCGGCGAGGTCGGCGCCGCTGTGGGCGCGCACGAAGTTGTCCTCGGCGGGCTCGTCGAGCGACGCGACCAACTGCACCCCGTCGTCGAGCATGGTGACCACGTGCGGGAACGCGTCGCGGAAGAAGCCGGAGATCCGGACGGTGACGTCGATGCGCGGCCTGCCCAGTTCGGCGAGATCGATCGCCTCGAGGTCGACCACCCGGCGCGACGCGTCATCCCACACCGGCCGGACACCCAGCAGCGCAAGCACTTCGGCGATGTCATCGCCTGAGGTGCGCATCGCCGAGGTGCCCCACACGGACAGCCCCACCGACTGGGGCCACTGCCCGTAGTCGGTGCGGTAGCGCTCCAGCAGCGAGTCCGCCATCGCGGTGCCGGTCTCCCAGGCCAGCCGGGACGGCACGGCCTTCGGATCGACCGAGTAGAAGTTGCGGCCGGTCGGCAACACGTTGACCAGACCCCGCAGCGGTGACCCCGACGGCCCGGCCGCGATGAACCGTCCGTCGAGCGCGCGCAGGATCTGGTCGATCTCGCCCCCCGTGCCGTCCAGCCGCGGAACCACCTCGGCGGCAGCGAATTTCAGCACGGCGGCGACACCCGCATCGTCGGTCAGCTCGTCGACCCGGTCGGCGTCCCACCCGGTGGCCTGCAGGTCGGCGACCAGCGCGCGGGCCACGGCCTCGGCGTCGTCGACGTCACCGCGCTCGTCGGTGCCGTCCTCGGCGAGACCGAGCGCCTGCCGCAGGCCCGGCACCGACGCCTCACCCCCGAACAGTTGCCGGGCCCGCAGGATCGCCAGCACCAGATCGATCTGCTGTTCGCCTTCTGGCGCCTGGCCGAGGACGTGCAGGCCGTCGCGGATCTGGACGTCCTTGATCTCGCACAGCCACCCGTCGACGTGCAGCAGCATGTCGTCGAAGGAGTCCTCGTCGGGCCGGTCCTCCAGGCCGAGGTCGTGGTCCATCTTCGCGGCCCGCATCAGCGTCCAGATCTGCTGGCGGATCGCGGGCAGCTTGCCGGGGTCGAGCGTCGAGATGTTGGCGTGCTCGTCGAGAAGCTGTTCGAGGCGGGCGATGTCGCCGTAGCTCTCGGCGCGCGCCATCGGAGGGATGAGGTGGTCGACCAAAGTGGCGTGCGCGCGGCGCTTGGCCTGCGTGCCCTCGCCGGGATCGTTGACCAGGAAGGGGTAGATCAACGGGAGATCGCCGAGCGCGGCATCGGTCCCGCACGCCGCGGACATCCCCAGGGTCTTGCCCGGCAACCACTCCAGGTTGCCGTGCTTGCCGAGGTGGACCATGGCATCGGCGCCGAAGCCGCCGTCGGAACGCACCCAGAAGTACGCGGCGAGATAGTGGTGGCTGGGCGGCAGGTCGGGATCGTGGTAGATCGCGACCGGGTTCTCGCCGAAGCCACGCGGCGGCTGCACCAGCAGCACGACGTTGCCGGATCGCATTGCCGCGATCACGATCTCGCCGTCCGGGTTGGCACTGCGATCGACGAACAGCTCACCGGGGGCCGGGCCCCAGTGCTTGACGACGGCGTCGGTGAGCGCCGCCGGCAGCGTGGCGAACCAGCGCCGGTAGTCGGCGGCCGCCACGCGGATGGGATTGCCGACGAACTGTTCGTCGCTGAGCCAGTCGGGGTCCTGGCCGCCACGTTCGATGAGTGCGTGGACCAGCGCGTCGCCGTCGCCGGCGTCGACGCCCGGCACGTCGCCGATCTCGTAGCCGCGCTCGCGCATCGCCCTGAGCAACGCCACGGCGCTGGCCGGGGTGTCGAGGCCGACCGCGTTGCCGATCCTGGCGTGCTTGGTGGGATACGCCGAGAACATCAGTGCCACCCGCTTGTCGGCGGCAGGCGTGGACCGCAGCCGGGCGTGACTCACGGCGAGGCCCGCCACCCTGGCGCAGCGCTCGGGGTCGGCGACGTAGGAGATCAGCCCCTCGTCGTCGATCTCCTTGAACGAGAACGGCACCGTGATGATGCGGCCGTCGAACTCCGGCACGGCCACCTGGGTCGCCACGTCGAGCGGGGACAGGCCGTCGTCGTTGTCCGCCCACTGCGCACGCGAACTGGTCAGGCACAGGCCCTGCAGGATCGGGATGTCAAGGGCGGCAAGGTGTTCAACGTTCCAGCCGTCGTCGGCGCCACCGGCGGACACCGCGGCGGGCACGGCGCCGCCCGCCGCCAGCACCGTCACCACCATCGCGTCGGCGGTGGCCAGCGTCTGCAACAGCTCGGGGGCGGCCGTGCGCAGCGAGGCGCAGTACACCGGCAGGGCGCGGCCGCCCGCCGATTCGATGGCCTGACAGAGGGATTCGACGTAGGCGGTGTTGCCCGCCAGCTGCTGGGCCCGGTAGTAGAGCACCGCGATGGTGGGCCCGTCGGGTTCGGCGGCCGTGCGCTCCAGCACGCCCCACGTCGGCGTGGTCACCGGCGGGGTGAACCCGAAGCCCGTCATCAGCAGGGTGTCCGAGAGGAACGCGTGCAACTGGCGCAGGTTCTCCACGCCACCCTGGGCGAGGTACAGATGCGTCTGCACCGCGATCCCCGCGGGCACGGTGGAGCATTCCATGAGGACGGCGTCGGGCATCTGCTCGCCGCTGACGACCACGGTGGGGATGCCGCTGGCGACGATCGCGTCGATGCCGTCCTGCCACGACCGGTAGCCGCCGAGGATGCGGACCACCACGACGTCGGGACGCTCGGCGAGCAGTTCGGCGACGTCGTCGTCGAGCAACCGGGACGGGTTTGCCCACCGGTAGGCCGACCCCGTCGCACGGGCCGTGATCAGGTCGGTGTCGGACGTGGAGAGCAGCAGGACGGTGGGTTCTGGCACCCCCTATTCGTACCGTACGGCCATCGGGGCCCGCACTGGTCCGGCGGCGGGGGCCGGCCAGGATCAAACCTCACCGGATGGGCAGGATTTGCGGCCACCTTCGGCCAAGCAGGCCACGACGACATCGGGATGGTTACCGTGACCGGGTGATCAGGGCACGCGAACAGGACGCCTGCCCGGGGACCCTTCGTGCGCACTCGGCTGCGGACGGAGAGCTGGCGCGGGTGCGGTTGCCGGGCGGCGAGATCAGCGCGTCGCAGCTGACGGCACTGGCGCGGATCGCCGTCCTGGCCGGTTCGGGCAACTTGGAGCTGACCTCGCGCGGCGGCATCCAACTCCGTGGCATCACCGACCTCGGCGCCGTCGTCGAGGCGGCCATCGCGGCCGACCTGCTGCCGTCGGTGACCCATGACCGCGTGCGCAACATCGTCTCCTCGCCCCTGTCGGGACGGTCCGGCGGGCTGATGGACGTGCGGCCTCTGGTCCACGCCCTCGACACGGCCATCCAGGGCTCGTTGGTGCTGGCGGGCCTGCCGGGCCGGTTCCTCTTCAGCATCGACGACGGCCGCGGCGACGCGGCCGGGGTGGCCGCCGACGTCGGCGTGCGCGTCGTGGGACGGTCCATGGCGCTGCTGCTGGCGGGCGAGGACACCGGCGTCCGGCTCGAGCCTGCAGCAGCCGTTCCCGCGATGATCGCCGTGGCGACGCGCTTCGCCGAGCACCGCGGTACGTGCTGGCGGATTCGGGAGATGGCGGTTCGGGACGTCCTGCTCGCGGGTTTCGTCGCGGAGCAACCCACCGGAGTGCCGACGCCTGCCCGTCCGGAACCACCGGTGGGGTGGATCGAACAGGACGACGGCCGGATCGCGGTCGGGGCGGCGGTGCCGTTGGGCGTGCTGCCTGCGTCCGCGGCCCATGCGCTGGCGGGCTTCGCGGCTCCGCTCGTCGTCACGCCGTGGCGGTCGGTGCTGATGTGTGACCTCGACGGCGCCGAGGCCGTCGATGCCCTGTGCACCCTCGCCCCGATGGGTCTGGTCTTCGACAAGCTGTCGCCCTGGCTGCAGGTCAGTGCGTGCGTGGGCAGCCAGGGCTGCGCCCGCTCCCACGCCGACGTGCGGGCCGACGCCGCCGACGCCGTGGCGACCATGGCAGGCCCGACACACCGTCAGCACTGGGTGGGCTGCGACCGCGCCTGCGGACGCCCGCCGCACGGCGAGGTCCTCGTCGCGACGGGTCGCGGATATCTTCCGCTCGGAACCGGGCGCGACCGCTCGGCCGTCTACGGTGATCGGGTGGACATGCGCACGAACGGACGTGGGTAGCGGTGGCGGCGAAACTCTGGGCGGTGGGCCTCGGTCCCGGCGACAGCGAGCTGGTGACGTTCAAGGCCGCCAAGGCGATCGGTGCGGCCGACGTGATCGCATTCCATTGCGCACGGCACGGTCGCAGCGTGGCGCTCTCGGTGGCCGAGCCGTATCTGCGCGACGGGCAGCTCCACGAGCGGCTGATGTACCCGGTGACCACCGAGACGGCCGACCATCCCGCCGGCTATCGCGGCGCCCTGGACGAGTTCTACACCGCCGCCAGCGAGGTCCTCGCAGAACATCTTCGGGCGGGCCGCAGCGTCGCCCTGCTCGCCGAGGGCGACCCGCTCTTCTACAGCTCCTACATGCACATGCACAAGCGCCTGGCGGACGAATTCGACACCGAGATCATCCCCGGCGTCACGTCGGTGAGCGCGTCGGCGATGGCGGTCGGTCTGCCTTTGGTGGAGGGCGAGGAGACGCTGACGGTGCTGCCGGGCACCATGCCGGCCGACGAGTTGGTGCGGCGCCTGCGGGACAGCGACGCCGTCGCCATCATGAAACTCGGCCGTACCTTCCCGAAGGTGCTCGCCGCACTGGAGACGGCGGGGGTGGCCGACCGGGCGTGGTACGTGGAACGCGCATCGACGGCGACGCAGAGGGTGATGCCCGTGCGTGAGGTCGACCCGGTGACGGTGCCCTACTTCTCGATGGTGATCGTGCCCGGGCTGCTGAACAATCCGGCCCCAGCGCCATCAGGGGCGACGATGGGCGAATTGGTCGTCGTCGGGCTGGGACCTGGCGCGGACCGGTGGACGACGCCCGAGGTGCAGGCCGAGCTGGCCAGGGCCACGGACATCGTTGGCTACAAGACCTACCTGGCCAGGGTCTCGCCGCGACCGGGTCAGCGCATGCATCCCAGCGACAACCGCGTCGAGTCCGAACGTGCCTGCATGGCACTGGATCTGGCGAAGAATGGCGCTCGGGTGGTCGTGGTGAGCTCCGGTGATCCCGGAGTGTTCGCGATGGCCGCGGCCGTGGTCGAGGTCGCCGCGGAACCGGCGTGGAGCGACGTGCCGGTGCGGGTGGTCCCCGGTATGACCGCGGCCAATGCCGTGGCTGCCGCCGTCGGCGCCCCGCTCGGTCACGATTACGCGGTGATCTCCCTGTCCGACCGCCTCAAGACCTGGTCGATCATCGAGCGCCGCCTGCACGCCGCGCTCGACGCCGACATGGTCGTTGCGATCTACAACCCCGGTTCCGAGAGTCGTCGATGGCAGGTCGATGCGCTGAGAGACATTCTGGCGCAGCGACTTCCGGCTGACCATCCGATCATCCTCGGCCGCGACGTCGGCGGCCCCGAAGAGCGGGTGACGGTGACGACGGTCGGCGCGTTCGATCCCGCGGTCGTGGACATGCGGACGCTGCTCATCGTCGGCTCGTCGATGACCACGGTGGTGGAGCGCACCGCCGGGCAGGCGGTGTTCACGTCCCGGCGCTACGACCGATCGTAACCATCCGCGCCTGCGAGTACCGGTAGCTGTGAACGAACCCGTCGCCGCGAGCACCGGTCCGACGAAGATGACGGCCGCAGCGGGACAGTCCGGCCCGTATCGGGGCTCGAGGATCGCGGTGAGCTGCTCGGCCCAATGCGCCGAGAGATGAAGCGCCAGAGTCACTCCGGTCTCGGCGAGGCGCTCCAGCTCCTCACCTGACGGCATGGGGTTCGGCGGCGTCCCGCTCTTCCTCCAGGTTCCGCTCGGCGAGCTCGATCATGCTGCGCCAGAACCTCGTGCGCTCCAGCCGGGTCTGCCCGACGACGACGTCGCGCCACTGCGCGACGAAGGGCGTGAAGTAACGGCTCTCGTCGAGCAGATCGGTTGTCTCCGAGACGAGTTTGCCGTCCACCGGTTCCGAGGGGCTCAGGCTCCGCCACAGCCGCGCAGTGATCCGGATCCGACGGCGGTGCTCGATGAGAGCCGCCAGCAGCCACCGGATCGCCCGGCGTTCGTCGTCGCTGATCCAGGCCGCGTCCCCGCAGCTGTTCAGAAAGGCCTGCTGCGCCTTGGTGGACTCGTTGAGCTCGTCTAGCGCCCGCGCCGCCTCGACCCGCATCTGCGCAGCGGGCACCTGCTGGACGTTCACGACACGAGTTCGGTGCGGAGCGGAATGCCGACCACGATGCGTGCGGCGTTGTGGCCGAGGATGCGGGCGGTCGCCGGTTCGGCGGCACCCGCGGAGCACAGTTCGGGCAGCGGCTCGGCGAGCTTGTCGTGCTGGACGCACACCCGTCCGTCGGCATCGATGCCCACCCCGACGCTCAGCGACGAGCGGCCCGCCGCCCGGCACGCCAGCGCCCGCGCGTCGCCGTCGCCGCGCGGCCGGTCGACCACCGCGGGGACCCCCTCCTCCTCGATGCCTGCGAGCACCTCGTTCTCGATCCGGCCTGCGATACGGCTCAGCACCAGGATCGCCGGCTTCTCGGCCTGACCGCCCTCAAGCACGGGCCCCGACCCCGTCCTCGAGCGCCACCCCGTCGCACCCGTCGTCCAGCGACCCCACGTAGGACGCCACCAGGCCGGAGGCCACGGCGTTGCGAGGTCCCTCGGTGCCCCGGACATTGCCCGTCCCGCAGACGATTCCGAAGGGCGCGACGGCGTCGGCGATCAGGTCCGGGATCTCGAAGTCGAGTGCGCAACCGCCGAGCAACACCACGAAGCCGATCTGCCGCAGGTCGCCGCCAGGTGCGATGCTGCGGAGCGCCCGAAGGGCGTTGACCACGAAGACCCTCTCCTTGGCGGTCCGGCGCACGGTGCGGATCCGCTCCAGCGAATGGCGGGTGGGAATCGGGTTCATCCCCATCTCACCGAGCGCGACGACGCGTGCGAACGCGGTCGGCGGCAGGGGCGTCTCGAAGAACTGCACCGTGCCGTTCTCCAAGCGGATGTGAAAGAAGCTCTCCGCCTTGCCGAGTGGGCAGCGCTTGATCTCCTCGGCCAACTCGAGGTTGTCGAGCCCCAGCTCGGCGTCGATCAGCTTGGTGACGAGATCGCCTGCCCCCGCGAGATGCGTGGCGTCGGTGTGGTCGTCGGTTCCGATCACCGCGGCGTCGGTCGACCCGCCGCCGAGGTCGAGGACCACCAGCGGCTTGTCGGTGCCAGGCGTGGTCAGCGCACCGAGGACCGCCATCTCGGCCTCGACGCCACCGACGACGACCTCGACCCTGGCGGCACCCGCCCCGCGCAGTTCGTCGGCCACCGCGTCGGCGACGGCCTTCATCCCACTCTCCCTGGTGCGCACCATCGCGGCCAGCGCGACGGCGTTCTCCAGGGCGACCTCGCCCGCCACGCCGCCCCGCACCTCTTGCGGCACCAGCGTGTCGATCGCCAGCAGGTCCTGGATCCTGACGTCGGCCAGCGCGTGGTTGGACAGGTCCGCCATGCTCTGCCTGACGTGGGAGATCATCCCGCCGGTGTTGGTGCCGGCCTCCCCGACCACGTCGGTCAGCGGGCTGACCCGTTGCACCTCGGCCATGATGTCCGCCGCACCCCGGGACACGTCGACCGTCGCCTTCTTCTGCGCGCCGATCAGTTCCAGCGAGCCCGCCGGAATGGTCCTGTCCTCGACGTCGCCGGTCGGCGTGCGCACCACGACCGCCGACCGGTTGCCCGTCAACGCCCGCGCCACCGGCGACACCACCCTGGTCTGATCGGGATCGAGACCGAAGATGGTCGCGAGGCCGTAGGCGTTCGACAGCGTGCGGATGGACTGTCCTGGCCCGGCGACTTCGACCGCGGCCACCATCCCGACCGGCACCAGGTCGATCCGCGACACCTCGTCGATGATCGGGATCGTGACGTCGAGCCGGTTGGCCACCAGCACGGCGTCGTCGTTGCAGAGGATCGCCCCGGTGACGTCGAGCCCGCGCGCCGCCGCCGCATTGATCCCGGCCGCGGTGTCGTCGAAGTCGGTCCCCCGCGGCACCAGCACGATCACCGCTGTGTCCGTTGGGGTTTCGGGGAGGCAGGCGAAGTCGACGATGGTGCCGACCCCGAGCCCCCGGCCGCCGGGCGTGCGGGGATCGTGGCCGATCATCGTCGACTCGGTGATGATGGTCTCGGTGATGGTCTCCATCGCGAGCCCGCTGATCACCGGCGTGGCCTCGTTGAGCAGGATGAGGTCGAGGTCGCCCACCTGGAGGCCCGCACCCTCCAGCGCCCACGTCACCGCCTTGGCGACGCCGTCGACGTTCTTGACCGTGCCCTTGATTCCCGTCGTCCGGGTCAGGGCCGCGCCGACGTACTCGACCGACCCGTCGGGGTCGATTCTGGCCAGGCTCGCCTCCGTGGTGGAGTTGCCGATGTCGACCCCGACGATCGTCCGAAACACCCGCGTCAACTCTCCCTTGGTCAGACCGCTGCCGCCGCCGAGAACTCCGGCATCACCTCGACGGTCTTGGCCCCCTTGCGGACCAGCTCGGTCTCCTTGAGGTGCAACAGCGCCGCCTTGGCCTGCCAGCGCGGGCGGGCCATCTGGTCGTTGAGCGTCGGAACCGGTTCCGGCGACTCGCCCTTGGCGTACTGGGCGGCGTTCGAACCGATGCTCCGGTACGTCTCCAGTGTCAGCAGCGGGCACTGCGGGAAGAGCTCCAGACTGGACAGCCGCGGCAGATCCCGCTGGTGGATCATCGACGTGCCGCGGGCCAGGATGCCGATCCCGATACCCGAGCCAGACAGCTTGGCCGCGGTGTGCGCCATCAGCGCGAGGTCAGAACTGTTCTGCACGCGGACGATTCGCGCGCTGACCTCCTGCTCCTCGATGCCCGCGAGCATCTGGCGGATAACCTCCGCGTGCGGGATGTCGACGATGGTCTGGCTGAAGAGGCCGCCGAATCCCGGCGAAATCGCGATCACCACCTCGTCGGCGCGCTTGCCGCGCTCGGCAGGACCGATCTCGCTGAACGAGAGCGTCCGCCGTCCGTCTTCTGACATGGTCATTCCACCTCCACCTCGGGGTTCGATGCGCTCGTCACGTGGCGCAGCTTCTTCATTTCCTCCCAGCGGGCGCCAGAGGGCCGGTACCCGGTGCCGGGGCCCGCGTAGTCGTTGGCGTCGTTGACCGCCGACAAGGGCACCAGCGAGGGCGTCATGATCGCCGACGTCTGCAGCAGGTCACCCGAAACCCGTTGGCGCAGCACGGCCAACACGTTCTCGGCCATGTCGGAGAACCCGGTCGCCTCGAGGGCCTTCACCAGGTCCAGGCCCGTGACGTTGCGATCCATCACCTGCTGGGCACCCTTGAGATCCTCGAGTACGTCGCGCGGCAGCAGATCCTTGCTGCCGTTGGCGTACACCGCGGCGTCGATCTCGGCGTCGGTGATCGGCGGCAGGTCGAGGTAGCGGAACACGGCCTGAAGCGCCTTGGCCGCCTTGGTCCGCGCCGCGAGGATGTCCGACTCCTTGACGTGCCGCAGTCCACCGTCGATCTGGAAGTCGCGCTGGATGGTGTTGAAGTCGTCGAAGTCGTCGCTGTCGAGGTTCGAGCCCGCGAACATGTTGTCGTAGTTGGGCACGGCCGAGTAGCCCGAACACACGAAGTCGGTGCCCGGCATCATCTGCGGCATCAGCCGCGCCGTGCGCCGCATCGGGGAATGCGAGAACGACTGGTCATTGCCCGAGGCGCACTCCAGGTCGACCGCGGAGGCGATGAGGTTCTCGGCGGCCACCGCACGCAGGCCGCCCGGCACCGCGCCTGGCACGCCGATACAGGAGATCGAGCCGTTCTGCAGACCCTGCACACCGGCGCCCTTGGCTACCAGGATGCAGCGAATCTCCAAGTACAGCATCGACTTTCCCTGGGCATTGCCCATCTGCACCTCCGAGCCCGTGCCCGAGGTGAAACGCATCTTGATGCCGCGGGAGGCGTACGCGCCCGCCAGGAACGCCTTGGACCACGGGGTGTCGTCACCGTCGACGAAGACCGGTTCGGTGCCGTACACCGAGATGGTCTCCGCATAACCGGTGATGCCGCGCATGCCGAGGTCCAGCTCGGTCGCCTCCTCGAGGGCGCACTGGGTCAGCGGGCCGCCGACGTTGACCTGGCTGCCGATCTGCTGCGCCAACGCCACCAGCGGTGCGTAACGGACGACGCCCAACGTCGTTTCCACTTCCGAGAATCCGCGAAGCGCTGCCTCGGCGGCCTCACACGCGACCTGCAGCGGATTGTCCCTGGCACTGGTGCAGTGGGCCTGGTTCGCCGGGGTCCGACGGGCGCGCATCTTCTGGATGCCCATCATGATCTCGACGATGTTCAGCGTCTTGGCGACGGCGAGCAGCTTGGCGGGCGTCAGGCCGTTGGTGACGGCGACGACGTCCTTGCGGGTGACACTGGGATCGATGAGCATGCGGGCGATCTCGTCCGCGGGCAGCGCCATCGACGCCTCGGTGGTCTCGGCATCGATGGCCTTGTCGGCGATGAACTGGTCGATGAAGTCGAAGTCGGCGCGCTGCACGCCGTCCATCTCGACGACGACACCGTTGGAGACCCGCACACTCGGCGCGGGATCGAAGGCGCTGTCCATCGCGACCATGCCCACCTCGGGCCACTCCTCGACGAACCCGTCGAGATTGACCGGCCGATCCTCGAGGAGTTCGGTGCGAAGGGAGTGCCTGGCGCCCTTCCTGGACGCGCTCTGAATTGCCTCTGCGGTCATGGCTCTGTCTCCTATTCGGCTTCGGCGAGGATGTCGCGACGCTCGTAAACCTCGGCCGCCTCGCGCACCAGAGCAGCAAGCAACGTCGCGCCGTATTGCGATTCCAATTCCTCGGCGATCGCATCGAGTTCGGCCTTCGTCGACGCATTCGGACGTAATGCGTTGTAGATCTCCAACACTCGCTCGTCGGAGATTGCGGTCATCTCCGCAGCCCTGCGCAGATTGGCCCCCAATTGCCGCCGTCCGTCCTTCTCCGCGATCTGCGCCTGCAACCGGAGGGTGTCCGGCGTGATGCGGAGATCGGTGGCCTGCACGTCACCCGCGACGACGGCCGCCATGGTGATCTCGTCGATCGACTTGCCGGTAGGGGTGAAGAGCAGATCCTTCCGGTGGACGCTCAACGGATAGTCCACCGCGGGATCGAGGGTCGGTTGCGTCATGCACTGCTCCAAGGGGTGAGGGGTGGCTCGCAGTCACCCGACGTCCGCATACGTGACCTGGTCGGCCGCGTCGGGCCCATTGTGGCTGACGTCACGTTGCAGCAACGTTGCAGTCGAAAGGGGCCCCTGGTTCGGCGCCGGGCAGCCCGCGGGCGCGGCTACCGTGAGAGGACCATGGCCCAGCACGACGACGCCGCACGACGTGCGAGGACCGCCGAATTCGGCGACTACTTCGCACTGCGCCAGGCCGGCGCGGACGACGGCGAGGCCCTCGCCACCCTGCTGCGCGACGAGACGACGGTCCGCACGTTCGTATCCCGTACGCGATCGGCGATGGCCGCATCCTTCGGCTGCGACCTCGCGCGAATCCCGGCGCGCGTCGCCGCGTCGTCGTTTCAGCTGAACGTCGTGGCCAGACTCGTGTCCCCCGTGATCGGTGCGGCCGCCGCGTTCGGCGAGATACCCGTCCTCACAGCCGAGTCCGTGCGGTGGCTGACGACGGAGAGCCATTCTCCGCAATTCGTCGCGCGCGACCTGCAATGGGTATCGGCGCACACCGCCCACCGGGCCGCGGAATTGATGTCGACGACGATTCTGGCCACGATCGCCGGGCCGCTGAATGACACTCTGGCCGCCACACATTCCCTGTCGACCCGCGTCACTTGGGGAAATGCGATCTCCGCGGCGAACGGCGCCGTCACCGTCATGGCGATGTCGCGACCCGACCTCGAAACCGCGGGACGCGACCTCGTCCGGGCACTCCTGCGCACCGGGCCGCTCGCCGGCACCGGCGACTTCCACGGCGACGAGTTCGTTCGGCGCAGTTGCTGCCTGTTCTATCTGTCGCCGCAGTCGGGGCTCTGCGGGGACTGCGTGCTCACCGCGTCCGACGGCTCACACCGGACCGGGATCCACTGACTTCGTCTCTTTGCAACGTCACTGCAACGCACCCCGCGTTAGCATTCGGCCGCTGACCGGCAGGACGGAGTCAATCATGGGTTGGTCACAGCCGCACTACGCACCGATTCACCCGGCCCGACGCGGACCGGAGACGGGTTCGACGCGCGGAATCGCCGACATCCGAGGCACTCTCGCGAGTTCCACCCGGATGCGGACGGTGTTCGTGATGGACGACGAACTGTTGCTTCACGGCCTGGTACACGTGATGGGACAGGTCGCCGACATCCAGTTCGTCGACGACGTGCGCCACGGCACGGGCCTGGCCGAGCGCCTGCGGGTGCTGCGCCCCGAACTCCTGGTGATGGACGTCGACGGTGACATGCCGCTGTCGGCCCTGCTCGCCGAACTCGATCCGGCCCCCAAGGTCATCGTCGTCATCGACGGGGAGGAACCACCCGCCCGCGCCATGGATCTGATCCGCGCGGGCGCCGACGCCCTCGTCGACCGCCGGTCGCCGTCGGCGGAGCTCCTCAGCACCGTGACCAAGGTGATCGACGGGCACGCGGCACTCGATGCGCACAGCGTCAATACCCTTGTCGCAGAGCTACGTTCGCAGCATGCCGAGTCCGAGCTGGACTGCGCGCGCATCCTGACCCGGCGCGAGCGGGAGGTGCTGACGCTGCTGACGGAGGGCCTCGACAACCGGGCGATCGCCACCGACCTGTTCATCTCGGAGGCGACGGTCAAGTTCCACCTGCACAACATCATGGACAAGTTCGGCGTGCACAAGCGCGCGGCGCTGGTGTCCGCCGCCCTGCGCGGCCGCAGCCAGGGAGGTGTCGGTGGCTTCCGGCCTGCGGCACAGACCCGCTGACGCCACGTTCCGGCAGGCACCCAAGGGCATCTACGACGTGATCGGCAGCAGCCTGGGCGTGGTGCACCACGAACACCTCGACGGAGTCCGGTCGTGACGGCGACCGTGCCGGTCGATCTTCCGGTACGCGGTCGGGCGGTCACCGTCGTCGGGTCGTCGGGGAGTGCGATCACGACCACCGGATCGCTGCTCGACGCAGGCGCCGTCGTGACGGTGGTGACCGCCGAGCCGACCCCGTATCTCCTCGACCTGGCGGCGCGAGGACTGGTCACCGTGCACCAGAGGTGTTTCGATGGCTCCGACATCGACTCTGCCGCAGTGATCTTCGCGTGCACCGGCGATCAGCGGCGCGACGCCGCGATCGCCGACCAGGCCCTCGAGCGCGGCGTGTTCTGCGTCGTCGACCGGCTCCACGCCCAGCGGGACGGGTCCGCCAGCCGCAGGCCACGAGTCGGCCGGGTCACCCTCGTCGGCGGCGGGCCAGGCGATCCCGGTCTGCTCACCGTCGCGGGCCGCGAGGCGATCGCCGAGGCCGACGTCATCGTCGCCGACCGACTGGCGCCCATCGCGGTGCTCGCCGAGCTCGCCCCGCACGCCGAGGTGGTCGACGCGTCGAAGATCCCCGGCGGCCGCCGGATGGAGCAGAGCGAGATCAACGCCCACCTGATTCGTCACGCCCTGGCAGGCAAGACCGTGGTGCGCCTCAAGGGCGGGGACGGCTTCGTCTTCGGCCGCGGCGGTGAGGAAGTCGACGAATGCGTCAGGGCGGGCATCACCGTCGACGTCATTCCCGGCGTCAGCTCGGCGATCGCGGCACCCGCGTCGGCGATGATCCCGGCCACCCACCGCGGGCTGACGCAGGGTTTCACCGTGGTCTCGGGCCACGTCCCGCCGGACCACCCCGAGTGTGCGGTCAACTATGCCGCACTCGCACAGGCGAATACGACCATCATCCTGATGATGGCGGTCGCCAACCTCGACGCGATCAGCCGCGCGCTGATGGACGGCGGGATGCCCGGCGACACGCCCGCTGCGGTCGTCGCCGACGGCAGCCTGTCCAGCCAGCGCGAGATTCGCGGCACCCTCTGCGTCATCGCCGACGCTGCGCGCGCTGCTGGAATCGGTCCGCCCGCCACGACCGTGATCGGCGCCGTGGCCGGGTTCGTCCCCGGGCGGGCCGCACCGCAGCGAACAGCCGAACTCAACGCCCGATGATCGAACTGGTGGGCACGGCGAGTCCACGTGGAACGCCATCGGACGCATGCAGCGCGAGATCGCCCACCCGCCGCTGAGCGCCCGCGGCACCACCCGGGCACGTGCCGCGGGATACGCGTAACCCCCGTCGATTGAGTGCGACGGTCGAGTCGTCCTAGTCGGACCTCAGCCCTCGGCGCTCGTACCCCGGTCGCCGCCCGGCCGCCACAGCACGTCGCCGTCGGGGTTCTCGAAACGGGCCAGAATGAACAGCAGGTCCGAGAGCCGATTGAGGTACCGAAGGGCGCAGTCGTTCACCTCGGCCGCCTCGGCGAGCAGCCAGGCGCTGCGCTCGGCCCGCCGGGCCACCGTGCGGGCGTGGTGCAGGTGCGCCGCGGCGACGGTGCCTCCGGGCAGGATGAAGCTGCTGAGCTTCGACAGGCCCTCGTTGAACTCGTCACACCACGACTCCAATTGCGTCACTTGCTCTTCGGTGACGCGCAGCGGTGGGTACTCGGGGCTCTCGACGATGGGCGTGCAGAGGTCGGCACCGACGTCGAACAGGTCGTTCTGGATCACGCCGAGGACGGCGACGGCGCGGTCGCTCACTCCGCCCGACGCGATCGCCATGCCGATGACGGCGTTCGTCTCGTCACAGTCGGCATACGCCCCGACCCGCACGTCGGACTTCGCCACCCGGGACATGTCGCCGAGCGCCGTGGTACCCGCATCGCCGGTGCGGGTGTAGATCCTCGTCAGATGAACGGCCACGTCTCACCCCTCTGGTCTCCGCGCCAGGCCTCACCCGCCGCCTTCATGCCGACTGTACTCAGCCACCGTGCGCCGGCGCGAAGACCGAGAACGACGGGGAACGCCAGACCGATGATCGCGTGAACGCTCAGGACGGCACCGCGGGCAGGATCTGCGCCAGTCCGGCAGCCAGCGCTGCACCGATGAGCGGCGCCACGATCGGCACCCACGAATACCCCCAGCCGGCATCGGCCTTGCCGGGAATCGGCAGGACCGCGTAGGCGAGGCGCGGCCCCAGGTCGCGTGCTGGGTTGACCGCGTATCCCGTCGGCCCGCCGAGCGCGAAGCCGATCGTGATGATGACGAACGTGACGGCGCCGTAGCTCAGGGACTGGTTCGCCGCCGGATTGGTCAGGATGAAGATGATCAGGACGAACGTCGCGATGATCTCGGTCGCCATGTTCCACGGCTTGTTCGGGATCGACGGGGAGGTGCAGAAGATGCCGCGCGTCCCCGAGTTGTCGTCGTTGTTGTCGAACTGCAGTTTGAAGGCGGCCCAGCACAGCGAGGCGCCGACGAAGCCGCCGAGCACCTGCGCGGCCCAGTACACGGGCACCGACGACCACGGGATCCCGCCGGAGATCGCGACCGCGAACGTCACGGCCGGGTTGATGTGTGCACCCGACGGGGCGGCGATGCTCGCGCCCGCGAAGACACCGAAGCCCCACCCCAGCACGATGATCAACCAGTCGCCGCCGCCGCCGTGGGAATACGAGTTCTTCAAGATCACCGCGGCCACGGAGCCGTTGCCCAGGAGGCAAAGTACCGCGGTACCCAGGAACTCCCAGATGAAGATGTCGATATTCGACACTGACCACAACCTCTCTGATGGGTCGATGCGCGGTGTGTCCACCGACCTTGCCTCGTAAGTGTTTTCGCGCGCGCGAGAGGAATGGGGGTTTCGGGGCGGTCCCGCCCAATTACTGATCCAGAGGTGAGCTTTTTGGATAGGCTCTTGGTCACCGGGCCATCCGACGCGGGCAAAACCTAGCCTGGTCACCGCGCGGCGCACTATCATCGGCCCCACGGCGCAAACGCCCATGCTCGATCAAATCCGTTGCGCGAAAGCTTCTTCGAAAGGTTGGTTCATGACCGCGATCACCCTGTCCGCCGCCACCAAAGTGATCGAAGCAGCGACCGCGAAGGCAACCGAGATCGGTCAGCCGATGAACATCGCCGTCGTCGACGACGGCGGGCACCTGGTGGCGTTCGCCCGGATGGACGGGGCGATCAAGGCGAGCATCGACATCTCTACCAAGAAGGCCCGCACGTCGATCCTGATGAACGCGCCCACCGGCGCGCTGATGCCTCTGGTGCAGCCCGGCGCCGAACTGTACGGCCTCGAGCAGATGTGCGGCGGAATGGTCATCTTCGGCGGCGGCCTCTTGCTGACCGAGGGCGACACCGTCATCGGCGCCATCGGCGTCAGCGCGGGAAGCGTCGAGCAGGACGTCTCCGTGGCGGAGGCGGGTGTCGCCGCCCTCGGGACGTAAACCTCAGAGCACCGGGATGATTCGCCGCACGATGAGCGCGGTCGTCGCCGCCACCGCGTGCGCGAATGCGCCGAAGTCCAGCGACGAGTCCCGGCCCGCCAGATCGGACAACGCACGGATGACGAGCCACGGCACGCCGAACGTCTCACAGACCTGAGCGACGGCGCCACCCTCCATCTCGACCGCCTGCCCGGCCAGTTCGCGATGGAGACGCTCCCGGGTCGTATCGCAGTGCACGAACTGGTCGCCGGTCAGGATCGTGCCGTAGGAGATCGTTGGCGGCCGGCCCCGTCCGCCCGCGGTCTCTGGCATCGCGGGCAGCACGATCCCGTCAACGCGATCCCGAACCCTGGCGAGCAGGTCGGCATCGGTCGAATAGCCAAGGGCGTCAGTCGGGTTGATGAAGCTGACGTGGCCTGCCTGGTACCGCAGCAGGACGTCGTCCTCGATCCGGCCCACGTCGTGCTGCACGACACGGTCCGCGATCACCACGTCCCCGATGTGCAGCCCCGGGTCGAGACCGCCTGCGACACCGGACAACACGACGACGCGGCACCCGAACCGCTCGATCATCAGCGTCGTGATGACCGCCGCATTGACCTTGCCCATCCCGGCGCCCGCCAGCACGACCCGATGACCGTCGAGCGTCCCCTCGTCGAACTGGACGCCTGCCAGCACCGTGCTACCCGTGGTGTCCAGCAGGACGCGGAGATGGGCCAGCTCTTCGGGAATGGCGCACAGGAGCCCGATGGTCGACACGCGTCAGGACACGTCGACCCAGTCGAGCGTGCGCTCCACCGCCTTCTTCCAGCCTGCGTAACCGGCTTCGCGCTGGTCCGCGCTCCACGACGGCGTCCAGCGCTTGCCCTCCTGCCAGTTGGCGCGCAGGTCGTCGGGGTTGTCCCAAAAGCCGACGGCGAGGCCCGCGGCGTAGGCGGCGCCCAGCGCGGTGGTCTCTGCGACGACGGGCTTGACGACGTCGACACCCAGCACGTCGGACTGGATCTGCATGCACAGGTCGTTGGCGGTGATGCCGCCGTCGACCTTCAGAACCTCAAGGTGCACACCGGAATCCGCTTCCATGGCATCGACGACGTCGCGGCTCTGGTAGCAGATCGCCTCGAGCGTCGCGCGGGCGACGTGTGCGTTGGTGTTGAACCGCGACAGCCCGACGATCGCGCCGCGGGCATCAGAGCGCCAGTAGGGAGCGAACAGACCGGAGAAGGCGGGCACGAAGTACACGCCGCCGTTGTCCTCGACCTGCCTGGCCAGCGACTCGCTCTGCGCGGCGCCGCTGATGATGCCGAGCTGATCACGCAGCCACTGCACGGCCGAGCCGGTGACGGCGATCGAACCCTCAAGTGCGTAAACGGGTTTCGCGTCACCGAACTGGTAGCAGACCGTGGTCAACAGCCCGTTCTCGGAGCGGACGATCTTCTCGCCGGTATTCAGCAGCAGGAAGTTGCCCGTGCCGTAGGTGTTCTTGGCCTCGCCGGGGGCCAGGCAGACCTGGCCCACCATCGCGGCCTGCTGGTCACCGAGGATGCCGGTGACCGGCACCGCACCTCCGACCGGCCCGGTCTCCAGCGTCGTGCCGTACGGCTCCGGCGAGGAGGACGGCACGATCTTCGGCAGCATCTGACGCGGAATGTTGAAGAACGACAACAGTTCGTCGTCCCAGTCCAGCGTCTCCAGATCCATCAGCATCGTCCGGCTGGCGTTGGTCACGTCGGTGACGTGGACGCCGCCGCGCGGGCCACCGGTCAGGTTCCACACCACCCAGCTGTCGCTGGTGCCGAAGATGGCATCCCCCCGCTCGGCGGCCTCGCGCACACCGTCGACGTTCTCGAGGATCCACTGCACCTTGCCACCGGAGAAGTAGGTCGCGGGGGGCAGGCCCGCCTTGCGCCTGATCACGTCGCCGCGCCCGTCGCGGTCCAGCGCCGAGGCGATGCGGTCGGTGCGGGTGTCCTGCCAGACGATGGCGTTGTAGTACGGCCTGCCGGTCTTGCGGTCCCAGACCAGTGCTGTCTCACGCTGATTGGTGATCCCGAGGGCGGCGAGGTCGCTGGTCTGCAGCTTGGTGTTGTTGAGCACCGATGACAGGACCGACGCGGTCCGCTCCCAGATCTCGACCGGGTTGTGTTCTACCCAGCCGGCCTTCGGCAGGATCTGCTCGTGCTCGAGCTGATGCCTGCCCACCTCCGCCCCGTCGTGGTCGAAGATCATGGCCCGGGTACTGGTGGTGCCCTGGTCGATCGCTGCGACGAACTTAGTCAACGGAGCTCCTTTGCCTACCCGCATCGAGTACCCGACACATCGATGTGTCTGCCGTCACTCACGCTATGCGGTCAAAGGTTGCAGCATGGTTGCAATGCCCGATTCGGGGCGCGGTCAGCGCTGCTCGCTCACCGATTCCGCGACACGGGCGGCCAGCAGCCGGGCGGTGTCCTCGTCGGCGGCCTCGACCATCACCCTCACCACCTGCTCGGTCCCGGAGGGGCGCAACAGAATTCGTCCCGTGTCACCGAGCTCGGCCTCGGCCTCGGCCACCGCGGACTGCACCGACGGCGCCTCGGCAACGGTGGCCTTGTCGGCGACCTGAACGTTGATCAACACCTGTGGGAGCGTCTGCATCGGCGCGGCAAGGGCCGCCAGCGTCGATTGGGTCTCGGCCATCCGCGCCATCAGACGCAGGCCGGTGGCGATGCCGTCACCCGTGGTGCCCAGCGACGGCATGACGATGTGGCCGGACTGCTCGCCGCCCAGCGAATACTGCCCGGCACGCAGCTCCTCGAGCACGTACCGGTCGCCGACCGCAGTGGTGCGGACCTCGATTCCCTCCGCCCGCATGGCGATGTGCAGTCCCAGGTTGCTCATCACCGTGGCGACCAGCGTGTTCGACGCCAGCTGGTCGGCGTCGCGCATGGCCAGCGCCAGGATCACCATGATGGCGTCGCCGTCGACGACGTTGCCCGACGCGTCGACGGCCAGGCAGCGGTCGGCGTCGCCGTCGTGAGCCAGGCCGAGATCGGCGCCATGGTCCAGCACGGCCTTCTGCA
>JAESGJ010000312.1_pt1 | contig 40871 bp, 35 predicted proteins | sample 9266241 | NCBI WGS metagenome assembly JAESGJ01 (sample SAMN14514841, study PRJNA621669) | algae metagenome | isolation source: Brasilonema octagenarum HA4186-MV1 and co-occurring heterotrophs from wet... | place: USA: Manoa Valley, Hawaii | collected 2009-07-20
GGGTCTTCCCCGTCAGATAGCTCGACGCCGGCGACGCGAGATAGACGGCGGCAGCGGCGATGTCGATCGGGTCGCCGAGGCGGCGCATCGGCGTCACCTTCTCCATCGGGGTCCGCAGTTCGTCGTTGGACGCCAAGATCTCGAGGGCCGAGGTGAGGATCGAGCCGGGCGCGATGGCGTTGACCCTGATGCGTGGGGCGAGGTCGAGCGCCGACAGTCGGGTGTACTGGGCGAGCGCCGCCTTCGCGGTTCCGTACGCGGCGAACCCGCGGCCGGAGAGTCGGCCCATCGTCGAGGTGATGTTGATGATGCTGCCGCCGCCGGAGTGCTCGAGCATCAGCGGCACGGCCGCCGTGGTGAGCGCGTGGGCAGTGGACACGTTGAAGGTGAAGGCATCGCGAAGGTCCTTCGTCGTGGTGTCCAGTAGCGGTCCCGGCATGGTTCCACCGACGTTGTTCACGACGACGTCTAGTTTTCCGAACGCCGCGACGGCCTCGTCGGCCAGCTTCGCGGTGTCCTCGGGATGGGCGAGGTTGGCGACGACCACGTGGGCGCGACGGCCGGTCGCCGCGATCTGCTCGGCCACCTCGTCGAGCTGGGACTGGGTGCGCGCCGCGATCACCACGTCGGCGCCCGCCTCGGCGAATGCGAGTGCCATTGCCGCGCCGAGTCCGCGGCCCGCGCCGGTGACGACGGCGACCTTGTCGTCGAGTCTGAATCTGTCGAGGATCACGTCCGCCGACGCTACTAGAACACGTTCTAGTTGGAACGCGGAATGCCGAAGAGCGCTTACCCGAGTTCGAACGGGACTCCCGCGCGACACAGGACGTTCGCGAAGAAGGTGTCCTCGCCGGTGCGGACCGCGAACACGGCATCGAGCACCGCGGCCTAGGGTGCTCGCCGCAGTCGGTGGAGCGACGGAGGCGCTACGAAATACGTTGGGTGAGTTCACTCGTCGAGAGAGCACTCACCGTCGCCAACAGTCGCGATTCGCGACCGTGGCCGCCATCTCGACGGCTGGCGGGTCTACTTCTTCGCGGGAGCCTTCTTCGCGGCGGCCTTCTTCGCGGGCGCCTTCTTGGCCGGTGCCTTGGTCGCCGCGGCCTTCTTGGCTGGCGCCTTCTTCGCAGACTCGTCGTCACTCGACGGGGAGGACGATCCCGACTGCCGCGCCTTGACGCTGGCCTCCAGCTTGGCCAGCAGGTCGGACACGTCGTCGGTCTCGTCGAGGTCCGCGGCCGGCTGCTCCTCCACCGCGAAGGCCTCGCCGCCGTCGATCTTGGCCTGGATGAGCTCCATCATCTCGACGCGGTAGTCATCGGTGAACGCCTCGGGATGGAAGTCGTCGGTCATCGACTCGACCACCTGGCCCGCCATCTTCAGCTCCGCAGGCTTGATGTCGACCTTCTTGTCCAACTCGGGGAAGTCGGGGTCGCGGATCTCGTCGGGCCACAGCAGCGTGTGGACGATCATCACCTCGCGCTTGCCGAACTCCTTGACGCGCAACGCCGCCAGCCGCGTCTTGCTGCGTAGCGCGAAGTGCACGATCGCGACGCGGTCGGTCTTCGCGAGCGTCTCGGCCAGTAGTACATAGGACTTGGACGACTTCGAGTCGGGCTCGAGGAAGTAGCTCTTGTCGTACATCAGCGGGTCGATCTGCTCCGCCGGGACGAACTCGACCACCTCGATCTCGCGGCTGCGCTCCTCGGGCAGCGTCGCGATGTCCTCGTCGGTGATGATGACCGTCTGGCCGTCCTCGGACTCATAGGACTTGGCGATGTCGCGGTATTCGACGACCTCGCCGCAGATCTCGCACACCCGCTTGTAGCGGATGCGCCCGTTGTCCTTGGCGTGCACCTGGTGGAACTTGATGTCATGGTCTTCGGTCGCGCTGTAGACCTTGACCGGCACGTTCACCAGCCCGAAGGCGACGGATCCCTTCCAGATGGAACGCATGACCCAGTATGGCCCACGGGCTCACCCCAGTTGTAGAGCGGCGCGATCGGGGAGGTCCGCGCCCGCCCTCGCGACGGTCACCGACGACGCGAGCGTCGCGGCGCGAAGCACCCCCTCCACGGTGTCGACGCCAATGCGGGCCAGGTCCGCCCGTTTGTCGGCACCCAGCAGGTTCAGTGACCACAGCGCGTCGATGAGCCCCGTCATGAACGAGTCACCCGCGCCGACGGTGTCGATCACCTCGACCCGGCGTGCCTCGACGCGCACGGTGCCCGCAGCGCAGATCGCGAACGCGCCCCGCGCGCCCATCGTCACGGCGACGATCGACGGGCCCATCGCCTGCCACGCCGTGGCGATCTGTTCGGGTGTCCTCGTCGGGTCGATCCAGTGCAGGTCCTCGTCGCTGGCCTTCACGACGTCGGCCTTCTCGACGAGCCGGTCGATCCGAGCGATCGCCTGGTCGCGGTCGTCGATCAGTGCGGGTCGCACGTTCGGATCGAACGTGATGGTCGCGGCCAGCCGGTAGACGTCCAGTAGCGCGGCGGTCGCCAGGCACCCCGGATCGAGGAAGCCGGCGATCGACCCGGTGTGCGCCACCAGCGGCGGCGCCACCTCCGGGGTGCCCGACAGTTGCCAGTCGATGTCGAACGTATAAGTGGCAGCACCGGTTTCGTCGATCGTGGCGAGCGCGGTCGGCGTGCGGGCCGCGCTGACGCTGCCCGGCACCAGCCGAACCCCGGAGGCCTCGACGTGGCTGACGATGCGGCGGCCACGGTCGTCGTCGGCGATGTGGGTGAGGAAGTCCACGCCGCGGTCCAGCCTGCCGAGCCCGATCGCGACGTTGAGCGGGCTGCCGCCGACGTGTTCCCCCAGGACGTGCCCGTCCCGCTGCACGATGTCGATCAACGCCTCACCGATGACCAGTGCGCGGTCGGTCACGCGCTGGCGTCCGCTCCGACCAGGCCCTCCAGGGTCGCCCGCGCGCCGTCGCGGTGCAGTGACTCCAGCGCCCACAGGTAGGCCTCGACGAAGCGCGGCTGCTCGGCGAGATCCCCGAACAGCGACGTGTTCTCGATGAAGGCCTTCGGATTCTGCAACTGCGACTTGGCAATCGGCACCAGTTGGTCCGCGAGTTGATCCTGGACGTCGATGGGTTCGCCCTGCTCGTCGACGCCCTCGGCGTAGCGGGCCCAGCTCGCCACGGTCGCCGCGGAGAGTCGCACCGGCTCGCCGCTCTTGAGGTTCTCCCTGACGACGGGGAGCAGCCACTGCGGGATGCGGTCCGACGAGCCGAAGCAGAGCCGCACGATGGTGTCGCGCACGCTCGGGTTGGCGAAGCGTTCGATGGCCTCGCGCTTGAACTCCGGCAGATCGATGCCAGGAACGGGCTTGAGGGTGGGGGTGGCCTCGGAATCCATGTACTCGCGCAGGAATTCGGCGAACAACGGGTCGCCGGCGGCGTCGGCGACCAGTCGGTAGCCGGCGAGGTAGGCGAAGTAGCACAGTGCCTGGTGGCCTGCGTTGAGCAGGCGCAGCTTCATCAGCTCGTAGGGCGTGACGTCCTCGACGAGCAGGACGCCGACGTCCTCGTATCGTGGTCGGCCGTCCGAGAAGTCGTCGTCGAGCACCCAGGCGGTGAAGGGTTCCGCAGCGACGGGCCACTCGTCCTCGACGTCGAACTCACTGGCGAGGTTCTCGATGACGTCGGGGGTGGTGACCGGGGTGATGCGGTCGACCATCGAGTTGGGAAAGCGGGTGTTGGACTTCATCCACTCGGCGAGTTCGGGTTGAGTCTTCTCCGCGTATGCGGTGAACGCCGCCCGCGCGACGTCCCCGTTGCCCTCGATGTTGTCGCACGACACGATGGTCGGCGACGGCAGACCGCGTTCCTTGCGACGGGCCAGTGCTGCGGTCACCAACCCGAACACGCTGTCGGGTCCGGCCTCCTCGATGACGTAGCCGCCCTCGGTGATGGTCAGTGAGACGACGTGGGTGGTCGGTGCCGCGATCAGTTCGATGACGGCCTCCGGATCGTCCGGCGCATAGCGGTAGTCGACGATCGAGCCGATGACACGGGCGTCGCGAGTGCCGTCCGGGTTCATCGCGATGAGCGTGTAGAGGCAGTCCTGATCGGCCATGACCTGCGCCATCTTGCGGTCGCCCGGCAGCACGCCGACTCCGCAGATGCCCCACTCCTTGGCCTGACCCGCCTCCAGTAATCGGTCGACGTACATGGCCTGATGTGCGCGGTGAAAACCACCCACCCCGAAATGCACTATGCCGATGCCGATCTCGCTGCGGTCATAGGACGGCTTCGCGATCGTGATCTCGGGTAGGGACGCGTTGTTGAGCTTCATGACACCACCACTTTCCTGACGCTACCCCGGGCTCGGTCGGCGATGAGTACCGATGGGGAGGTCTTGGCCGGAAAATCGCCATCTTTGGTTTCAAAACTGAAAATGTTGTCTACGTCACAGTTAGATGTTAGCGTGATGAACAAGTACACGCACCCCTGAGCATCTGCTCACTTCCACGGAAAGGCGGGAGCGGAGATCGTGGCGACATCGACGTCGAACGGCAGGGTGGTCGAACCCCCCTCCGACCAGGCCCCGAACGGCGGCGGTACGCCAGAAGACCTGCGCCTGGCCCTCCGCGCCGCCACCCTCTACTACCTCGACGGACTCACGCAGGCGGAGATCGCGGGCAAGCTCGGCGTCTCCCGACCGACCGCGGGCCGACTGATCGCCAGGGCCAAGGCACGAGGGCTGGTCCGCATCGAAGTCGTCGTGCCGCCCACCATGAAGGACGACCTGCACGCCGACGAGGAGCGTCTGCTCGAACAGCGGTACGGCCTGACGGAGGCCGTCGTCACCGGGCACCTCGGCCGCGCGGCCGGAGCGCTGCTGATGCGGCGGCTCGCCGAGAACGACGTCCTCGGCTTCACCTGGGGGCCCGAGCAGGTCGCCGCCGTCACCGCGCTGACGCCCGGGGTGGCCAGTTGCCGCGTCGTGGTCCAGCTCGACGGCGCCATGTCGACCGCCGCCTACCAGACCGGGATGGAGTTCATCCTGAGCCGTGGCGCGGACATGTTGCGGGCCAGTGCGATGCGCCTTCCGGCGCCGCTGTACGCCGACCCGTCGACGGTGGTGTCGATGCGCAGCGATTCGGTGATCTCGCGAACGCTGGAGGCGGGCCGCAAGGCGGACACCATGCTGTTCGGGGTCGGGTCGACGACCACGTCCACCACCCTGTTCGAGGGCAGCTTCCTCGACACCAGGATGCTCGACGAGCTGGTGTCACTCGGCGCGGTCGGTGAGATTGGCGGCCGCTTCTTCGACTCCGACGGTGCGCCCGTCGTCACCGAGCTTGCCCACCGCGCGGTCTCGGTGCCTCTGGAGGACATCCGCAACTGCCCCAAGACCATTCTGGTGTGCAGCGGGCCCGCCAAGCACGAAGCGACCCTGGCCGCCCTGCGGGGCGGCCTCGCCAAGCTGTTGGTATGCGACATCGATTGTGCACGTTGGCTTTTGGATTAAGGGGCACGAATGAACACGCAGGTCGTATCGCAACGTAGTACTCAACGAGGAGTGGGGTGAAGATGAAAGCGACACGGAGGGTGCTGACCAAGCTCTCGGCGTGCACCGCCGCCGTCGGTCTGCTGTTGACCGCCGGATGTTCGGGAGCTGGAAGCCTGGGGGCATCGTCGAACGAAGTGACCATCGCCTTGGTCTCCAACTCCCAGATGACGGATGCGCAGAAGCTGTCCTCGGAGTTCGAGAAGGCGAACCCCGGCACCAAGCTCAAGTTCATCTCGCTGTCGGAGAACCAGGCGCGCGCCAAGATCACGATGTCGACCGCGATGGGCGGCAGTCAGTTCGACGTCGCGATGATCAGCAACTTCGAGACCCCGCAGTGGGCGAAGGACGGCTGGCTGCTCAACCTCTCGGACTACGCGAAGAACACCCCCGGGTACGACGAGAACGACTTCATCCCGTCGCTGCGGGACTCGTTGTCCTACAACGGGAGCATGTACTCGGTGCCGTTCTACGGCGAATCGTCGTTCCTGATGTACCGCAAGGACATGTTCGAACAGGCCGGCATCAAGGTGAACCCCGATCCGAACTACCAGCCCACGTGGCAGGAGGTCGCGGGCTGGGCCCAACAGCTGAAGACCGGTGACCGGGCGGGGATCTGCCTGCGCGGCAAGCCCGGCTGGGGCGAGGTGCTCGCACCGCTGGATACGGTGATCAACACCTTTGGCGGCCGGTGGTTCGACGACAAGTGGAACGCGCAGCTGAACAGTCCGGAAGTCAAGAAGGCCGTCAACTTCTACGTCGACACGATCAAGAAGTCCGGCGAATTGGGCGCGTCCTCAACCGGTTTCCAGGAGTGCGCGAACCTGTTCGGCCAGGGGCAGACGGCGATGTGGTACGACGCCACGTCGGCGGTGTCGGTGCTCGAGGATCCCAAGACGTACCCGGATCTGGTCGGCAAGATCGGCTACCTGCCCGCACCCATCGCGGAGAAGCCCAACTCGGGCTGGCTCTACACGTGGGCACTCGGCATCCCCAAGGGCGCCAAGAACCCCGACGGCGCATGGAAGTTCATCTCCTGGATGACCAGCAAGGACTACATGAAGCTGGTCGGCGAAAAGCTCGGGTGGGCCCGGGTGCCACCGGGTAGCCGCACCTCGACGTACACGGATCTGCCTGAATACCAGGCGATCTCGAAGTCGTACGGCCCGCTGACGCTCCAGTCGATCACCAATGCCACGCCGAACAAGCCGACGGTGCAACCGGTGCCCTACACGGGAGTGCAGTTCGTGGGGATACCCGAGTTCCAAGACCTGGGGACACGGGTGAGCCAACAGATCAGTGCGGCCATCGCCGGGCAGAAGTCCGTCGACGCCGCGATGGACCAAGCACAGCAATACGCCGAGGTCGTCGGCAAGAGCTACCAGGAGAAGTGATGACGCTTACTGCTGAAACCGATTCCGACGCCGGACAGGAGGAGGTCGCCGAACGGGTCCGCAAGATTCGCGAGTCCCAGGATGCCGGCGTGAGCCGGGCCGAGGGCTGGCGCAGGCGCGGACCGCTACTGCCCGCGCTGATCTTCATGATCGCCGTGACGCAGGTGCCCTTCCTGTTCACGCTGTACTACTCGACGCTGTCCTGGAACCTGGTTCGACCGGGCTCCCGGCAGTTCGTGGGCCTGAACAACTACATCGCGGTGGTCCAGGACAGCCAGTTCTGGTCGGTGGCGCTCAACACCGTCGTCCTGATCGTCGTCGTCGTGCTCGTCTCGGCGCTCCTCGGACTGCTGTTCGCACTGCTGTTGGATCGGGCGTTCCTGGGACGCGGCGTGATCCGCACCCTGCTCATCACGCCGTTCCTCATCACACCCGTTGCGGGCGCACTGATCTGGAAGACCACGATCCTCGATCCCACCAACGGCATCCTGAACTGGCTGCTGTCGCTGATCGGCATCGGTCCGGTCGACTGGATCGGCCAGTTCCCGCTGACCATGGTGATGGTCGAGTTGATCTGGCAGTGGACGCCGTTCATGATGCTGCTGATCCTGGCCGGCTTGACGTCCATGCCACGCGACCAACTCGAGGCGGGCCGGGTCGACGGTGCCACCGCGATCCAACTCTTCCGTGAGCTGACGCTTCCGCACCTGCGGCGCTTCATCGAACTGGGAGTGGTGCTCGGTGCCATCTACCTGGTCAACACCTTCGACGCCATCTTCATGATGACCCAGGGCGGACCGGGCGTCGCGAGCGCGAACCTGCCGTTCTACATCTACCAGCGCGCCTTCCTCGGCTTCGACATGGGCCAGGCCGCGGCGATGGGCGTGGTGGTCGTCATCTTCACGATGATCATCGCCAACTTCGCGCTTCGGTTGATCTTCAAATCATTCTCTGGCAAGGAAGAGGCGGCATAGCCATGACTACGACTGTCGAAAGAACCACGGCGACAAGCGATGCCGCGCCCGTCCGCAAGAAGAAGTCCAAGAAGTTCAGTCCCTGGGGGCTGGTGGCCTGGCTCGCCGGGCTCGGATTCTTCTTTCCGGTGTTCTGGATGGTGCTGACGTCGTTCAAGCCGGAGAACGCCGCTGCGACCAACCCGCCGACGTTGTTCTTCACCCCGACGCTGGACCAGTACGGTGCGGTCTTCGATCAGGGCATCGGACCCGCGATGCTGAACTCGGTGTTCGCCACGGGCATGTCGACGATCCTGGTGCTGTTGCTCGGCGTGCCCGCCGCGTTCGCGTTGTCCCTGCGGCCCGTCCGCAAGACCTCGGATGCGTTGTTCTTCTTCATGAGTACCAAGATGCTGCCGGTCGTCGCGGCGATCCTGCCGCTCTACGTGATCGTGTCCAATCTCGGTCTGCTGGACAATATCTGGGCGCTGGTCATCCTCTACACCTCGATGAACCTGCCGATCGCCATCTGGATGATGCGCTCGTTCTTCCTCGAGGTACCAGGCGAACTACTCGAAGCGGCGAGCCTGGACGGCGCGAGTCTGTGGCGTTCGGTGCGCGAGGTGATCCTGCCGCTGGTCTCGCCTGGCATCGCGGCGACGGCGCTGATCTGCGTGATCTTCGCGTGGAACGAGTTCTTCCTCGCGGTGAACCTGACGGCGGTGAACGCCCAGACCATGCCGGTGTACCTCGTCGGCTTCATCGCCGGTGAGGGTCAGTACTGGGCCGTGCTGTCGGCGGCCGCGACCATGGCCGCACTGCCTGTGATCCTGTGTGGCTGGTTCGCCCAGAACAAGCTGGTGCGCGGACTTTCCTTCGGCGCGATCAAGTAACTTCCCTCCACTTCCCTGACCTGACAAGGAGAATCAGACATGGCATCGATCACCTACAAGAACGCCTCCTGCATCTACGAGGGCTCGGACAAGCTCGCCGTCGACAACCTCAACCTCGACATCCAGGACGGCGAGTTCATCGTCCTGGTCGGCCCTTCCGGCTCGGGCAAGAGCACCGCGCTGCGCATGCTGGCAGGCCTCGAGGACATCGACGAGGGGGCCATCGAGATCGGCGGCAAGGACATGACCGGCGTCCCGTCCAAGGACCGCGACATCGCGATGGTGTTCCAGAACTACGCGCTGTACCCCAACAAGACCGTGGCCGAGAACATGGGCTTCGCGCTCAAGTTGCGTGGCGTCTCGGCAGAGGAGCGACGCAAGAAGGTCGAGAACGCGGCCAAGATCCTGGACCTGACCGAATTCCTGGACCGCAAGCCCGCCAAGCTGTCCGGTGGTCAACGGCAACGCGTGGCGATGGGTCGCGCCATCGTCCGTGAGCCGCAGGTGTTCTGCATGGACGAGCCGCTGTCCAACCTCGACGCCAAGCTGCGCGTGCAGACCCGCACGCAGATCGCGGCCCTGCAGCGCCGGCTGGGCACCACCACCGTCTACGTCACCCACGATCAGGTCGAGGCCATGACGATGGGTGACCGGGTGGCCGTGCTGCGCTTCGGCAAGCTGCAGCAGTTCGCCTCGCCCAACGAGCTCTACGACCGTCCGGCGAACGCGTTCGTCGCGGGCTTCATCGGCTCGCCCGCGATGAATCTGTTCACCGCGCCGATCTCGAGTGACGGTGTGCGGATGGGTGACTCGACGTTCGAGCTCGAGCGGGCCGACCTGACGAAGCTGAGTGAGGCGGGCCTCAAGGAGGTCACCGTCGGCATCCGTCCCGAGCAGCTCGAGATCACCGACTCCGGTGGCGTCGAGGTCGTCGTCGATCTGGTCGAAGACCTCGGTAGCGAGGCGTACGTCTACGCGCATGCGGGCTCACCGGACAACCAGCTGGTCGCCCGCTGCAACCCGCGGACGGCGCCCAGGCTCGCCGACACGGTGCGGCTGCGCCGTCATCCCGAGGGGGCGGTCCACCTGTTCGACCCGACCTCGGGCGCGCGCCTCAACTGACCATGCGCGCGCCGGAGTTGCGGCTCCGTGCACCGACCCCCGGCCTGCTCGGGTTGCCTTGGGACCGACCACTTTCCGAGTGGGTGGTGCCCGACGTGCCACTGCGCGACATCGCGGTGGGGATGAGTCGTCACCTGGTGAAGTTCGTGGACGCCGACGGGCTTCTCTGGGCGGTGAAGGACATGCCGCCGCGGACCGCCATCAAGGAGTACGAGGTGCTGCGGCGGCTCGAGGACATGGGGCTGCCCGCCGTGCATCCTGCGGGTCTGGTGCTGCAGCCCGAGTTCGAGACCGCCATCCTGGTCACCCGCTTCCTCGAGGGGTCCTGGCAGTACCGGCGGCTCTTCATGCGGCTGCCGCCCGACCAGCCCAGGCACCGGGCCCGGCTGCTGGACGCCATGGCCGGTCTGCTGGTGGAGCTGCACAGGCACGGCGTGTTCTGGGGTGACTGCTCGTTGGCGAACACGTTGTTCTCGCGCGACGGTCAGTTGCTCCAGGCGTGGCTCGTCGACGCGGAGACGTCGGAGGTCCACCCGTCGCTGAGCCGCGGTCAGCGCAGGCACGATCTCGAGATCCTGGTGGAGAACGTCGCGGAGGGGCTCGTCGACCTCGCCGAACGGGTCGGCGTTGCCGACGAGATGGTCGAGACGCTCATCGCGGAGGCCCAGCAGGTCCAGGTGCGCTACGAGTCGCTCTGGGAGTTGTTGCACGCCGAGCCGGTCTTCGGCTTCAGCGACCGCTACCGCGTCGAGGGAACCATCCGGCGCCTCAACGAGCTCGGCTTCGCCGTGGACGAACTGTCGCTGCAACCCGAGAGTGCGGACCCCAGCCGGATGCGGGTGCACGTCGCCGTCGGCGACCGCCGCTATCACGCGCAGCACCTTCAGGACCTGACCGGTCTGGACGTCGGGGAGGGGCAGGCCGCCATCCTCTTGGGTGACCTGCACGCCTATCAGGCGCAGCTGTGCGTGGAGGCAGGCCACGACGTCGACGAGTCGACGGCGGCGCGGCTGTGGGTCATCGAGGTGCTGACACCGTATGAGCAGCTGGCGCACGAGGCGTTGCGGTACAACGGAACTGCCATTCAGGCGTACTGCGACCTCCTCGAGGTGCGGTGGCTGCTGAGCGAGAAGGCGGGCCGTGACGTCGGCACCAACAAGGCGCTCGCGGCGCTCGCCGGTGACGTCATCCCTTCCGATTCCGCGGCGAAGATGGCGGTGGCCGAGGTGCCGACCGCGCCGTTCGCGGTGCTGAGCCTCGATGACGACTGACCCGTTTCCCGCGAGCAGTCCGACACACCAGCGACACGCTCTCGGTGTGCAACTGTTCGCGGTGAGGTGTGGGTAATAGCGTGAAGTGGTGGAGCGTTACGAGCGGGTGCGGCTGACCAATCCCGACAAGGTGCTCTACCCCGCCGCGGGCACCACGAAGGCCGAGATCTTCGAGTACTACGTGGCGATCGCCGACGCCATGGTGCCGCACATCGCGGGCCGACCCGTCACGCGCAAGCGTTGGCCGAACGGCGTCGGTGGAATGGAGTTCTTCGAGAAGCAACTTGCGTCGTCGGCGCCGGAGTGGTTGGCGCGCGGCACCGTGCACCACCGGTCGGGAAGTACGACCTACCCGATCATCGACACCCGCGAGGGATTGGCGTGGATCGCGCAGCAGGCGGCGTTGGAGGTTCACGTTCCGCAGTGGCGATTCGACGGCGCCGAACCCGGTCCCGCCACCCGCATCGTGTTCGACCTCGACCCCGGTGAGGGGGTGTCGTTCCGCCAGCTCTGCCGGGTCGCCAAGGAGGTACGCGGATACGTCACCGACCTCGGGTTGACCACCTTCCCGCTCACCAGTGGGAGCAAGGGACTGCACCTCTATGTCCCACTGGAGCAGCCGATCAGCTCGCATGGTGCCTCGGTGCTCGCGAAACGCATTGCGGTACAACTCGAGAAGACGATGCCGAAGCAGGTGACCGCGACCATGACGAAGAGCGTGCGCGAGGGCAAGGTGTTCCTGGACTGGAGTCAGAACAGCTCCGCGAAGACGACGATCGCGCCGTACTCGATGCGCGGTCGCGAGCAGCCCACCGTGGCAGCTCCGCGCACGTGGGAGGAGATCGAGGAGCCCGATCTGCGGCACCTGCGCTTCGACGAGGTGTTGGAACGGGTCGAGCGGGACGGCGACCTCCTTGCTGCTCTCGATGAAAGTGCGCCTCTCCCCGACAAACTCACCACCTACCGCCGGATGCGTGACCCGGGGAAGACGCCGGAGCCGGTGCCCGCCAAGGCTCCCGCCGTCGGCAACGACGACACCTTCGTGATCCAGGAGCATCACGCTCGCCGGCTGCACTACGACTTCCGGCTCGAGCGCAACGGCGTGCTGGTGTCGTGGGCGGTGCCGAAGAACCTGCCCGAGACGACCTCGGTGAACCACCTCGCCGTGCACACCGAGGACCACCCGCTCGAGTACGCCACGTTCGAAGGCGACATCCCGAAGGGAGAGTACGGCGGCGGCAAGGTGATCGTCTGGGACTCCGGCACCTACGAGACGGAGAAGTTCCGCGACAACGCGCCCGACGGCCCCGCGAAGGGCGGCGAGGTCATCGTGACGCTGCACGGGTCGAGGATCTCCGGCCGGTACGCATTGATCCAGACCGACGGCAAGAACTGGCTCGCTCACCGGATGAAGGAGCAACACCAGCCCACGCCGGCCGACCTCGCGCCGATGCTGGCCACGCACGGTTCGGTCGACCGGTTGACGAGGGTGGTGTGGGCGTTCGAGGGGAAGTGGGACGGCTACCGGTTGATCGTCGATGCCGACCACGGCGAGCTGCGCCTGCACTCGCGCAGCGGCCGCGACGTGACTGCCGACTTTCCCCAACTTGCTTCGCTCGCTGCCGATCTCGCGGACCATCACGTGGTGCTCGACGGTGAGATCGTCGCCTTGGACCGCGCCGGAGTACCGAACTTCGGCTTGATGCAGAACCGCGCGGCAGGCGCCAACATCGAGTTCTGGGCGTTCGACGTACTCTCACTCGATGGCCGATCCCTGTTGCGCGCCAAGTACTCCGACCGCCGCCGGATTCTGGAGGCGCTCGCCGACGGGGGTGGACTGATCGTCCCCGAGCAACTTCCCGGTGACGGGCCCGAAGCGCTGGAGTATGCGCGCGCGCATCGGTGGGAGGGCGTGGTCGCCAAGAAGCGGGACTCCACCTATCAACCGGGGCGCCGCTCGTCGTCGTGGCTCAAGGACAAGCTCTGGCTGACGCAGGAAGTGGTCATCGGTGGCTGGCGGGCCGGCGAGGGCGGCCGCACCAGCGGCATCGGCGCCCTCCTGGTCGGGGTGCCGGAGGGGGACGGACTGGCGTTCGCGGGCCGGGTCGGGACGGGATTCACCGACAGGGATCTGGCCAACCTGAAGAAGACGTTGGCACCGCTGCAGACCGACCGATCACCCTTCAACGCACGGCTTTCCGGACCCGACGCGAAGGGGGTGACGTTCGTCGAGCCGACCCTGGTGGGGGAGGTCCGCTACAGCGAGCGCACCTCCGACGGCAGACTGCGACAACCCAGTTGGCGCGGGATGCGCCCGGACAAGTCGCCGTCGGAGATCGTGTGGGAGTAGTCGGCGCCGCGTTCACTGCGACAGCAGGCCGGAGACGCTGAGCGCCTGCTGCAGTCCCCGCGTGGCCAGCTGGTCGGCCAGCTCGTTGTCGGCGATCCCCGCGTGTCCCTTGACCCAGAACCACTCGACGCGATGCGGCGCGCAGGCTGCCTGCAGTCGCTTCCACAGGTCGACGTTCTTGACCGGCTGCTTGGCTGCGGTCAGCCAGCCGTTGCGCTCCCAGCCCGCGACCCATTTCGTGATGCCGTTGCGGACGTACGTGCTGTCGGTGTAGAGGTGCACCGTCACGGGTCGGGTGAGCGCCTCGAGCGCCATGATGGGCGCGGTCAACTCCATCCGGTTGTTGCTGGTCTCGCCCGGCTCTCCACCGCACATCTCGCGGACGTGCTCGCGCTGCCGCAGCACCGCTCCCCAGCCGCCAGGGCCGGGATTGGGCCGGCAGCCGCCGTCGGTGTGGATCACCACGGGGCGGTCGACGGGATCGGTCACCCGCCGAGGATAGGCGCTGAGATCATCGCCGTCCGGACCGACATGCCGAGCTCGCGGTGCCGAAGCGTGGTGATCCGCCGACCGGGCTGGACCGCGGCCTTGACCGGTGTCGTGCGGTCGCCGAAGAACGCAGCCGTCGCGTCGACGTCCACCACGGTGTAGGTGATGCCCCACAGCGACGAGGGACCCGCGCCCGTCGTCTCCCGCGACCCGACCACCTCGACGATCACCTCGCCGAGCCGGAAGAAGATCTGCCGGATCGCGCGGCCGCCCAGCTCGGCGTCGCGTTCCCGGCGAGGGGGCACGCCGATCGCCGTCAGCGACTCGACGGTCCTGCCGAGGTCGGGGGACATCAGCACGACGTGGTCGATCGCGACGACGCCGTTCGGGTGCGCGGCGGGTTGTCCCACAACGGAATCCGACCACGTCGTCGGGATGCCGTCGAGGTCCGCGAGTCCCTCGGGCAGGCCGCGCAACGACCATGCGACGATGCCCGTGCCGCGCTCGCGTCCGGCCAACCGGATGGCCACGCCGCCGACGCGACACACGTCGTCGGCTCCGACCGCGTACCCGGCCTCTCGCCAGACGTCCGCCGGGTCGGCGACCTCGATCTCGTCGACGGTGATGCCCATGGACGCAACCTACGTGGCCGAGGCCACCCTCTCGCGGAGGAAGGCCGGTGCGTGCGTCAGACCTTGCCCGCGACGAACGCCGCGGCCTGATCGGTCATCCCGATCCGCGTGTAGCTGGTGTGTGCGGAGCCGTCGCCACCGTCGGAGCAGATGGGATCGCCAGGCGCGCACAGTTCGATCGACTTGCTCGCGTACAGCGGGCCGATGGTGACCGGCGGCTCGTCGATGGCCTCCATGAAACCCTGCTTCGGCTTGCCGAGCAGCGCGACCGCGGCAACGTGGCCGGCCACGTCCGGGGGCATCGGCTTCGGCACGTCCGCGGGGTCGACGCCGCTGGGCACCGCGTTCGCGGTGGTGAAGCCGATGACCGCCGCGCCCTGCGAGTACCCGCCGAGCACCAGCTTGGTGTTGGGACAGGTCGCCACCACCTGCTCGATGTGGTTGGCGGCGTCGCGGATGCCGTCGACGGCGGTGGGGAAGTCGGTGCTGGCCGGATAGACGACGGCATAGGCGCCCACGGTCTTTCCGGTGACCTTCGAGCGCACGGCGTTGACGAAGTCGTCGCCGATGCCCCCGAAGCCCTGGGGCGCGAACGTGCCGCGCGCGAAGACGATCTCGACGTCCGAACAGGGCGCCGCCGACGACGTTGGGGTTGCGGTCGGGGCGACGAGCAGGGCGGCGGCGATGGCGGCGGCACCACCGGTAGCTCGGGCGGCGTGGCCTGCGGTCATGTCATCAGACTGTCACAGCGATCGCCGGTACCGCCATGCGGCTCACAGCATCTTCTGGAAATGTCACAGGCATGACCGCACCGAAGAAGCCAACCTTCAGTTGGGGGGAACGGCTCTCGACCGCCGGGCAGTCCTCCTCGGTCTGGCCGCCGTCGGCACGTTCGCCGTGGTCGACGTCGGGGCCGTCTTGTACGCAGCAGGCTGGGTCGGCAGCGGCGGCAGGTTGACCCCGCGCGCCTTCATCGAGGCCTTCAAGGCAGTCAACGGACCGCAGGTCGGTTTCCGGAAGAACCATGGCAAGGGCGTGGCCGTCGCGGGTTACTTCGAGAGCAGTGGCGCGGCCCGCGAGATCACCAAGGCCGCCGTGTTCCAGAGGGGTCGCACCCCGGTGCAGGGCCGCTTCTCGCTGGCGACGGGCAATCACACGTCGCCGGACATGGCCACCACGACCAGGGGACTTGGCTTGGCGTTCGGCTTACCCGGCGGCGAGCAGTGGCGCACGGCCATGGTCAATCTGCCTGTGTTCGTGGTTAATTCGCCACAGGGCTTCTACGACCAGCTGGTCGCGTCCAAGCCGGTCCCCGGCACCGGGAAACCCGACCCGCAGGCGATGGCCCGCTTCCAGGCGGCTCACCCCGAGACGGTCAAGGCGATGGCGTTGATCAAGGCGCAGCCGCCGACGTCGGGCTTCGCCGACAGCACCTTCCGCGGGCTGAACGCCTTCTTCTTCGTCGACGACGCCGGCGCCCGCACTCCCGTCCGCTGGTCGTTTCAGCCCGTCCAGCCGCCGTCGCCGCCGAAGGCCGGCTCGTCCGACCAGAACTTCCTGTTCGACGACCTGATCCGGCAGATCCGCTCCGGCCCCGTGCAGTGGCGTCTGCGCCTCACCGTCGGCGACCCGTCGGACCCCACTCACGACGCGACGATCCCGTGGCCCGCCGACCGCCGGGTGATCGACGCGGGCACGCTGGTGCTCGACACGATCTCCACGGAGGCGGCGGGCAACGCCAGGGACATCAACTTCGATCCGACGGTGCTCCCCGACGGCATCGAGAGATCCGACGATCCGCTGTTGAGCCCGCGGTCGGCGGTCTACGCGGCGTCCTACCGGCTGCGCGCCGGCGAAACGAAGAGCGCTCCGTCGGTCAACGTCGACGAGGTGTCGGCGTGAGCGCCGGAAAGTTCACCGTCCCGAGCCGAATCCTGCACTGGCTGACGGCGGTACTGATCTTCGCGGCGCTGTTCATCGGCTTCGTCATGGTGAACTCGACGGCAAGCTACGTCACGCTGCGACTGGTGCACATGACCGTCGGCGTGACGATTCTCGTCGTCGTGATCGTCCGGATCGTCAACCGCCTCACGCACCGGCCGCCGGCACTGCCCGCGACGGTGGGCCGGCTCGAGCGATTGATGGTCGTCGGGTCCGAACTGAGCATGTACGTGCTTCTGGTCGCGCAGCCGCTCGTCGGGTGGGCGATGGTGTCGGCCAGCGGCACCCCGGTCGTGGTGTTCGGAGCGCTCCGGTTGCCCGGCATCGCGCCGGTCGACGTGGCGGTGTTCTCGGCGTTGCGTGAGACGCACTCGGTGCTGGCCTACCTTCTGGTGGCCGTCGTCCTCGCGCACGTGTCGGCAGTGCTGCTGCACACCATCACGCTTCGCGACGGCATGCTGCGCCGCATGACGTTCGGTCTAGGGCCGGGCGAGAGCCAACCGGATCCACGGCCGCCAGGAGAACTTCAACCGAAGGCCTAGCACGTGGATGGTGACGAACCACGTTTCCTCACTTGGCACTTCGCGCCCCCATCCACCGCTGCAGCAGCACCGAGACGGTCAGGACGGCGAGGCCGGCCACGGCCATCACGGCCCCGGAGGCGGCAGGCGCGGTGTAGCCGTAGCCCGCGGCGATCACCAGGCCGCCGATCCACGCACCACCGGCGTTGGCGATGTTGAGTGCGGAGTGGTTCAGCGCCGCCGCCAGGGTCTGGGCGCCGTGCGCGACGTCCATCAGCCGCGTCTGCAGCGCCGGTGCGATCGCCGTGCCCGAGGCGCCGATGAGGAAGAGGCCGAGCATCGCGGTCCACGGGTTGTGGGAGGCCCAGACGAACAGTGCGGTCGTGGCACCGAGCGCGGAGATGGAGGCGTACAGGGCCTTGACCACCGAGATGTCGGCCATCTTGCCGCCGACGAGATTGCCGACCACCATGCCGACGCCGAAGACCATCAGCCCCACCGGGACCAGGTCGCGCGACAGCCCGGAGACGTCGGTCAGGGTCGTCGCGACGTAGGTGTAGACGGCGAACATGCCGCCGAAGCCGACCATGCCGATCAGCAGGGCCAGCCATACCTGCGGGCGGCGCAGGGCGCTGAGTTCGGTCAGCGGGCTGGTGACGTGCATCGATGTGAGGTCGGGCAGCCAGTACCAGATTGCCGTCAGGGTGGCGGCGCCGATGACGACGACCAGTCCGAACGCGCTGCGCCAGCCGAAGGCCTGGCCGAGGAACGAGGCGATGGGCACGCCGACGACGGTCGCCAGCGTGAGGCCGCTCATGACGTGGGCGATGGCCTTGGCGCGGTTCTTCGGGCCCATCAGGTGGGCGGCGACCAGTGCCGCGATGCCGAAGAAGGCGCCGTGCGGGATGCCGGCGACGAACCGGGCGGCCATCAGCGTTTCGTAGCTCGGCGCCAGCACGCTGGCCAGGTTGCCGAGGGTGAACACGGCGATCAGCCCGAGCAGCAGGGTCTTGCGCGGCATGCGCGCGGTGAGGCAGGCGATCACGGGGGCTCCGACGACCACGCCGAGGGCGTAGGCGGAGATGACGTGACCGGCGACCGGTTCTGTGATGCCCAGGCTCGATGCGATCTCGGGCAGCAGGCCCATGGCCACGAACTCGGTGGTGCCGATGGCGAAGCTGCCGACGGCGAGTGCGAACACCGCCAGCCAACGCACGGAGGGCGGTGGTGAGACGACGGACATCGGTACGGAGGGCTGCGGACGCGAGGAGCGAAGGTCGGTGGGGTCCAGTGATCTGGTCACGGGTGCAACGGTAGCGGTACTTCTGCCTCATCTCAAACCGACTTTTGTATTTCTCAACACAAAAGTGGCGCAGCTTACGTTTCTCGGGTTCAATCGGGTGATGGCCACCGTCGGCGACGTCTTCGCGCTCATCAGGGATCATCGAGACGTCACCCGCACGGAGATCGGTCAGCTCACCGGACTCTCCAGGACGGCCGTCGCCTCGCGGATCGGCGCGCTCACCGCCCTCGGGTTGGTCACCGAGCGGGAGCAGGCGCCGTCGACGGGCGGTCGGCCGCCGACGCTGCTGTCCTTCGACGCCGCCGCGGGGGTGGTGGTGTCGGTCGCGGTCGGGATCAGCCGCACTCGCCTTGCCGTGTGCAATCTGGCCGGCGAGGTGCTGACGATCACCGACATCGATCAGGAGGTCGCACTCGGCCCCGACGACCTGATGCCCGACGTCATCAAGCGCCTCGACGTGATGTTGCAGGACTATCCCGGGGACACGGTGTACGGCGTCGGCCTGAGTCTGCCGGGGACCGTGGACCGCGAACGCGGGTACAGTCGCGACTCACTGATCCTGCGCGGCTGGGACCGTGTCGAACTGCGCCCGTACTTCCAAGAGCTGGAACGTCTTTCGGGCGTCCCGGTGATCCTCGACAACGACTCCAACGCGATCGCCGTGGTGGAGAAGCAGGGCCACGACGACGTGCTCGTCATCAAGGCGTCGAGTGGTCTCGGCGCGGGCATCGTCGCGGGCGGAGTCCTCCAGCGGGGCGCCACCGAGGCGGCTGGCGAGTTCGGGCACAACAAGATCGCTGCCGCGCAAGGACTTCCGTGCCGCTGCGGGGACACCGGCTGCGTCGAGGCGATCGCGGGCGGGTGGGCGGTGGTGCATGCCCTGCAGCAGCAGGGCCGGACGGTGCGGAACCTCCGCGACGTGGTGGAGCTCGCCCACGGGGGTGACGCCGAGGCCCGCCGGATGATCCGCGACAGCGGCAGGTACGTCGGAGAGGTGCTCGCCGCGGCGGTGAACATGCTCAACCCCGCCGTCGTGGTCGTCGCGGGCGACATGGCGGATGCGTTCGAGATCTTCGTCGCCGGACTGCGGGAAACGTTGTACGGCAACGCCACTGCCCAAGCCACCCGGACTCTCGAGGTGGTCCCCGCCGCCCACGGCAACAGGGCGGGCACCGTCGGCGGCGCGATGATGGTGCTGGACGAAGTCCTCAGTGCACGCGCCGTCGACGCGTTGGCGGCCCCGGCCTAACCGGCCTTCGCGATGACGTTCTCCGCGAACCACTCCAGATTGCGGATCTTGTCGTCGAGTGGCTCGGTGTCCTGTCCCATGATGTAGGGGATCCGGAAGCCGACGATGACGTCGGTGACGCCCTTGTCCTCGAGACGCTTGACGCCGTCGAGGGTGAACCCGTCGATGGAGATCACGTGGATCTGGAACTCGTCGGCCTTGCCGATGCGCTCCTCTTCCTCGCGGAACTTGGCCAGCTTGGCCAACAGCGGATCGAGTTCCTCGGGATCGCCACCGCCGTGCATCCAGCCGTCGTTGCGCGCAGCGCGTCGCAGCGCCGCGTCGGCGTGCCCACCGATCAGGATCGGGATGGGCTTGGTGGGTGCGGGCGTCATCTTGAACGTCGGGAAGTCGTAGAACTCGCCGTGATAGGAGAAGTAGTCGCCCGAGGTGAGGCCCCGGATGACGTCGATGCACTCGTCCATCCGCTTGCCCCGCCTGGCGAACGGCACACCCATGATTTCGTAGTCCTCCGGCCACGGGCTGGTGCCGACGCCGAGGTTGAGCCGGTTGTCGAACATGGCGGCCAGCGAGCCGGCCTGCTTGGCCACCAGGGCGGGCGGGCGGATGGGCAGCTTGAGCACGAAGACGTTGAACTGAAGCCGGGTGGTGACGGCCGAGAGCGCGCCGATGAGCGCGAACGTCTCGATGAACGACTTGCCGTCGAGGAACTCCCGGTTGCCGTCGGCGGTGTAGGGATACTTCGAATCCGACACCTCCGGATAGGCGACGCTGTCGGCGATCGTCATGCCGTGATAACCGGCCTCGTCGGCCGCCTTGGCCAACGGAATGTAGTACTTGGGGTCGGTCATGGCTTCCGCATAGGTGAACCGCATGCCCGCAATACTAGAACGTGTTCTAGTTCGCCGTGGCGACTTCGGCGTGCTCGCGCGCGCTCAGCGCCGGGTTTCCACGCCGAAATCGCCCGGGGAGGGGGTCAGGCGAAGGGGGGTGCGCCCTCACCGGTCATCGAATAGGTGCCCCACGGGGTCTTCTCGGTGATGCGGGCCGCCGCGGTGCGGCCACCGATCGTCAACGACACCCGTGGCGTCCTGAGCACGTCGTCGGGCACCGTCTCGAAAACGGTTCCCCGCCAGTGGTACCTACCGTCGATCGGGTCGAGGTGCCCGCTCAGCCGCACCCGCACGGGATGGTCGGCCTCCGCGACCCGCAGAACGGCCGGTCCGTCGTACACGTCGTCGTCGTGCGCGGTGACGACGTCGTCGTCGGGGGCGGTGGCCGTCGGGGCAGCGGGCAGGAAGTGGGTGCGTCGCCACATGCGCCGGGCGATCGGACCCATCAGCCCGACCTCGTCGAGGAACGCGGCCAGCGGCGCGAAGCCGAGCGCCTGAACCTCGTGACGGTGCCGGCTCTGCCTGGCGATCCGGCGGGTGGCACGGCCGGGCAGGCCCGCGCGGCGGTACTGCGCCGGATTGCTGAACAGGTACTGGAAGAACAGGCCGCCGACACCGTGCAGGTTCGACACCAGGAAGCGGTTGTACCAGCGCATCCCGTCGACGTGCTTGCGCAGACCATCGCGGGCGAACTGGATGTGCCTGGCCTCCTCGGTCACGTGGATCCGCATGAGGCGCTGGACGGCGGGCTGTAGCTCGGGGTCGTCCATCATCTGCCGCTGCAGAGAGTCGAAGATCTCCTCGCCGACGAGCGCGGCCACCCACAGCACCGACCCCTTGAACGCCAGCGGCAAGCCGTTGATGATCACGCGTTGGTAGAACTTGGGCCGCATCGGCTTGGCGCCGACCTTCTCGATGGTGCGGCCGAACATCACCATGTGGCGCGTCTCGTCACCCATCTCGGTGAGCGCGTAGTGCGTCGCCTTCGCGGTGGGATCCCGATGCATCAGATCGCGCAGCAGCGCCTGGTTGAGGATGTTCTCGAACCAGATGCCCGCCGACAGGGTGTTGACGAGTTCCTGACGGGACAGCTCGATCTGCTCGGCGCGAGTCATGCCGTCCCACAGCGCAGTTCCGTAGATCGACACCGTCTTCGGCGGCAGGAAGAACTTGTCGGGATCGAGCGGAGCATCCCAGTCGATGTCGACGATCGGCTCGTAGGACTTCTTGACCGACCCGCGCAGCAACCGCTCGGAGAACTCCTCGCGAGTCGGACCGCTGCCTGCCTTGATCGAAGCCGTCACCGTTGACATCCCTTCGCTGCCGCTGTTCTCCAAAGCTAACGACGCGCCGCGCAACATGTCAATACCACCGGTACCGGATACTTTGAGTCTCACCTCGACCGCTGGGCGCGCATGACAAGATCGGTCCGTGACACAGTTTCTGCTTCGCGCGGCCCTGACGGGTGTCGCGCTGTGGGTCGTCACCAAGGTGGTGTCCGGCATCGAGTTCGTCGGCGGTGACACGACGCTGCAGAGGGTCGGCGTCATCTTCGTCGTGGCGGTGATCTTCGGCGTCGTGAACGCCTTCATCAAGCCGATCGTCCAACTGATCTCGATACCGCTCTACATTCTGACGCTCGGCCTGATCCACATCGTCATCAATGCGCTGATGCTCTGGATCACGTCATGGATCACCGAGAACACCACGCACTGGGGCCTTTACATCGAGGACTTCTGGTGGACGGCCATCTGGGCCGCGATCGTGCTGTCGATCGTCAGCTGGTTGCTGTCGCTGCTGCTGCCGGAACCGGAGCGCGTCAACCGCTGATCGCGGTCCCGGCACCTTCCAGTTTCGCGGCGTACCCTCGCGCCAGTGGCCCCCGAGATCAACCGCCGCACCTTCGTCGGCGCCTCGATCACCGTCGGTGGCGCCGTCGCGGCCGTTTCACTGACCTCGGGTTGTGAAGCCGACGCCCCGCCCGCCGAGACGCACACCGCGCAGTTGCGAATGCGCATCAACGGCACCGACCAGGACGTCACCGTCGACACGCGGACGTCGCTGCTGGACATGCTCCGCGAGCGTGTCGGGTTGACCGGAACCAAGAAGGGGTGCGATCAGGGTGCCTGCGGCGCCTGCACCATCCTGCTCGACGGGAAGCGGGTGAACTCCTGCCTCACGCTCGCCGTCATGCACGACGGCGCCGAACTCCGCACCATCGAGGGCGTCGCCGAGAACGGCCGCCTGCAGCCACTGCAACAGGCCTTCATCGACACCGACGCGTTCCAGTGCGGCTACTGCACGTCGGGTCAGATCATGTCGGGTCTCGGGTGCATCGACGAGGGGCACGTCGGGTCCGACGCCGAGATCCGGGAATGGATGAGCGGCAACATCTGTCGATGCGGGGCCTACACCAACATCGTCCGCGCGATCGCCACGGCAGCCAGGGAGGCCTGACGCCAAGTGTTCCCCTTCTCGTTCACCAAGGCCGTCGACGAGAAGTCTGCGCTTGCCGCGGGTGCATCGGGAGCCCGCTACATCGCGGGTGGAACCACACTCGTCGACCTGATGCGGGTCACCGTCGAGAGACCCGACGCGCTCGTCGACATCAACGCCCTGCCGTACCGCAACGTGGACCTCGACGACCGCGCCCTGCGCGTGGGCTCACTGGTCAGGATGGCCGACCTCGCGGCCGACCAGCGGGTGCGCCGCCAATTCCCCGTCATCGCAGAGGCATTGGAGCTCAGCGCGTCGGCACAGCTGCGCAACATGGCCTCCATCGGCGGCAACCTCATGCAGCGCCCGCGTTGCCTCTACTTCCGTGACGTGTCGGCCAACTGCAACCGCCGCGCCCCCGGTAGCGGGTGCGCCGCGGTCGGCGGACTGAACCGCACCCACGCCATTCTCGGCACCAGCGCACAGTGCGTGGCCACCCACCCGTCCGACCTCGCCGTCGCGCTCGTCGCGCTGGACGCCGTCGTCGTGGCACGGGACGCCCACGGCGACAGGCGAATTCCACTCGACGGGTTCTTCCTTCGTCCCGGGACGACGCCCGACCGCGAGCACGATCTGCGGCCAGGGGAGCTCATCGTCGGCGTCGAGGTGCCGACGGGCCCCGCGACCGCGCGGTCGGGCTACCTGAAGGTCAGGGACCGGCAGTCCTACGAGTTCGCCCTGACGTCTGCCGCAGTGGCCCTCGAGATCGTCGGCGGTACCGTGCGCACCGCGAAGGTCGCCGTCGGCGGAGTCGGGACGGTGCCGTGGCGACTGCCCGCCGTCGAAGGGGCTCTGGTCGGTCATGCCGCCGGGCCCGCACTCTGGCACGACGCCGCCTCGCATGCGGCCGATGGGGCTACGCCCCTGTCTGACAACGGCTTCAAGGTGCAGCTGGTGCAGCGGACGGTCGAGCGTCAGCTCGCCGCGGTGGCGGGGTTGCCGTGACGCACCCCGCGCGGATGGCCGCACCCGTCGTCGGTGCGCCGACCTCCCGGGTGGACGGACCGCTCAAGGTCACCGGGGCGGCCCACTACGCCGCGGACAACCCCGTGCCGGACTTCGTGCACGCGGTGCTGGTCTGCAGCACCGTCGGGGCCGGGTCGGTCAGCCACGTCGACACGGCCGCGGGCGCGCGGTCGCCCGGCGTGCTGCGCATCCTCACCGACTTCGGTGGCGTCACGCTGCCCTACGACATCCATCGGGTGAACTTCTTCGGCCAGCCCGTGGCGGTCGTCGTCGGCGAGAGTCTCGAAGCCGCCGCGCACGGGGCCTCGCTGATCGAGGTCCAGTACGCCACGGGCCCCACCGTGACGGACATCGATGCGCCGCAGGCGGTGTCGAAGCCCGGACACAATCAGCTCGACTACGCGCGTGGCACTCCCGAGGACGCGCTGCGGGCCGCCGCGGTGGTCACCGATCTGCACTACGGCATCGCGCGGAACAACCACAACCCGATGGAGCTGCCGTCGACGGTGGCGAAGTGGGACGGTGACCGGTTGACGGTGTGGGACAAGGTGCAGTCCATCGTCGGCGCGCAGGCCGCGCACGCGAAGGCGCACGGCGTGCCTCCCGACCACGTTCGGGTGATCTCGCCGTTCGTGGGAGGTGCGTTCGGCAGCGCGGGCACGACCTGGCCGCACCAGCTGCTGGCGTCCTTCGCGGCCCGCGTGATGGGCAGGCCGGTCAAGTTGGTGCTCACCCGCCAGCAGATGTACGGCGGCATCGGCTACCGGCCCACCAGCAGGCAGCGCCTCGCGATCGGCGCCGACCGGGCGGGCCACGTCAGCGCGATCATCCACGAGGGGCGCACCGAGACGGCGCGGTACGCGCTGTTCGAGGACGGGCTGACCACGTCGCCGAAGTTCATGTACACCAGCCCCAACATGCGTTCGACCTACCGGGTGGTGCCGTTGGACGTGAACGTACCCACCCCCATGCGCGGGCCTGGCGCGACCTCGGGGACGTTCGCGCTGGAGTCGGCGATGGACGACCTGGCCCACCGGCTCGACATGGATCCCGTCGAACTGCGGTTGCGCAACGAGCCGGACCACGACCAGACCGACGGTCTGCCGTTCTCCACCCGGCGGCTGACCGAGTGTCTGCGCCAGGGGTCCGACGAGTTCGGTTGGGCCAGAAGAAATCCCACCCCCCGCGCCGTGCGCGATGGCACCCAGTTGATCGGCATCGGAATGGCAGCCGCCGGCTACCACACCACGCGCAGCGAGTCGGACGCGATGGCGCGGATCAACGCCGACGGCACCGCGGACGTCCAGACCGCGACCAGCGACATGGGTCCCGGCACCTACACGTCCATGTCGCAGGTGGCTGCCGACGCCCTCGGTCTGCCGCTGGCGCGGGTCCGGTTCGCGTTGGGGGACAGCAACTATCCGGTCGCCCCGTCGCATTCGGGCTCGCGGACCATGGCCAGCGTCGGCTCCGCGGTGTATGAGGTGACCAACACGCTGCGCGACAGGCTGATTCGCACGGCCGTCGTCGATCCCGGTTCGCCGTTGAGTGGCGTCGCGCCCGAGGACGTCGCGGTGTCCGACGGGCGGATGTTCGTCGTCAAGGATCCGGGCCGCGGGGAGAGCTATCGGGACTTCCTGACGCGCCGCGGCTGGCCCAGTGCCGACAGCCGCGGTACGTGGTCGCCCGATCCCGCTGCCGCCGAGCGCTATTCGATGTATGCCTACGGCGCCGTATTCGCCGAAGTGGCCGTGGACGATTCGCTGGGCATGGTCCGCATCCGCCGCATCCACGCCTGCTACGACGCGGGTCGGGTGATCAATCCCAAGCTCGCCCACAGCCAGGCCATCGGCGGCATGGTCGGCGGCATCGGGATGGCGCTGCTGGAGGGCACCGAACTCGATCACCGGGACGGCCGCATCGTGAACGCGAACATGTCCGACTACCTGGTGCCCGTCAACGCCGACGTGCCCACGCTCGACGCCACCTTCCTGCCGGCCGAGGACACCATCGCCAACCCCATCGGCGTCAAGGGGCTCGGCGAGATCGTCATCGTGGCGGTTCCCGCCGCGATCGCGAACGCAGTGTTCAACGCGACCGGCAAGCGGGTGACCGACCTGCCGATCCGCGTGGAGAATCTGCTCTAGCCTGGAAGGCGTGCCGGAACTACCCGAGGTCGAAGCTCTTGCCGACCACCTCCGCCGTCACGCCGTGGGCCTGACGGTGGGGCGCGTCGACGTCGCCGCCCTCTCGGTGCTCAAGACGTTCGATCCGCCGATCACCGCGCTCAACGGTCAGACCGTCACGGGTGCCAACCGCTGGGGTAAGTATCTCGGCCTCGAAGCGGGCGACCTGCATCTGATCACCCATCTATCCCGTGCGGGGTGGCTGCGGTGGTCCGACCAACTGTCCGGGGTTCCGTTGCGCCCGGGCGGCAAGAGTCCGATCGCGCTCCGCGTCCACCTCGGCAAGCCGGGGGACGCGCCGGGTTTCGATCTGACGGAGGCAGGCACCCAGAAGCGACTGGCCGTTTGGCTCGTCATGGACCCGATGACGGTGCCGCAGATCGCCTCGCTCGGTCCCGATGCGCTGTCGCTGGGACCGGACGACCTGGCCGCGGTGCTCAAGGGCAACAGCGGGCGCATCAAGACCGTCATCACCGACCAGAAGGTGATCGCGGGCATCGGCAACGCCTACAGCGACGAGATCCTGCACGTCGCCAAGATCTCCCCGTTCGCGACCGCGGGCAAGCTCACCGACGCGCAGCTCGGCGTGCTGCACGACGCGATGATCACCGTGCTCACCGACGCGGTGTCTCGGTCGGTCGGCCAGGGCGCCGCAATGCTCAAGGGGGAGAAGCGGTCCGGGCTGAGGGTGCACGCGCGCACCGGGATGCCGTGTCCGGTCTGCGGCGACACCGTGCGCGAGGTGTCGTTCACCGACAAGTCGTTCCAGTACTGCCCGACGTGTCAGACCGGCGGCAAGATTCTCGCCGACCGGCGAATGAGCAAGCTGCTCAAGTAGCGCTCGCCGCCCGCTCGCCGTAGCCGGGTCGTGGCCTCCCGACCGGTTGGTTAGGCTGCCCGGATGACCCGTCAGAAGATCCTCATCACCGGTGCCAGCTCAGGTCTCGGCGCGGGCATGGCCCGTCAGTTCGCGGCCAAGGGGCGCGACCTCGCGCTGTGTGCCAGGCGCACCGACAACCTCGACGAGCTGAAGGCCGAGCTGGTGGCGCGTCATCCCGGCATCACGGTGGCCGTGGCCGCCCTCGACGTCAACGACCAGGAGGCGGTGCCCAAGGTGTTCGCCGAGCTGAGCGACGAGCTCGGCGGCGTCGACTGTGTGATCGTCAACGCGGGCATCGGCAAGGGTTACCCGCTCGGCGGTGGCAAGTTGTGGGCGAACAAGGCGACCATCGAGACGAATCTCGTTGCGGCACTGGTACAGATCGAGACCGCGCTGGAGATGTTCAAGGAGGCGGGCGCAGGCCATCTGGTGCTGGTGTCGTCGGTGCTCGGCAACGTCGGCGTGCCCGGCGTGAAGGCCGCGTATGCCGCCAGCAAGGCGGGCGTGACGTCGCTCGGGGAGTCGTTGCGTGCCGAGTACCCGTCCGGCCCCATCAAGATCACAGTGCTCGAGCCCGGCTACATCGAGTCGGAGATGACGGCCAAGTCCGGCACCACGATGCTGATGGTCGACAACGAGACCGGCGTGCGGGCCATGGTCGAGGCCATCGAGAAGGAGAAGGGCCGCGCCGTCGTCCCCGGTTGGCCGTGGTGGCCCCTGGTCGAGGTGATGAAGGTGCTGCCGCCCCGGTTCACCAAGTACTTCGCCTGAGTGCGGTTTCGGCGGCGCCCAGCGCCGGTAGCCACGCCGAAATCGCGATGACACGGTTGGGAAACACGGTCCCGGTTGGCTGTGCGCATGGGCCGAAAGTTTCACCTGGGATGGTTTCTCAACTTCGTCGCCGACGAGTGGAACGGGACCTGGGGTGACGGCGGACGCGACTTCACCGGCGACTTCTACGTCGACGTCGCACGCAGCCTCGAGCGGGCGAAGTTCGACTACGTCCTGATCGAGGACAAGCTGATGGTGTCGACGGCCTTCGGCGGCACCATGGAGTACGACCTCAAGCACGGGGTGAACCCGAAGCACGACCCGGTTCCGCTCGCGGTGCTGATGGCCAACGCCACCAACCGGCTCGGGGTGGTGCCGACCATGTCGACGAGCTTCTACCCGCCGTTCCTGTTGGCGCGGCTGGCGAGCACCGTCGACCACATCGCGCGCGGGCGGTTCGGCTGGAACGTGGTGACCTCCGCCGAGGATCGCTCCGCCCAGAACTTCGGGTTGGACAAGCTGTGGGAGCACGACGAGCGCTACGTCCGCGCTGCCGAGTACATGGACCTGGTGACCAAGCTCTGGGAGTCGTGGGAGCCCGACGCCGTCGAGCGGGACCACATGACGGGGACCTACGCCAACTACAAGAAGGTCCACACGGTCGACTTCGAGGGGAAGTACTTCAAGTCCCGCGGCCCGCTCAACACCGCGCCGTCGCCGCAATACCGACCGACGATCGCGCAGGCGGGCGCCTCACCGCCGGGACGTGCGCTGGCCGCCCAGTACGCGGACACCATCGTCACGCCCGCGAATGACGTTGCCGCCATGAAGGAGTACCGCGACGACATCCACGCCAGGATGGAGGCGATCGGCCGCGATCCCTCGCACTGCAAGGTGCTGTACCTCGTCTCGCCGATCGTCGCCGACACCCACGACGAGGCGATGGCCAAGCGCGAGCGTTGGTTCACCGATCCGCTCTACGTCGAGTACATGCTCGCCGAGATCTCGTCGATCACCGAGATCGACTTCTCGCAGTTCGAGCTCGACGAGCCGCTGCCCGAACTGTGGACCAACGGTGAGCGTGGCGCGCTGGCCAGCTTCGTGGCGGGCGGCAAGGACAAGACGCTTCGCGAATTGGTCAGCGGCAGTGGGATGTCCAGCAACATCCCGTTCGTCGGCACGCCCGCCGAGGTCGCCGAGGAGATGGGCGACGTGATGGCCGAGGTCGGCGGTGACGGGTTCCTCATCACCAGCCCGGTGATGAGACTCAACCGTCGCTACGTCACCGAGATCACCGACGGCCTGGTGCCCGAGTTGCAGCGTCGCGGGCTGGCCCGCAGCGAGTACACGACCACGATGCTGCGGGAGCACCTCCGCGAGTTCTAGCCCGGTGATTCGTGCACGCTTACCCGCGGTGAGCGCGGGTTTCAACACGCAAATCGCGCGGGTTAGGCGCTGCGGCCGCGCTCCTGGCGGTAGTGGCGCACCAGCGCGTCGGTCGAGCTGTCCGACTGCTCGGCGGGCGCGGCGTCGCCGGTGAGCACGGGCAGCAGCGAGTTCGCCTGCGTCTTACCGAGTTCCACGCCCCACTGGTCGAACGAGTCGATGCCCCAGATGATGCCCTCGGTGAACACCTGGTGCTCGTAGAGCGCGATCAGCTGGCCGACCACCGACGGTGTCAGCTTGGTCGCCAGGATCGAGGTGGTCGGCCGGTTGCCCGGCATCACCTTGTGCGGGACCACGTCGGCCTTCGTACCCTCGCCTGCGATCTCACTCGCGGTCTTGCCGAACGCCAGCACCTTGGTCTGGGCGAAGAAGTTGCTCATCAGCAGGTCGTGCATGCTGCCGGTGCCGTCGGCGGTCGGCAGGTCGTCGGTCGGCTGCGAGAACCCGATGAAGTCGGCGGGGATCAGCCGCGTGCCCTGATGCAGCAATTGATAGAACGCGTGCTGGCCGTTGGTTCCCGGTTCGCCCCAATAGATCTCACCCGTCGAGGTGGTAACGGCGGAGCCGTCGGCGCGCACCGACTTGCCGTTGGACTCCATGGTCAGCTGCTGCAGGTAGGCCGCGAACCGTGCCATGTCATTGGAGTAGGGCAGCACGACGCGCGCCTGGGCGTCGAAGAACTCGTTGTACCAGAGGCCGATGAGGCCAAGCAGCACAGGTGCATTCGCCTCCAGCGGCGTGGTGCGGAAGTGTTCGTCGATCACGTGGAAGCCTGCCAGGAACTCGGCGAAGCGTTCCTTGCCGATGACGGCCATCACCGAGAGCCCGATCGCCGAGTCCACCGAGTAGCGCCCGCCCACCCAGTCCCAGAAGCCGAACATGTTGTCGGTGTTGATGCCGAAGCTGTCCACCAGTTTCTTGTTGGTGGACACCGCGACGAAGTGCTTGGACACCGCGGCGTTGCCGAGGGCATCGGTGAGCCAGCGACGGGCGGCCGTCGCGTTGGTCAGTGTCTCCAGCGTGGAGAACGTCTTCGAGGCGACGATGAAAAGCGTTGTGGCGGGGTCGAGTCCGTCGAGCTTGGCCACCAGGTCGGCGGGATCGACGTTGGAGACGAACCGGGCCGAGATACCGGCGTCGGCGTAGTGCCGGAGCGCCTGGTACACCATGACAGGTCCGAGGTCGGAGCCGCCGATGCCGATGTTGACGACGGTCTTGATGCGCTCACCCGTCGCGCCGGTCCACTCGCCGCTGCGCAGCTTGTCGGTGAAGGCGCCCATCGCGTCGAGCACCTCGTGGACGTCGGCGACGACGTCCTGCCCGTCGACCGTCAACTCGGCGCCCTTGGGCAGCCGCAGGGCCGTGTGCAGGACCGCGCGGTCCTCCGAGGTGTTGATGTGCTCACCGGCGAACATCGCGTCGCGCTTGGCCTCGAGGTCGGCGGCCTTGGCCAGGTCGACGAGCAGGGCGAGGGTCTCCCTGGTGACGCGGTGCTTGCTGTAGTCGACGTACAGATCGCCAACGGTCAACGTCAACTCCCGGCCGCGCGCAGGGTCCTCGTCGAAGAACTCGCGCAGGTGTTTGGTGCCGATTGCGTCATGGTGACGGACCAACGCGTTCCAGGCAGGAGTCGCGGTGATGTCGGGAATCTGAACGGTCTCAGCACTCATATCTCGACCCTAGTGCGGCCCGGCTTTCGAGGGTGTAAATGATGGACGTATGGACATCGAAAAGCTCCTGTCATCCGTGCCCACCGGTCTGTGGATCGGCGGTGAAGAGCGCGCCGGATCGTCGACCTTCGACGTGCTGAATCCCGCGACGGACGAGGTGTTGCTCGCCATCGCCGACGCCACGCCCGCGGACGGCATCGCCGCGCTCGACGCCGCGGCGGGGGTGCAGAAGGAATGGGCGGCGACGGCGCCCCGCGAGCGCGGCGAGATCCTGCGCGCGGTGTTCGAGGCCATCACCGACCGCGCCGAGGAGTTCGCGACCCTGATGACCCTCGAGATGGGCAAGGTGCTCGCCGAGAGCATGGGTGAGGTGAAGTACGGCAGCGAGTTCTTCCGCTGGTTCTCCGAGGAGGCGGTGCGCATCGGCGGCCGCTACACGAAGGCCCCGGCGGGCACGGGTCGCATCATCGTGACCAAACAGGCGGTGGGGCCGTGCCTGGCGATCACCCCGTGGAACTTCCCCCTGGCCATGGCCACCCGCAAGATCGGACCTGCCGTGGCCGCAGGCTGCACCATGATCGTCAAGCCGGCGCAGGAAACGCCGCTGACGATGCTGCTGCTGGCCAAACTGATGGCCGACGCGGGTCTGCCCAAGGGTGTGCTCTCGATCCTGCCGACCAGCAAGCCGGGCGATCTGACGACCGCACTGATCGACGACGGGCGGCTGCGCAAGCTGACGTTCACCGGGTCGACCGGGGTCGGCAAGGCGCTCGTCAAGCAGAGCGCCGACAAGCTGCTGCGGCTGTCGATGGAGCTCGGCGGCAACGCCCCGTTCATCGTCTTCGACGACGCCGACGTCGATGCCGCGGTCGAGGGCGCGCTGCTGGCCAAGATGCGCAACGGCGGCGAGGCCTGCACGGCGTCGAACCGATTCCACGTGGCCAACGCGGTCCGCCAGGAGTTCACCGAGAAGCTGGTGAAGCGGATGAGCGAGTTCAGGCTGGGCAACGGGCTCGACAAGTCTTCGACGCTGGGACCGCTGATCAGCGCCAAGCAGATCGCCACCGTCGAGAACCTGGTGTCCGACGCGGTGTCCAAGGGCGCCACCGTCGCCGTCGGTGGCGTCGCACCGGATGGACCGGGCCACTTCTACCCGGCGACCGTCCTCGACGACGTCCCCGCGGACGCGCGCATCTTCAAGGAGGAGGTGTTCGGGCCCGTCGCCCCGGTGATCGGATTCGACACCGAGGAGGAGGGCATCGACGCGGCCAACGCCACCGAGTACGGATTGGCGGCGTACATCTACACGCAGTCGCTGGACCGCGCGCTGCGGGCGGCCGAGGCGATCGAGGCGGGCATGGTCGGCGTCAACCGCGGCGTCATCTCCGACCCGGCGGCGCCGTTCGGCGGCGTCAAGGAATCGGGGTTCGGGCGGGAAGGCGGCTCCGAGGGCATCGAGGAGTACCTGGAGACCAAGTACATCGCGCTGACGAACTAGTCGACGCGCGCGCCCGTCAGCGCGTCGAGCTGATTGGCCCTCGCGACGGCGGGCGCGATGACGTCGTTCAGGAGGAACTGCCGCGCGCCCTCGGACTCCTGGCCGTGGGCGACGCAGAGGTACCTGACGCGTGAGATGCGCTGCGGTCCCAACACGGCGGACTCCAGGAGACTTCGCATCCAGATGAGGCGCCACCACATGCGGGCCCGTGACCTGATTCTCCGGGGCGCCGTCGGGTCCATGGTGAGCCACGTCAGGATCCGGAGTCGGTCGAGCCAGTCCTTGCCGGCGCGGGTGATGCAGGCCGACGCGGTGCCGGTGGTGTGGGCGCGTACCGAGAGTTCGTGCGGATGGAAGCACACCTTGGAGCGGAGCATGAGTCTCAGCCACAGGTCCAGGTCGACCAACTGGTGGATGTCCGACCGGCAGCGGCCCGCGTTCATGGCCAGCCGTCGCCGGAACATCACGCAGGTGGGCTCGCCGATCCAGTTGCGATGCACGCCGCGGGACGCGATCTGCGACACCAGTTCGGACCCCTCGTTGACCTCGTCGAGGTGACGGAACCCCGTGTGCAGGCTGGCATTCCACTTCGTCCAGACCGGGTCGTCGCTGATGACCCGCCGAGGCGCGAAGGCCACGCCGACCGCGGGGTCCGCGAAGTAGGAGGCCAACGTGCGGAGTGCGTCCGGAAGCAACCAGTCGTCGCCGTGCACGAATTGAACGCATTCACCACGGGCCTGTCCGAGGCATTTGTTGTGATTGCCGTTGAGGCCGAGGCGCGTCGGATTGCGAATCAACCGGTCGCCGGGGCGCAACATGCGCCGGGCAATCTCGACGCTGTCGTCGGTCGAGTCGTCGTCCACGACCACGATTTCGAACTCGACGCCATTCTGATCGAGAATGCTGCGCAGGCAGCGGGCGAGAGTGGCCGAACTGTTGAAAGTCGGCACGCAGACCGAAATGGTGGACTGCGTAGAAGACGTACCTGACATCGGCCCCCCGATCCCGTGCGCGGACGACCTTTCGTCGCGCGTCCAAAACCCACCGAGATTCAAAGATGGCGTCTCCGATGGAATTTCTGACGAATCCGATCCGTCCGTCACTCCTCCGGAAATCGCATCGCTGAAAGTCGGCTGAGCGCTCAGACTAACCGTTGTCGGCTAATCCGTCTCGGCGTTCGAGCGCAAATTCGGTACAGCCGCAGCACTTTTCGCGGAAATATTCGTGCAAAGAGTTTGAATTCCAGCGAAAAATGACTTGGGACAATCGGGGGTATGTCAGTACGGCAATGCCATTTACGCTCGCGATGTCATCTACGCATTCAACGAACGTCGATATCAGCGGTGATCAATGTCCGGGCTCCGCTTCGCCGTGCCGCCAACTGGCAAATTCTCCAGCGGCAGACGATGGCGAGCGCTGGTGCGGTCACTTTGGTGCGGCGACGCAGGCGTACTGGACCGAGAGTCCGTCCCAGAAGAACCCGAAGGTCAACACTGCGAACGCCGCCCACCCGAACGCCTGGGCCTGCAGTCCCTTGATCGACCGCATCTCGTACCCGGCCTCGTCGAACATCCGCAAGATGCTCTTACGGGTGAAGAATCGCAGATGGGTCCTGTCGAAGATGCCGGAGTCCTCTTGGGGGAAGTCGCGTTTGAACACGATCCTTGCCAGTGCAGGCAAATAGCGGATGTTGGGAATGGATGCCACGACAACGCCGCCCGGTCTTAGCTTCGGGCGCAGGCGTTCCAGCGTCACCCCCGGGTAGGCGAGATGTTCGAGCACGTCGTTGGCCACGATGGCGTCGAAATAGCCATCAGGCAGGTCGTCGATGTGTGCGTCGGCGTCGCCGACGAGGACGTGGTCGAGCACCTCTGCCGCCCTGGCCGCGACGTCGGGAACGTACTCCATGGCCCAGTACTCGGCCTCGCGATCCCGCTTGACCAGTGCGCCGAAGCCACCCTCTCCGCAACCGAGCTCTAGCACTCTCCTGGCATCGGAGGGCAGCAGCTGGAGCATTTCCGTTCGCTCGCCCTGGTAATAGGTGGCCGTCTCTTCCAACGAAGTTTCCCCTCTCTTTCGGCAGCGCCGTGCTTCTTGATGGTTCGCACCGCTAGTGGCAATGATTCATCAGAACGACCTGCCCCGGTAGACGCTGCGCGGCAACGTCTTTACTGCCGGTGAGCGATGAAAGACCGCGATCGAATCGTAGAACTCGACCTTCTCCAAAATGGCTCCCGCGAGTGGCACCGTCACCTCTCGTAGGCGATCGGGGTGACCCTGTCGGATGTTGGGTTCGTCGAACATCTGGAGGTAGTGGGCGTGCATGGCATCGATGAGCCACTTCGAGAAGTCGACGAACGACATCGGCTGATCGCGATACACGGTCCAGTAGTTGGTGAGGATGTCCTCGACGAGGTAGGCGCCGCCAGGCTTGAGTCCCTCCGAGAACAGGTACCGGAACGACGCAACCATGTGCGAGGGCACGTGCGAACCGTCGTCGAGGATGACGTCGAACGGTCCGAACTCCTCGACCACGGAGCGAAGGAACGCCGCGTCCTGCTGAGCGCCGATCCTCACGTGGATCTGTCGCGCGGGATCATCGAATTGCTTTGTGGCAGGATCGATGTCGATTCCGACGATGATCGATTCGGAGTGCAGGTAATCCCGCCACATCTGTAGTGAGCCGCCGTGGAAGACGCCGATTTCCAGCATGCGGATCGGCCGGTCGGCTGGCAGCGCGGACTCGTACACGGGTAGGTAGTGGAGGATCTTGTGAATGTCGGCAGTGTGTTGGAACGCATCTGACACCGGACCGTCGCCGGGGGGCGAATCCGAGGACTGAATCGTCGTGGCCGCGGACAGTTCAGGCCCGAGTGCCTCGAAAAGTTGTTTCTGGCGGTAGCGGTATCGCCTGGTCAGAAACGGCGCCCGACTGGTCGGCCTGATCGGCGAATTGCGAAATAGCAGCCACAGATTCAACGAACCCCCATTCGTTTACGTGACGCTGAATGTAGTCGATGCGTGCGAAGGGTGCTGCGCTGTCGTGAAATCCGCGAAACCATCCGCCACGCCCGCACGCACTGTCGGTGCTTCGGCATTTTTTGCTGACAGGCGAATGCGCCGGATTAATTCGAATCCCAGCCGGTATCTAGTGCCCGATATGGCATTGCCGTGCCTCGGCGGCGACGATGCATCGGGGTCTGCAATCGCATTCGACAATTGCAGTGACGCCGCATGGAGCACGCTATGCTCGCCGACGTGGGCGAGGGCCGGGCGCGACGTCGGATGGTCGACACGTGACGTCGGCACCGACGGTCTCGGTCTGCATCCCCGTCTACAACAATGCCTCGACGCTCTCACGATGCCTGGACAGCGTGTTGGCCCAGGACGGTGTCGACTTCGAGGTCGTGGTCGTCGACGACGACTCGTCGGACGACAGTGTCGCCGTGGCGACGGCCGCACTGGACCCCGCACATCGTCTGGTGAGGAACAGCCCTCGGCTCGGGCTCGTCGGCAACCACAACCGCTGCCTGGAACTGGCGCGCGGGAAGTACGTCCAGTTCGTGCACGCCGATGACTGGCTCCTGCCGGGCGCATTGCACACCCTAGTCGGGGAACTGGACGAGGCGGACGCCGGAATGGCCTGGGCGCCAAGACGAGTCGTCACCGACGATGCGACATGGCTGCGTAAGTACGGCAAGTTGCACGAGAAGTTCTGGAGGCTTCGGCATCGCGACGCCGGGCGTTGGGCCGTCACGCAGTTGGCACTTCTGGGGATTCCGGGCAACTGGATCGGCGAGCCGACCTGTGTGATGTTTCGACGTCAGCTCGCGCTCGACGCGGGACTGTTCCGCGACGACATCTACCAGCTCCTCGACCTCGATCTCTGGCTACGGCTGATGCTGAGGGCCAGCGCGGTCTTCGTACCGCAGGAGCAATCGGTGCGAAGTCACACCGCCACTACCGCGACGGCGAACAACCGCCGGATCAGGCGCGACTGGCTCGACCACCTGCGCGTCGTCACCTCGACGGTGGTGGACCCCGCCGCCCCGCCGGTCATCCGGGTGCTCGGCGCCCTGTGGTGGGTGCCGATCTGGCTGAAGGTCGGGCTGGAGAACCTGGTGTTCGGTCCGGACCGGTACCGCCGGTTCACGGCCTGGCTGGCCGCGCCGGTGCGTGAATTCGGCACTGCACAGCGCGTTTTCGAGGCTCGGCGCGCCATCGTCGACGGCGCGGGAGCGCCGCTCGACCCGTGATGGCGCGCTGACCGGCGCAGGAGCTTAGTGGCCGAGTCGCCCGCGGCCGAGACGCAGCAGGATCATCGCCAGATCCTTGCCCTCTGGGCCCAGCGCGCTGTAGCGCTCGATGACCTTCATCTCACGGCTGTGCACCAGTCGGGTGCCCCCGGAGGCCATCCTGGCCTTGCCGATCGTCTGCGACACCTCGGCCCGGCGCTGCACGGCGGCCAGGATCTCGGCGTCGAGCCGGTCGATCTCCAGGCGCAGGTCGTCGATGCTGGGCGTCTGTTCGGTTTCGATACTCATCGGTGACTCCACTTTCTCGTCTCGCGTGGGTTCTGGTCTCATCCGATTCGGGCCTCACACGAGAACGAGCCCCGGATCCGGAAGCGGACCGCGGGGCTCTGGGGAAGCAGCTAGACCACGGGCACCGCAGGCCGGTACCCGTAAAAAAATCGTCCATGCTGATTGAGCACGAATCGAGTGTGCCACCAAGGCCCGCATCGGCGCAAAGTGTCCCTGTCCAGCGGTAAGTTGAGGGACGTCATGACTTCAGAAGCACTCGCCACCGAAACCGATCAGCTCCTCGACGGGCTCAACCCGCAGCAGCGCCAGGCCGTGCTGCACGAGGGATCTCCCCTGCTGATCGTCGCCGGCGCCGGCTCGGGCAAGACGGCGGTGCTGACGCGCCGCATCGCCTACCTGCTGGCAGCGCGTGACGTCGGCGTCGGGCAGATCCTGGCCATCACGTTCACCAACAAGGCCGCCGCGGAGATGCGCGAACGGGTGGTCCAGCTGATCGGCCCGCGGGCCAGATCCATGTGGGTCTCGACGTTCCACTCGACCTGCGTGCGGATCCTGCGCAACCAGGCCTCGCTGCTGCCGGGACTCAACTCGAACTTCTCGATCTACGACTCCGACGACTCGCGGCGTCTGCTGATGATGATCGCCAAGGACATGGGGCTCGACACGAAGCGGTACTCGCCGCGGCTGCTGGCCACCGCCATCTCCAACCTGAAGAACGAGCTCATCCCTCCCGACACCGCCGCCGCGGAGGCATCCGAGGTCGCCGAGGAGATGCCGCGCATCGTGGCCGAGGCCTACGGCGAATACCAGCGCAGGCTGCGGGGCGCCAACGCGCTGGACTTCGACGACCTGATCGGCGAGACGGTCGCCGTGCTCCAGGCCTTCCCTCAGATCGCCCAGTACTACCGACGCCGCTTCCGGCACATCCTGGTCGACGAGTACCAGGACACCAACCACGCGCAGTACATGCTGGTGCGCGAGCTGGTGGGCCACGACCTGGCCGACGACGAGGTGCCCCAGGCCGAGCTGTGCGTCGTCGGCGATGCCGACCAGTCGATCTACGCCTTCCGCGGCGCCACGATCCGCAACATCGAGGACTTCGAGCGCGACTATCCGAACGCGACCACCATTCTGTTGGAACAGAACTACCGGTCCACGCAGAACATCCTGTCGGCGGCCAACTCCGTCATCAGCCGCAACGCGGGCCGCCGTGAGAAGCGTCTGTGGACCGACGCGGGCGAGGGCGAACTGATCGTCGGCTACGTCGCGGACAACGAGCACGACGAGGCCCGGTTCATCGCGGAGGAGATCGACGCGCTCAGCGGCGCGACCGGCGGGGCTGGTGGCATCAACTACAACGACGTCGCCGTCTTCTACCGCACCAACAACTCGTCGCGTGCCGTCGAGGACGTGTTCATCAGGGCGGGCATCCCGTACAAGGTGGTCGGTGGCGTCAGGTTCTACGAGCGCAAGGAGATTCGCGACATCGTCGCCTACCTCCGCGTGCTGGACAACCCCGGTGACGCGGTCAGCATGCGCCGCATCCTGAACACTCCGCGCCGAGGCATCGGCGACCGGGCGGAGGCGTGTGTCGCGGTGCACGCCGAGAACACCGGAGGCAGCTTCAACGACAGCCTGCAGGCCGCCGCCGAGGGCAGAGTGCCGATGCTGAACACGCGCTCGGAGAAGGCGATCGCAGGCTTCGTCGCGCTGCTCGACGAACTGCGGGGGATGCTCGGCGACGAACTCGGTGAGCTCGTCGAGGCCGTCCTCGACCGCACCGGGTACCGTCGCGAGCTCGAATCATCCAGTGATCCACAGGATTTGGCCCGTCTGGACAACCTCAACGAACTCGTCAGCGTCGCACACGAATTCAGCATCGACCTCGCCAATGCCGCCGCTCTTCGTGAGGAGGAGTCGGAGCCAGAGGACGAGGACGTGCCCGACACCGGGGTGCTGGCGCAGTTCCTGGAACGCGTGTCGCTGGTCGCCGACGCCGACGACATCCCCGAGAACGGCTCCGGCGTCGTGACGATGATGACGCTGCACACCGCCAAGGGCCTCGAGTTCCCGGTGGTGTTCGTCACCGGCTGGGAGGACGGCATGTTCCCGCACATGCGCGCCCTCGGTGACCCGCTCGAACTGTCCGAGGAGCGCAGGCTGGCCTACGTCGGCATCACCCGCGCCCGTCAACGGCTGTACCTGAGCCGCGCGAAGGTGCGTTCGTCGTGGGGCCAGCCGATGCTCAATCCGGAGTCCCGCTTCCTGCGCGAGATCCCGCAGGAGCTCATCGACTGGCGTCGTGTGGAGGCGCCACAGTCGTCGTTCGGTGCCCCCGTGAGCGGGGCGGGACGCTTCGGTGGGTCGAGCAGCTTCGGCGACCGGGGACGGCCCTCACCGTCGCGTCCACCCGCCGCGCGCAACCGTCAGGTGATCACGCTGGCGCCCGGCGACCGCGTGACCCACGACAAGTACGGCCTCGGACGCGTCGAGGAGGTCTCCGGGATGGGGGAGTCCGCGATGTCACTCATCGACTTCGGCAGCTCGGGCCGGGTCAAGCTGATGCACAACCACGCGCCCATCCAGAAGCTCTAGCGGAGGGCCGGGGTCCGGCTCAGCGGCACCAGCGACCGGTCGCGGGCAGCGCCGCCAGCACGATGCTCGCGACCGGCAGCACGGGAATGGCGTAGACGATGCTCGGCAGGCTCGCGCCCGCGACGAAGAGACCCGCGAAGATCATCAGTGCCACGACGGCGCCGACGACGATGAGCAGCCGTCCGATGCGGCGGCGCAGCAGCAGCGAGATGAGCCCCCCGATGGTCGCTGCCGCTGATACTGCGGACAGGAAACCTATTGCGATGCAGAACAATTCGTCGGTACGCCACCAGCCGGTGATCAGTGAGGTGGCGATCACCGCGGTGGCCCAGCCGCTGAGGATGCTGACGGCCGCAGCCGCGGAGGCTGCGGCGGGGGATGGTCGTGCGGGGGCCTGCGAGCCGACGGCCACCGGGGTCGCGCGGGGGATGTAACTGGTTTGCGGGTCGGCCGGTGCGGCCGGAATGTGCCGGGTCTGCGGGTCGGCGGGCGCGGCAGGGAACGAGCCGGTGGGATTCCGGCGGATGATGCCGGTCTGCATCTCCGACGACTCGGATGGCGGTGCAGGAGGAACGTCAGGCTGCCGCCGGATGATGCGGGTCTGGTCGGATGGGGGTCCGCCGGAGGTCACCGGTCAGCCGACGTAGGTGCCGGGGCTCAATCCCTTGGCGGCGAGCCACGGCACCGGGTCGATGTAGTCGGTGCCGTTCTTCAGGACGGAGAAGTGCAGGTGCGGGCCGGTCGAGTTGCCGCGGTTGCCGATGGTCGCGATCTGATCGCCCGCCATCACCCGCTGGCCGACGCTGACCAGCCACGTGTTGACGTGTCCGTACAGCGTCACGGTGCCGTCGGCGCCGCGGATCTTGACCCAGGCGCCGAAGCCCGCGGTCGGTCCGGCGTCGGTCACGACTCCGTCCTCGGCGGCGACGATCGGGGTGCCGATCGCGTTGGCGATGTCGATGCCCGCGTGCAGGACGCCCCAGCGGTAGCCGAAGCCGGACGTCCACACGCCCTTGGCGGGGAAGACGTACTCGGGCTTGACCAGGCGGGCCTCGCGCTCGGCCCGTTCGGCGGCGAACGCGGTGCCGTTGGCGAACTCCTGGCTGTGCACCGCCTCGCTGGCGGCCGGGGCCACGGTGACGATCTGCATGCCGTCGGTGGAGCCGCTGATGGCGCCGCCGTCGACGAAGGCATTGGGGCCCGCGGCGACCATGTGGTCCGTCGGAGCATGGTCACTGGCGTTGACCACGGAGTAGGCGGCGGCCGCCGTGGCGCCC
>JAESGJ010000313.1_pt1 | contig 40775 bp, 34 predicted proteins | sample 9266241 | NCBI WGS metagenome assembly JAESGJ01 (sample SAMN14514841, study PRJNA621669) | algae metagenome | isolation source: Brasilonema octagenarum HA4186-MV1 and co-occurring heterotrophs from wet... | place: USA: Manoa Valley, Hawaii | collected 2009-07-20
AATCGTGGGACGTCACCGAGCAGCAGTGGGATGACGTCTTCGACCTGAACGTCAAGGCGCTCTGGGCATGCTCGCTGGCCGTCGGTGCACACATGCGCGAACGGGGCTCGGGCTCCGTGGTCAACAGCGGCTCGATGTCGGGCATGATCGTGAACCGCCCGCAGATGCAACCCGCGTACAACGCATCCAAGGCCGCCGTCCACCATCTCACCAAATCGCTTGCCGCCGAATGGGCTCCGCTCGGCATCCGGGTCAATGCCGTGGCGCCCGGGTACTGCAAGACCGAGATGGCACCGGTGGACCGCCCCGATCTCAAGCGGTACTGGATCGACGACGCCCCGCAGCAGCGCTACGCCATGCCGGAGGAGATCGCGCCGAGCGTCGTCTTCCTCGCCAGTGACGCCGCCAGCTTCATCACGGGTTCGGTGCTGGTCGCCGACGGGGGGTACACCGCATGGTGAGCCCGCGCGAGGAGGGCATCAACCGACGGGTCGTCGTCAACTCCATCGACGACGTCGTCTTCGAGAAGGTGCCCGAGGCCGAGCCGGCCGCCGGGGAGGTGCGCATCCGTGGCACGGTCGTCGGCATCTGCGGCTCTGACACCCACGCCGCGTGCGGGCATCACCCCTTCATCGACCTGCCGTACCGCCCCGGCCACGAGGTGATCGGCGTCGTCGACGCGGTGGGCAGCGGGGTCGACGACGCCTGGCTCGGCAGCCGCGTGGTCGTCGAGCCGAACCTGGCGTGCGGCCACTGCACGCAGTGCCTGGCAGGCCGCTACAACATCTGCCGGGAACTGCTGGTGCTCGGCTGCCAGACCCCCGGCGGCCTCGCCGACAGCTTCACCGTCGCCGCCGACCGGATCATCGCCTTGAATCCCGGACTCGACGACGACCACGCCATCCTCATCGAGCCTCTGGCCACCCCGATCCACGCCGTCCGCCGCGCCGCCGAGGCCGTCGGCGACCTGCGCGGCCGTCCGGTAGTCGTCATCGGAGCGGGGCCGATCGGGCTGTTCGTGCTGCTGGCCCTGCGTGATGCGGGCGCCAATGTGGTGGTCGCAGACCTGCTGCCATCCAAGCGCGAGCGGGCCGAAAGGCTAGGCGCCGCAGGCAGTTTCGACCCGACGATGCCCGACGCCGTCGAGACCGCCCTGGCCCTGCTCGGCGGGCCCGCCGCCGTCGTCATCGACTGCGTCTCCCGCGAGAGTTCGGTGGCCCAGGCCGTCGACCTCGTCGACAAGGGTGGCGCCATCATGATCGTGGGCGTCGCCGCAGGGGCCACGCCCGTGCGCCTGGACCTGATCCAGGATCGTGAGCTGGAGCTGATCGGCAACCTGATGTACGTCCGCGAGGACTACACCGCGGCGATCGACCTGCTGGCCTCCGGCGCGGTCCCGATCGACGAGATCATCACCGCGCGATACGACTTCGAGCACACCGCCGAGGCGTTCACCGCCTCGATGGATCCGGAGAACGTCAAGGTCGTCGTGACCGTGAACGGGGCGCTCGTCGACCCGGTCGCGGTCGGCGCCAGTTCGAGAGGGAGTCGACCATGAGCTCAGCCATCCTCGAATGTGCCGACATCACCAAGAGTTTCGGTGGGGTGCCGGTCCTCAAGGGCATCACCCTCGACCTCGAGCCGGGCACGGTGACCGCGCTGGCAGGCGAGAACGGGGCGGGCAAGTCCACGCTGATGAAGATCGTCAGCGGCCAGTACAGCGCCGACGGCGGCTCGGTGACGGTGCAGGGCAACCACCTGGCGCCGGGCAACACCCGCGACGCAGTCAGGCACGGGGTGGCGATCGTGCCCCAGGAGCTGGCGTCCATCGAGGACATGACGGTCTACGAGAACCTGTTCGTGGGACGGGAACTGAAGGTCGGCCCGTTCCTGAACCGCAAGGCGATGATCGACGAGGCGCGCGACGCGCTGGCGGTCTTCGGCGTGGCGATCAATCCCACGGCACGGATGGGCAGCCTGCCCGTCGGACTGCGCCAGATCGTCGAGATCGTCAAGGCGGCCCGCACCGGCGCCCAGGTCGTGATGCTCGACGAGCCGACCTCGGCCATTTCCGAGCGTGAGGTCGAAGGCCTCTACGGGATCGTGCGGCGGCTGCGCGAGCACGGCGTGGCGATGGTGTACACCACCCACAAGATGGCCGAGATCCGCGCCATCGCCGACCGCGTGGTGGTGCTGCGCGACGGCGGCCTCATCCTCGACGAGCAGCTCACCGACGTCTCCGACGACGACATCGTCACCGCGATGATCGGCCGCGAACTGAACGCGCTGTTCCCCGATCGCGTCGAACCGAAGCCCGACCCGGTCCTGGAGATCCGCGAACTGCAGGTCGACGGCGCCGCGGAGCCGGTCTCGTTCTCGGTGAGCTCCGGTGAGATCGTCGGGCTCGCAGGGCTCGTCGGCGCGGGACGGACCGAACTGCTGGAGGCCATCTTCGGTGCCAGGCATACCAGTTCCGGCAACATCCTGGTCCGCGGCAAGAGCGTCAAGCGCAACCAGCCCGCCGCGGCGATCACCCAGGGCATGGCGATGGTTCCCGAGGATCGGAAGATCTCCGGTGTCGTGCTGTCGATGAGCGTGCTCGACAACGGCTCGCTGCCGCGACTGTCGTCGTTCAGCGTCGCCGGCTGGCTGCGCGGCAAGTCCCGCACCAAGGCCGTCTCCGACGTGATGAAGTCGGTCCGGCTGCGCAGCAGCGGCATGGGTCAACTGGTCGGCACGCTCTCGGGCGGCAACCAGCAGAAGGTGGTGCTGGCCCGCTGGCTGACCGGCGAGGTCAACGTCCTGCTGCTCGACGAGCCGACCCGTGGCGTCGACGTCGGCGCCCGCAGTGAGATCTACCGCATCATCACCGAATTCGCCGAGGCGGGCATGGCGGTCGTGATGGCGTCGTCGGACATGCCCGAGATCATCGGGTTGTCGCACCGCGCCTTCGTGATGCGCGACGGGGCCTTCGTCGGTGAACTCGACCGCGAGGCGCTCGACCACCCCGCCGTCCAGGAATCGGTGTTCCGGATGGCCACCGCACTCGACGGTCCGAAACACGTAGACACCCCAGTAACACCCGCATCGACCACAGATTCACCGGAGGAAGCATCGTGACCACCCCAGTCGACACCGAAGAGACCCCGGAGGCGTCGGGCGCGCCGGTGGTCACGTCAGCGACCACGGGCGAGCCCGTCAAGCTGTTCTCCCGGGAGTGGATCAGCGGCATCGCGCTGCGCTACTCGATGGTCATCATCATGCTGTTGGTGATCGCCTACTTCTCCTATCGCAGTGCGCGTTTCGGCACCGTCGACAACCTGGTCACCATCCTGGTCGCCGCCGCGCCGTTCGCCCTCATCGCCCTCGGCCAGACGCTCGTGGTGCTCACCGGTGGCATCGACCTGTCCGTGGGCAGCGTCATCGCGGTGTCGGCGATGTCCGCGGCCGCCACGGCCAAGGCGAATCCCGGCCAGGTCTGGATGACCGTGCTCGTCGCGATGGTGGTCGGCCTGGTCGTCGGCTGCGTCAACGGCTTCATGGTGTCGCGCGTCAACGTGCCACCCTTCATCGCGACATTGGGAACACTCACCGCCGGTTCGGGTCTGGCGTACGTGATCGGCGGCGGCGCCCCGATCAACGGCCTGCCCGCCGAGTTCGGATCGATCGCCAACACGAAGGTCTTCGGCCTGCAGATCCCCGTGCTGGTGATGATCATCGGCATCATCCTGCTGGGCATCATCATGCGCCGCACCACCTACGGCATGCGCGTCTACGCCGTCGGCGGCAATCGCAACGCCGCGGAGATCGCCGGCATCAACGCCAAGAACGTGCTGTTCAGCGTGTACGCCATCTCCGGTGTGCTGGCCGGCCTCTCGGGCGTCATGCTCGCCTCGCGCGTCATCTCGGGTCCGCCCAACCTGGGTCAGGGCTATGAGCTCGACGCCATCGCCGCGGTCGTCATCGGCGGTGCCAGCCTGATGGGCGGCCGCGGCACCATCTGGGGAACGGTGCTGGGCCTCTTCATCATTCAGACGCTGAACAACGGGTTGGACATCCTCGTGGTGCCCGCCTACTGGCAGGACGTCATCAAGGGCGTCCTGATCGTGGCAGCGGTCGCGGTCGACGTCTGGTCCACCCGACGACGAACCTGATGGATTTCGAAGAGCAGTGTCCAACGATTCAATGAGAAGAAGGTGAGACAAGAGATGAGACTGACAACGAAGTTCGTCGCCATCGCCTCGGCGGGGGTACTTGGATTGGGCCTGACCGCGTGCGGAGCGGGTGACACGTCCTCCAACAGCGGCAAGACCCGGATCGGCGTCACCGTGTACGACATGAGCTCGTTCATCACGGCGGGCAAGGAGGGTATGGACCAGTACGCCAAGGACAACAACATCGAGCTGTTGTGGAACTCGGCCAACGACGACGTGTCCACCCAGGCCAGCCAGGTCGACTCGCTGATCAACCAGGGCGTGGACGCCATCATCATCGTGCCGATCCAGGCGGATTCGCTGGGGCCGCAGGTCCAGACGGCCAAGTCCAAGGGCATCCCGCTCGTCGCGGTCAACGCGGCGCTGAACAACAAGGACGTCGCGGGCAACGTGCAGCCCGACGACGTGAAGGCCGGCGCCCAGGAAATGCAGATGATGGCCGACAAGCTCGGCGGCAAGGGCAACATCGTCGTCCTGCAGGGACCGCTCGGGCAGTCCGGTGAGCTGGACCGCACCAAGGGCATCGAGCAGGTACTGGCCAAGTACCCCGACATCAAGGTACTGGCCAAGGACACGGCCAACTGGAAGCGCGACGAAGCCGTCAACAAGGTGAAGAACTGGATCTCGGGCTTCGGGCCGCAGATCGACGCCGTGGTCTCCGAAAACGACGACATGGGTCTCGGCGCCCTGCAGGCGCTCAAGGAGGCCGGACGCACCGGCGTCCCGATCGTCGGCATCGACGGCATCGAGGACGGCCTCAACGCCGTCAAGAGCGGTGACTTCATCGGCACCTCGCTGCAGAACGGCACCGTCGAACTGTCCGCGGGCCTGGCCGTCGCCAACGCGCTCGCCAAGAAGGAGCAGGTGAACACCGCGCCGGTGTACATCATGCCCGCGATCACCAAGGACAACGTCGACGTGGCCTACCAGCACGTCGTCAGCGACCGGGCCAAGTTCCTCGCCGGCCTGAGCGCACTGACCGCGCAGAACCTCAAGACCGGCGACATCGCCTACGAGGGAATCCCCGGCCAGAAGCAGCCGTAACACCCCATCCATCAACGCAATTCATCACACGGAAAAGAGCACAGATGAGACTGACGACCAAGTTCGGGGCCGTCGCCTCGGCGGGCCTGCTGGCCCTCGGCATGACCGCCTGCGGCGCAGGCGACACGTCGAACAGCAACGGCGCCACCAAGATCGGCGTGACGGTGTACGACATGAGCTCGTTCATCACCGCGGGCAAGGAGGGCATGGACACCTATGCCAAGGCCAACAACATCGAACTGGTGTGGAACTCGGCCAACAACGACGTGTCCACCCAGGCCAGCCAGGTCGACTCGCTGATCAACCAGGGCGTCTCGGCGATCATCGTGGTTCCGGTGCAGGCGGATTCGCTGGCGCCGCAGATCGCCTCGGCCAAGTCGAAGGGCATTCCGCTTCTGGCGGTCAACGCCGCGCTGGACAGCCCCGATCTCGCGGGCAACGTGCAGCCCGACGACGTCGCGGCGGGCGCCCAGGAGATGCAGATGATGGCGGACAAGCTCGGCGGCAAGGGCAACATCGTCATCCTGCAGGGTCCGCTCGGCGGTTCCGGTGAGATCAACCGCGGCAAGGGCATCGACCAGGTGCTGGCCAAGTACCCCGACATCAAGGTGCTGGCCAAGGACACCGCGAACTGGAAGCGCGACGAGGCCGTCAACAAGATGAAGAACTGGATCTCCAGCTTCGGACCGCAGATCGACGGCGTGGTCTCGCAGAACGACGACATGGGTCTCGGCGCGCTGCAGGCGCTCAAGGAAGCCAACCGGACCGGCGTCCCGATCGTCGGCATCGACGGCATCGAGGACGGCCTCAACGCCGTCAAGAGCGGCGAGTTCATCGGGACCTCGCTGCAGAACGGCACCGTCGAACTGTCCGCGGGCCTGGCCGTCGCCAACGCGCTGGTCAAGAAGGAGGACGTCAACAAGGCGCCCGTCTACGTCATGCCCGCCATCACCAAGGACAACGTCGACGTCGCCATCCAGCACGTCGTCACCGACCGCCAGAAGTTCCTCGACGGTCTCGGCGACCTGACCGCCAAGAACCTCAAGACCGGCGACATCGCCTATGAGGGGATCCCGGGCCAGAAGCAGCCGTAGTTCCACCCGAATGAGCGGGACCGGTCACATCCCCCCTGTGACCGGTCCCGTTTCGCGTTCCGCGATGAGTTCCGCGGATCGACCGGGTCGGTACCGATGAGCGAAAGGACAGATCATGTCATTCCAACACGTACTCGCCGTCGTCCCCGTCACCGACATCGACGCGTCGAATACCTGGTATCAGAAGCTGTTTGGCCGTCCCGCCGACAACAACCCGATGCCGATGCTGGTCGAGTGGCAGGTGGTGCCCGGCGGCTGGGTGCAGGTCTTCGTCGACGAGGAACGCGCGGGGTCCGGTCTGGTCAACGTCGCCGTGGACGATCTGCGCGCCCACGTCGAGCAGGCCCGCGGACGGGGACTTGAGCCGGGCGGGATCGAGGGTGTCAACAAGGGCGTGGAGTTGTGCACCCTCGCCGATCCCGACGGAAATCTGATCAGGCTGATCGGCAACTTCCGCGTCGAGTACTGACTCAGAGATCGGCCAGCAGCGCCTCGACCCGACCCCGGGCCGCCTGATCCGCACCGGCGCCGACGATGGCGTGCACACGTCCCGCCTCGACTGCCGCAAGGGCGGCCAGGGCCACCTCCGACGGCTCGCTGCCGCCCGTGATCGTGCCCGCGTCGCCGGGGAGCGTGGTGACGCCCGTCGGCGCCAGCCCGGCCGAGTTCGTGCCGAGCGCGGTGTTGACCAGCCCGGGGCAGAGCACCGTAGCTCCCAGATCGCCTGACACCGATCGCAATTCGTCGTTCAAGGTCTCGGTGAGACCGACGACGGCGTGCATCGTCGCGTTGTAGGGCGACAGCGACGGCAGCGCCATCAGACCGCCCGCCGACGCGGTGTTGAGGACGTGGCCGGATCCCTGCGCGACGAGTAGCGGCACGAAGGCGCGGATGCCGTGCACCACGCCCATCAGCTTCACGTCGACGAGCCACCGCCACGTCTCGAGGCTCTGCTCCCACGTCGGCGCCAGCTCGCACACCACCCCCGCGTTGTTGCAGACGAGGTCGATCCGGCCGAATCGCTCGAGCACCGTGTCGGCGAGCGACTGCATCTCGGCAGACGCGGTGACGTCGGTCCGCACGCCGACCACCTCGCCGTCGCGGCCCGATAGCGCCTCGGCCGCCGGCGCGATGGCATCCTCACGCACGTCGGCGATCACGACGTGAACCCCGCGGCCGGACAGCGCGTCCGCCAGGGCGAAGCCGATCCCGCTGGTGCCGCCCGTCACCACTGCGACCTGACCCGTCGTGATCCTCACGGTGACCGTCCTCTCGTAGTGTCCCGGTTGCCGACGTCGAGTGTGAGCCCGCTGCGAGTTCTCGGCGAGTTTCGCAGTGGCGGCACGTTCGGCGACGTGCACGATCGCTACGGCTTGGGCCCCAACGGCTTGCGCGCCAAGTCGAGGACTTCCTCGGTCGTCAACGGGCTGTGCGGATGCTGCGACAAGCACCACGGTGTCGTGATCTTGTGGAACGCAGTGCCTTCCAGTGCGGCATAGAAGTTGCCCGCGCGCAGACGCCCGATGTCGGGGACCAGCCCGCCCTTCACCCGCGCCATCTCCTTGGCCACCGTGATCTGGACCGGCGCGTTGAGCAAGCCGAAGAACTGCGTTGCGGCGTTGCCGGGAATGTTCGGGTTCAGGCCGCGCGGCGCCTGCGTGGCGAACATCAGGCCCAGCCCGTACTTGCGCGCCTGCGAGGACAGTGCCAGCGTGCTCTGCAGGCACGCAGTCGACCGGCCCGACGGGGCGAAGTTCTGCGCCTCGTCCATCACCAGCAGTCCGCCGAGCGGTCGATCGCCCGCCGGGTTGCGCTTGATCCACGCGAACAACGCCATCTGCAACTGGTTGACGAAACCCTCACGCTGATCGTCGTTTTGGAGGCCGACCATGCTGATGACGGACACCCTGGCGCGGTATCCCGGCGACGGGGTCAGGAGCATCCCCGGATCAGCGGGCGCACCGTCACCGCCGAACATCCGGTCGTTCACCATGGCCGCGCGCAGGTTCTGTCCCAACTCGGCGGCCACGTCCCTGGCGTTCGTCATCACGCTGACGCCGTCGGGCAGGTCGGCGAGGATGGCGAGGAAACCGTTCAGCGAGGTCGACTGACGCCTGCCGTACCACTGCAGCGCCTGACGCAACACCGCCCGCCGCGAGTTGGCCTTTGGGGTGTTGCCCGCGATGAGGGCGCGCGGTTCCAGTGCGGCAAAGGCGGATTCGACGGCAACCTCGTATTCGTCGGCATCATCGACCACACTGGCGAAGTCCGGCAGCGGCTGGAACGACAGCGGCCGACCGCCGCCGCGGCCTGGCGTCCACACCACGACCTCGGTGTCATCGATGTAGTCGGCGGCCCGCGGCGTGTCGCTCGGGTTCCACCCCTTGGGCGGTTCGGGCCACGGGGTGCCGAGGCGCGCGAGATCGTTGTTGGGGTCCAACACGATCGACGACACTCCACGCAGTGCGCACTCCTCGACGATCCGCCGGATCAGCACCGTCTTTCCGGATCCCGAGCCCGCGAAGATCGCGGTGTGCTTGCGCAGCGCCAGCAGGTCGACGCTGAGCGGCTCACCCGAGACGTCGTCGACGCCCAATTGCAGTGCGGTGGCGGAGTGCGCCTGCTGCGTCGGCCGGTCCTTCTTCTCCGTCTTCAGCCGCTTGGCCCACGGCTCGGGTTCGGGCTCCGGAGCCGGCGCGAAAAGTGGTTCGGGCTCTGGCATTGCGGGTGGCAGCGGCCCGGCCCCCTCGCCGAGGGCCTCCCGCAGGAACGCCAACCCGTGCGCAGGCTTGCGCGAGACCAGCCAGCCGATCAGGTCGGGATGGTTGTCGTCGATCAGATCCCGCAGCGCGGACGCGGTGCGCAGGTCCTCGTCCGACAGGGCGAGGGTGCGACCGCCGGCCTGCTCGAAGTCGGCCACCGTCTGCGTCGTCTTCGCACCACCCGGCCACGGGCCATTCCGCAACAGGAACAGCTGACGTTTGTCCAGGCTCGAACCGACGGCGACACCTGCTGCCACACAGGCATTCTTGATGCGATTCTGCACTGCGATCGAGTTCGTGCTGGCGATCGCCCGGAAGGCCCAGTGCCGTTCCTCTTCGGTGGCGGCGTCCAGGCGCTCGCGCAGCCTGCCGTGCAGTCGCACCGTCTTGCCGGGGGGCGGGTCGAGCGAGAAGACCTGCTCGGGGTCACCGCGTTCGAGGATCCACGCATCCAGCACGGCGGACATCAGGCTGGGCACCGTGGTGTCCTCGCCTTCGGGGTCCAGCGCCGCAACGCCGACTGCACGTCGCCGGTAGTCGGCGAAGATTCGATCCAAATCCGTTGTCTCACCAGTTACTTCGACCACGGGCTCGGGGGCGGGTTCGGCGTGTCCGGTGAGATGCGTCAGTTCCTCGACGGCATCGCGGTCGAGGCAGGCCCGCACGTGCGCGTCAGCGCGTTGCAGCAACCGCCGCGGCGTGAACTGGGGCGCGTCGTCGAACGCCGAGGCCTTGATCGGCCAGCTCGGGTACGGCGGGGTGAATCCCACGGCCCGGTAGCTCGCCGTGAAGCGGCGCTCCAGGATCGCCCGTCCGATGTCGGCGCTCGGCAGGCCCTCCAGCGGCGTCGTCTCTCGGAACCGGTCGGCGACCGTGGCCGTGGCCCGCGACCGGATCGACTCCCAGACCGACGGGAGGCAGGCTACGACCTCCGCGGTGCGGCGCATCGTCTCCCGGATCGACATCAGCCCGTGCGCGACGTGCTCCAGGTCGCGGTTGTCAGTCACCCCGTCGTCGCGCCCCGCCGTCGACGTCGCCGACTGGGCGAGCAGGGTGTCGATCTGATCGATCGCCATCACCGCCGGGCCCGCCAGCGCGACGAGCCGCGAGATGTCGCGCACGCACTCCTGCGGCGTCAGCGTCGACACTCCGATGGCCCAGGTGCGGCGGCCGGTGTCGTCGACGTCCTCCGCCGAATTCAGGTACGCCTGCCCGACGTCCTGGACACCGAGATCGGTGGCTCCCAGCAGGACGAGGGCCCGCAGGGTGTGGTGGGTCGGGCGCACCGTCTGCGGCTGCACCTTGTGCAACGCGTTGACGAACGCCGCCAGGATCTCGGGGGTGAGCTCGTCCTCGCCCGCGATGGCGCGCCGGTCGGCGCGCGACACGTGCGCCACCGACGCGAGATCCCACAGCAGCTGCTTGAGCTGGGTCTCGCGGTCGAAGGCCGGACGGCCGAGGCTTTCGAGGATGCTGCTGCGGGCCGACTCCCAGAAGCTCGTTGCATCGAGAAGCTGCAGCAGGAAGAAGAAGCCGCCTCCAGCCTGGACCCGCTCGCGCACCTGACCCAGCAGGTGGGTCTTGCCCGAGCCCGCTTGGCCGCGCACCACGACGCCGAGCGGGCTGGACTCCGGTTGACGGTCGGCGTCGGCGAAGGCGTCCATCACCTGCTCCAGCGCGCGGTCGTGCACGCCGGGCACGTGCAGCGCGCCCTGCGCGTGCCACAGATCGTCGGCCGACGGGGCGAAGGACAGGCGCAGCGACTTGAGTGCCTCCCGATGCTGGGGCTCCATCACGACTCGATCGCGATCAGGTGCTTGTCCTGGTCGCCGATCGACACGGCGGCGGCGCGGTCGGCGGCGCTGAGGACCTTCTGGTTCTCCTCGGGGATGAGGCTGACCCCGGGGAGGCTGTACATCCGGGTCAGCGCGCCGTCCAGGTCGTGACGGGAGACATCGGGGAGTTCCCGCCGCAGCCGGACCAGGTCCACCCAGCCGCCTTCGCGGGCGGCCAGCCGGACGTAGGCGGCGCGAACTCTGTCCTCGAGTTGATCGCCGAGAATGTCGGGTTCACCGGCCAGGGCGTTGTCGTCGAGGGGGAAGAACACGTCGGCGGGGGCCAGGTCGTCGCGGTCGAGGTAGCGGCGAAGGGCACGAAGCACGGTGTAGAGCGCCTTACCCTGACCCTTGGACTGCTCCGGAACTCCGGCGCCGATCAGCTTCGCGCACGTCGCCCAGCCCTCGTCGGTCAGCTCGAGCACCATCGCTCCGCTGCCCTTCGTCACCTCGATGAGGCGCCGTCGCACCAGCTCGTCGCGATCCTGTTTCTTCAATTCCGGACCCAGCGTTGCCAATTCGGGGTTGCGGACCGGCCGCGCCTCGGCCATCAGGACCAGCAGCACGGCCTGTTTGGTGCCGGTCAGTTCGTCGGGTTCGACGCTCACAGCTGGTTCCCTTCGTCGCATCTCTTCTTGCCTAGCAGGCTTTCGATGACCGCGAGCACCCGGTGGGGGTCGTCGACGATCTCATCGTTGGTGAATCGCAAGACGGCGAACCCGTCGAGCGTCAGACCGTTGTCCCGGCGACGATCGGCGGCGTACTTGAGGATGCCACGGTGGTCGGGGCCGTCGATCTCCACGACGCACCGCTCCGCAGGCCACATCAGATCGACGCGGATGGGTGGCGCCAGCGCATGGCTGGCGTACTCCTGGTTCCAGGCGCGTCCGAGCGCCCATTCGCAACGGGCCAACCCGCGCTCGAGCGTCTGCTCGGCGACGCTGGCGGGGTGGGGCAGACCGGCCAGCGGGGGATAGTCGACGGCCGGCGGCATTGCGGTCTCATCGGATGCCATGGCTTCTACGTAGGCGGGCACGGACAGACCGTGCGTCGGGTACCTGTCGACCAGAGGCAGCACGCCCTCGGTCAGCCAGACGCCCATCCCGCCGACGTCGACGAGCCATTCGAACGCCGCCGCGAGCCGTCGCTGCCCATCCTCCGAGGACGTCCCAGCGGTCGATCCGACGAGCAGAACGACTCCGCGGCGCCGGTAGCACTCGGCGATGATCCTGACCAACCCCGTGACCCGCACGTCGGACCCGAATCGACGGGCCGGTCCCGAACCCCGCAGCGCGACCTCCGCCAGTTCGGCGAGAAGCGGGCCGAAGTGGCTGCTCTCCGCAGCGTGGCGGTGGGCGAGCTCGCGGACCACGCGTCGATCGAAGTCACTGGCGTCCGAGATCACCGCGGCCCCGGGCAGCCAGGCCGGGAAGAGCGCGACGACGATCGACTCGAGGTGCGCCAGGACGTCGTCGATGGCGCCCTGCGACGTCGGTTCACCGTCGGTGACGCGGTGGCGGATGACGACGGGAGCGCCGTCGGGCAGCGGATCGAGGGTGACCGCCAGCTGCTCGTCGGTCGGTCCGACGAGCCTGAGCACCCGATGGGAGGGGATGGTCGTCAACGACAGCGGTTCCCCGCATGCCACCGAGCTCACCCGACCCCCTGCACCGTTGGACTACCGCCACCCATTCTGGCCTACGGTCGGTCCGATGCGCCGGGCATCAGCCCCCGAGGTCGGACAGCGGCACGTCCGGATCGCCGAGCTTCGCGGCGTCGATGGGCCTGTGCGCGCGGACGATGGCCTTGATGTCGTCGAGGCCGTCCCAGACGTTGACGTTCATTCCGGCCAGCACCCGGCTCTGCCCGTCGAGCCAGAACGACGTGAACTCCCGCGTGGCCGGATCGCCGCGGAACACGACCCGCTCGTAGTGCGGCGCGTGGCCGACGTACTCCATGCCGAGGTCGTACTGGTCGGTGTAGAAGTACGGCAGCTCGTCGTACACGCCGGGATCGCCCATCATCCCGGCGGCGGCGACGGCGGGCTGCTTGAGCGCATTGGCCCAGTGTTCGGTGCGGATTCTGGTGCCGAACACCGGGTTCTCGGCCGCGGCGATGTCGCCGACGGCGAAGACGTCGTCGTCGCTGGTCTTGAGAGACGCGTCGACCAGAACGCCGCCATCCGCCATCTCGAGGCCCGCCTTCTCCGCGAGTTCGGTGTTGGGTCGGGCGCCGACCGCGACCAGCACGGCGTCGGCACTGACTGTTGAGCCGTCGCCGAGTCGCAGCCCGCTGGCCTTGCCGTCGGTGGTGGTGATCTCCTCGACCGAGGTGCTCAGGCGCAGGTCGACCTGGTGTTCGCGATGCAACGACGCGAAGACCTCGGCTGCTTCGCGGCCCAGTGCGCCCAGCAGCGGCAGTTCCGCGGTCTCGACGACCGTCACTGCGACTCCGCGTTCCCGTGCGCTCGCGGCGACCTCGAGGCCGATCCAGCCCGCGCCGACGACGGCCAGTGTCGACCCATCGGTCAGCGACGCGAGGAGGTCCGACGCGTCGTCGACGGTGCGGAGATAGTGCACGCCGTCGGCGTCACCGCCGGGGATCGGGGGCTTGCGCGAGCTCGAGCCCGTGGCCAGCAGGAGCTTGTCGTAGGCCTGATGGTGCCCCTCGTCGAAGCCGACGGAATGCGTGATCCGGTCGATGATCGTCACCTCGGTGCCGAGCCTGAGGTCGACGTCGTGCTCGCGGTACCAGTCCTGCGGGTCGACGGTGAAGTCGTCGAGCCCCTTCTTGCCCGCGAGGAAGTCCTTGGACAGCGGTGGCCGTTCGTAGGGCAGGTGCCGTTCGGCTCCGAAGAGCACGATCTCGCCATTGAAGTTCTTGTCCCGCAATGCTTCTGCTGCCTTGGCACCGGCAAGACCGCCGCCGACGATGACGAATGTGGGCATGTCCCGACTCCTTTCGAACCGTCGGTGGGCATACCCGATGAGGGCAGTGACAAACGCCGCTACTTGGGCGGCAGGCTCCGCGCGTGGTCGACGCCGCGCTTCACCCAGGACTGCAGCTGCCGCCTGGTCGCCACGCCCTCCGTCGACACCCTGAGCCATCCGCGGGTCTCGCGTCCCGCCATCACCATTGGCTCGACGTGGTCGCGATCGAGGAGCTTCGCGGTGTCGCCAGGAGGCACCCGAACCATCAGTCCGCCGCGGCCGCTCGCGGCGACGGCCATGTGGCCGTTGATCAGAAATGCCAGGCCACCGAACATCCGCTTCTCGTCGGCACCGTCACCGGCCACCAGCTCCCGGATGCGGTTGGCGAGGTCCTCGTCGTACGCCATGGGTTTCTACGCTAGTCCCGCCACCCGTCGTCGCCGCGACCTCATCGAAACTCCTTCGGCGCCCACCCGAGTTTGGGCCCCAGGCTCTCGGCCATGTCGGTGATGATCTGACGGTAGTCGGCCTCGTCGAACGTAAACGGCAGCGCGAAGGCGATCTCGTCGGCACGCTGGAAGCCGGCATGCTCGAAGAGCTGATCGGCCAATTCGTCGGAGGTGCCGACGTAGTCGGGGGAGAAGAGCATGCCGCGCGGTCCCTGCGGGGTCTTGGTGCGCTCGAAGCGGCCCGCGGCGTACTCCCGGTAGCGCCTAATCTGGTCATCGGTCGCCGAGTCGGTCGGAATGACCACCAAACCCTGTGACACCCTTGCTCTTTCAGGGTGGGGGTGATGCGCCAGGAAGGCGTCGATGTGCTCGCCCTGGATGGTCGCGAAGTCCCGCGATGTGGTGCCGTCGATGCTCACCACCGAACTCGTCAGATAGTTGATGCCCTGCTCGCCCGCCCAGACCGCAGACTCCCGGCCGCCGCCGTACCAGACCCGATCGGCGAGCCCTGGGGAATGCGGCTGGATGCGGTTGGTGAACCGCTCGATGCCGACCATGCCCTCGAAGTCGCTGACCGGTTCGCCGCGCAGGCAGTTCAGCAGCCGAAGCACGCGGTCCTTCGAGAAATCCTCCAGCTCATGTGTTTTCGGGTACAGCGCCGCCTTGTAGTGGTCGTAGAGCATCGGTGTACCCACCGAGACGCCGGGGTTGACGCGGCCACCCGAGAGGACGTCGACGGTCGACAGATCCTCCGCCAACCGGAACGGGTTCTCCAACCCCAGCGGGATGACGGCAGTGCCCAGCTCGATGCGAGAGGTCCGCTGACTTGCCGCCGCCATGATCGCCACCGGCGAGGAGATCCCCGGTTGCAGGTGCCGATCGCGTAGCCACACGCTGTCGAACCCGAGCGCCTCCGCGCGCTCGATCACCTCGAGCGTCTCCTCGATCCCCGGCCCGGGATTCGCGTCGTCGAATCGACCGATCGTCAGGAACCCGAGCTTGCGCAACGGTTCTCCGCGTCGTGGCATGGTGCTCCCTTCTACGCCGAATTCTGCACCAGGGCTGCGGATCGTGAGCGATCGCAGCCCTGGCGCAGATCTCGTGGGACTAGGCAGCCCGAGTGGTCGCCTCGGTCGCCGGCTCCAGCGCCTGCGCGACGATGTCCGCGACGTCCGTCATCGGCTTCACGTCCAGCGCCGCGAGCACCTCGGCAGGGACCTCGTCGAGGTCGGCCTCGTTGCGCTGCGGAATGAACACCGTCTTCAGCCCGGCTCGTTGCGCGGCGAGCAGCTTCTGCTTCACGCCACCGATGGGCAGGACCCGGCCGTTCAGCGTCACCTCGCCGGTCATGCCGACGTCACCGCGGACCTTGCGGCCGGTGGCCATCGACACCAGGGCCGTGACCATCGTGACGCCCGCGGACGGGCCGTCCTTCGGCACCGCACCCGCCGGGAAGTGAACGTGGATCTGGCGGTCCAACGCGTTGGGATCGACGCCCAACTGCTCGGCGTGCGCCCGGACGTAGGACAGCGCGATCTGCGCCGACTCCTTCATCACGTCACCCAGTTGACCGGTCAGCTTCAGGCCGGCGTCGCCGTCGGTCGCGTTCGCCTCGATGAAGAGGACGTCGCCACCCAGGCCGGTGACGGCCAGACCCGTCGCCACGCCGGGCACCGCGGTCCGTTCCTCGGACTCGGGTGTGAAGCGCGGACGACCAAGGTAGCCAACCAGATCCGGCTCGTCGATCGTCAGCGACTCGACGTCGCCCGCCAACTTCGTGGTGGCCTTGCGCAAGGCCTTGGCCAGCAGCCGCTCGAACTGGCGCATGCCGGGCTCGCGGGTGTAGTCGGCCGCGATCTTGCGCAGCGCGTCGTCGGTGACCTCGACCTCGTCGGTGGTCAGCGCCGCCCGCTCCCGCTGTCTCGGCAGCAGAAAGTCGCGGGCGATGGCGACCTTGTCGTCCTCGGTGTAGCCGTCGATCTGCACCAGCTCCATCCGGTCCAGCAGCGCCGACGGGATGTTCTCGATCACGTTGGCAGTCGCCAGGAACACGACGTCGGACAGGTCCAGGTCAAGGTCCAGGTAGTGGTCGCGGAACGTGTGGTTCTGCGCCGGGTCCAGGACCTCCAGCAGAGCCGCGCTGGGATCGCCGCGGTAGTCCGAGCCCACCTTGTCGATCTCGTCGAGCAGCACGACGGGGTTCATCGACCCTGCCTCGCCGATGGCCCGAACCAGGCGGCCCGGCAGCGCGCCGACGTAGGTGCGCCGGTGGCCGCGGATCTCGGCCTCGTCGCGCACGCCGCCGAGGGCGACGCGCACGAACTTGCGGCCCAACGCACGTGCCACGGATTCGCCCAACGACGTCTTGCCGACGCCGGGAGGGCCGGCCAGCACCATCACGGCGCCGGAGCCACGGCCGCCGACGACCTGCAGTCCGCGCTGCGTACGACGTGCCCGCACGGCGAGATACTCGACGATGCGGTCCTTGACGTCGTCCAGGCCGTGGTGGTCCGCGTCGAGGATTTCGCGGGCCGACTTCAGGTCCGTCGAGTCCTCGGTGGTGACGTTCCACGGCAGGTCCAGCACGGTGTCCAGCCAGGTGCGGATCCAACCGCCCTCGGGGCTCTGCTCACTGGAGCGTTCCAGCTTGCCGACCTCGCGCATGGCGGCCTCCCGCACCTTCTCGGGCAGATCGGCCTGCTCGACACGGGCGCGGTAGTCGTCGGACCCGTCGGGTTCGCCCTCGCCGAGTTCCTTGCGAATCGCGGCCAGTTGCTGGCGCAGGAGGAATTCCTTCTGCGTCTTCTCCATGCCGCTGCGGACGTCGTCGGCGATCTTGTCGTTGACCTCGACCTCGGCGAGGTGTTCGCCGGTCCACTCGATGAGGCGGTGCAGCCTGGCTGCCACGTCCTCGGTCTCCAGCAGTTCGCGCTTCTGCACGTCCGTCAGGTACGACGCGTAGCCGGCGGTGTCGGCCAGGGCGGACGGATCGGTGATCTTGTTGACCACGTCGACGATCTGCCACGCCTCGCGCCGCTGAAGCATCGCCAGCAGCAGCTTCTTGTACTCGGCGCCCAGCGCCCTAGTCTCGTCGGTGGGTTCCGCGTCGGCCGTCTCGGTCACCTCGACCCAGAGCGCCGCACCCGGTCCCGTGGTTCCGGACCCGATGTGTGCGCGCCGCTCACCGCGGACGACCGCGGCCGCGCCACCGCCGGGGATGCGACCCACCTGCACGATCGACGCGATCACGCCGTAGGTGGGGTAGCGATCCTCGAGGCGAGGCGCGATCAGCAGCTTTCCGCTCTCACTCGCCTGTGCCGCGTCGACCGCGGTCCTGGCGGCGTCGTCGAGCTCGACGGGCACGACCATTCCCGGCAGCACGATCGGCTCGCTGACGAACAGAACGGGAACTGCGATGTTCTCTGACATCAATATCCTCCAAAGTTCAGCCTGATGCGCTCAACTCTGAGGTGTGGCCATTTGTTCCCTGCGGCCCTATGCGGCGGCTGCGCTCCGCGCCACGGCCCGGCGTCCCACGATCACGGTCGCCACCACCAGCAGACCGATCACCGGCAGCGTGACTGCGGAGTTCACGCCGTTCGCGGCGTCGACCGACAGGTTCGCGATCACCACGAGACGTATGACGACTTCGAGCAGCAGGCCGATGCCCCACATCGCCGAGAGCTGAACGTGCACGCGCCGCCGGCGCGCCCGCGCCACCTCGTCGTCGTCCTCGGGCGGCCCGAACCGCTCGCTCACGACCTGCGTCAACGGCGTGCCCAGGACGCAGCTGCCGAGGAAGATCAGGCCGCCGAGGCCATTCACGAACGTGTTGCCGACCAGGATCATCGTGGGATCCCTGGTGGACAGCCCGACCGCCAGGCTCAGTCCGAACGTCAGCAGCAGATACCCCGCGAAGGGATCGAGCCGACGGCTCCTGACCACGCCGTACATCACGCGCAGTCCGGAGAGCACCGTCGCCGACAGCAGAGCGACGTATTCGGAGGCGCCTGCGGCCCGCAGCCCGTAGTACGCGATCAGGGGCGGCGCGACGTCGAGGAGGATGGTCTGGAACAGAGGGCGCATCGAGCGACGCTGCGCCGGGGCCGGATCGCTCACGCCCGTCACTCTATGAGGGTCCGCTGACGGCTCGCTGTGGGAATAGCCGCCGCGGTCGGCCTGTCGTAGCTTCCATGACCCAGGCCACGATGAAGGCAGTCCAACTCGACGCGTTCGGGGACGTCGACGTGCTTCAGGTGCGCGACGTGCCGCGCCCGGTCCCCTCGGACGGGGAGGTGCTCGTCAAGGTGCACGCGGCGGGCATCAATCCCGGCGAGGCGATGATCCGCCGCGGGCTCCTCCACGATCGGTACCCCTTTGCGTTCCCGTTCGGCGAGGGCAGCGACCTCGCAGGCGTCGTCGTCGAGTTGGGCGCTGGCGCATCGGGATTCGCGGTGGGGGACCAGGTACTGGGGTTCTCCTTCACGCGGTCCAGCCACGCCGAGTTCGTCGCGGTTCCCGCCGAACAGGTGACACCGAAGCCGCCGGCGGTGTCGTGGGAGGCCGCGGGCGCGCTGTACGTGGCGGGATCCACCGCCTTCGCCGCCGTGCGCTCGGTCGGCCTTCGCGAGGGCTACGTCGTCGCGGTCTCCGGTGCGGCCGGTGGCGTGGGAACGATCGCCGTCCAACTCGCACGACGCACGGGCGCCGCGATTCTCGGCATCGCCGGACCCACCAACGACGAGTGGCTCTCCGCGCACGGCGCGATCCCCGTCAACTACGGCGACGACCTGGCGAACCGGCTGCGTGCCGCCTCACCCACCGGGCGGGTCGACGCATTCCTCGACCTGTTCGGGGGCGGCTACGCCCGACTGGCCGTCGAGGAGCTGGGCGTTGCGCCCGAGCGCGTGGACACCGTGATCGACTTCGAGGCCGTCGAGACGTACGGGGTGAAGGTGGAGGGCTCGGCGGCGGCCTCGACCTCGGAGGTGATGGCCGAACTCGCCGCACTGATCGCCTCCGGCGAGCTGGAGATCCCGATCGCCGGAGTGTTTCCCCTCGCCAGGGTGCAGGATGCCTTCAGGACACTCGAGGAGCGGCACTCGAGGGGCAAGATCGTCTTGAGCGTGTCGTGACACCGCCGACGCAGGATCCGTTGGCGGGCATGGTCGTTGCCATCACGGGAGCCAGCAGTGGCATCGGCGAGGCGACGGCACGACGTCTCGCCGCACGGGGCGCGGCGGTGGCGCTGGGCGCGCGACGCACCGATCGCCTCGAGCGCCTGGCCGACGAGTTGCGGGGGGATGGCAGGTCGGCGCTCGTCGAGACCGTGGACGTGACCCGCCCCGAAGACCTGCAACGTCTGGTGGACCGCAGCGTCGCCGAATTCGGCAGGCTCGACGTCCTGGTCTCCAACGCGGGCATCGCGTCGCTCGGCCCGGTGGCGGACGGCGACGTCGGCGGCTGGTCAGCCATGATCGACGTCAATCTCCGTGGCGTGCTTCACGGTATCGCCGCGGCGATGCCCGTATTCCGCAGCCAGGGTCGAGGCCACTTCGTGACGACGATCTCGACCGCAGGACTGAAGATCGTCCCCACCATGGCCGGTTACGCGGCGACGAAGAACGCCGTCCGCACGTTCATGGAGGCTCTCCGGCAGGAGTCCACGGACGGCGTGGTGCGCACGACGTCCATCTCTCCCGGATACGTGCGCACCGAGTTCCACGACGCCGACTTCGGCATTCCGGCGGACGCCGTCGCGCGTGCCATCGCCTTCGCCATCGAGCAACCGCACGACGTCGAGATCGGTGATCTCACGATCAGGCCGACGCAACAGGGCTGACTGCACGGGCGGGCGCGTTCGCGCGTCGCGTCTACCCTGCCCAAACACCCGAATGGGCGATGCCCTGGGGCGTCGCGGGCCGGTATCAATTTCCCATGCATCCATGGCGACTACGTGACTTCCACGACGACGACCTCGACGAGGTCATCTCCATCTGGGAACAGAACCGGCTGCCCGGCGAGCCGCTGGCCGCCTTTGGCGTGAGCGAGGTGGTGACCGGTGCCAGGTGCGGCCAACCGGCTGTCGTCGCGGTCGTCGGCGATCAGGTCGTCGGCATGGCCGGGGGACTGGTGCAGGGCGATCGGGCCTGGGTCACGATGGTTGCGCTGGCCGCCCGTTGGCGCAACCGTGGTCTCGGCAGCGCCCTGCTCGGCGACCTCGAGCAGCGCCTTCGCGTCGCGGGCGCGCGCCGCATCACGGCGATGCTGCCACCGAAGGCCACCGGTACCACGGCGTTGATCAACTCGGGCTACGAGGAGCGGACCGGGCTGAGTTACTTCGAGAAGATCGACCACGTCGGCACGTCCGACGCGGGGCTGCTGGCGACGCTGGGCGCCCAGGTCATCCCACGCGGTCAGTGGCAGGACATGGCCGGCATGGAGGCCGAGAAGCTCGTCATCGAGCGCCGCATCGTACTACCTCTCGTCGAACCCAATGCAGCTGCCGCATACGGGGTTTCGCCGCCGAAGGCCGTCATCCTCTTCGGGCCGCCGGGGACCGGGAAGACCAGCTTCGCCAAGGCCGTCGCCGGCAGGCTCGGCTGGCCGTTCGTGGAGTTGTTCCCCTCCAGGCTCGCCACCCCCGGAGTCACCATGGCGGCCGCCCTGCGTGACGCGTTCAGCGCGCTGGCCGATCTCGATTCGGCGCTGGTGTTCATCGACGAGGTCGAGGAGATTGCCGGCTCCCGATCGGGCATTCCCACCGATCCTGCGCACGGGGTGACGAACGAACTGCTGAAACTGATTCCGGCGTTTCGGCAGCACGGCGATCGGCTGCTGATCTGCACCACCAACTCGGTGCGGTCGCTGGATTCGGCGATCCTGCGGCCCGGCCGGTTCGACTACGTCATCCCGGTCGGGCCGCCCGACGCGACGGCACGTGCCGCGATCTGGAGCAGGTATCTCGACTACACGTCGACGGTCGACATCGACCAATTGGTCACGGCCAGTGCGATGTTCACGCCCGCCGACATCGAGTTCGCGGCCCGCAAGGGCTCGCAGGCGGCGTTCGAGCGCGAGATCGAGTTCCGCCGCGGCGAGCCGGCGCGGACCGAGGACTACCTCGCCGCGATCGCCGACACGCGACCGACGCTCACCGACTCGATGTTGGCCGAGTTCGAAGAGGACATCGCCCACCGCACCCGGCTGTGAACCGAGAAGGGATCGCTCACGCGGAGCTCGCGCTCAGCTCGAACGAGTCGATGGTGGTTGGCCGGACCCTGAGGATCACCGCGCTCGGGATGTCGTAGAAGACCCCGAACACGTCCAGGTCGCCGCGCCGTCGCCGCTCCGCCACCAACGGATGTTCGGAGAGCGTCGCCACCTGGAGCGCGACGTTCACCATGCTCAACTGGTCGACCGGTCCGAAGCCCGCTCCGGCCGCGGCCACCGCCACCGGGTGCCTGCCCTCGTCGAACGCCGCCAGCACCGGGTCGCCGTTGGTCAGCCACGCCGTCAGGTGTTCCTCACCGCGGGTCCGTGGCGCCTTGCCACCCAGCAGGGTGTGCATCGCGCCGCAACTGGAGTGCCCGCACACGACGACCGATGTGACGGCCAGCTTCTCCACGGCGAAGGCGATCGCCGCCTCGGTGGAGGGGTCGCTCTGGCCCTCGGGTATCAGGTTGCCGACGTTGCGCACCGTGAAGAGGTCGCCGGGTCCGCTGCTGGTGATGACGTTGGGCACCACGCGCGAGTCCGTGCACGTGATGAAGAGTGTCTCGGGCTGCTGGGCGTCCGCGAGTTTCTCCAGGTGCGGACGGAGGTGAGGTGCGGTCCGACGCTGGTAGACGGCCAGGCCGTCCAGCACCGATGCTGAATCACCCGGTTGCCCCGACTCGGCGGATTCTGCGCTGCGCCAGGCACTCCACGGCATGACGCCAGAGCGGGCGTCGATCGCCTGGATGTCCCGCACCGGCGGACCGTCGAGCGCGCTGTCCATCTCGACCGATCCGAGTTGCCGGATGTCCACCGTGCCGCCGCCCGCGCTGTGCTGGCGGCGCCAGTCGTCGATCGCGCCGTGGGCGGCGTGGTCGATGAAGTCCACCGACAGTTCGACGGTCACCCTGGTCCCCGCCGGCACCGAGGCCAGCACGCTGGTGAGCCGGGGCAGCGAGAGGAAGCTGCAGGAGCCCTCGATGACGATGCGCCAGCTGTTCTCGCCGTCCTGCTCGGCGACGATCCGGCTGCGCACCACACGCCACACCGTCAGTGCGGTCGACAGCGCCAGCCCGATCAGCACGCCCTCGAGCAGATTGAGGAACACCACGCCAAGGATGGTCACTGCGTAGATTGCGATGTCCCCTGTGCGCCTGGCGGTTTCGATGTGTGCGCGTTTGACCAACTGCATGCCGATCACGACGAGCAGCCCGGCGAGGGCGGCCATGGGAATCTGTTCGGCCAACCCCGCGAAGGGAAGTGCGAAGATCAGCACCCAGATGCCGTGCATGATCGCCGACGCGCGGCTCCTTGCTCCCGCACTGACGTTGGTCGAACTGCGCACGATGACACCGGTGACCGGGAGCCCACCGAGCGCGCCGGAGGCGATGTTCGCCGAACCCTGTCCGATCAGCTCACGGTCGAAGTTGGTCCGCGGGGCGCGGCTCTGCATGCGATCGACCGACACCGCCGACAGCAGGCTCTCCACGCTGGCGATCAGCGCCACCGTCAGCACGCCGGTCGCGAACGCACCCCAGTTCCCATCGGGGAGGCTTGGTAGTGCGATCGCGTCGAGCAGCGACCCGTCGAGGGTGACTCGGTCCACGTCCACGGAGAAGACCGCGGCCGCCGCGGTGGCGGCCACGATGGCGACGAGAGGACCGGGCACCTTGCCGAGTCGTCCCGGCACCCAACGCCAACCGAGCATGATGCCGATGACGAGCACGCCGAGCGCCAGGCCGGGTCCGTGGGCATCGAGGATCTGCGCGGGGAGTTCCACCACGTTCCGCCACGCCGAGCTCTCGGACTCGCCGCCCAGCAGCACGTGGATCTGTTGCAGGGCGATGGTCAGGCCGATGCCTGCGAGCATCGCGTGGACCACCACGGGGGAGATCGCCAACGCCGCCCTCGCCACCCGGCTCAATCCGAAGAGCACCTGCAGCACGCCCGCCGCGACGGTGATGGCACAGGTGACCTTCCAACCGAACTGGGCGACGAGACCCGCCACGATGACGGTCAGCCCTGCCGCGGGTCCGCTCACCTGCAGCGGTGAGCCACCGAGGGCGCCTGCGACGACGCCGCCCACCACTGCCGCGATCAGGCCCGCCAGGGCGGGCGCTCCGGAGGCGATCGCGATGCCGAGGGACAGCGGCAGGGCGACCAGGAACACCACCAGGGAGGCGGGTAGGTCGTAACGCAGGATCGAACCCATCTGCCCGCCTCCTTCCGACGGTTCACTGGGGCGTAGGCGTTGCAGCATGTGTCGAGCTCCTGTCGCTGGTTGCGGCCTCGGCGACGCTGCCGTCGGCTGGGATCTTCCTCCACGCGTATTGACGTTCCCGAAAGCGGCTCTGTGGCAATCGCTTAACCAGGCCCGTGGGTCAATTCGCTACTGCGAGCGTATTTATCGCCCGGTCGACCCGGCAAGGCGGTCTGGTGAATGCATAGAAGACACAAATGTGGCGGGTGAACGTGTTGCCGCCGTCACATCCGTTGGCGTGTTCGCGACGCCGCTGCAGTAGACCTTGCTGAGTAAAAAGCGCTGTACGACAACGAATTAGGTCACGTGAACGTCGAAAATCACGGAGGCCGCCGTTCACGATCAAGCTAATAGGAACCTGTGAAGTCAGTGACAGTCGCCCCAACTGCCGGGAGAATCTGGTCATGACGACGACGTCGACCAGTTCAGCACCGCACGTTCGATCGCCGATCCTCGGCCAGCTCCCCGCCATTCGCCGGGCCGACGGATCGCCGATCAAGGTGTTACTGGTCGACGACGAGCCGGCTCTCACGAGCCTCGTCGCGATGGCGTTGCGCTACGAGGGCTGGGACATCGACGTGGCGCGCGACGGCCGCGAGGCGATCTCCAAGTTCTCCGCCAACGATCCGGACGTCCTGGTGCTCGACATCATGCTGCCCGATCTGGACGGGTTGCGGGTCCTTCAAAGGGTCAGAGCCGCAAGCAGTTACACGCCGGTACTCTTCCTGACCGCGCGCGACTCGGCGGCCGATCGCGTCGCCGGACTCACTGCGGGCGCCGACGACTACCTGACGAAGCCGTTCGACCTCGAGGAATTGGTCCTTCGGCTGCGCGGCCTGCTCCGCCGTGGTCCCGACACGCCGCCGGACGACGAGACGCTGCGCGTCGGGGATCTGGTCCTCGACGTCGCAAGCCGGGACGTGACGCGGGCCGGTGCGCGGATCGAACTGACTACCACCGAGTTCGACCTGTTGCGGTATCTGATGCGCAATCCGGGCCGCGCGTTGACGCGCGAGCAGATCCTCGAGCAGGTGTGGAACTACTCGTTCGGCGGTCGGACCAGCATCGTCGATCTCTACATCTCGTATCTGCGGAAGAAACTCGACCCTGCCGGGGCGCCGTTGATTCACACGATTCGCGGTGTGGGATACCAGCTTCGGCCATCGCCGTGACGCGCGGGCCGCGCTCACCGTGGTGGCGTCCCCGAACTCTCAGCAGGCAACTCGTGTACGGGGTCTGCACCCTGGTGACCATCGTGGTCCTGGCGATCGGCACGTTGTCGGTCTACAGCCTGCACACCTACGTCACCACGATGAGCGACCGCGAGGTGTCCCACTCGCTGTCGGCGTTCGAGCACTCGTTGAGCAAGCTGCGGAACCTCCCCGCCGATCCTGCCCTTGCCGACTTCACCGGTCAGGCGCCGGGCACGTTGATCGCGGTGCTCCGCGGCGGGCGCGTGGTCGAATCGGCGACGTTTTCCGACGACGGAACCAAATCCGCTCCGGTAGGCGTCATCTCGTCGATTGAGGCGCAGGATTGGCGCAGTGAGGCACCACGGACCGTGACGCTGGGCGACCTCGGCGCCTATCGGGTGGCGAGCCGCGCAACGGGCCGCGACGAACTGCTGGTGTCGGCCGTCTCGATCGAGGGCGCGCGTCAACTGGTCGCCACCAAGACCCTTGCCGTCATCGCGATCAGCCTCATCGCGGCCGTGCTGGCAGGGCTGGGCACCGTCGTCCTGCTGCGGTGGGCACTGCGGCCGCTGCGCCGCGTCGCTGCCACCGCCGCCGTGGCGGCTCGGATACCGTTCGCCGACGAGGACCACCGCATCACGGCACGGGTGCGGACGGCCGACTCGGACCCCGACAACGAGGTCGGCATCGTGGGCGAGACGTTGAATCGGCTCTTGGCCAACGTCGATTCGGCACTCGCCGCCCGCGCCGAGTCCGACAGGCGGATGCGGCGATTTCTCAGTGACGCCAGCCACGAGCTTCGCACCCCCCTCACGGCCATCCAGGGATACGCGCAGCTGACCCGCCAGGAGAGCGCCGCACTTCCCGCCACCACCGAGTACGCCCTGGCACGCATCGAGTCCGAGTCGCGGCGGATGACCACGCTCGTCGGCGACATGCTGCTGTTGTCCCGCCTCGATGAGCGGCAGGGGCTCGAGATCCGGCGCGTCGATCTCGTCGGAGTGGCCGCGGATGCGGTCAACGACGCCGCGGTGTCCGCGCCCGATCACGAGTGGCTGGCCGACCTGCCTGCCGAGCCGGTCGCGGTGATGGGAGACGGCGCCCGGCTGCACCAGGTGATCAGCAACCTCCTGTCCAATGCGAGCCAGCACACCCCGCCCGGGGTGACCGTCACCACCGCCGTCCGGTTGATCGCCGGTGACGACGGCCCGCAAGCCAGAGTCACCGTGACCGACGACGGTCCGGGAATCGACCGGAAGTTGTTGCCACACCTCTTCGATCGGTTCGTCCGTGGAAAGGGACACCGCGCGGACGACTCGAACGGGAACGGGCTCGGCCTGGCCATCGTGGCTTCGATCACCGAGGCGCACGGTGGCACGGTGACGGCCCGATCGGGTGCAGGCAGCACCGAGTTCCGGATCGAGCTGCCCGCCGCCGCGTCGGCGGGCTAGTTGGCCGTCTGGCAGCTCACGTCGACGTAGACGGTGGTGTAGAGGTTCTCGTCGATCCGGTTGCCCGACGAGTCGATGTTCGAATTGTTCAACCCGTGGACACCCGTGACCTTGCACTGGGACAGCGGCACGTTCGCCGAGCCGTTGAGCTGGACGTGGTGCCCGGCGGCCTCGAGTTCGGCGACGGTTTCTACCGCCGAACGGCTCTGGGCCGCCGCTGCCGTGGCTGCCGAGACCTGCCCGACGAAGGCTACCGCGCACAGGGTCGAGGCTGCGACGACGAATCTTCTCATGGTGAACTCCTCTGTCCGTGTTCGTGTTTCGAGCTGACACGGACAACGGTACCGATGCCTGCCATGTGATCCGGTATCCGAATCGACGGACCGTGTTGGCCTTGCGGCTGGCGACGTCAATCGAAATAGCCTGGTGAGAAATACTTTTCATCACCCACACGCAACCGCCGTCGGTGCCGGAAAAGGCTTTGCGGCGTTGGTCTTTCAGGTCGAATGCATATCTTTTGCGTTCGGCATGAGGTTGGTCCGCGACGGCTGACGAACCCCGGTTGGTCGGTAACTTGGTTCCTGTAAGCGCAATTCGCGCCCAACGAAAGGGAGAATCACATGAAGCTTGGTGTCCTCGCGACGGGAATCGTCACCGGACTGGCCGCTGCGGCCATCGCCGCAGCGCCCATGGCCGCGGCGGCGAACCCCAGTACCACCGTCGACAACGGACGGACCACGACGACGGACAAGAAGGGGCACAACGCCATCGTCGTCAAGCCGCCGACGGTCTCGCCCCCGAGTTCCTACGGCAGCTTCTCGTCACCCGCGCCGTTCATCTTCTTCGATTGATCGGCGGCCGGCAGGAGGCACTGCCGCTGGGTGACCACGACGACGAGGCCGTGGAGTCGAGTGCGACATCGGCTCCACGGCCTCGTCTCGTGTTGTCGGACCACGAAAGAAGGGAGCCTGCCGTCCGGGGGGTGACGGCAGGCTCCCTGGCCTTCTCTCTCGTCGGGCTCCTAGGCGGAGGCCTGAGCGCCCAGCGTGCGCTGGATGTCGGGGATCATCTGCTGCAGCTGCTGACCCCAGTAACCCCAGCTGTGGGTACCGGTGGGCGGGAAGTTGAACACACCGTTGGTGCCACCCGCCGCGATGTAGTTGTCGCGGAAGGTCTGGTTGGTCCGCAGCGTGAAGCCCTCCAGGAACTGCGCCGACATCAGGTTGCCGCCGTCCGTGCCGGAGTCCAGATCCGACGGCGTACCGGTGCCGCAGTAGATCCAAATGCGGGTGTTGTTGGCGACCAGTTGGTTGACGTTGACCATCGGGTCGTTGCGCTTCCACGCCGGGTCACCCGAGGGGCCCCACATACTCTCGGCGTTGTAGCCGCCGGCATCGTTCATTGCCAGCCCGATCAGCATCGGCCACCATCCCTCGGAGGGGTTGAGGAAGCCGGACAGTGACGCGGCGTAGGTCCACGCCTGCGGGTGGTAGATCGCGTAGGTCAGTGCGCTGCCGCCGGCCATCGACAGACCGACGACGGCGTTGCCGGTCTGCGACACCCCGTAGTTGGACTCGAGGTAGGCGGGCAGTTCCTGGTTCAGGAACGTCTCCCACTTGTAGGTGTAGTCCTGGCCGTTGCCCTGCGAGGGCTGGTACCAGTCGGTATAGAAACTGGACTGGCCACCGACGGGCATCACCGTCGACAGGCCCGACTGGTAGGTCCATTCAAAGGCGTTGGTGTTGATGTCCCAACCGTTGTAGTCGTCCTGGGCGCGCAGACCGTCCAGCAGGTAGACGGCGTGCGGGCCGCCACCTTGGAACTGCACCTTGATGTCGCGGTTCATCGCGTTCGAGTGCACCATCAAATATTCGACCGGTAGGCCGGGCCGGGAGAATGCACCAGCAGTCGCCGACCCCCCGACGAAGCCGATCAACCCGGGCAGGGTAACCGCTGCCAGGAGTCCAACGACCATCCGGCGCAACCACGTACCGCGAATCTTTCTGACCATCTTCATAACGGCAACAATCCGTCCTTTCGTTTACGACTAGAAGCAATCGCCGTTGCTTTGCGTGCGTTAGTGAATCACGCGCATGTGGTTCATCCGGGGTGTCAACGCCGACTCGTGACATCGCGGTTGGCTAACGATTCCGACTCGGCGCGGAGACCTTCAGCAGCGATCTCGGCTGTGACCACTGTGAACGATGTGATTCACGAGGTTTCGCAGATCACCGTTGAACCAGCGCATCGACGCGATGTTCCGGAGCACCCCGGCGAGCACCCGTCCACGATTCCATCTCGCAAAACATTGCTGAACTGGCACGATGACGGAACGTTGCCGCTGAATCGCCGGGACCGAGCACATCGGGCGTGATCGGCGCGGCGCGCCGCGCCCGACGGGCCGTGTGACCACCGCCCTCGCCGCGGTGATGCAATGTCAGCTAACGGATCAACCCTGGGCGGCCGACACGGGTGCGAAGGATCGGGCATGTTGGGGGACATGGACGATCCCTTCGATCTGGCGCGTTTCGTCGAGGCACAGGACCGCGACGGCGTTTACGACGCGGCGATGCGCGAACTGCGGGCGGGCCGCAAGTCGTCGCACTGGATGTGGTTCGTGTTCCCCCAGCTTCGTGGACTGGGGCGCACCGACACGGCCATCCGCTACGGCATCGCCTCGCGCGACGAGGCGGTCGCCTATCTCGCCCACGACGTGCTGGGCCCACGGCTGCGACGGGGCGCCGGGCTGGTGGTGCGATCCGGGGCCGTCACCGCAGATGCGCTGATGGGTCATGTCGACGCCATGAAGCTGCGATCGTCGATGACGCTGTTCGCCGAGATCGCCGACGGCGACCGCGACTTCGTGGCGGTGCTCGACGCCTACTACGGCGGCGAGCGGGATCCGTTGACCGTCGAGATGCTCGCGGGCGGTTAGACCGTCAGGATGGCCCAGCCGTGAGGCTCGACGTCGAGGCGATCGGTCACGTCCTCCTGGGGAACGCCCGACCCTGCGACGACCCGGCCCTCGCCGATGCCGAACTCCGACAACGACTTCCGCAGGGGTGCGTCGTCCACGTTGAGCGCCACCACCAGCGCGCCGGCGGCCGACGACGTCCGGTAGACGTACTGCTGGTTGGCCAGGTGCAGTGCCGTGGTCCTGGCCGCGTGCAGCCACGGGTGGCGGCGTCGAAGGCCGATCAGGTGCTGGTGCAGCCGGAAGGCGTCGTGGCCGAGGTGTTCGGAATCGGCGGGGCTGGAGGGGAATTCGGGTCGGACGGCGTCATCGCCGCCGAAGCGTTCCTCCTTGACGCCGCGGTAGGCCCACTCGTCGCCGGCGTAGACGCTCGGTGTGCCGCCGATGGTCAGCAGCAGCGCGAGGGCGTGACCCACGTGCCGCTCGTCCTCGAGCCGGCTGGCGATGCGGGTGACGTCGTGGTTGCCGACGAACGTCAGCGGTACGAACGAGTCGAGGAACTCGCCGTGGCGTTGCAGCGCGTGGTCGAGCTCGTGGAAGTTGGCGTCGTTCAGGCTGCTCCAGATCGCCTTCCACAGTTCGTACTGCGTCACCGAGTCGAACGTCGACGCGGCGACCGTGCCCGCGTAGTCGCCGTGGATGACCTCACCGACGAACCAGGCGTCGGGAAACTCCTGACGGACCCGTGGGAGCACCTTGGCCCAGAAGTCGTCGGGGACGGCGTAGGCCGCGTCAAGCCGCCAGCCGTCGGCGCCGCGGCGCAGCCAGTACAGCATGACGTCGACCACGTAGTCGACGACGTCGGGATTGCGGTGGTTGAGCGCGATCAGGCCGTCGTGGCCTTCGAACGTGGCAAAACCGTTGCGTCCCTTGCGGAACCATGAATCGTCGCCACCGGCGAGGGCATCCTGATAGCGCGCGAATCCAGTGCCGACGTGGTTGAACACCCCGTCGAGCAACACTCTGAGGCCGCGCTGACGAGCCTTGGCGACGAGGTCGTCGAAGTCGGCGCCGACACCGAGCCGCGGATCGATCTGATAGTGGTCGGTGGTGTCGTAGCCGTGCGTCTGGGAGGCGAAGACGGGTCCCAGCGCGATGCCGGAGGCGCCGAGTTCCAGTGCGTGATCCAGCCACGGGGCGATCCGGCGGAGTCGGTGCTCGTCGGCGGTGGGAGCGGGATCGGCGGGAAAGGCGCCGACGAAGCCCAGCGGGTAGATCTGCCACCAGATCGCGTGCTCCACCCATCCCGGATCGGTCACGACGCGAACTTCGTCTTGTACAGCGTCTTCATCTCCTCGGCGAGATCCAGTGCGGGCCCGTCGACGTCGAGGCCCGGGGCGATCGTCCTGATCGGCAGCGCCGCCACGGGTCCCGGCGGCAGTCCCCACTCGGCGCGCCACACCGTCAGTTGGGCCGACGAGGTGGCGTACACGATGCGGCCGAGGCCGACCCAGGCGTGCGCGGCCGAACACATCGGGCAGTGTTCGCCGGACGTGTAAACCGTCGACTTCGCGCGGTCGGCGGGACTGAGGTTCTCCGCGGACCACCGTGCGATCGCGAACTCGGGGTGCCGGGTGGCATCGCCGTCGTTCACGCGGTTGCGATCCTCGAACACGACGACACCCCGGGGATCGACCAGTACCGACCCGAAGGGTTCGTCGCCGGCCTGCAGAGCCTCGGTGGCCAGTGCCACGCAGCGGCGCAGGTGCCCGAGGTCGTCGTCGCTGATCGCCACAGCCGGAGTGTACGCAGCGCGCTTCTTCCTGCGGCGCGTCAGCGGGTAGCAGGCCAGCCCGAGGAACAGTGCGCAGAGATGGCCCAGGTTGGTGAAGTCGGTGCGAAGAGCCATCGCGCCGCCCACGAGCAGGACTGCCAGCGCCAGGTAACCCCAGCGCCACCGCCTCGGCACGCGGTAGAAGAGCACGCCGACGATGCCGACGACGAAATAGCTGACGCCGACGTCGCGGGCGTCGATCAGGCGGGACGACGCGTCCGCGCGCTGGATGCTCCAGTACAGGTAGCCCTCGCTGAGGTAGGTGGCACCGACGTGGCACACCAGGCCGACGGCGGCCCAGCGCAGATGTCCGAGCCAGCGCTCCGCGGGTGCCAGGAACACCGTGAAGATGAGCAGGTAGGGCGACCAGTAACGGCCGTCGATCCACAGCAGGCTCTGGAATAGCACCCGCAGCGGTTCGGAGGCCAGGTGGTGCAGGTTCGTCGACGTCGACTGCAGCAGCGTCCGCAGGATCCGGGCGCTGAGCTGATGCTGCACCAGCGTGGTGGCCAGCAGCACCGCCAGCCACGTGTAGGTCAGGGGAGCGCTGCGGACGTAGGCCCGCACCTGATCCCACACGCGACTCGCACGATCCACGTACCGACGATAGAGAAAGGTTCACCGCGATCTGCCCGACACGCGGGACCGGCGACCACATGCCCTCCTGGTATGCAGCCGTGATCGCCCGAAACGGATCACACCGGGCGGTACCCCCGTAGGGTTCTGATCTTGACTTCAGCGGACCGGCATGGCGGCGATTCGCCGTGGCAGGTCCAGTGACATTCGGAAGGTTGACGATGGCCAAGACGCCGAAGAAGACGACGCCGACGAAGAAGTCCGCTGCGAAGAAGTCCACTGCGAAGGCGGCCGTTGCGAAGGCGGCCGCAGCCAAGGAGCCGCCCGTCTCGCCACCGGTTGCCGCCAGACCACACCTGGCACGCGAGCAGCTTCCGATCCCGGACGCCAAGCACGTGGGCCTGACGACGTACGACGCCAAGGATCCGAACACCAGGTACCCGCCGATTACGACGCTGCGGCCACCGGCAGGTGCACCCAACGTGTTGATCGTGCTGGTCGACGACGTGGGGTTCGGCGCGTCGTCGGCGTTCGGCGGCCCATGCCACACCCCGGTGGCCGAACGACTGGCCGCAGGTGGGGTGAAGCTCAACAGATTTCACACGACTGCCCTGTGCTCCCCGACCCGCCAGGCGATGCTCACGGGGCGCAACCATCATTCGGTCGGCATGGGCGCGATCACCGAGATGGCGACGTCCGCGCCGGGCAACTGCAGCATCAGGCCCAAGGAGAAGGCGCCGATCGCGGAAACCCTGAAGCTCAACGGCTATTCGACGGCGCAGTTCGGCAAGTGCCACGAGGTGCCGCTGTGGGAGGTCTCGCCGGTGGGGCCGTTCCACCAGTGGCCGACCGGTTCTGGCTTCGAGTACTTCTACGGATTCGTCGGTGGCGAGGCCAACCAGTACTACCCCGGGCTGTACGAAGGCACCACGGCGGTCGAGCCGTCGAAGTCACCCGAGGAGGGCTACAACCTGACCGAGGATCTGGCCGACCACGCCATCACCTGGGTGCGCCAGCAGAAGGCACTGATGCCGGACAAGCCGTTCTTCATGTACTTCGCCCCAGGAGCGACGCACGCTCCGCACCAGGTGTCGAAGGCATGGTCGGACAAGTATGCGGGAAAGTTCGACGACGGCTGGGACCGGTTGCGGGAGAAGACACTTGCCAAGCAGAAGAAACTCGGGGTGGTGCCGAGGAACGCCGAACTGACGAGCCGCCACGACGAGATTCCGTCCTGGGACGACACGTCCGACGAGCTGAAGCCGGTGCTGACCCGTCAGATGGAGATCTACGCGGGATTCCTCGAACAGACCGACCACGAGATCGGCCGCGTCGTCGACGCCATCGACGACCTCGGGTTCCTCGACGACACGCTCATCTACTACATCATCGGCGACAACGGAGCGTCTGCCGAGGGCACGCTCAACGGTTGCTTCAACGAGATGACCACGCTCAACGGCATGCCCGGCATCGAGACCACCGAGTTCCTGCTGTCGAAGATCGACGACTTTGGCACCCCGGATGCCTACAACCACTACGCGGTCGGCTGGGCGCACGCCTCGTGCACGCCCTATCAGTGGACGAAGCAGGTCGCCTCGCACTGGGGTGGCACCCGCAACGGGACCATCGTGCACTGGCCACGGGGACTGGCTGCCACGGGAGAGGTACGCAACCAGTTCCACCACGTCATCGATGTGGCTCCGACCATTCTCGAGGCGGCCGGGCTGCCAGCGCCGACGTCGGTCAACGGCATCGCGCAGGCGCCGCTGGAGGGCGTCAGCATGTTGGACACCCTGCGCGACGCAACGACGCCCGAGACGCACGTCGTCCAATACTTCGAGATGATGGGCAACCGCGGCATCTACCACGACGGCTGGACGGCGGTCACCAAGCACCGCACTCCGTGGAAGGCCGACACCCCGCCGCCGTTCGACGACGACGTCTGGGAGCTCTACGGCCCAGACGACTGGACGCAGGCGAACGATCTGGCAGCCAGCAATCCTGCCAAACTCGCTGAACTACAACGCCTGTGGCTCATCGAGGCGGTCAAGTACGATGTCGTTCCGCTGGACGACCGCGGCTTCGAACGCATCAACCCCGACATCGCCGGACGGCCTCAGCTGATCAGGGGCAATACGCAACTGCTGTTCGACGGGATGCGCGTCCAAGAGGGCTGCGTGCTGTCGTTGAAGAACAAGTCCTACACGGTGACGGCCAACATCACCGTTCCCGAGTCCGGCGCCGGCGGCGTGATCGTGACCCAAGGCGGTCAGGCGGGCGGTTGGTCACTGTATGCCCACGAGGGAAGGCTGAGGTACTGCTTCAACTTCTTCGGCATCGAGCACTACATCACCGCGGCGGACACGCCGATTCCGCCGGGCAGTCACCAGGTGCGGATGGAGTTCCGCTACGACGGCGGCGGCCTGGCCAAGGGGGGCGACGTCACGCTCTACTACGACGGAAAGGCCGTCGGAAGCGGGCGCGTGGACAAGACGCAGCCGATGGGCTACTCCGCGGATGAGGCGTGCGACGTGGGCTCGGACACCGGCTCACCCGCATCGCCGGACTATGGACCCACGGGCAACCGCTTCACCGGCACGATCGACTGGGTGCAGCTCGACATCGGTGAGGACGGCCACGATCACCTGATCACGCCCGAGCAGCGGTACAACCTGGCGATGTCACGGCAGTGAAGCGCGTCAGCCAGACTGCTCATCGTCGCCGGCGCCCAGCCGGCACGCACACGACGCGACGATCGGCACGTCGGCTCTGACCTTCGCGCGGTCGAGGTGCCGCGCGATGACGGCGGCTTCGTCCGTGCGCCCCAACCGTTCCAGGCACTCGTGGTAGCCGTGCAGGCTCCAGACGTTGCCGGGATGCTGGCATGATCGGCTCAACGTCGGATCGAGGCCGAGGTCGGCGGCATACACCGCGGCCGCCTCCTCGACGCGGCCCTGCTCCAGCAGCAGGGCACCGTACGCATGCCGGGTGGGCTGCATCCAGCCCCACGGCTCGTCGTAGGGGAGGGCGTCGTCGAGTTCGATTGCGCGTCTGAGAAACTCGAATGCCTGATCGAATCGTCCCTCCCGGTAGGCGATTTCGCCGTCGAGCATCGCCTCGGCAACGGCGAGGATGTCGCGGCTGGTGTTGTTGAACAGGTAGCGGGTGTCGGGAATCGTCGCGTAGGTGGCGGCGAAGGCGGCGCGTTCGGCGCGCGCCTGCGCGAGGTGTCCCCTCGCCGCGTGCGCGATGCCGCGGCCGTAGTGGATGGTCGCGGCCGTGGTGCAGTAGAGCGCGACGTCGTCGGGCAACGGGTGCGCAATCAGCTCCTCCCAGCGACCGAAGCGCACCATGACGTGCACGTGCAGCGGCACGAAGGCCTCCAGCCAGTCCGCCATCGGCGGCGACTCGATCGCCAGCAGGTCGGGGGTGAGCTGCGCCGCGAGTTCGTCGGCGGCGTGCCGTGCGGTCGCGTACTGCCCGTCGAACATCGCCGAGTACACCACGAAGTGCAGGTCGTGGGCCCGGTACAACGAGTAGAAGTTCAACGGGCCCGCGCGTTCCACGAACTTCCGGTCCGCCTGCACCGCAGCGAGATTCGACTCGATGGAGCTGCGGTAGTCACCGCACAGCACGTCGATGTGGGTGGGCATGTGCTGCAGGTGCCCTGCGTCGGGGACCAGGCCGCGCAGCAGGTTCGCGGCGGGCAGGGCGTCCTCCGGCGTGGCGGACATCTCCATCGCGTGCAGGTACAGGTGCAGCACGCCGGGATGTTCGCGCCCCGCCGGGGTGGTGAGCGCCGCGTCCAACAGACGCTTCGCCTCCAGGACGCGGGATCCCGGCGCCGGCTCACCGGTTCTGGTGTCCCACAATGCCCATGCCGTGACGTTCATCAGCGCGTCGGCGGCGAGCGCCAGTACGTCGGTGTCGTCGGGATGGGCGTCGGCCAGGGCGGCCATCGCATCCGCGTAGCCGGCATGACCTGCCGCCAGCGCCTCGGCGCCGCCGGTGGGGAAGCGGGCGGTCAGCGCGTCGATCAGGCCGCGTTCGACGGCCGACGCCCTGCCGCGGGCGGCCAGGTCGAGCTCGGCCCTGGCCCTGGCCAGTGAGGAGGCCAGGTCGTCGGGGTCGAACGCCTCCCACGCCTTGTTGTAGTTCGGACCGATCGCGTAGGCGATACCCCAGCGGGCGATGGCGAACTCGGGATCGAGTGCCAGCGCCCGCTCGAAGCACGCGATCGACTCCTCGTGGTTGAACGCGTAGGCCCACACCATGCCGCGGTCGAACCACAGCTGAGCAGGGGTCGACGGCGTGTCAGTCGACCGGTGATAGGACCCGAGGTCGTAGTACGGCTCCGCCGTCTCGTTCGTCACTGGTCCGATAGCCGTCATGGTTGGCACGATAATTCGTCCACGCCCTGGGGGCGAGCACTGCGATCACCGCGAGCGTGAGTCCGGTGGCACCCCAAATGGCCAGGGTGGCAATCGGTGTCACGGCCGCATGGCCGCCGAAGTAGGAGATGCTGCGCAGCAGGGCCACCCCCGAGCCCTGCGGGACGATCCCGTTGAAGGTCGTGTAGAAACCCGACAGCAGTGGCAGGCCGACGGGACCTGCGGCGGCGGCGTTGCCGACGATGACGAGGAACACCGTCACCAGCGCCGAGGCGATGGTGCCGAACGCGGCGGCGACGCCGGTGACCGCCCCCGCGACGGCCATGGCGTACAGCCACAGTGCGCCGAAGACCTGCCAGGTGTGGCTCGTCAGCGCATCGAGCACGCCGTCGACGTAGATCGTCACGCCCCCGGCCAGAAGTGCGGAGTAGGCGGCCAGGCTCAGGGTGCGCAGCGCCAGCGTGGACAGTCTGCGAACGCTACCCATCATGAAGCCGAAGACCGAGGCGCCGAGCGTGGCGCCGATCGACAGGAAGATGACGGCGTAGAACTCGACGGTGCCCTGCGGATCGCCGGGTGCCGTCGGCGCGACGTCCTCCACGCGCGGGGTCAGGCCTGCCTTCGCGGCGATGCTGCGCCCGACGGTCTCGGAGGCGTTCGCGACGCTGCGCCCGCCGCCGCCGGCGACGTAGATCTTCAGCTCACCCGCCTGGTCGACGACGAAGGCGGCGTCGGTCCTGCGTTCGTAGACCTTGGCGCGTGCGGCGGCGTCGTCGGCCACCGGGGTGACGGACAGGGTGTCCTGGGCGCGCATCCCGTCGACCAGCTGTTGGGGCCCTGCGACCGCGACGTCGAGGTGGTGCAGCGTCGGTTTGGCGAAGGCGCCGGAGTAACTGGCGATCATGGCGACGACGAAGACGGTCAGCGCCGCCATCGCGAGGACCATGTTGCGGACGTCGGTCCGCGAGACGCGCCGATTGGCGAGGTCGGCGATGTTGGGGGTGTGGTGCTGATGTGGAGCTGCGTGCTTGCCCACGAGGGGGTCCTTTCCTGGGAGGTCAACGGGTGGCTGCGGGGAGACCGAGCAGCGCGTCGACGGTGTCGAGCGCGGCGGTCACCCTCGCGTGGAGATCGGTGGCTGCGGGGTCTTCCATCCAGGAGCGAAGCACCTCCTGGAAGCCGCCGACGAGGAAGCGGCTGACGGACTCGGGCGCGATGCCCGCGATCGGCCCGACGACGTGCATGGCGCGCGCGGCCATGTCGTCGCAGGCGGGCACGAGTTCGTCGCGGAACGCCGCGACGACCCGCTGAGTGACCGCGCTGGGCACGACGTTGCGGTACATCGTGCGGTGCTCGGCGGCGAAGCCGAACAGCGCAATGATCCGCGCCCGCGCGTCACCGCGGATGTCGGCGGCGGCCGCCGAGAATGCGACGGCGAACGCGGTGGCGACCGCATCGTCTCGATCGGTGAAGTGACGGTAGAAGACCTGCCTGCTGACGCCTGCACGCCTCACCAGGTCTCCGACGGTGATCTCGTCGACGGGCCGCTCGTGCGCGAGCGCGAACGCGGCGTCGCGCAGCAGGGTGCGGACCCGTTCGGCGCGGGGGTCGGCGCTGTGGGTGCGAGCTGGCATGCCGATGAGTCTAGGTGACTTCGTAGACAGTTGCCTACGAAATATTAGGTTAACTAAGACACCTGTTTGCGCTGGTGTGACGCGTGCCTCCCGGGCGTACTAGCGTGACGGCCATGATTCGATGCGTCCGACTGTGGACGGGCCAGGAGGGGTCGTCGCACGTCGAGATCGGCCGACTCGGCATGAGCGCCGGCCGCAACGACGATCTGGTGTCCGGGGCGATGTCGGCCTCGCACGTCACGGTCGAGGAGACCGCCGGAGGTGGCACGCTGGCCTGGCACACCGCGCCGGTCCGTCAGCTCGTCGTGACGCTGTCCGGCACGCTGCTGTTCACCACGCGCGACGGCGAGGAGTTCGTCCTGAACCCCGGCGACGTGCTGCTCGCCGAGGACACCGAGGGCTCCGGCCACCAGTGGCGCCTCGAGGGCACCGACCCGTGGCGACGGATGTACGTCGTGCTGGCGCCCGCTACCGAGGTCCCGTTCCTGCGCGACTGACTCTCCAGCGCATCGAGCTACCTCCACGAGTGTGCGGTCTCATCCGCGACACGCCGCGAACGGCGTATCGCGTCGCACTGTCGGTGACGAGCGCGAGAGGAGAGCGCTAGTGGCCGGCGACGACGTCCGACTCGTCGATGACCACCGGATCCTTGGCACCGGGCAGGAACCAGTACAGCAGGCACACCAGTCCGAAGAACAGATAGCCAAGTGCCACGGTCGGATTCGCGGCCCACTCGACCTGCGGGGCGTGGATCAGGCCGATGAACGACAGCACGGCGCCGACGGCCGACGCGATCGCGGCGTACAGGAACTTCTTCTCCAGGATGAAGGTGACCATGGTGCCGAGGATCAGGCCGACGAGCACCGCGCCCTCACCGAGCGTCTGCAGGCCCTCGTAGACCACGCCCGCCCCGTTGAGCGCGTCCATCCCCACCTTGGGGGCCGACGTGCCTGCCGCGTTCAGCGCGTTGTCGATCAGGCCGCTGGCCCACTGTGCGAGGTTGGGCAGGATGGCCGCCACCACGGCGACGGCGTGCAGCCGCGGCACCGCCTGGAAGGCCTGGGCGCCGATCAGCAGACCGATGTACAGCAGGATCGGCACGATCGCCGGCACCGGCAGCAGCGCGTCCAGCACTCCGAAGAGGCCGAGGAAGCAGAGGATTCCGATGACGACACCGCTCGCGAGCGAGTAGCCGGCGCGGCCGCCTGCGTCCTTCCACCCGGGGTGACCGATGTACACGGCGGGCGGGAACGGCGAGCCGAAGCACGAACCGATGCAGGCGCCCGCGCCGTCGGCGAGAAGTACGCTGCGCAGGTTGTAGTTGTCACCGGCCGCGGCAGCGCTCTCGACGTTGCTCATCGCCTCGGTGAAGTTGTAGACGCCCAGCGGTATGGCGGTCCCCAGGAGAGGCGCCAGATGCGCCAGGCCGGAGAACAGCATGTCGACCCGAAGATCGGGTACGCCGATCGCGATGTCGGACACGGCCTTTGCGACGTCCGGCGCCGACATGTAGCCACCGATCCAGCCGATCGCGGTGCCGACGAGCAGGGCGGCGAGACCGACGGGGATGCCGAACGGCAGCTTCACGTCGGTGAAGAACCCGATCAGGATGATCGCCATGACGGGAAGGCCGATCCACGCCGCCTCCCACATCTGCGCGGCGGGCCGCATCGAGATGAACGTGATCGAGATGCCCGCAAGGGTTCCGAGCATCGCGGCGCGCGGGGTCAGCTTGCGGATGTACGGACCGACGAATGCACCGATCATCACGATGATGCCGATCATGAACGCCCACGCCAGCCCGGACTCCCATGCCTGCATGGCGTCCTTGGTCTTCAGGTACACCGGCAGCATGACGACGAACACCACGATGAACATGTGCGGCACGCTGGGTCCGTACGGCAGCGCGGTGACGTCCGTGCGGTTCTCCCGCCGCGCCAGCCGCCTGGCGAGGAACGTGTAGTAGAGGTTGCCGAGGATCAGCGCGACGCCGAGGGCGGGCAGCACGGTGCCCAGCACGTCGCCCGCGGGCACCTTGACGACGCCGATCATCAGCCCCGTCAGCGTCAGGACGTTGACCAGGATGTTGAAACCGAGGCCGAAGAAGGCATTGGTGTCGCCCTTCGTCCACCACGGAATGGCCAGCGCGCCTTCGGTCTTCGGCGGATCGGTGGGCGGATCTGACGGTGTCTGGGTGATGTCGGTGGACATGGTGGGTCGTCCTCTCAGGCGGCGGTCGTGGCGAGTGATTTGATGGCCGGAATCACGGCCGAGGTGTCGGCGACCCATCCGAAGATGCCGCCCTGGGCCTTGATCATCTCGAGGCCGACGCGCTGGAATTCGGGGAAGTACGAACCGACACAGTCGGATACGACGAGACACTCGTAGCCGCGGTCGTTGGCCTCCCTCGTCGTCGTGTGCACGCACACCTCGGTGGTCACGCCGGTGACGAGCAGCTGGGTGATGCCCGCCCCGGCGAGGACGTCCTGGAGCTCGGTGGCGTAGAACGCGCCCTTGCCCGGCTTGTCGATCACCAATTCGCCCTCGACGGGTGCGAGTTCGTCGAGAATGTCGTGGCCGTACTCACCACGGATCAGGATGCGGCCGTACTTGCCGGGATCACCGATGCGCTTGGACGGGGCACCGCGGTTGAGCTTGGCGGGCGGGCAGTCCGACAGATCGGGTTCGTGACCCTCGCGGGTGTGGATCACCATCATGCCCGCCTCGCGGGCGGCGCTGATCAGGGCTGCGAGCGGCGGGATGACCTTGAGCAGCTGGTCGACGTCGTTGCCGAGGCTCTCCCCGAAGCCGCCGGGCAGCACGAAGTCCCGCTGCATGTCGATGACGATCAGTGCCGTCTTTCCGGGAATGAGGGGGAACGCGGAGGGTTCGGCGGGTACTTCGGTGACTGTGCTCATGCGTGCTCCTTGGACGTGGGGGACGGGCTGGCGGATCCGGAGGCGTCCGATGTCTCGATGC
>JAESGJ010000314.1_pt1 | contig 40634 bp, 37 predicted proteins | sample 9266241 | NCBI WGS metagenome assembly JAESGJ01 (sample SAMN14514841, study PRJNA621669) | algae metagenome | isolation source: Brasilonema octagenarum HA4186-MV1 and co-occurring heterotrophs from wet... | place: USA: Manoa Valley, Hawaii | collected 2009-07-20
AACGACTTCGAGGCGAACGCGACGTCCGACCGCGGCCTGCGGCTGCGGAACTCGGCCAGGTACTCCCTGGCCCGACGGCGCAGCCCACTCTCGTCGACAACCATCACCGGGGTCCCGAACTCCGCGGCCAGGTCGTCGAGCCTGCAGCCGCCGACCACCAGCGTGCCGTCACCGTCGAGCCGGGTTCCCGACGGGAAGAGTTCGATCACTGCGCCGTCGCTCAACGCGGTTCCTCCCTGGTCTGAACGGCCGAGCATAGCGGTCAGCCGCGGTCGGGCAGCGGCCGTTCGACGATCAGTTGTCTGGCGTGCGGCTCGCGTTCCCGACGCTTGGCGGCCAAGTAGACCTGGGCGGTCTCGGCGGCCACGGTGTCCCAGTCGAAGGCCGAGTCGAGCCGCTCGCGGGCAGCCACCGCGCGACGCTGAGCCGCCGCGGGATCGTCGAGCACGGCCCGCACCGCCGTCGCGAGTGCGGCGACGTCGCGGGGCGGGAACGACATTCCGGTCTCGCCGTCGAGCACCGCCTCCCCGAGGCCTCCCACGTTGGAGGTGACCAGCGGAGCGCCGGTGGCGGCGGCCTCGAGCGCGACGATCCCGAACGGCTCGTAGTGGCTGGGCAGCACGGCGGCGTCGCACCCGTGCAGCAGTGCCACCAACTGTTCGTGGTCGACCCGACCGACGAAGTCGATCGCCTTGAGCACCTTGTGCTTTCGCGCCTGCTCGAGCAGCCAGTCCAGCTGTGTGCCGTCACCGGCGACGGTGAGCGTGGTGCCGGGATGGGTGCGCCGGATGCGCGGCAGGGCGGCGATCGCGTCGTGCACGCCCTTCTCGTACTCGAGCCTGCCGAGGTACAGCAGTCTCGCGGGCCCGCGCCGTGCCTTGCGGCGTGCGAACGGCCAGAGCGCCGAGTCGATGCCGTTGCGGATCACCCGCGACTCGGCAAGGCCCGGCCCGAACAACTCGGTGATCTCCTCACCCATGGACGCCGAACACGTGATGAGGGAATCGGATTCGCGCACGAGCCACGATTCGACCGCGTGCACCTGCCTGCTGATCTTGCCGGACACCCAGCCCGAGTGCCGTCCCGCCTCGGTGGCGTGGATCGTGGAAACCAGTGGCACGTCGAAGTGTTCGGCCAGCGCGATCGCCGGGTGCGCGACGAGCCAGTCATGGGCGTGCACCACGTCGGGCCGCCACGGCTTGCCGCCGCGGCGGGTGCGCAATGCCAGGCCGGCGCGCACCATCGAGTGCCCCATGGCCAGCGTCCACGCCATCATGTCGGTGCCGAAGTCGAACTCGTGCGGGTCCTGGGCGGCCGCGATCACCCGGACGCCCTCGCTGACGTCGTCGCTCGACGGATGGGTGCTGGGGTCGGTGCCCGACGGGCGCCTGCTGAGGACCACGATCTCGTGGCCGGCCTCGGCGAGCGCGGTGGCCAGGTGGTGGACGTGCCGACCCAGTCCTCCGATGACCACTGGCGGGTACTCCCACGACACGATGAGGACCTTCACCGGGGGAGCCTCCTGGCGTCCAGCGCGCCGAACAGGCCGTCGGCGCGATTCCAGTTCCCCGCAAGGCGTTCCGCGTGTTCGCGCCGGCCCGTCGCGAGGGCGCCGGCGATCTCCCTCGTCGCATGCGCGTGCAGGTGGGCGCGGTAGCGCGCGTAGTCGGCCGCGGTGTCCTTGCTGACCATGAACGGCCAGTCGCTCGACACCGTCAGCAGTGCCTCGCGCAGGACCTGGTCGGCGACGGTGTCGCGGGGCGTGGGTGCGCCCACGGCGGCGTGCTGGGCGAGGGCCTTGTCCACCGTCGCCAGTGCGGTATCGACGACCTCGGTGTTGAGGTGCACCAGATCCGCCACCTGGCTCCCGTTCCACACCTGCCAGTCCTTGCCGGAACCCCAAGAGCTGGGCGGCAATTCGACCGGCGAGCCGACGTAGCCGTCGGTGATGGCATCGGACAGAGTGCCGACGCGCACGCCTGCGGCGGGCAGGGCGCGCAGCACCCGCTCGAGCCACACCGGGCCCTCGTGCCACCAGTGCCCGAACAGTTCGGTGTCGAAGGCCGCCACGACGTGCGCGGGCCTGCCGAGTCGGTCGGACTCCGAGGTCAGCCTGCGGCGCACCGTGGCGACGAAGTCGGCGACGTGCGCGTCGACCGCGTGGTCCGCACGGGCGGGCTCGTAGGGTGCCTTTTCCTCTGACGGCACGGCGCGACCGGTGACGCGGGCCGGCTTGAGACCGGTGAGGTGGTCGTAGGTGTGGAAGTCGCGGTACGCGGCGTGGCCCGGGTAGCCGGACTTCGGTGACCACACCCGGTAGCTGACCTGCAGGTCGCGACCGAAGGCGATGACGTCGGAGTCCGCGACGGGCCTGCCGAGCGCGGTGTCGCCGTGAAGCGACGGGCCGTCGACCATGAAGTGCGTGACACCCGCTGCGGCATAACCGTTTTCGAGGCCCGGCGCGTATGCGCACTCGGGTGCCCAGATGCCGCCGGGAACGTGGGCAAAGCGCTGGCCCGCATCGGCGAGCCCCTCGCGTAGCGCGAACTCGCGGAGTCGGGGGTGCAGGAGCGGCTGGAACGGGTGCGCCAGCGGACCGCCCAGCAGTTCGATCGTCTCGGCGTCGATGAGCTCACGGAACAGGGGGCTGCCGCCGTGGCGCCATGCCACCGCGAAGTCGTCGAGTGCCCGTGCGGACTCCTCACATTCCCGAATGCCGAAGGCGCGCAGGGCGTCCGGAGCGGCGTAGCCGGTGCCATCGGTGCTGCGCCGCACGGCGGCCTCCCGGCCGCGCAGCTGCCAGTTGGCCAGCCAGTGGTGCATGCCGTCGAGGCAGTAGGGGTCGTCGAGCTGGGCGGCGACGACCGGCGTCATGCCGAGCGTGACGAGGTGGCTGCGACCTTCCTCGGACAGCCTCCTCAGCAGCGCCACCAGCGGCAGGTAGGCCGCGGACCACGACTGGTACAGCCACTCCTCGCCGACCGGCCACCGCCCGTGGTGGGCCAGCCAGGGGAGGTGGGTGTGCAGAACCAGGGTGAACAGCCCCGGTACCGGTTCACTCACACCGCACCGCGACGGCCACCAGGTCGAGGCTCTCGTCGATGTCGCGCTCGCGGGCGTCGAGCAGGTCGAAGTCCTGCGTGCTGACCGCCGTGACGTCGGCGAGCAGCTCGGCGGGCCAGGGGGCGTCGGCGAGTGCGCGGGCAATCTGCGCCTCGATGATCGAGCCGCCGTGCCGCTGGTCGAGGGCCGTCAGCCCGCTGCCGTGGAACACCCCGAGCATCGCCTCGACGCGGAAGCCCGAGTCGGTGAGTAGTTCGGTGAGCTCGGCGGCGTTGAGCTCGCGGGTGTGGAACGGGTTGATGGGGGTGTCGCGGCCGGGGGAGAAGGTGATGCGATTGGGCGTCGACATCAGCAGGGTCCCCGACGGCCGCAGCACCCGTGCGCACTCGTCGACGAACTGACCCTGATTCCAGAGGTGTTCGATGACCTGAAAGTTGACGACGACGTCGACGCTGGCGTCGGGTAGGGGCAGTTCGGCGAGGTTGCCCTTGCGCATGTCGATGCGCGGGTAGCGGGCCCGCACGTGCGCCACCGCCGAGTCGTCGTAGTCCAGGCCGATGACGCTACGGGCGACGTCCGCGATCAGGTCGGCGCCGTAGCCCTCACCGGAACCGGCCTCGAGCACGTCGCGGTTCGCGCAGCGGTCCATCAGCCGCTCGTAGACCACCTCGTGGCGCCGGAACCAGTAGTTCTCCTCGGGCACGCCCGGCACCGTGCGTTCCCCGGTGAGGGGAAGGACGTCCGTGTGCGCGACGACGGAGTCGGGGGGTTCGGGGCGGGTAAATGCGCTCATTGCCAACGCAGGCTAACCCAGCTATGGCGATTGTCACTCCTTCACGATCGGTTAAGAGGGCCAAGGGGAGGGCAGAAGGTTAGACAACACCAGTTATGGTGTTGAGGCATACCGCCCCAAGTTACTGGCTAGTAACATGGAGGCTGTTGTATCAATCGTGATATGGGCAGGCCGGCTGAGGCCTCATCGAGGAGGACGAACCACACTCATGACGAACATCGTGGTGCTGATCAAACAGGTTCCTGATTACGAGGACCGGCATCTCACCGACGGCGACTGGACGCTGGATCGGGCGGGCAGCGATCCGGTGCTGGACGAGATCAACGAGAAGGCGGTCGAGGTCGCGCTCCAGCTCAAGGAGAAGCACGCCGACGCCGACTACAACGTGGTCGTCCTGACCGCTGGTCCCGCCGCCGCCGAGACGGCAATCCGCCGCGCACTGTCGATGGGCGCGGACTCGGCCTACCACCTGGTCGACGACGGCCTGGCCGGTTCGGACATCGTGCAGACCGCGTGGGCGCTGGCCCGCTCGCTCGGCCAGATCGAGGACATCGGCGTGGTCATCGCGGGCAACGAGACCAGCGACGGCGTCGGCGGTGCGGTTCCCGCGATCCTGGCGCAGTTCCTGGGTCTGCCACAGCTGACCGCGATGCGCAGCATCGACATCGCCGACGGCAAGGTGACCGGCGAGCGCGAGACCGACGACGGCGTCTTCGGCCTCGAGGCCACGCTCCCCGCGATCATCAGCATCAGCGAGAAGATCGTCGACGACGCCAGGTTCCCCTCCTTCAAGGGCATCATGGCGGCCAAGAAGAAGCCGGTCGAGAGCCTGACGTTGGCCGGAATCGGCGTCGAGGGCGACGAGGTCGGTGGCGCCAACTCCGCCTCGACCGTGCTGTCGGCCACCCCGAAGCCGCCGAAGTCCGCTGGCGAGAAGGTCACCGACGAGGGCGAGGGCGGCAAGCAGATCGCCGACTACCTCGTGGCTCAGAAGCTTCTCTGAGCGTCGACGACTTCCCTTCCCACCCAACACTTTTCTCAAGAGAGCGACTAAGAGGCAATGGCAGAAGTACTCGTGCTCGCGGAGCACGCTGAAGGCAATCTGAAGAACGTGACCGCGGAGCTCATCACCGCGGCGCGCGCGCTGGGCGAACCGTCCGCCGTGGTCATCGGTGCCCCGGGCACCGCCGAGAAGCTCACCGACGGGCTCAAGGCCGCAGGCGCGGCGAAGATCTACGTCGCCGAGTCCGACGTCGTCGAGCAGTACCTCGTCACGCCCAAGGTGGACGTGCTGAACGCGCTCGTCGAGTCGGCGTCCCCGGTCGCCGTGATCGTGGTCGCCAGTGCCGAGGGCAAGGAGATCGCGGGCCGCGTCGCCGCCGAGACCGGCTCCGGCGTGCTCGTCGACGTCATCGGCGTCAAGGAGGGCCCCATCGGCATCCACTCGATCTTCGGCGGTGCCTACACCACCGAGGCGAAGGCCGAGGGTGACGCCCCGGTGCTGGCCTTGCGGCCCGGCGCCGTGGAAGCCGAGCCCGCCGACGGCGCAGGCGAGGTCGTCACCGTCGAGGTGCCCGCGCCGGCCGAGAACGCCACCAAGATCACGTCCCGTCAGCCCGCGCAGAAGAGCGCGCGCCCGGAGCTGACCGAGGCCAAGATCGTCGTCGCAGGCGGTCGCGGTGTCGGCAGCAAGGACAACTTCAACGTCGTCGAGGAGCTCGCTGACGCGTTCGGTGGCGCCGTCGGCGCGTCGCGTGCGGCGGTCGACTCCGGCTTCTACGAGGGCCAGTTCCAGGTCGGCCAGACCGGCAAGACGGTATCCCCGCAGCTGTACATCGCGCTCGGCATCTCGGGTGCCATCCAGCACCGCGCGGGCATGCAGACGTCCAAGACGATCATCGCGGTGAACAAGGACGAGGAAGCGCCGATCTTCGAGATCGCCGACTACGGCATCGTGGGCGACCTGTTCAAGGTCACCCCGCAGCTGACCGAGGCGGTGAAGGCCCGCAAGGGCTGAGCCCCCGGGTCCGCCCGACGCAGAGCCCCGACGCACTCAGTGCGTCGGGGCTCTCTCGTCGGTGGAGGTGAAATCCGGTCTCAGCGACTGCGCTTGTGCGCCAACGTGTACGCGCTCACCACCGAGGCGGGGATGCGGCCCCGCGCGCTGACCTCGTGGCCGTTCTCGGCCGCCCATGCGCGGATCCTGGCGGTGGAACTGGTGTTGGTGCGCTTGGCCTTTCTGCCCGCGCCGGCCTTCTTGGCCGCGGGCGCGCTCGCGCGCGGGGTGCCCGCCCGTGACACGGAGGTCTTGGCGGCCGCGTCGATGAACGGGGCGAACGCCTTCTCGAGCTTGGCGATGTTCGCATCGCTCAGGTCGATGCGGTAGGTGGTACCGCGGAGGGCGAACTCCACTGAGCCGCCCTTGCCGTCGGCGATCTCGGTCTGGTCGAGATCGTCGATGAGTTGTTTGATGATGCGCTCGGCCATCGAGGTCCTTCTGTGGCAGGAATGGCGCAATGTTACAAGCAGAGTCTGCAAATGGAAAAACGGTGTGCGGACATTTCCAAATCCTCGAAAACAGTGCCGCCGATGATTTCCATCCCGAGCCACGTTGGCATTTTCCGATGCGGGAGCCTCATCAAGATCGTTGCACTTGCTAACGGAATCTCTTGTGCGACGCGGCCTTCGGTTTGCCCGTCTGACTGCCCACCCGGAATCGCAGAAACAATTCGCGCGATGTCACGGACGGCAAAATATGTCTCGATCCGCCACTTTTGGCGCGGGGTTCGAATGTGCTGAGCGCGGAGGGAAATGTCATGCACGGCACACGAGGCCGCCCGCGCATAACCGACGCCGGATTGCCGGCCGGCGGGAACCCCGGCACCTGCATCGGCCGTGGACGTAGGGTTGCGCCGTGGACCTGCTTCTCGGAATCGACATGGGCACCGGGAGCAGCAAGGGTGTGCTGGTGGACGCCGCGGGCGTCGTCCTTGCGTCGGCCACCATCCCGCACGCCATGAACCTGCCCCGGCCCGGCTGGGCTGAGGTCGACGCCGAGGTGACGTGGTGGGGCGAAGTCTGCGAGCTCAGCAACCGGTTGACCGCCGAGGTGCCGTCGGGGTCGCGGATCGCCGCGATGTGCGTCAGCGGTGTCGGCCCGTGCCTCGTGCTCTGCGATGCCGGCCTGACGCCGCTGAGGCCTGCGATCCTCTACGGCGTCGACACCAGGGCCACGACCGAGATCCGGTTGCTGACAGATGAATTCGGGGCCGATGCCATTCTCGAGCGGGCCGGGACGCTGCTGTCCAGTCAGGCCGTCGGGCCCAAGCTCGAATGGGTGAGGCGCCACGAACCCGCGGTCTTCGAGAAGGCCACGGGCTGGTACGGGTCGAATTCCTACATCGCCGCGAAGCTCACCGGCGAGTACGTGCTCGACCACCACACCGCGAGTCAGTGCGACCCGCTGTACGTGACCAGTGAGTTCGACTGGAACATCGAGTGGGCCAAGCGGATCTGCGGCCATCTGCCGCTGCCCCGGCTGGTCTGGCCCAACGAGGTGGTGGGCACGGTGCACGCCGAGGCCGCCGCGGCGACCGGTGTTCCCGCCGGCACGCCCGTGGTGGCCGGGACGGTCGACGCCTACTCCGAGGCGTTCTCGGTGGGCGTCCGCGGTCCCGGTGACCAGATGCTGATGTACGGCTCGACGATGTTCCTCGTCCAGGTCATCGCCGAGTACCACAGCGACCCGGCCCTGTGGACGACGGCGGGCGTCGAACCCGGCACGCTGGCGTTGGCCGCGGGCACGTCGACGGCGGGCAGCATGATCGGTTGGCTGCAGAAGATCACCGGGAACGCCCCGTTGGACACGCTGATGGCCGAGGCGTCCGCGGTGCCCGCGGGATGTGAGGGTCTGATCGCGCTGCCGTATCTGGCGGGGGAGCGCACGCCGGTGTTCGACCCCGAGGCGCGTGGACTGTTCGCCGGTCTCACGCTGCGCCACGGTCGCGGACATCTGTTCCGCGCCGCCTACGAGGGCATCGGTTTCGGGATCAGGCAGATCCTCGAGATGTTCGACGACGCGCACACGGGGCGACGCACCGTCGCGGTCGGCGGAGGGTTGCGCAGCCCCGTCTGGGCGCAGGCCGTCAGTGACATCACCGGGCGCACGCAATTGGTTCCCGAACAGGCGATCGGGGCCAGCTACGGTGACGCCCTGATGGCCGCCATCGGCGTGGGACTGGTTGCCCCGCAGACGGATTGGGCGAAGATCGAGCGCGAGATCGTCCCGGACCCGGGCAACCGCGAGCTGTACGACGAGCTGTACGGCGTCTGGCGCGAGCTCTACCCCGCGACCAGAGACCTGGTGCACGAGCTCGACGAGATCGGCGGCAGGGGCTAGCCGCGCACCGGCGACCCCGCCTGGATCAGCCTGCCGTGGCTGATCGGCGATGCCGTCTGCTGGAGGCTCTGAGCGCGGATGCCGTCATCGAAGAGGGGCGGCGCAACCTGAGCCGGTACTACGCCAACATCCCGGAGTACGCCGCCCTCAACGTCGCCGACACGATCGCCACGCCCGACGGCGCCGTCCTATAGCGCGGGGCTGCCGAGGATGTCGGTGGCGGTCATGGGATCGGTGACGAGATGGTTGAAGTAGCCGCCGCGCGCCCCCGCGATGATGGACTCGACCTTGTCCTTGCCGACGGCCACGGCGATGGTGACCGGGATGTGCCGCAGCGCCTCCAGTTCCAGCGCGATGAGCCGCTCGCCGTCCTCGAAGTCGACGGGCGCGCCGTCGCGGTCGTAGAACCGGGAGCACACGTCGCCGACGGCGGCCCGCAGCGAGCTGGACCCCGTCGGGACGAATTGCGGGATGTCCGAACGCATCAGGGGTGGGGCGCCGACGCCCATCAGCGCGCAGCGCGCGTGCGGCCATAGATGCAGCACCCGCTGGATGCTCGGATCGTTGAGCAGCGACTGGTACAGCTCGACGCCGGGCAGAGCCGGGGCGAAGAGGTAGTTCGCCCGTCCGCCAACGCGATTCGCGACCAACCGGGTGATCTCGTTGGTCTGGTACCACTCCTCGGGCTGGTCGTTGCCACCGACCGTCGGGGCGACGACGACGCCCGGCAGGGGAGCCAGCTCGAACTGGGCGACCTCGTAGACCGTGCGGCCCGACGACACCAGCAGGACGTCACCGGGCAGCAGGCCCGCCTCGGCGAGTGCGCGCCCTACCGCGGGTGCCAGCGCTCGACCCATCACGTCGACGAGGGTGCGGCCCGCGCCAGGCGTCGGCAACGGCGGGCTCAGGTAGACCGAGGTGAGGTTGAGCGCGCGGGCCAGGCGGTCGCCGAGGTCGCCCGGGCGCGCCTCGGCGGGCGGCACCACCTCGATCCTGACGATGCCCTGCCGCTTCGCCTCCGACAGCAGCCTGCTCACGGTGGCGCGACTGGTGCCGAGCTGTTCGGCGACTTCGGCCTGGGTGGCGTCGTCCTCGTAGTAGAGCCGCGCCGCGGCATACAGCAGCGACGGCGGGAAGTGGCTGCTCTCACCGTCCTGCGAGCCAGCGTCGGCGACCTGGCTCGTCGGCGGATGCGGGGCCGACCGGGGCATGCAAGCGAGTATGGCACCGAAGCGCCGCTGAGCATCTGTTCTGAAGAGAATTTTGCTGAACATTCGTTCTGGACAAATGTGCAGGTGCTCGATACTGTGACCGGAGCCACAGGTAAAGGAGCTTCTCGATGTCCGACGTGAATCCCGTCCCGATCCCGGAGAAGATGCAGGCCGTCGTCGTACACGGACCGAACGACTACCGCCTGGAGGAGGTCGCCGTCCCGCAGCGCAAGCCGGGGGAGGCGCTCATCCGCGTCGAAGCCGTCGGGATCTGCGCCAGCGACCTGAAGTGCTACCACGGCGCGGCCAAGTTCTGGGGCGACGAGAACCGGCCCGCCTGGACCGAGACGATGGTCATCCCCGGTCACGAATTCGTCGGGCGCGTGGTCGAACTCGACGACGAGGCCGCCAGCCGGTGGGGCATCGCCGTCGGTGACCGGGTGACCTCCGAGCAGATCGTGCCCTGCTGGGAGTGCCGCTTCTGCAAGCGCGGGCAGTACCACATGTGCCAGCCGCACGACCTCTACGGCTTCAAGCGCCGCACCCCCGGCGCCATGGCGTCTTACATGACCTATCCCGTCGAAGCTCTGGTGCACAAGATCTCCGGCGACATCCCGCCCGCGCACGCTGCGTTCGTGGAGCCGCTGTCCTGCGCGCTGCACGCCGTCGAACGGGCCCAGATCACGTTCGAGGACACCGTCGTGGTCGCCGGCTGCGGGCCCATCGGCCTCGGCATGATCGCCGGCGCACGCTCCAAGAACCCGATGCGCGTCGTCGCCCTCGACATGGCGCCCGAGAAGCTGAAGCTCGCCACGCAGTGCGGCGCCGACCTCGTCATCAACATCGCCGAGGAGAACGCCGAAAAGATCATCAAGGACCTCACCGACGGCTACGGCGCCGACGTCTACCTCGAGGGCACGGGCCATCCGTCCGCCGTGCCGCAGGGGCTCAACTCGCTGCGCAAGCTTGGCCGGTACGTGGAGTACGGCGTCTTCGGCAGCGACGTGACCGTCGACTGGAGCATCATCAGCGACGACAAGGAACTCGACGTCCTCGGCGCGCACCTCGGCCCGTACTGCTGGCCCGCCGCCATCAAGATGATCGAGTCCGGCGTGCTGCCCATGGACCAGATCTGCACCCACCAACTCCCGCTGAGCGAGTTCCAGAAGGGGCTCGATCTGGTCAGCAGCGGCAAGGAGTCGGTCAAGGTCTCCCTCATCCCGGCCTGAGCGAAGGACACCCACACATGAGTCGATTCAGCGGGCCGCAGATGTCGCGGCGAAACATGTTGGCCGCGTTGGGCCTGACGGGGGCCGCCGCGGCGAGCCTGCCCGTGCTGAGTGCCTGCGGAGTAGGCGGCAAGGCCAGCGCGCCCAACGGGGCGTCGGCGGTCACCGGCGGCTTCGACTGGAAGAAGGCCTCCGGCCAGACCATCAACATCCTGCAGACGCCGCACCCCTACCAGCTGTCGTATCAGCCACTGCTGCAGGAGTTCACCGAGCTGACCGGGATCAAGGTCAACGTCGACCTGGTCCCCGAGGCCGACTACTTCACCAAGCTGAACACCGAGCTGGCCGGCGGCTCGGGCAAGCACGACGCGTTCATGCTCGGCGCCTACTTCATCTGGCAGTACGGACCACCCGGATGGATCGAGGACCTGAACCCGTGGCTGCAGAACACCTCGGCGACCAGTGCCGAGTACGACTTCGAGGACATCTTCGAGGGTCTGCGCACCTCCACCCGATGGGACTTCGTCACGGGCAACCCGCTGGGCACCGGCGGACAGTGGGCCATCCCATGGGGTTTCGAGAACAACGTGGTCGCCTACAACAAGCGGATCTTCGACGAGAAGGGCATCAAGAAGCTGCCCGACAACCTCGACGACTTCATCCAGTTGGCCGTCGACCTGACCGATCGTTCCGAGAACCGCTACGGGCTGTCCACCCGCGGCTCCAAGTCGTGGGCGACCATCCACCCCGGATTCATGACGCAGTACAGCCGCGAGGGTGCGGTCGACTACACGTTCAACGGCTCCGAGCTCATCGCGGAGATGGACAGCGACAAGGCGATCGCGTTCACCAAGAAGTGGATCGACCTACAGCACCGGGCCGGCCCCACGTCGTGGACCACCTATGACTACCCCAATGCCACGGGTGATCTCGGCGACGGCAAGGCGATGATGGTGTTCGACGCCGACAGCGCTACCTACCCGAAGAACAAGCCGGGCGCCAGCAAGGAGGCGGGGAACCTCGGCTGGTACCCGGGTCCCGCGGGCCCGGACGGCAACTACAAGACCAACCTGTGGACCTGGAGCTGGGCGATGTCGGCCAACAGCCGGAACAAGTTGCCCGCCTGGCTCTTCATCCAGTGGGCCACCGGCAAGGACGCGATGAACAAGGCCGTCGAGGGCGGTACGTACGCCGACCCCGTGCGGAAGTCGGTGTTCGACACCACCTTCAAGCGCGTCGCTGCCGACCAGTTCGGCTACCTCGAGACGTTCGAGACGGTCATCGGTCAGTCGAAGATCCAGTTCACCCCGCAGAAGAAGTTCTTCGACACCACCCAGAACTGGGCAGTGGCGTTGCAGGACATCTACGGCGGCGACGACGCGGCCTCGCGACTGCGCAGCCTCGCCAAGACCAACACCTCCAAGGTCAACCTCTAGGAGCTTTGGCAGCCATGACAACTCAGACACCCAAGGCGACCGCAACGTCACCGCAGCAGCCCGCCCACGCCCGCCGCGACCTCCCCGAGGTCCCGCTCTGGCGACGCAGGCTGCGGCCCTACCTCCTGTCGATCCCCGCCCTGGTGATCGTGATCGGGATCCTCTACCCGTTCGTGGTCGGCGCGTACTACGCGTTCCTCAACTACGCCGCGGTCAACCCGAATCCGCACTTCGTCTGGTTCGACAACTTCGCCTCCGTCCTCGGTGACCAGGTCTTCTGGTCGAGCGTGCGGACCACCGCGATCTTCGCCGTCGCCGCGACCCTGGTCGAGACCGTGCTCGGCGTCGGGCTCGCGTTGCTGCTGAACCGCTCCAGCATCATCGGCAAGATCTTCGAGAAGGTCCTGATCCTGCCGCTGATGATCGCCCCGGTGATCGCGGGCGTGATCTGGAAGCTGATGTTCAATCCGCAGTTCGGAATCCTGAATCACGTTCTGGGCCTGGGCAACACGTTCGACTGGCTATCGAGCACCAACGCCCTGTTCTCGGTGGTACTCGTCGACCTGTGGATCTTCACCCCGTTCGTGGCGATCCTGGTGCTTGCGGGCATCCGCTCGCTGCCCAAGGAGCCCTTCGAGGCCTCCGAGGTCGACGGCGCCAGTTGGTTCTTCATGTTCCGCAAGCTGATGCTGCCGATGCTGTGGCCGTACATCCTGGTGGCCGTCATCTTCCGGTTCATGGACAACCTCAAGGTCTTCGACCACATCTACGTGCTGACCGCTGGCGGACCGGGCGTGGCCACGCGCACCCTGCAGATCGGGGCCTTCGAGGACTCGATCATCAACCTCGACTACTCGCGCGGCAGCACCTACATGCTGCTGCTCTGGATCATCGTGTTCATCACCGCGCGCTACCTCGTCAGCGTGCTCGGCAAGGCGCAGCGTCGTGCTGCGGGAGCGGAGTCCTAAAGCCATGGCACTCACCAAGTTCAGGCCGACACGCAGTGAGCTCATGCCCGGCCAGAAACGGCTCGGGGTCGGGTCGGTGCTCGCCGACGTCGGTCTGGTGGGCTGGTTCATCTTCTCGCTGTTCCCCATCGCGTGGATGGTGATCCTCGCGCTCAAGAACGCCGAGGAGCAGACCACCACCTACTTCCAGTTCAGCCCGACCTGGTCCAACTTCGCCACGGTGCTGTCCGACAAGGGCACCCAGATGACGAGCGTGGACTTCAAGGCCGCGATGCTGACCAGCCTGCTCAACTGCGGTGGCGCCGTGATCGTCTCGCTGGTGATCGGCATTCCGGCGGCCTACGCGGCGGGCCGCTGGAAGTACCGGGGCTCCAATGACCTGATGTTCCAGATGCTGTCGTTCCGGTTCGCCCCCGAGCTGATGGTGATCGTCCCACTCTTCGTGATCTACAACCAGATCGGGCTGTTCGACACCAAGGTCGGGATGATCTGGGTACTGCAGTTGGTCACCATGCCGCTGGTCGTCTGGATCCTGCGGTCTTACTTCGAGGATCTGCCCGAGGACCTGGAACAGGCCGCCCTGCTCGACGGCTACACGAGGACACGGGCATTCGTCATGGTGGCGCTTCCCATCGTGCGTCCGGGCATCGCCGCGGCGGCCCTGCTGGCGTTCATCTTCGCCTGGAACAACTACGTCTTCCCGCTGATCCTGGCCGACAGCAACGCGGGCACGGTCACGGTCGCCATCACCAAGTTCCTCGGCGGCGGCGGGCAGGCCTACTACAACCTGACCGCGGCCGCGGCGATCATCGCGGCGCTGCCGCCACTGATACTGGCGCTCACCATCCAGAGATACCTGGTGCGGGGTCTGTCCTTCGGGGCGGTGAAAGCCTGATGGCCACCGTCTCGCTCAAGGAACTGTCCAAGTCCTACGGGAAGACAAGGGCGGTAGACGATCTCACGGTCGACGTCGCCGATGGCGAGTTCTTCGTCATCCTCGGGCCCAGCGGCGCAGGAAAGACGACGACGCTCAAGTCGATCGCCGGCCTCGTCGACGTCGACGGCGGCACGGTGGCGATCGGCGGCCAGGACGTGACGCTCGTCGAGCCGTACCACCGCAACGTCGCGATGGCCTTCGAGAGCTACGCGCTCTACCCGCAGAAGACCGTCAGCGAGAACCTCGCCTCGCCGCTGAAGTCGGGCCGTACCGGCAAGTACACCGACGCGCAGCAGCGGGAGCGCATCGACCAGGTCACGACCACGCTGGGAATCAACCACCTGCTCAAGCGTTTTCCGCGCGAGCTGTCCAACGGACAGCGACAGCGGGTGGCGCTCGGCCGGGTGCTGGTCCGGCCCGCAGACGTGTACCTGCTCGACGAGCCGCTGAGCCACCTCGACGCCAAGCTGCGGGCGGCGATGCGTGCCGAGCTCAAGCAACTGGGCGCGATGTCGAAGACGACGACCGTCTACGTCACCCACGACTACCAGGAGGCGCTGGCCCTCGGAGACCGCATCGCGGTGCTGAGGGAGGGGTCGCTGGTGCAGATCGGAACGCCGGACGAGATCTGGCGGCGGCCCGCCGACACGTTCGTGGCGAAGTCGCTCGGACAGCCCGAGATCAACATCCTGGAGGGTGTCGTCGACGGCGGCCGGATCAAGCTCGTCGATGGCAACCTGGAGGTCCCGGTCCCGGCGGGCGTCGAGGTCGGCAGGGGTGACCGCGTTCGAGTCGGGTTGCGTCCGTGTGATATTCACGTCACCAGTGGTGACGGATCGCTACACGGCCGGGTGCTGTTGGCGGAGCGCCTCGGCCGCAACATCGAGCTGACCGTCGACGTCGGCGGCGCCCAGCTGATCGTGCTGACATCGGGCAGGCACGGTGTCGGAGAGGGTGACGCCGTGACGATGACGATCGCCGACGACGACGTCCACGTGTTCGCGCCGGGTGACGGAGACACCGCCCGACTTGGCACTCAAGACCGAGACCTGGAGGCAGCACAGTGATGAATTCCCCGAGTCCCTCCGGCTCCACCCCTGGCGCGACCGCCACGATGGACGCTCGCGCGAACGCGACTGCCCAGAGCCTGACGCTGACCGATCTGGTGAAGACCTACATGGCCCGCGGCCGAGAGAGCTTCGCCGCGGTCAAGGGGATCAACCTCGACATCGCGCCGGGCGAGCTGATCGCCCTGCTCGGTCCCTCGGGCTGCGGCAAGACCACGACGCTGCGGATGATCGCCGGGCTCGAGACGGTGACGAGCGGTTCGATCCGCATCGGGGACCGCGAGATCTCGCAGCTGCCCGCGTCCAAGCGCGGGATCGGCGTCGGCTTCGAGAGTTACGCGCTGTACCCACCGATGTCGGTGCGCGAGAACCTGCTCTACGGACTCAAGGCCCGCAAGGTCGCAGGCGCCGAGCAGATGGTCGCCTCGATCAGCGAACGGCTGGAGATGGACGACATGATGGACCTGCGGCCCGCCGGTCTGTCCAGTGGCCAGAAGCAGCGCGTCGCACTGGCTCGCGCTCTGGTCCGCAACCCACCCGTGCTGCTGCTCGACGAGCCGCTGAGCCACCTCGACGCCTCGGCGCGGCAACGGGTTCGGCGCGAACTGAAGGTGCTGCAGCGCGAGTTCGGCTACACCACCATCGTGGTGACGCACGACCAGGTCGAGGCGCTGTCGCTGGCCGATCGCCTCGCGGTGATGGACGCAGGGGTCGTCCAGCAGTTCGGCACGCCGGACGAGGTGTTCGACGACCCGGCGAACCTGTTCGTCGCCCAGTTCGTCGGCGAGCCGCAGATCAACGTGCTGCGCGGAACGACCTCATCGGTGGACGGTCGGCTGCGGGTCGAGATCGGTTCGGGCGCAGGATCTTTGGAAACCGCGGCGACCGGTGTTCCGGATGGCACCAGGGTCACCGTCGGCGTCCGGCCACAGGACTGCACCATGTCCGCGGGCGACGGGCCCGGATTACGGACCACGGTGGCCTACTTCGAGCACCTCCTGGAGTTCGGGCTGGCTACCAGCACCGTCGCGGGGATGGAGGAGGGCATCGTCGTCCAGACCCCGGCGCAGGACGCGTACCAGCCCGAACAGAAGGTCGTCATCAGCGCCGCACCCGAGCGGGTGTACCTTTTCGACACCGACACGGGAGAGCGATTGCGATGACGAGGCTGTTCAACGACCCGGCGCGGTTCACCGAGGACATGCTCGTCGGGTTCCTGGATGCCAACGCCACCTACGTCACCGGGGTGCCCGGCGGTGTGGTCCGTGCGCACGAGACGCGGCCCGGCAAGGTCGCCGTCGTGATCGGCGGCGGCTCCGGCCACTATCCGGCGTTCTGCGGAACCGTCGGAACGGGTTTCGCCGACGGCGCTGTCGTCGGCAACATCTTCACGTCGCCGTCGGCCGAGGAGGCCGCCTCGGTGGCGCGGGCCGCGCACGGTGACGCGGGCGTGTTGCTCACGACCGGCAACTACGCGGGCGACGTGATGAACTTCAACCTCGCCGTGACGCAGCTGCGCAGCGAGGGCATCGACGCGCACTACTTCGCCGTCACGGACGACATCGCCAGTGCCCCAACGGGTGAGGAAGCCAAACGGCGCGGCATCGCAGGCGACTTCACGGTGTTCAAATGCGCGTCGGCCGCGGCCGAGGACGGACTCGACATCCAGGGCGTCATCCGCGTCGCCGAGGCGTCGAACGCCGCCACCAGAACCCTCGGCGTCGCCTTCGACGGCTGCACCCTGCCCGGCGCTGACCACCCTCTGTTCACGGTTCCGGACGGGCAGATGGGCGTCGGTCTCGGCATCCACGGCGAGCCGGGCGTGCGCGACGAGCCCATGCCGTCGGCCGCCGAACTCGCACAGACGCTCGTCGACGGCGTGCTCGGCGAGAAGCCTGCCACGGACTCGACGCGCATCGCCGTCATCCTGAATGGGCTGGGCAACACCAAGTACGAAGAGTTGTTCGTCGTCTGGGGCACGGCGTCCCGACTGCTGCGCGAACGGGGTTACGAGATCGTCGAACCCGAGGTCGGTGAGCTGGTCACCAGCCTCGACATGGCGGGCTGCTCATTGACCGTGATGTGGCTCGACGAGGAGCTCGAGAAGTACTGGACGGCACCGGCCGACAGCCCGGCCTACCGCAAGGGGGCTGCGGCGCAGGCGGATTCGAGCGGACGCCGAACCGATGCCGCGGCGGCCGCCGCCGCCCCGACGGTCGACGTCGCGGGTCTCGCCGACGATGACGGTCGCGCGTGCGGGCGGTTCGTCGCCGAGGCGCTCGACGCGCTGGCGGGCATGCTGGCCGACGCCGAGGACGAACTGGGGCGCATCGACGCCGTCGCCGGTGACGGCGACCATGGTCGCGGCATGGTCAAGGGATCGTCGGCGGCACGCACCGCCGCCGCCGACGCCTCGGCGCAGGGGGCGGGTCAGGGCTCGGTGCTCGCGGCGGCGGGCAAGGAGTGGGCGGCCAAGGCGGGCGGCACCTCCGGCGTGCTGTGGGGAGCGCTGCTCACCGCGGTCGGGGCCAGGCTCGGGGACACCGGCCGACCCGACGCGGCCACCGTCGCAGTGGCCATGCGCGACGGGTACGACGCGCTGATTCAGCTCGGCGGCGCATCGCCGGGCGACAAGACGATGCTCGACGCCATGCTGCCGTTCGTCGACGAGCTGCAGCACCGTATCGACGACGGTGAGTCCTGGCAGGATGCCTGGCGGGCGGCCGCCGACGTGGCCACCGACGCCGCGCGCGCCACCGCCGAGCTTCGGCCGAAGATCGGCAGGGCCAGGCCGCTGGCCGAGCGCAGCATCGGCACCCCCGATGCGGGCGCGACCTCGCTGGCGATGTGCGCCCACACCGTCGCGGACCGCTTCGCACTTACCGCCAAGGGAGACGCATAGATGTCAGGCCTTCGAATCGTCGTCGGATGCGACGACGCCGGGTTCCAGTACAAGGAGGCCCTGAAGGGCGACCTCCTCGCCGATGACCGGGTGGCGGAGGTCACCGACGTCGGCGTCGGCTCCGACGAGCACACCGCCTACCCGCACGTCGCCGTCGCGGCGGCGCGGTTGGTGGCCGAGGGCAAGGCCGACCGCGCCCTTCTGGTGTGCGGCACGGGCCTCGGGGTAGCGATCAGCGCCAACAAGGTGCCAGGCATCCGCGCGGTCACCGCGCACGACGGGTTCTCGGTCGAGCGCTCCGTGCTGTCCAACAACGCCCAGGTGCTGTGCTTCGGGCAGCGTGTGATCGGCCTCGAGTTGGCGCGGCGGCTGGCCCGCGAGTGGCTCGGCTACGAATTCGACCCCGCCAGTGCGTCGGCGGACAAGGTCGACGCGATCTGCAGTTACGAGTCCGTCGCCCCCTGACGGTGCGGTCGACGCCAGTGACGGCCGCACGGGGCTCTTTCGTTGCTCTGGCCTGGGGGATGTGCGCCGCTTCGGCGGCACAGCAATGCAACGTTGCCCGAAGGCCTCGCCTGGCGAGCTTGCTCGGCATTAACTTCGGTTGCCTAAGTGGAATACGCCGGTCGTCACGGAACCGTCGCTTCTCGGCCTGCCCGGCGCGTCGTGCGGACGTCATTGACCAGCTTCCCGAGAGCCAATCGGCGGACGTCTGAATCCACGGGTTCTGGCCTTCGACCAGCGTATTCGTCGCGGATCGCGGACGTGCGGCCACGCGTCCACCGACCTTCTGCGGGTGGGTGAGAAGAACGACCTGGGCGCCATTCTTTGTGCACCCGCAAGAACATTTATTTGCTGCCCATAGTCATCACGCCGATTTAACGGCAGAATTGGGATAGCTGGGTGCGATCGTGTGGAACAATTGCACGAATAACCCCTCAGTCCGACGGGAGAGGATCGCCATGTCGACGCATCTGCGCATCGCAGCGGGCGCGTGCGTGCTCTCCACCGGCTTCATGATCGGCGGGGGCTTCACCGCGGTGGCCTCGGCCGACACCGACTCGAGCAAACCCGCCAACAGTACGAGCAGCGACAGCGCCGCCGCCCCGTCCGCGAGCCCGGCCCACGGACCCATCGCCACCATTGCCGACTCTCTGCGCAAGGCGGTCCAGAACAGCCTGCAGGGCACCGTGCAGAGCGTCACCGGCACGCTGAACTCGCTTCCGTCACCCAGCCAGTTGCAGGCGGCGCTGCCGAAGGCCCCCGTGATGTCGTTCGGTGGTACCCCCACGGTGCACGGCGTCTCGACCTTCGGAACCACTGCTCCCACCGCGGATCCCGCTCCCACCGCGGATCCAGCCCCCACCGCGGATCCAGCCCCCGGCTCGAGCACGCCGCTCGCCGCCACGACGCCCCCGGCACCGTCCACGGTCCCGACTCCCCTCAACCCGTTGGCCGCCGCGTCGCAGGCAGCCCAGGACGTCGTGACACCGGTGACCAACGCGATCGCGGCAGCCGCCAACAACGCCGCCACCACGGTCGCCTCGATTCCCGCGTCCCTGCCCGTCACCGAAGTGGTGACATCGGTCCAGGACGTGCTCGCCTCGGTCGCCAGCGCCGGCGTCTCGCTGAGCCAGCTGCCCTCCGACCTGTCGGCGCTGCTCGGCGTCGAGCCCACGACCTCCACCACTGCCACGACGACCGGGTCGGCCCCGGGTCACGTCGTCGGACCTGCCACCGTCGCTGCGCCCGCGCCGCTGCCCTCGGCTTCGCCCCTGCCGCCGATCCTGGCGATCTCCGGGGCCGGCGTGCCCTCTACCGACTCCGTCGTGGGAGTTCAGAGCCCGCTCGACGTCATCGCCGCGCGCGCGGGCCGCGGCGCGGCCAGTACGTCCGCGCCCCTGGTGTCCCCGAACGTCGCCAGTTCCACCGACGTGCTCTCGACGGTCGAGCACGTGATCGGCGCATTCGTCGCGTCGGTCTCACTGACCGCGCTCATCGCGATGGCCCTACCCGGCATCGGCGGTCTCATCGGCACCTGTGCCGCAGGCATCCGGGTCGGTTACCGGCAGGCCAAGGCGGGTGCCGAGCTACCGGACACCGCCATCTCGCGCTTCATCGGCTCAGGTCCGGTCGGTATCGTCCGCTCCGGCTCGCTCGTCTCGCTCCGGCCGCGCCCGGTGCGCTCCGCCGACGCGGACGGGCAGGAGGCGGTGCGTCCCCGCCGCCACCTGCGCGCGGTCCCCGCCGCCGCGGCCTCGGCCGATCTGCTCGACCAGGCCGTCTAGCAAACACCCCGAGGGCAACTCGTCACCTGGCGTGCACGGACACGTCACGCTCTGATTGCCGACGCGAAGCCCTGCTCAAGCACCGTGCTGGCTATGAGCACTGCTTCTGTACTCATTGCCGCTGATCAACCGACCGCGACGGCGGACACGCCGCGCTACACCCTGTTGCTCTCCACCGACGCCGCGCTCGTCGACGACGCCCAGCGCCTGCGCTACGACGTGTTCACCTCGGAGCCGGGCTTCGACCTGGCCAACACCGTCGACGGGCGGGATGCCGACCGGTTCGACGAATTCTGCGACCATCTCCTCGTCAGGGAGGACCGGTCGGGCGAGCTGGTCGGCTGTTACCGCATGCTCCCGCCGCCGGGCGCCATCGCCGCGGGCGGTCTCTACAGCGCCACCGAGTTCGACGTCACCGAGCTGGACCCGCTGCGGCCGTCGCTGGTCGAGATGGGCCGCGCCGTGGTGCGGGAGGACCACCGAAACGGCGGCGTCGTACTGCTGATGTGGGCGGGCATCCTGGCCTACCTGGACCGCTGCGGGTACGACTACGTCACGGGCTGCGTGTCGGTGCCGGTACAGGGGACTCCCGACGAGACGCCCGGATCGCAGATTCGGGCCGTGCGCGACTTCGTGCGCAAGCGCCACGCCTCCGGGTACACCGTCCGTCCCCACCGTCCGGTGCTGCTGGACGGCCTGGGCCTCGACGACATCGCGCCGCCAGCCAGGGTCAGCGTCCCGGCTCTGATGCGCGGATATCTCCGGCTGGGCGCAGAGGTGTGCGGCGATCCCGCCCACGATCCCGACTTCGGTGTCGGGGACTTCCCAGCGCTGCTCGACAAGCGCAAGGCCGACGTCCGCTACCTGCAGCGTCTGCGCTCGGTGTCCCAAGCCAGCGACATGTCCGAGGGGATGGCCCGATGAGCAGTCACGCGCTGACCGAGAGTCCCTGGCTGCCACGCGCATCGTGCGACTCGTCGTGCGTGCGCGTGGACTCTGCGTCGCACGGACCCCGGCGGCTGGTCGTGGCGGTACGGACCTCCGCCCGCGTGGCATGCGCGCTGGTCCTGCTGCCCGCGGCGGCGCTGCTCGCGGTGCCGATGCCCGGAAAGTCACGGGCGCAGCGCATCTACTGCCGCATGATGTTGCGCTGCCTCGGCGTTCGCATCACCACCTCGGGCGGCCCGATTCGCAACCTCAGTGGCGTGCTGGTGGTCAGCGGGCACGTGTCGTGGGTCGACATCTTCGTCATCGGCGCGGTGCTGCCCGGCTCGTTCGTGGCCCGCGCCGACCTGATCGAATGGCCCGCGCTCGGATTCCTCGCCCGCCTGATGAAGGTGATTCCGATCGAGCGGGCCAGCCTGCGCAGGCTGCCCGACGTGGTGCGCACGGTGGCCGACCGGCTGGCCGCGGGCCAGACCGTGGTGGCGTTCCCCGAGGGAACCACGTGGTGCGGACTCGGCTACGGGCGCTTCCGGCCCGCGATGTTCCAGGGTGCGATCGACGCAGGCAGGCCCGTGCAACCGCTGCGCCTGACGTATCACCATCGCGACGGTCAGCCCTCCACGATCCCGGCGTTCATCGGTGACGACTCGCTGCTCGAGTCGGTCCGCCGCGTCATCACCGCCCGGCTCACGGTGTGCCACGTCCAGGTGCAGTCGCTGCAACTTCCCGGCGACAGCAGACGCGATCTGACGGCCAGGTGCGAGGCGGCGGTGCGCGGCGAGGCGCTCCACGCGGACCGGTCGGCCCACGGCCACGCGCTGGTCGCCTGAGGCCGACCCGCCTGCCGGTATCCTTGACGGGCCATGAGTGCCGTCTACCTGGATCACGCCGCCACCACCCCGATGCACCCCGCTGCCATCGAGGCGATGACCGCGGCTCTCGCGACGGTCGGCAACGCGTCGTCGCTGCACACCACCGGTCGGGCAGCCCGCCGCCGCATGGAGGAGGCCCGCGAGTCGCTGGCCGGACTCCTGGGGGCCCGGCCCTCGGAGATCATCTTCACCGCGGGCGGCACCGAGAGCGACAACCTGGCCGTCAAGGGCATCTTCTGGGCCCGCCGCGATGCCGATCCGAAGCGTCGCAGGATCATCACCACCCCCGTCGAGCACCACGCGGTCCTCGACGCCGTCGAATGGCTCGTCGAGCACGAGGACGCCGAGGTGACCTGGCTGCCGGTGGGCCCGGACGGATCGGTCGCCACGGCGGCACTGCGCGAGGCGCTCGAGGAGCACTGCGACGCCGGCGACGTGGCACTGGTGTCGATCATGTGGGCCAACAACGAGGTCGGGACCATCATGCCGATCGCCGAGCTGGCGGCGATCGCGTCCGAGTTCGACGTTCCGATGCACAGCGACGCCATCCAGACCGTCGGGCAGGTGCCCGTCGACTTCGCTGCCAGCGGCCTGTCCGCCATGAGCGTGGCGGCCCACAAGTTCGGTGGTCCGACCGGTGTCGGCGCACTGCTGCTGCGCAGGGACACGGCCTGCGTGCCGCTGCTGCACGGCGGTGGGCAGGAGCGTGACGTCCGGTCCGGCACGCCCGACGTCGCCGGCGCCGTCGCGATGGCCGCGGCTGCCAAGGCGGCCGTCGAGGGCCTCGAGGCCAATCGAACCAGGATCTCCGCACTGCGCGACCGACTGATCGACGGCGTGCTCTCCGTTCTGGACGACGTCGACCTCAACGGTGCCGAAGGTGACGCACGCCTACCGGGCAACACGCACTTCACCTTCCGCGGCTGCGAAGGCGACGCGCTGCTGATGTTGTTGGACGCCAAGGGAATCGAGTGTTCGACCGGATCTGCGTGCACGGCCGGGGTGGCCCAACCGTCGCACGTCCTGATCGCCATGGGCGCCGATCCCGCGAGTGCGCGAGGCTCTCTGCGATTCTCGTTGGGGCACACCAGCACCGACGCCGACGTCGACGCCGCACTCGCCGTGCTGCCCGCTGCCGTCAACCGGGCGCGGCAGGCGGCGTTGGCGAGCGCGGGACGGAAGTAGTCGTGCGGGTCCTCGTCGCGATGAGCGGCGGTGTCGACTCGTCGGTCGCCGCCGCGAGGATGGTCGACGCCGGTCACGACGTGGTCGGCGTGCACCTGGCCCTCTCGTCGGCGCCCGGCACGCTGCGCACCGGTTCGCGTGGATGCTGCTCGAAGGAGGATGCGGGGGACGCGCGGCGCGTCGCCGACATCCTCGACATCCCGTTCTACGTATGGGATTTCGCGGATAGGTTCGCCGAGGACGTGATTGACGACTTCGTCGAGTCCTACGCCCGCGGCGAGACCCCGAATCCCTGTGTGCGGTGCAACGAGAAGATCAAGTTCTCGGCGCTGTCGGCCCGTGCGCTCGCGCTCGGGTTCGACGCGCTCGCCACCGGGCACTACGCCAGGCTGTCGGACGGCAGGCTGCGCCGCGCCGTCGATCGCGACAAGGACCAGTCCTACGTCCTCGGGGTGCTCGACGATCGACAGCTCGCGACCGCGATCTTCCCGATCGGCGACACCCCCAAGCCGCAGATCCGCGAGGAGGCCGCCCGGCGCGGCCTCGCGGTCGCCGAGAAGCCCGACAGCCACGACATCTGCTTCATCCCCTCGGGGGACACCCGGGCGTTCCTCGGCGCACGCATCGGCATCCGGCGCGGCGCCGTCGTGGACAGCGGCGGCACCGTGCTCGCCGAGCACGACGGGGTGCACGGCTTCACCATCGGCCAGCGCAAGGGATTGGGCATCGCGGGCCCTGGGCCGGATGGCCGCCCGCGCTACGTCACGGCGATCGACGCCGAGAGCGGCACCGTGCACGTGGGGGACGTCAGCGAGCTCGAGGTGTCGACGCTGATCGGCGAGCGCCCGGTCTTCACGTCGGGCACGCCCCTGGACGGATCGGTCGAGTGCGAGGTCCAGGTCCGTGCGCACGGCGGCATCGCCGACGCGGTCGCAGAGCTGCGGGACGGGCTGCTGGTGGCCACGTTGCGCACCCCGTTGCGCGGAGTGGCGACCGGCCAGACGATGGTGCTGTACCGGCCGGATCCCGACGGCGACGAGGTCGTCGCGAGCGCGACGATCGTCGACCGGCGGCGCTAGCCGGGAATCCGGTCCAGGATGTTCGTCATGACGATGCCGGGCACCGACGGTGGGTACGCGCAGAACGTCACCTCCACCAGCACCACCGACTTGAGCCGGTAGTCGCGGCCGCACTCGCTGCTGGTCCTGGTGCTGATCGCGTCGCCAGTGCTGCTCCAGTCGCCGACGTACCCGGAGGTCGACGTGCCACAGTCCTTCACCCGCCCCGCGAGCTCGTCGAACGCCCGTCGCGCCGTGGCAACGTCGAGGTACGCGGCGGCGCCCTGCGAGATCAGCGCGCCCTGCGGCGGATTCTGATAGGTCGTCTTGTGGAAGTCCTCGATCGCGGGTCCGAACGTCTGGGTCTCGGCGAAGATCCAGGCGCACTGCGGCGGCACGCGTCGGGCGAACAGGTCGATGTCGACGGGGAATTTGCCATCCATGCTCGGAATGACGGTCAGGTCGTCTCCCGCGCCGGTGATCGCCCGCATCTGGGATTGCTGAAGGAGGACGCCGTCCACGTCGACCGGCGACCGTGAGTGCTCGTCGACCGAGGGGGCAGGCCGCACGGCGCTGCCCGCCACCGTCGACGTGCACGCCACGGTCAGCGCCGCCACGCAGCCCGCCAGCAGCAGTGCGACGGGGGCGGTGGGCATGGTCGACGGTAACCCGTTCGACGGGCCGTCGAATACTGTTGGCCGCGTGAGCGTTTTCGCCGTGGCGACCGGCATCGGATCCTGGCCTGGTACGGCGGCGCGGCAAGCCGCCGAAGTCGTGGTCGGCGAGTTGCACGAGCTGACCCATCTGGTCGAGCTGCCCGCCAGGGGAGTGGGCGCCGATCTGATCGGCCGCGCGGGTGCGCTGCTGGTCGACATCGGCATCGACACCGTGCCGCGCGGGTACCGCATCGCGGCGGGCCGCAGTTCGGTGGTGCGCCGTGCGGCGAGCCTGCTCGACGAGGACGTCGACGCGCTCGAGGAGGCGTGGGAGCGGGCCGGATTGCGGGGATCGTCGAGGGCGGTCAAGGTGCAGGCGCCGGGGCCGATCACGCTGGCCGCACACCTCGAGCTGGCCAACGGCCATCGGGCCATCACCGATGCGGGCGCGGTGCGCGACCTGGCGGGCAGCCTGGCCGAGGGGCTCGCACGGCACCGGGCCGAGATCGAGCGCAGGTTGGAGACGGCAGTGGTGGTCCAATTCGACGAGCCGTCGCTTCCCGCCGCGCTGGCCGGGCGGCTGACCGGCGTGACGAGCTTCTCGCCGGTGCATCCGGTCGATGAGTCGTTCGCGCAGAGTCTGCTCGACGAGTGCGTGGCGACCGTCGGCGGTCAGGTGGCCCTACACTGCTGCGCACCGGACCTACCGTGGAAGACGTTGCAGCGCAGCGGTCTTGATGCCGTGTCGGTGGACGTGACGACCCTGACCGCGGCCGATCTCGACGGCATCGGCGAGTACGTCGAGTCCGGTCGCGTCGTGATGCTCGGCGTGGTCCCGACCTCCGCGCCCGAGCGCGTCCCTGCGCCGGAGGAGGTGGCCAAGGCGGCCGCGTCGATCACCGATCGTCTGGGCTTTCCGCGCGCGGTGCTGCGCGACCGGATCGGCATCACGCCGGCCTGCGGGCTGGCCGGTGCGACGGCCGCATGGGCGAAGACGGCCATCGAACTCGCGCAGAAGGTTGCCGATGGGATCACCGACGACCCGAGTGCAGCGTAGGGTTGCGTTTAGCACCCAATCGGTCAGGGAGGACCGTGGCTAAGTCGATGAATCGCATCGCGGCCGGTGTTGCGGCAGTCTTGGCCATCACCCTGGCAGGCGGCCCTGGCACCGCCGTGACCTTCGCCGACCCCGGGGGATCAAGATCAAGCTCTGGTGAGTCCCGCGACGGTGGCCACCCGCGTGGCAACGGCGACGGTCGCGGCCGTGGTCCGCAGGGCGGTGACCGGCGAAGCAGCGACCGATCCTCCAACGACGACCGGTCCGGCGGTGACGGCCGGGACGGGTACGGCCGGGGTGGTGACGGACGCGACGGCCGCGGTGGTGACGGCAGGGCTGGTTGGCAGGGCTCCTCGGGTCGCGGCGGTTCGTCGTCGCGCGGCGCAGACGGTGGCGAGTCGACCGGCGTCGTCGCGGGCCGCGGCACGTCGACCTCGACCACGTCCGTGGCGCAGACCGCGACGGCCTCCCGCGCCGTCGCCGCCGTCCAGCCGGAATCGGTGTCCGCGGCGTCCACACCCTCTGCGCCCTCTGCGCCCTCGGCGCCCACCGCGAGCGCGACGCCGATCATCACCGGCAGTGGCGGCGGTGCGACGCCCGGCGGAGCGCCGGTGCCGATCGTGGCGCCGGTGGTGACCTTCGGCGACGGGCGGTCACCGGCGTTCATCGCAGAGACGCCCGCCGAGCTCCCTGCCCAACCCGAGCCGAGGCCACTGGTCGAACAGGCGCAGTCCACGACTACGGCCGTCCGTGCGGTGCCGGAGGCCGCGGTCGAGCCCATTTCGGTCGCGGGTCCACCCGCGTCGACGATGGAGGTCATCCAGTGGCCGCTGTCCGAGACGCCGGTGACGTCGTTCTGGGGACGCGTGCAACCGGGTTGGCCGGCCGGCCTGCTCTTCGGGCTCGCCGGACTGCTGCTCGCTCCCATCGGCGGCGTCTGGCTCGGATGGCGTCAGGCGCGGGCCGCGCGGGCGGCCTCTCAGCTCGTCAGTTAGCGCTTGGTCGGTGACACCAGCTTGATCAGGTTGCCGCACGTGTCGTCGAGCACCGCCTGGTACGGCGGCACCGCCGGGTGACTGCGCTGGTCGTCGACGAAGTGGCTGGTGAGTTCGCTTCTCATGCAGCGTCTTTCGTGTCAGAGGCCGCGAAGGTCCTTGCGCAGGATCTTGCCGGACGCCGACTTCGGGATCGTCTCGATGAAGGCGACCTGTCGGACCTTCTTGTACGGTGCGACCTGGCCGGCGACGAAGTCCATCACCTCGGCGTCGGTCAGCTCGGCGCCCGGCTGTGTGACCACGTACGCCTTGGGGATCTCCTCGCCGGACTCTGAGTCGGTCACGCCGATGACCGCAGCGTCGGCGACGCCCGGATGGGTGAGCAGCACGGCCTCGAGTTCGGCGGGCGGCACCTGGTAGCCCTTGTACTTGATCAGCTCCTTGAGCCGGTCGACGATGTAGACGCACCCGGTCGAGTCGACCCGTGCCACGTCGCCGGTGTGCAGGAACCCGTCGTCGTCGATGGTCTGGGTGGTGGCCTCGTCGTTGCCGAGGTAGCCCGCCATCACGTTGGGTCCCCGGAACCAGAGTTCGCCCGTGTCGCTGAGACCCGATGTCGGAGGGTCGATTTCGGCTCCCGTCTCGGGGTCGACGATCTTGCTCTCGGCGTTGGGGACGGTCCACCCGCAGGAGCTCAGCGGCGCCACCGAGCCGATGAGGCTGCGGCCGCCGTCGGGTGGCGTGATGTGGCTGACGGGGCTCAGCTCACTCATGCCGTAGCCCTGCACTACGTGGCAGCCGAGTCGCGACGCGACGGCGTTGCCCAGTTCTTCGTCGAGCGGTGCCGCGCCGGACATGATGCTGCGCAGGCTGGACAGGTCGTAGCGTTCGACCATCGGATGCTTGGCCAGTGCGACGGCTACCGGCGGGGCGATGAAGGCGAAGGTGCAGGCGTGTTTCTGGATGCTGCCGAGGAAGCCCTCGAGGTCGAAGCTCGGCATGATCACCAGTCGGGCGCGCGCGTGCAGGGCGGCGTTGAGCAGCACGGTCATGCCGTAAATGTGGAAGAACGGCAACACGGCCAGGATGCGGTCGTCGCGCTGCATGCCCTGCAGCGGTCGGATCTGCGCGACGTTGGCCGTCAGGTTGAGGTGCGTGAGCATCACGCCCTTCGGGTTGCCCGTGGTCCCCGAGCTGTAGGGGAGGGCCGCGAGATGAGTGGCCGGGTCGAAGCTCACCTCGGGTGCCGGCGTGCCCGACTCGAGCATCTCGGCGGCATTGGGGTGGCCGTCGACCGATGAGCCCGGCCCGTCGAGGACGACCACCCGGTCCTTCGCGAGACCGGCCGACGCCGCGCCGTCGACGGCCTGCGCCCTGAGTGGGGTCACGGTGACGAGCAGCTTGGCGTGGGAGTCGGTGAGCTGCTTGGCGATGTCCTTGGCGGTGAAGAGCGCGTTGACGGTGGTCGCCGTCGCGCCTGCGCGGAGGATGCCGTGGAAGGCGATGGCGAACGTCGAACTGTTCGGCGCCAGGAGTCCGACGACGTCGCCGACGCCGATGCCGCGAGCGCTGAGTGCTCCGGCGAAGGCGTCGATGCGGGCGATCATGTCGCCGTACGTCGTCTCGGTGCCGGACGTCGCGTCGACCAGGGCGACCTGGTCGGCGTCGCCCTCGTCGACGTCGCCGAACAGGTAGTCGTAGACGCTGGTGGTGGGAATCTGGACCTGGGGGAAGGGGCTCGAGAAACTCATCGTGCCTCCGATCGAACCATGAGTGCCCGCTCACCCGTCGGGGTTCCCGGTTCCCAGCGCACACACGAACGGTGGGCCCCCGGGCGAAGAGGGCCCACCGTCGCGACTGTTTAGCTCACTTGCTGCTGTCGGAACCTCCACCGGCCGAACCGCTTCCGCCCTCGGATCCGCCCGATGCGCCCGCGGAGGACGCCCCTGCGGATGCCGTTGCCGCCGAGGTCTCGCTACCGCCTCCCGCGGACCCGGTCTTGGCCGAACTCCCCGCCTTGGTCGTCGGCTCGGTCTTTCCGCCCTTCGTCACGTCGAGGCCGGTCTTCGCCTCGGCCGTCTTGACGGGCTTCTTCGTCGCCGCCGGCTCCGGGTCGCTCTTGGACGTCTCGGCCGTCGCGTCCTTGGCAGTCTTGCTCGCCGAGGCGTCCGTGGATGTGTCCGTGCCCGTCTTGGTGGTGGAGGCCTCGGTGGCGGTGTCGGCGACCGCGGTCTTGGCCGGCTTGGTGGCCGCGACCGTGCTTTCGACCGTGCTGTCGGGCGCGGCGGCGGTGGTCGCCTCCGTGCTGGCCGTGACGGCAGGCGTCTCCGCGACCGCTGGCGTCTTCGCCGCCAGCGTCACCGGGGCGGCCGCCGCCGCGGGCTGTGACAGGGCGTTGTTCGCGTCGGTGAGGGTGGTGCCCACCGTGTTCGCGACCGTGTTGACGGTCCCGAGCGCCGTGGTGCCTGCCGCACCCACTGCTGCCAGCGCGGTCGTACCCGCGGTCCCGGCGGCCGCCAGAGCCGTCGAGCCCGCGACGTAGACGGTCCCGAGTGCGGTGGACGCGATCGCGCCGACGCCGGCGAGCGCCTGGGTGGCCGTGGCGCCGATCCCCGCCAGCCCCTGCGTGAGGGCGGTGGCGCCGCCGTTGTACAGCGTGGCGAGTGCCGTCAGGTAGTTCACCGGGTTCAGCGGGTTGGCCAGCACGGTCGCCAGCGTGTTGTAGGCCGTGTTGCCGAGCAACGTCGCCGCGGTGCCAAGGGTCTGCAAGGCCGTATTGGCCACGACACCAACGGTTCCCACCGTCGTGGTGACCAATGCGCCCGTGCCGAGGAGCGCCTGCTGCGCCGCGAGGCCGAGGCCCTGGCCGAGCTGGGTGCCCGCGGTCCCGAGGCCCTGGTTCAGGACGGTGCCAGTGGCGCCGATGCCCTGACCGAGCTGGTTCAGCGCCAGCTCACCGCCGTTGACCAGGATGCCGAGAGCGTCCGTGGCGCTCCCGGGAGTCAGGGCCAGCGCAGAGACCTCCGGCGATGCGACGGAAGCGGCCAGCATCACGTTGGGTGCGGCGACGGCGGACGGCGCGGCGAGCGGAACGACGCCTCCGATCAGCCCGAGCGCGGACGTGATCGCCGCGGACAGCGTGTCGGCGATGCCGCTGACCGTGCTCAGCGCGGTCGTTCCGAGAGAGCCGACGGTTGCCAGCGTGGTCGAGCCTGCGGCGCCGAGTCCCGCCAGCGCGGTACTGCCCGCGGCCCCGATCGAGGAGAGCGCGGTGGTGCCCGCGACGTTGACGGCGTCGAGGGCCGTGGTGAGCGACGCGCCGAGGCCTGCGAGTCCTTGCGTGGCGGCGAGCCCGAGACCCGCGACCCCCTGGGTGACGGCCGTGCCGCCCCCGACGAGCAGCCCCGTCAGCGCGGCGGCGTAGCTGGCCGGGTTCAAGGGGTTGCTGAGGATGGCGGCGAGAGCACCAAGTCCCGTGGTGCCCAACAGGTTTGCGACGCCGTTGACGGTCGCCAGCGCGGTCGACGCGGCCGTGGCGATGGTCGCGCCGGCCAGGTTGCCTGCGTTCCCGAGGCCCACGTTGAGCTGCGTGCCCGCGGTGCCGAGTCCCTGGTTGAGGATGGTGCCCGCGTTGCCGAGTGCCTGGCCGAGTTGCGTGCCCGCGGTGCCGAGGCCGACGTTGAGCTGCGTGCCCGCCGTGCTGAGTCCCTGGTACGCCTGGTTCAGTGCGACCGCGGCTCCGGTGGCCAGCACCTGGATCGCCGACACGATGTCGCCGGGCGACAGCGCGGCCAGCGCCGAGGTCGCCCCCGCGCCCAGGGTGGCCAGGACGGTGTTGAGGGTGCCGAGTCCGGTGGCGCCCGCCGTGCCGAGCGCGGCGAGTGCCTGGGTGGCCGCCGCCGACAGGCCGCCGAGGCCCTGGGCGACACCGGTGCCGCCGCCTGCGAGGAGCAGCGCAAGCGCCGCTGGGTAGGCGGCCGGGTTCAGCGGGTTCGCCGCGATGGCGGCCAGGCCGGCCAGACCCGTGGACCCCACGGTGTCGAGGACGGTGCCGACGGTGGCGAGTCCCGTCGTGGCGGACGCGCCGATGCCCGCCAGCGCCTGGGTCCCTGCCGCGCCCAGTCCCGCGAGGCCCTGAGTGCCCGCTGCCGACACCGAGTCGAGGACGTCCTGGATCGCCGACGCGAGCGACGTGGGCGTGTACTCGGCGAAGACCGAGGGGATCTCCGACATCTTGCTCGAGATGGTCGAGAGGTCGGGCGGCGGAGGTGCCAGCGGGCTGAATGCGATGGCAGTTGCTCCAACTACTGCGATGCCCGCGGAAAATGGTGAACGAATGGCTAGTTGCATGGCAACCCCTTACTAGAACCCAACCCGACCAGCAAAAGCTACCTGAGAAAAACGTATGTAACCAAGCCTTTTCCGATGCGAATTCAGCCCGTTATTTGTTGATCTTGAATTGCGTTTGCTGAATAGATCTTGATCATTTTCGCCACAATTCCGGACCGAGGTATGGAGCTAAGAACTGAGCACCTGGAGCGGTGTGGTGCCCCCGGTCCGGCGAAGCCCGCACGACGCTCCGGCGACGCCCATCCTGTGAGATAGCTGTCGTTCTGGCTCGGCGTCGTTTGTCCATCGTGTTCGTGAAGCGGGCGGGCTCCCGGTCTTTGCGCATGGTGCATACCTGCGCGCGGCCCTGTCGCGCCGGAGGCTCAGGCCCGGGCAGTCGTCACCGATGAATTACGCATGGGCAGGCCTGATCAGCACCGAACCGTTGAGGGTCGCGGTGTTCGCCAGCCGTGGCGCGGGCCGTCCGGTCGCCGCTGATGACGCGCCGGGGCCGTCGGCGTGTTCGTCCCCGGCGATCCTCGGCTCCGCTCGGCGGGCGCACTGCGGACCGGGGATGGTCCGCAGGCGATCTCCGGCGCGCCATCGGGAGTTTGGCCGTCAGCGGGTCGCGCTGGCCGCGTTTGGTCGGGTCAACCGTCATTTTCGGCGTCGGTCACGGCGTATGGCGGCTATCCTGCAACGGCGATCGAGAGGGATAGTTCACGTACTTTTTGTAAGTAGCCATTCATCGCCGGAGTCAGAATGCAACGCGCGATTTATTGGTACCTAAAGTACGGAAATAACGGCCGCATTCGCTACGACCTAGCTAATTAATTGACGTCAGCGAAAAAACTCTGCGACACGCGCTCGCATTGCGCATTGGCGAATTCGTCGACACCGGACTGAGGCGTTGCCCCGGGCACCTCTAGCGGCCGTCGAGCTCCGCGATGAGCTTCCTGGGGGCCACCAACCGGAACGACGCGTCGACGAGCTCGCGCACCTCGTCCCAGTCGACGTCGGCCGCCGTGAAGTCCAGGCCCACCCAGCCTGCGGGGCCGAGGTAGGCGGGACGGAAGAAGCGGTCGTCCCGTGCGAGGGCCGTCCGGTCGGACTCGTCGACCTTGACCATCACGCAGTGGGGCACGGCGGTCATCTCGCCGGTGTCCTTGGTGCTGCCGCCGTACATCGCGAACATCTTCGTCACGAAGAACCCCGGCCTGCCGTGCGAGACCCTCTCGCGCGCCGAGGGATAGGAGAGTGCGATCGCCCGCACCTCGGCCAGCCCTGGATCGGTGTCGCTGTACATGATCGGGTGTGGCACGCACGCAGCGTATCGAGACGACGAGTGCGAGGGGGGATGTCGCCCAGCTCCGATAGCCTGCCAACGTGAGCTCACCTGACGCCGACGTCCGTCGCGAGTGGCAGCAGTTGGCCGACGAGGTGCGGGGCCATCAGTTCCGCTACTACGTCAAGGACGCGCCGATCGTGTCCGACGGCGAATTCGACCGCCTGCTCGGCGAGCTGACCGCGCTCGAGGAGCGCTACCCCGAGTTGCGGACCCCCGATTCGCCCACCCAGCTCGTCGGCGGTGCTGGGTTCGCCACGGACTTCAGCTCGGCCGACCACCTCGAACGAATGCTGAGCCTCGACAACGTGTTCAACGCCGAGGAGCTGACGGCCTGGGCTGCGCGTCTGGCCGGTGAGGTCGGTGCCGATCCAGAGTTCCTGTGCGAGTTGAAGATCGACGGCGTGGCGCTCGCACTGGTCTATCGCGACGGCGTGCTGGCCAGGGCAGCGACCCGGGGTGACGGGCGCACCGGCGAGGACGTCACCCTCAACGCCCGCACCATCGACGACATCCCGGAACGGCTGGTGCACAGCGACGAACATCCCGTCCCGGCCGTGCTCGAGGTGCGCGGCGAGGTGTTCTTCCGGCTGGCCGACTTCGAGGTGCTCAATGCGAGCCTCGTCGAGGAGGGCAAGGCGCCGTTCGCCAACCCGCGCAACAGTGCCGCGGGTTCGCTTCGTCAGAAGAACCCGGCCGTGACGGCCCGGCGCAAGCTGCACATGATCTGCCACGGTCTCGGCCGTGCGGAGGGCTTCAGTCCCGCCACGCTGCACGACGCCTACCTCGCGCTCAAGGCCTGGGGACTCCCGGTGTCGGACCACACCACCCGGGTCACGGGCATCGACGCGGTCGCCGAGCGCGTCGCCTACTGGGGCGAGCACCGCCACGACGTAGAGCACGAGATCGACGGTCTGGTGGTCAAGGTCGACGACGTCGCACTGCAGCGACGTCTCGGGGCCACCTCGCGCGCACCCCGCTGGGCCATCGCCTACAAGTACCCGCCCGAGGAGGCCACCACCACGCTGCTCGACATCCGCGTCAACGTCGGCCGCACCGGACGCGTCACCCCGTTCGCCTACATGGAGCCGGTCAAGATCGCCGGTTCCACGGTCGGGCTCGCCACGCTGCACAACGCGTCCGAGGTCAAGCGCAAGGGCGTGCTCATCGGCGACACCGTGGTGATCCGCAAGGCGGGTGACGTCATCCCGGAGGTACTCGGACCGGTGGTCGACGTGCGCGACGGCACCGAGCGCGAGTTCGAGATGCCGACGACGTGTCCCGAGTGCGGCACCACGCTGGCGCCCGCGAAGGAGGGCGACGCCGACATCCGCTGCCCCAACTCGCGCACGTGTCCGGCCCAGTTGCGGGAGCGGGTCTTCCACGTCGCGGGCCGCGGCGCCTTCGACATCGAGGGACTCGGCTACGAGGCGGCGACGGCACTCCTACAGTCGGGCGTCATCACCGACGAGGGCGACCTCTTCGACCTCACCGAGGACGATCTCCTGCGCACCGACCTGTTCACCGTCAAGGGCGGCGAGTTGTCGGCCAACGGGAAGCGGCTGCTCGCCAACCTCGACAAGGCCAAGCAGCAGGCGCTGTGGCGGGTTCTGGTCGCGCTGTCGATCCGGCACGTCGGTCCGACGGCCGCGCGGGCGTTGGCGGGGGAGTTCGGCAGCCTCGACGCCATCGAGGCGGCCACCGAGGAACAGCTGGCGGCCAGCGAGGGCGTCGGGCCGACCATCGCGGTTGCCGTCATCGACTGGTTCACCGTCGACTGGCACCGCGCCATCGTCGACAAGTGGCGCGCCGCGGGCGTGCGGATGCAGGACGAACGCGACGCCAGTATCGAGCGGACGCTGGAGGGCCTGTCGATCGTCGTCACGGGTTCCCTCGCCGGGTTCTCGCGCGACGAGGCCAAGGAGGCCATCCTGGTGCGCGGCGGCAAGGCCGCGGGCTCGGTGTCGAAGAAGACCGCCTACGTCGTCGCGGGTGACGCGCCGGGGTCCAAGTACGACAAGGCGATCGAACTCGGCGTCCCGGTGCTCGACGAGGACGGCTTCCGCAGACTGCTCGAGGACGGGCCCCCGCCGCCCGAGGAGCCGTCCGAGTCCTAGCGGTAGCCCTCGCGCATGTCGTCGACGATGCGCGGGTGGTCCAGCGTCGACGGCTCGAGATTCTGCGGTGCCACGTCGGGCGAGAAGACGGTCGCCGCGTCCAGCACGTGCTGGCTCAGAAATCGCAGGGGCGGAGCGTCTTTCGGCATCGACGGCACGGGCGGGGTGGGGCCGAGGCGGGCCAGGGTGAACCCCCAGTCCCCGAACGTCGGGACGTCGACGTGGTAGGGCGTGACCGCGAAGCCGACCGACCGGATCGTCGAGACGGTGCGCCAGAAGACCGCAGGCGTCGAGTAGGGGCTGCCCGACTGCACGACCATCAGGCCGCGGTGGCCCAGCGCATGGGTGATCAGCGTGTAGAACTCCGCCGAGTAGAGCCGGCCCAGCACCGGGTTGTCCGGATCGGGGAGGTCGACGATGACGGCGTCGAATCCGCCCGCCGGGACGACGCCGGGGTGCGGTACGCGTAGCCAGGTCATGGCGTCGTCGATGACGAGGTGGACCCGCGGGTCGTCGAGCGCGCCTCCATTGGCCGACCGCATCGTGGTTCTGGCCATGGCGATCACCGCCGGGTCGAGTTCGACCTGCACGATGTCGTCGATTCCCTTCTGGCGCAGCAGCTCCCGCGCCGCTAGGCCGTCCCCGCCACCGATCACCAGGACCGAGTGGGCACCGGCGCCCAGTACCGGATAGACCAGGCTCTCGGTGTAGCGGTACTCGTCGCGCGTCGAGAACTGAAGGCCGCCGTCGAGGTAGAGCCGCATGTCGTCACCGGACCGGGTGACCACGATCTCCTGATAGGCGGAGTGTTGGTAGGCGATGATCGGGTCGGCGTAGAGCCGCTGGCGCGCCGTCGTCTCGATCCCCCGTGCCATCACCATCAGGGTGATCAGCACGGCGAGCGCGAATGCGAGAAGGCCCAGCGCACTGACGAATTGGCGTCGGCTCAGCACGCGGCGGAGCAGGAAGACCGCGACGATCGCGGCGGCCACCAGGTTGATCATTCCGGTCGCGGCCGCCCCGCGGATCATGCCGAGATGGGGGAGCACCAGGAACGGCCACGCCAGTCCGCCGAGGAGTGCGCCGAGGTAGTCGGCGGCGTTGAGGTTGGCCAGCACCCGCCCCGCGTCGGTGGCCCGGGCCGTGCGACCTCGCTGCAGCAGGGTCATCAGCAGTGGCACCTCGGCGCCGACCAGCAGCCCGATCATCGCCGTGGCGATCGCGAGGACCCACGCGGACCCGCCGACGAACGAGAACGCGACGTACAGCGCCGTCGCGGACAGTCCGCCGACCAGCCCGAGCAACGTCTCGACCGCGATGAACGCGACGGCCGCCCTCGCCAGCAGCGGTTTGGCGAGAAGACCACCCACGCCGAGTGCCGCCACGTAGCCGGCGACGATCAGCGAGGTGGCCGCCACGCTGCCGCCGTCGAGGCTCGTCGACAACGTCAGCAACGCCAGCTCGTACACGATGCCGCACGCGGCGCAGGCCGCCACGGACGCCAACAACAATGCGCGCCAACGCAGTCCGAAGGCGGTTTCGACGGCCGGCTCGTTGGTGGCGGGAGCGTCGACCGTCACGACAGGGCTGCCGCGTTGATCCCTCCGACCGCGAGCAGCACCGCGGCCGCGGCGATGCAGGCGGGGTGGAACTCCTCGGCGTCGATGATGTTGCGGTAGTGCCCCGGCACCACGGCCTCGAGGATCGCGAGCGCGACGCCCTGCAGCGCGACGCCGAAGAAGCCGAAGACGACCGTGTCGATCAGGCCTTGGCCGAGTTGGTCGGAGCTGGCCCTGATGGCCGACACGATGATCAGGGTGAGGGACAGGTCCATCGCGGCGGTGACGACGACCGCGTTGGGACGACGTTCGACGAACACCTGGCTGCGCAGCCTGCCCGGTGTCACGACGTCGACCATCACGAAACCCGCCACCAGGACGACGACGCCGACCAGGAAGTAGAGCACCGTGCTGGTCAGCTCCTGGACGAGCACGTCGGCGTTGATGCTGCCGAAATCGACAGAGGCCAGGTTCATCTGCGTCTCCTCGTGGTGGCTGGATGGGGGTCGGTGGTCACTTGACGCCGTCGGGGCCGCCGGAGTCTCCGCCCGCGCTGCTCGCGGGCGAGCCGGGATAGAAACCAGGCCCCAGGTAGGTGTAGTGCCCCTGGTAGTAGCCGTCGTCGAGGCTCTCGAGATGGATGCTGCAGGCCTGGTTGCCGAACGTGCCGACGGACACGATGTCGTCGTCGTAGCGGAGATATTCGGTGTTGGTCTTGTCGTCGGTGGTGCGTGCCACGGGCGCCTGGTCCTCGGCGATGTCGTCGGCGACGTCATCGGGTGAGCCGGTGCAGCTGTAGCGGCCCGAGCCCGCCGAGGAGTAGTTGTCGTCCAGGTAGGACGCCATGTTGGGGCCGACGAAGAGGCTGCCCACCAGACATCCGACCGCGGCGAGGGCCAGCACGCCGGAGAGGACGAACAGCCGCCCGCGGGTCACGGTCGCCACCGGCTCTCGGTGTGGACGACCGTGCCGCCGGGGCGCTTCGGGTACAGGTGCCACGTCTGCCAGCGCCAGCCAGCGCCGTCCGACGTGGCGTGGATCGCGGTGAGCGCGGCCTGATCGCCGGGGAAGGAACCGCCGAGCCAACTCGGTTCGTTCGCGCACCGACCCCGCAGGCGTCGTGCAAACCGGCGGAACTGCGGCTCGTCGAACGTGGTGATGCGCGAGGTCAGGTCGTAGCCCGGCGCCTCGGCGCGGGCGGGCAGACCGTCGCCGATGGCCTGAACCGCACACGAAATCTGTTCGGAGAAGCCAGCATCGGTGCATTCGACGGTGACGACGTGGGAGGCGCCGAGAATCCCGAGCTCGAGGGAGCCGCCGCAGGGATGGTCGAGCCGCAGTGTGGCGAGCGGTGCGGGCGCCGGAGCGTTGAGGGCGAGCCGCAAGCCGCTGTCACTGACGTCGGTCGGCGTCACGGCCAGTTCGTGAAGGGGCACCCGGGCCGGCCTAGGCGCCTGCCGGCGGTGCCGGGTACATGCTGAGTTCGCCGGGCCGCACGGGGGTTCCGGTGGACAGTTCCCATGGCATGCCGGGCCCGTAGCGCTCGAAGCCGAGCAGCGCCTCGGCGCCGTCCGTCGCGTAGTCGACGAAGTCCATCGCCCCCGCGGCACCGAGTCCGGTGTAGCCCTCGGAGGTGTAGGACGCGTGGCCGCGCTCCTGCTCGTGAAACTGCTTGCCGTCCACGGTCAGCTGACCGCCCGGCTCCAGCACCAGGTCGCGGCGAGCCTTCCAGAACGCCAGCTCGAGGCGACCCTCGTCCTCCTCGACCGAGAACCACAGCGGTTCGGCTCCGTCGCCCTCGATGAGGTGTTCCCACCACACGAAGGGACCTTCCCGATAGGTGACCGTGCCCCGCACGACGTAGTCGATGCCGCCGTAGCCGACGATCGCGCCGGGACCCAGCTGGCGCGGTCCGAACTGCGGCATCGCGTTGAAGGCCAGCGGATCCTGACGGGTGGGGGTCGGCTTCGGCGCACGGGGCCGTCGGATGGCGATGACCAGGACGACGAGCGCGGCCACGAACAACACGGCAGCCGCCACGAAAAGCGCAGTCCCCACGCCCGAGTCCCCTCCGAGTGACGGCGTCGCCGCCGCGATGTGCTAGACGGTAACCGCGGGTTCCTGTGGCGGGACTGACAGTTTCCTGGCAGATGGCCGCCAGTCGCCGGAGCGGCTCAGCGGATGATGGTCGCGACGATCCCGGCCAGGTAACCCAGCCGTGCCACCTCCGAGGGCCGGAACGCGGGCCCGCCGGGTCGGCCGAGGATGACCGCGGTGTGGTGATCGCCGAGCGGTGCGGCGGCCAGGGTGGTGTCGAAGTCACGCCAGATCTGCGGGATCCAGTCCGCGGTGCCGTCGAGCGCCTCGGCGTGCTCCAGCGGCAGCCATGGCGCCGACTCGGCCGCGGTCTCGGGCGCCCCGTGACTCCCGGCGACGACCTCGAGCCCGGCGTCGCCGAGGCGCAGGATCATGCACCATCCGACGCGCAGCACCTTCGGTGCCTCGTCCGCGAGCACCTGCAGCTTGTCGCGTTGGTGGGCTGCGGCCGCGATGTGGTCGATCAGCTCCAGTTCACGATGGGCCTCGAGCAGTCCCGTGTGCGGACGGATGCTGTCGACGTAGACCCCGTTGAGCTTCTCGGCCGCCGTGATGAGCATGTCGGGCATGGCTCCCGGCGGGAGGTCGACGACCAGGTCGTCGACGGCGTAGCCAGCGGTGCGTTCCACCACGTCGAGGGACAGGATGTCGGCGCCCACCGACCCCAGCGCCACGGCCAGTGAGCCGAGGCTGCCAGGCCGGTCCTCGAGCTGGACCCGCAGCAGATATGACGGCACGCGCAACACTGTTTCACGGACGGTAGCTGCCGAGCGACTCGGAAGAGTGCCCGGCAGGCTCGGGCGCGGGCGGTCCGCGGCGATGACTAGGCTTCGTGGTCGTGTCGCAGATCTCGCGGGACGACGTCGCCCACCTGGCACGTCTGGCCCGCCTCACCCTGACCGACGGCGAACTGGACAGCTTCGCCGGCCAGCTGGACGCCATCCTGGCGCACGTCAGTGCGATCCAGGCCGTCGACGTGACCGGCGTGGAGGCCACCGACAACCCGCTCAAGGACGTCAACGTGACCAGGCCCGACGCCGTCGTCCCCAGCTTGACCCAGGAGCAGGCCCTCGCCGAGGCGCCCAACGCAGTCGATGGGCGCTTCGCCGTGCCGCGCATCCTCGGGGAGGGCGAATGAGCGACCTCGTCCGCCTCGACGCCGCCACGCTCGGGGAGAAGATCGCCTCCAAGGAGGTGTCCTCGACCGAGGTCACCCGGGCACACCTCGACCAGATCGCTGCGACCGACGACCGCTACCACGCGTTCCTGCACGTCGCCGCGGATGCCGCGCTGGCCGAGGCGGGTCGCATCGACGCGGCGGTGACCGCAGGGGAGACGCTGCCGTCGCCGCTGGCAGGCGTCCCGCTGGCGCTCAAGGACGTGTTCACGACCACGGACATGCCCACCACCTGCGGATCGAAGATCCTCGAGGGGTGGCGCTCGCCGTACGACGCGACGGTGACCGCGAGGCTGCGGGCGGCGGGCATCCCGATCCTCGGCAAGACCAACATGGACGAGTTCGCGATGGGCAGCTCGACCGAGAACTCCGCCTACGGCCCGACGCGCAACCCGTGGGACGTCGAGCGGGTTCCCGGCGGATCCGGCGGCGGAAGTGCCGCCGCGCTCGCCGCGTTCCAGGCCCCGCTGGCGATGGGCTCCGACACCGGCGGCTCGATCCGCCAGCCCGCTGCGCTGACGGCCACCGTCGGGGTCAAGCCGACCTACGGGACGGTGTCGCGCTACGGCCTCATCGCCTGCGCGTCGTCGCTCGATCAGGGTGGCCCCTGTGCGCGCACCGTGCTGGACACGGCGCTTCTGCACCAGGTCATCGCGGGCCACGACCCACGCGACTCGACGTCGGTCGAGGCTGCGGTGCCCGATGTCGTCGCGGCGGCCAAGGGGGGCGCCGTCGGCGATCTCACGGGCGTGCGCGTCGGCGTGGTCAAGCAACTGCGCAGTGGCGAGGGCTACCAGGCGGGTGTGCTGGCGTCGTTCAACGCCGCGGTCGAGCAGCTCACCGCCCTGGGGGCCGAGGTGACCGAGGTCGACTGCCCGAACTTCGACCATTCGATGGCGGCCTATTACCTGATCCTGCCGTCGGAGGTGTCGAGCAACCTGGCCCGCTT
>JAESGJ010000315.1_pt1 | contig 40447 bp, 37 predicted proteins | sample 9266241 | NCBI WGS metagenome assembly JAESGJ01 (sample SAMN14514841, study PRJNA621669) | algae metagenome | isolation source: Brasilonema octagenarum HA4186-MV1 and co-occurring heterotrophs from wet... | place: USA: Manoa Valley, Hawaii | collected 2009-07-20
TGGGTCAGCGTGCGTGCTCATTCACAGAAGCAGCTTATTTGAGAATGAACACCCGCACATTCTCATGATTAAATGCTCAATCCATGTCGGAAGCGACCATTCTTACATTTAACTGCAAAGCGACAGGCTGAGCGCCAAGGCCGAGACGATCGAGGCCGTATCGCCGGAGATCGCGCGGCATCCGCTGACGCGCGGCGGCGAGGACGGCGTTATCGTCGAGGTCAGGGCGGCGGCGGTGAACCCGTCCGACGCCAAGGCCGCGATCGGCATGATGCCCTATGCCGTCTTTCCGCGCACGCCGGGGCGCGACTTCGCCGGCGTGGTCGTCGAGGGGCCGGCCGCGCTGGTCGGCAAAGAGGTTTTCGGCTCGTCGGGCGATCTGGGCATAAGGCGGGACGGCAGCCACGGCACTCATCTCGTCGTCGAGGCCGAAGCGCTGGTCGAGAAGCCGGCCGGCCTGACGCTGGCTGAAGCCGCCGGAATCGGCGTGCCCTTCGTCACGGCGCAGGAGGGTTTTCGCCGAACGGGCATGCCGAAGTCGGGCGAGACCGTGCTGATCTTGGGCCTCAACGGCAAGGTCGGGCAGGCCGCCGCTCAGATCGCCTCCTGGCAGGGCGCGCGTGTCATCGGCGTGGTGCGCAAGGACGAGCCCTATGTCGGACATGCACAGAGCGCGGTCACCGTGATCGATTCCAGCCGCGAGGACGTCGCCGTCCGCGTTCGCGACCTGACCGATGGCAAGGGCGCTGACATCGTCTACAACACGGTCGGCGAGCCCTATTACGAGGCCGGAACCAAATCGCTCGCCATTCTGGGCCGGCAGATCTTCATCGCCGCGCTGAAGCAGACGGTCCCGTTCGACATCTTCGCCTTTTATCGCGGCCGGCATACTTATGTCGGCATCGACACGCTCTCGCTCTCCTCGGTCGCCACGGCCGACGTGCTGCGCGATCTCGTGGCCGGCTTCGCCTCGGGCGCGCTCAAGCCCTTCCCGATCAATCCCGGCGCGATCTACCCGCTGGAACGCGCCCGCGAGGCCTATGTCGCGGTGCTCGGCTCCTCGCGCGACCGCGTCGTGTTCCTCCCGAATGGATGACCGCCATGCATGTCGTGCGCCTGAACGATGCTCCCCGCTACGAGGCACCCGGCCATTCCGACATGCGGATGTTTCGCCTGCAGGGTCGCGAGGCCGGCCCTGCCGACATCATGTGGATGGGGATGAGCCAGCTTCTGCCGGGCGGCGGCATCGCACCCTCCGCATCGCCCGAGGAGAAGTTCTACCTCGTGCTCGAGGGTGAGGTGACCTTCGAGACGCCCGACGGCGTGGTCACGCTCGGCGTGTGGGATTCCTGCCGCATCGCTCCGAACGAGACGCGGGCTCTGCGCAACCAGACCAAACGGCCGGCCACGGTGCTGCTCGCCATGCCGCTGCCCAACACCGCCAGAGGCTGAAAGCCCGGCTTTTCGTCAGGAGGAACGCCCTATGGATCGCCGCCAGTTCATGATCGGCTCGGGCCTCGCCGCAGGCGCAGCGCTGGGCTCACGATCCGCCTTCGCGCAGGCCTATCCGAACCAGCTCGTCAGGCTCGTCGTCCCGTTCTCGGCTGGCAGCCTCACCGACATCGTCGCCCGCTCGGTGGCCGAGAGACTCTCTGCCAAATGGAAACAGCAGGTCATCGTCGAGAACCGGCCCGGCATCGCCGGTGTCAGCAGCGTCGTCAAGGGTCCCACGGACGGCTCGCAACTGATGCTCACCTCGAACGGCCACACCGTAATCGGCGTCGTCAACAAGACGCTGGGCTTCGATCCGGTAAAGGATTTCGCCGGCATCAGCCGCGTCGCGACGACGGCGTCTCTGCTGATCGTGCCGCCCGACGCGCCGTTCCGGACGCTTGCCGAGTTCATCGCCGCGGCAAAGGCCAAGCCCGACGCCCTGAGCTACGGCTCGGCGGGCATCGGCAGTTCGACGGGCATCGCCGCGGAGCTGTTCAAGCAGCTGACCGGGACGCAGATGGTGCTCGTGCCGCATCGCGGCCTGCCGGAATCGCAGGTCAGCGTCATCCGTGGCGACACCGCCATGGCCTTCACCTTCTTCAGCGTCGGCGGCGACCTGATCCAGGCCGGCAAGCTGCGCGCTCTGGCTGTGACCGGCTCGTCACGGCTGCCGCAACTGCCCGACGTACCGACCTTCGCCGAGGCCGGGCTTCCGGCGTTCGTCTACGATAGCTGGTTCGGGGTGATGTCGCCGGTTGCGACGCCGAGACTCATCGTGGCGCAGGTAAGCCAGGACATCCGCGAGGCGATGGCCGACCCGGACGTCGCAAGGCGGTTCGCGGCGCAGGGCGTCGAGATCACCACCTCGACGCCCGAGGCCTTCGACGCCGAGCTGCGCAGCGACGCCGAGCGCTACGGCAAGCTCGTCGCCACCGGCGGCTGAGCAGGACCTTCGGACCCTGCGCCCGATCGCGCAAGGCAGGGTCAAACCGAACCGGATATCGAGGGGAGAGACGCCGTGAGCCGATCAGGATCAGACCGTCGCGACCTGCTGCTGGCCGGCGCCGCCGCACTCGCGGCCGCCGCCGCGCCTATGCCGAAGGTCCATGCGCAGGCGCGCAGCGACCGTGCGCTGCTGTTCCGCAACGCAATGCTCGTCACCATGGATTCCGAGGATGGCGGCGTCCGCATCGGCGATCTGATGGTGCGCGAGGGGCGGATTGCCGCGATCGGCGAAAGGCTCGAGCCCGGCGACGCCGACGTCGTGGAGGCGCAGGGCAATATCCTGATGCCCGGCCTGATCAACAGCCACATCCATCTCGGCCAGGCGATCATCCGCGGCCTGTCGGCGGACCATACGCTCGACCAGTATTTCCAGGTCGTCGTCGGGCGCTACAGTCCCAAGCTCAGCGCGCAGGATCTGGCCGCCAGCGACTATGCCGGCGCGCTCGAACAGCTCGAAGCCGGCGTCACCACGATCTTCGACTGGAGCCGCGAGGTGCTGACGCCGGCCCATGCCGACGCGGCCATCGATGCGATGCGCCGTTCCGGCATCCGCGCCTTCCTGGGCTACGCCATCCCCGGCGCGGCGCAGGGCGGCGAGGCGGTCAAGACCGACATCAGGCGCGTGCTGGCGGGTCCGCTCGCCAGCCGCGAGGGCCGCGTGCGTCTGGCGCTCGGTATTCGCGGGCCCGATACGTCCTCGCCTGAGGACACGCTCGCCGACTTCACTCTCGCCCGCGAGCTCGACCTGCTGCACCAGTTCCATATCGGCGCCTGGCTCTATCAAGGCAGGCGTCCGCGCGCCGTGGCGCAACTCGCGACCGACAGGCTGCTCAATCCCAAGTCGATCCTCGTCCACGCCAACGATCTCGAGGAGGACGAGTATCGCATCGCATCGGACGCCGGCGCCAAGATCGCGGTGACGCCGGAGGTCGAGATGCTGATGGGTCACGGCCAGCCCGCGACCGGGCGGGTGCTGCGCAATGGCGGCCGGCCGGGCCTGGGCGTCGATGTCGTCACCGGCATCGGCGGCGACATGTTCGCGCAGATGCGCACGGCACTCGCGGCGCAGCGGCTGGCCGACAATCTCGCGGCCCAGCAGAAGAAGGAGCCGCTGAAGGCGGTGACGCTGACGACGCGGCAGGTCCTGGCGGCCGCCACGATCGACGGCGCGCGCCTGCTCGGGATCGACGCCGAGACCGGCTCGCTCAAGGTCGGCAAGCGTGCCGACATCGTCATGTTGAAGGGGCGCGGCCTCGCCAACACGCCGATTCATGATCCGGTCGCGGCGGTGGTGATGCAGGGCCATGTCGGCCTCGTCGATGCCGTTCTGGTGGATGGCGAGCCGATCAAGCGCGAAGGCCGCTTCATGGGGCGCGACATCGCCAAGGCCGCGAGCGACCTGCAGCGCCAGGCCAGCGAGCTGATGACGCGCTAAAACAGACCGACAAACACAACGATAAGCAAAAAGAGACAGGGAGAACGCGGATGACCATGGACTGGAGCCTCACACGGCGCGCGGCGCTCGCCGCCTGCGCGCTGATGCTCGGTTGCGCCGGTGCGTCGGCGCAGGACGCAAAGCCGCTCAAGCTCGTGGCCTTCGCCGGGGCCTCGAACTGGCCGGTCTGGATCGGCCAGCAGAAGGGCTTCTTCGCCAAAGAGAAGCTCGAAGCCACGCTCGAGATCACGCCGAACTCACGCCAGATGGCGATGGATGTCTTCGGCGGCAAGTTCGACGTCGCGCTGACCTCGATCGACAACGTCGTCGCCTATGTCGAGGGCCAGGGCGAGGCGCAACTGCCCGGCCCGGCCGACTTCGTCGCCTTCATGGGCGTCGATGACGGCATGCTTTCGCTGATGGCGGTGCCCGGCACGGTGTCGGTCAACGACCTCAAGGGCAAGGAACTTTCGGTCGATGCGCTGACCACGGGTTTTGCCTTCGTGCTGCGCGACGCGCTGGTCAAATCCGGGTTCAAGGGCGACGAGGTCAAGCTCGTCGCGGTCGGCGGCGGGGCGCAGCGGCTGAGCGCGCTGCGCGAGCAGAAGCAGACCGCGACGCTGCTGAACGCGCCGCTTGATCTCATCGCCGAGAACGCGGGCTCCGTGCGCCTGGCCGAGATGCGCGGACTGATCGGGCCTTATCAGGGCATTTCCGGCATGGCGCGCCGCAGCTGGCTCAGCGAGAACCGCGACACGGCCAAGGCCTTCTTGCGCGCCTTCCACGCCTCGGTCGCCTGGCTCACCGACCCCGCCAACAAGGACGAGGCGATCGCGATCCTGCGCGAGCGGGTTCAGGGCACCTCGCCCGAGCTGGCGCAGAAGATTCACGCCCGCCTCACCGATCCCGAGCGCGGCATCAAACGCGACGCAGCGATCGACATCGAGGGCCTGCGCACGGTGCTGCGGCTACGCTCGACCTATGCGGCGGGGGGCCGAACCCTGAGCGACCCGGCGCGTTACGTGGATTCGACCCTGCTCATCGAGGCCCTCGCCCGACGCTGACGCCAAAGCTCCGGTCAAGCCCGCCCGCAATCCCGCAGGAGATAGCCATGGACTTCGAGCTCAACGGCAAGCCGGCGCGGGTCGCGGAGCGACCGGGGCTGACGCTGCTGCAGGCGCTGCGCAACGAGCTGGCCCTCAACTCGCCGAAATTCGGCTGCGGGCAGGCGCAATGCGGCGCCTGCACCGTCCTGGTCGACGGCGAGCCGGTACGCTCGTGCGTCCAACCGGTCGCCTCGGTCGCCGACAAGAAGGTCACGACCGTCGAGGGGTTGATGCGCGACGGCAAGCCCGGCGCTCTGCAGCAGGCCTTCATCGACGAGCAGGCGGCGCAGTGCGGCTACTGCACCGCCGGTATCCTGATGAGCGCGCATGCACTGCTTCAGCGCCTGCGCAATCCCAGCGACGCGCAGATCAGGACCGAGCTCGACGGCAATCTCTGCCGCTGCGTCACGCAGAACCGCGTCGTCCGCGCCATCCAGCGCGCCGCGAAGGAGGCCTGACCGATGACGACCACGCTCGATCGCCGCTCGCTTCTCAAGGCTACAGGCTCGCTCTCGCTGGCCTTCGCCATTCCGCTCGACGCAAGCCTCGCCCAGGCGCCCGCGCCGCAGCGGCCGCGCCTGCCGGGCGACCTCGCCACCTCGCCGAGGCTCGATTCCTGGTTGCGCATCAATGCCGACGGGACCGTCACGCTGATGGTCGGCAAGGTCGAACTCGGACAGGGTATCCTGACCGCGGTGGCGCAGGTCTGCGCCGAGGAGCTCGACATCGATATCGGCCGGATCAGGATCGTTTCCGGCGACACCGCGCTGGTCCCCGACGAGGGCGTGACGGCCGGCTCTTTCTCGATGCCGAACTGCGCCACCGCGGTCAGGCATGCCTCGGCGGAGGCGCGCGCCATCCTCGTCGACCTCGCTGCCGCCAAGCTGGGCGAGCCGGCGGCGAGCCTTGCCGTGGCCGACGGCGTCGTCAGGACGCCGGGCGGCAGACAGGCGGCGTTCTGGGACCTCGTCACCGGCAAGGAGCTGGCGGTCGACGCCACCGGGCAGGCGAAGCTCAAGCCCGCCAGCGCCCATCGCTATATCGGCCGCTCGGTGCAGCGGCTGGATCTGCCGGCCAAGTTGACCGGGGGCGACATCTTCCTGCAGGACCTGCGGCCCGCCGGCATGCTGCATGGCCGCGTCGTGCGGCCGCCGGCCTACAAGGCGACGCTGGCCTCGCTCGACGTGAAGCCGGTCGAGGCCATGGCCGGCGTCGTCAAGGTCGTGCGCAACGGCTCGTTCCTCGGTGTGGTGGCAGAGACCGAGGATCAGGCGATCGCCGCCATGCAGGCGCTGGAGGAGGCCGCGCGCTGGACCGTCGAAAAGTCGATGCCGGGGCATGAAGGCATCTACGACTGGCTGCTCGCGACCAAGCCTGCCCGCGACATTGCGATCAAGGCGCAGGCCCGCGCGGACAGCGCACCTGTCGCGCGCACCATCGAGGCGAGCTACCGGCGGCCCTACCAGATGCACGCCTCGATCGGCCCCTCGGCCGCGATCGCGACGCTGGGCGCCAACGGCGTCATGACGATCCAGACCCATAGCCAGTCGGTTTTCGAAACCGGGGCCGCCATCGCGCAGATGCTCGGCGTGGCCGGCAACAAAGTGCGCTGCCAGCATGTCCAGGGCTCGGGCTGCTACGGCCACAACATGGCCGACGACGCGGCCGCAGATGCGGCGCTGCTCGCAACCACCGTGCCCGGGCGGCCCGTACGTTTGCAATACAGCCGTGCGCAAGAGCATCTCTGGGAGCCCTATGGCTCGGCCATGGTGGTGAAGACGGCGGCCAGCCTCGATAAGGACGGCAATGTGCTGGACTGGACGCTCGATCTCTGGTCGACGCCGCATGGCACCCGGCCCGGCGGCAATGCCGGCAATCTGCTCTCGGCGCGCTATCTCGAAAAGCCGTTCGCCATGCCCGTCCCGCAGAATGGCGGGCCGCCGAACTATGCCGCCGACCGCAATGCGATCGCACTCTATGAGTTTCCCGGCCACAAGGTGACGACGCATTTCATCACCGAGATGCCGCTGCGGGCGTCATCGACGCGGGGCCTGGGCGCCTATGGCAACATCTTCGCGATCGAATCCTTCATCGACGAACTCGCCGCGGCCGCCGGCGCCGATCCGGTGGCCTACCGCCTGCGCTTCCTCAAGGACGATCGGGCACGCACCGTGCTCGTCAAGGCGGCGGAAGCCTTCGGCTGGGAGCACTGGCAGAAGCGCCCCGATCACGGTCGGGGCATCGCGTTTGCGCGCTATAAGAACGTTGCGGCCTATTGTGCGGTGGCGCTCGAGGTTGCGGTCGATCGCGCTACCGGCGAGATTCGCGTGCTGCGCGCGACGGCGGCCAACGAGGCCGGCGAGATCGTTAGTCCGGACGGTATCGCCAACCAGATCGAGGGCGGGCTGATCCAGTCGCTGTCATGGTCGCTGAAGGAAGAGGTCAAGTTCGACGACACCCGCATCCTCTCGGACGGCTGGCACAGCTATCCGATCCTGCGTTTCAGCGAGACGCCGGCGGTTGAGGTCGTGCTGATCGACCGGCCGGGCGCGCCATTTCTAGGGACGGGCGAGGCCTCGCAGGGGCCGACAGGCGCGGCGCTCGCCAACGCGGTGTTTGACGCGACCGGCGCAAGGCTGCGGCAGCTGCCATTCACGCCCGAACGGGTCAAGGCCGGACTGAGAATTTGAGCACGGCATATGTCGTCAGAAGCGCCCAAACTGCCGACCTAGGCGGCGGCCTGGATGAGACCTTCGTATCGCTGGCGTTTGAGGCCTTTATCAGCCCATTGGCCAAGCGTAAGGCGAGGTCCCGACTAAGCCGTATCGCAGACAAGACCCATTCCGCTGCGCGCAGCTCGATTGTGATTTGGCTAAAAGATTGTCGACGTGGCTGCAGGTTTTCTGTCCAGCATGTGCGCCATGTATTGATCCCGGACGATCTCACTAGCCATACGCCTAGGCCTCGCGCCTAAACGCAGCCCGCAGATCACCCTTTCGCGGTATGATCGACCCCAGATCGTTCTCGTGCGCGAAGGCCGTCACGAAAAGCCAGCGCAGGCCTGCATTCAGGGCGCGGACCGGTTTCTCTCTACGAGCATCTGCCGATGGAACCATCGACATCGTCGGCTAGTTCCTCGCGAGAGTTGGCTAGGTGACGCAGATGGGGAACGGCAATGGCTCCGCGCGCTGTCTGGAAGGGCGTCCTCAAGATCGCAGAGGTCACGTGCCCGGTGTCGCTCTACACCGCAGCCTCAACGTCGGATCGCATCTCGTTCCACACCATCAACCGCAAGACCGGCAACCGCGTCCATCGTCAGTTCATCGACGAGGTCTCGGGCAAGCCCGTTGAGACCGAGGATCAGGTCAAGGGCTTTGACAAAGGCGATGGCGACTACGTCATCCTCGAACCCGATGAGATCGCAGCAGCTATCCCTGAGAGCGACAAAACGCTGACCGTAGAGACGTTCCTGGCCTGCGACGAGATCGACGATATCTTCTTCGACAAGCCCTATTACGTCTCGCCCAGCTCGCCCGTCGCCTCCGAGGCCTTCGCGCTGATCCGCGAGGCTATGAAGGGCCAGAAGTCGGCAGCCCTTGCCCGCACGGTGATCTTTCGCCGCATGCGCTCGATCCTGGTCCGGCCGCATGGCGACGGCATGATCGCGACGACGCTGAATTTCGATTACGAGGTACGATCGGCACAAGACGCCTTCAGCGACGTTCCCAAGATCAAGATCGACGACGAGATGCTCGAGCTGGCCGAGCACATCATCAAGACGAAGGCCGGCGAGTTCGATCCAAAAGAGTTCGACGACCGCTATGAGAGCGCTCTGGCCGAGCTGGTGCAGGCGAAGATCGAAGGGCGCAAGATCAAGCCGCGGAAGCCGCCAGAGCCGACCAAGGTCGTGAGCCTGCTCGATGCGCTGCGCGAGAGTGCTAAGAGCGAGTCCGGTCACAAGGTGGCAAAGGCGCCTGCGGCCAAGGAAGCGCCACGGAGGAAGGCCGGCTGATCACTTTTTGCGCGGCTCGAGGCTTCGTTTGAGCGCGTCCATGATGTTCACGACATTGCCTTCGCTGGCCTGAGGCTTCGTCGCCTTCGTTGGTCTGCGGCCCTTCTGCTTGGCCTTGATGATCGCCAGCAACTCGTCTTGGACGGGGTCTTTGGCCAAATCGGGCGACCAGTCCTTCATCCGGGTCGTGATCAGTTTGTCCATGAGCGGCCGAAGATCGCCATCGGGCTCGGCATCCTTGATCCCGGAAAAATAGTCCTTCTCGGGCCGGACCTCGTCACCATACCGCAGCGTCCAGAGAACGATGCCGTTGTCGCGCGCATCCAGAAGAACCGCGCGTTCGCGGCGATAGAGCACGACGCGGGAAATCCCAACCTTTCTCGTGCGCTTCATCGCCTCCCGGATGACTGAGAATGCCTCCTCGCCGACCTTTGAGTCGGGCACGAGGTAATGGGGCGCGTCGTACCAGATCCAGCCCACAGAGGACCGCGGCGCGAAGGTCTGGATGTCGATCGTCCTTGTGCTTTCCAAGGCGACGGAATCGAGTTCGTCATCCTCCAGGACGACGTAGTCGTCATCGCCCTTGGGATATCCCTTGACCTCATCGTCATCGGCGACGGGCTTCCCCGTTACCGCATCGACAAACCTGCTCTGGATGCGGTTACCGGTCTTGCGATTGAGCGTGTGGAACCGGACCTTCTCGGACCGGGCCGGCATCATCGCGACCTGGCACGTCACTAGGGACAACTTCAGATAGCCCTTCCAAAACGTCCGCTGCGCCATGCTCGGTCTCCGATTGCCCGGTGAACGCAGCGTCGGGTCCCTTCGTTCCAAGTCGTCCGAACGAGCGCCCGTCAGGCGGCAGCGGCACGCTTTCCGAGCCTCTTGATCGCATCGGTGATCGACCCCGCTGCGTCGTCATAGCCGTCCCAGGCTTTCGTCTTTTTCAGCAGGCCGGGTACCGTCCTCACCGTGAACCGGCTGGGATCGAGATTCGCCTTCACCTGTGACCACGTGAGTGGCATCGAGGCATGGGCGCCGGGCCGGGCCCTGGGTGAGAGCGGCGCGACAGCGGTCGCCATCCGGTCGTTGCGGAGATAGTCGAGGAAGATGCGGCCGTTGCGGAGGCGCTTGGCCATGTTGACGACGTAGCGCGACGGCTCATCGCTCGCGAGCTCCGCGCAGACTTCGCGCGCGAAGTCCTTGGCCGCCGGCCAGTCGCATGATGCGTGCTTGCCCGATGCCAGCGGCACCACGACATGAAGGCCCTTGCCGCCGGTGGTCTTGCAGAAGCTGACCAGACCGACGACCTCGAGCCGCTCGCGCATTTGCTTCGCCGCGTTGATCACATCGCCGAAGCTCACGCCGGGGCCGGGATCGAGATCGAAGACGAGGCGGCCGGGGACCTCGGGCGACCCCGGCACGCAGTTCCAGGGGTGGAGTTCGATACCCCCGACCTGGGCCGCGGCGGCAAGCGCCTCGATCCGGTCGATCTGCAGATAGGGCTTTTTGTCGCGCGAGACGCGGACGAGCTCGAACAGGTTCGAAGTGCCCATGCCGGCGTGTCGCTGGAAGAACGTCTCGCCCTCGATCCCGTCTGGCGCTCGGACGAGGGAACAGGGACGGCTTTTGATATGGGGAAGCATCCATGCGCCGACGGCTTCGAAATACTCGGCAAGATCCTGCTTCGAAACAGGACGGTCGTCCTCGGCGTGCGGCCACAGTGCCTTGTCGGGATGACTGATGCCGACGCCCATGACGACGGCACGGCCGCCGCGACCGCGCGACCGTGACGGCTTCGTCGTCTGGACCGTCTCGGGATCGGCTGGCAGGTCTGCCTCGACCTCCTCGGCCGGCTTGTCCTCGCGCAAGCCCTTGAAGGCTGCCTGACGGACCATGCTGTCGCCTGTCCACCCGGCAAAGGCGATCTCGGCGACCAGCTCCGGCTTCAGCCAGGTTACGCCGGGCTCGCGCTTTGGCGCCCCGATGCCCGTGAACGGGGACTTATCTGCGGCCACCGCCTCGAGCTTGGGCATCAGGGCTTCGATTTTGGACGCGCTGTAGCCGGTGCCGACTCGACCGACATAGACGAAATGCGAGCCCCGATTGACGCCGACCAGCAGCGACTTGAACTTGCCGGCCGTCGTTGACCAGCCGCCAATGACGACCTCGTGCCCGGCGCGGCATTTGGCCTTCGTCCAGGTGTCGCTGCGCCCGGACACATAGGGCGCATCGGTCGCCTTGGAGACGATGCCTTCAAGCGACAGGCGGCAGGCCGATTTCAGGACCGCATCGCCACCGGTATCGAAGTGCTCGACATAGCGCAGCGTCACGCCGTCGGCATGCTCTTCCAGATAGCTCTTCAGCCGCTCCTTCCTGGCGAGGAGCGGCTCCTCTCGCAGGTCGGCGCTCCCGTCGAAGAGCATGTCGAAGCCGAAGAAAACCAGTTCGTCCGTCTTGTCCTCGGACAGAGCCGCCTGGAGCGCCGCGAAATCCGGCGAGCCATGGTCGTCGAGCGCGACGATCTCGCCATCGATGATCGCGTCGGGCAGGTCGGCCGCAGCCTTGGCGATCGCATCGAACCTGGCCGTCCAATCGAGACCCTTCCGGGTCTTGAGCGTGACGACGCCGCTCTCGATCCGCATCTGGATCCGGTAGCCGTCGAACTTGATCTCGTGGACCCACTGGGTGCCGCTGGAGGGGCGCTCGACGCTGCGACAGAGCTGGGGCTCGATGAAGGCGGGAAGAACGGAGGCAGCGACAGATTTTTTCGACTTGGACGCCGTGGCCGATGAGGGTGCAGGCTTGGAGCTAAGCTTAGCCTGCTGGCGCCTTTCGCTCGCGGCGAGCCCTTTGCGACTGTCCCACTCCGCATCGGGTGCAAGCACATCCTCCTTCAGCATGAACGGCTTCGGAGAGCGGCCCTTGCCCGCGGCGATCGTCGCCATGCTGCGTCCTGACGCCACCGACTTGTCGTCTGCGAGGACCGCATCGCCATGGCTCTCGACGGCATGTTCGTCGCGGTGCTTGATCAGCAGCCAGTTAGTCCGCTTGCCGCCGTCGCGGTCATGACGCATGCGGACGAGAACGAAGCTGCCCTGCAGGCGCTCGCCGTCGAGCTGGAATTTCAGCTCCCCTTTCTCCAGTTGCTCCGCGGCACTCAGTTTGCCCTCGGCCTGCCAATGGCCACGGTCCCAGAGCTGAACGGTGCCGCCGCCATACTGCCCCTTGGGAATCGTGCCCTCGAAGTCACCGTAAGGCAGGGGATGGTCCTCTACTTCCACGGCCAGGCGCTTGTCGGATGGATCGAGCGAAGGACCCTTGGTCACTGCCCACGAACGGAAGACGCCGTCGACTTCCAAGCGGAGATCGTAATGCAGGCGAGTGGCGTCATGTTTTTGGATCACGAAGCGTAGCTGGTTCGACGCGACGACCGAAGCATCGCCATTCGGCTCTTTGGTCTTTTCGAAATCGCGCTTCTGGCGATAGGCCTTCAGCTTTTCCAAGGCACGCCTCCGCCGCGTCGAGGTTGCAGCGGCAGATCAGGCCGCGATGGCGCGATGCTGCTTGGCAGCTGTCGCCAGCCGATCGGCGCGGTTCAAGTCCTCTTGCGACCAAGCGGGGATCGGATCTTCCAGCAGCGCCAGCAGAACCTCTCTGTCGATCTGGCCGTTCGCGACGACATCGGCGATTGCCGCTCGGGTTTCGCGCTCGGCGCCGAGCTGTGCCGCGAGCGCGCGAATGAGCCTGTCCCTGGGATCGTTACGCATGACCAACTCCCTGTCGAGGAGCAAAACGATGGCGGGCAGCGTCGGTTCCGCATTGCTGGATCGCGATCCTATCAGCGGCCTGATGGCATGATCGGAGATTGCGAACAAAACCGGAAACTGGTCGAATCCGGTTCATGCTCGCCATCGATTCGCCGCCGCTCGCCACGCCCTATCTCGACACGCTCAATCTGGCGCAGCGCCGCGCCGTCACGCATGGCGTCGGCAGCGACAAGGCTTCGCCGCTGCTGGTGATCGCGGGTGCCGGCTCCGGCAAGACCAACACGTTGGCTCATCGTGTCGCACATCTGATCGTCACGGGTGCCGATCCGCGCCGCATCCTTCTGATGACCTTTTCGCGCCGCGCCGCAGCCGAGATGACGCGCCGTGTCGAGCGCATTGCCCGCAAGGTCATGGGTGAGGGTGCGAGCGTGATGATCGACGCGCTGAGATGATCCCAAATCGCAAAAAGCGCCGGAAAATCCGACGCTTACGGGCCTCTCGGGCTCTGAGATGTCCTGGAGCGGGAGAAGGGATTCGAACCCTCGACCCCAACCTTGGCAAGGTTGTGCTCTACCCCTGAGCTACTCCCGCATCAGGACATGGCCGCGCCGAAGCGCGAGGCCGGCTTATTGCCCCAATCTTCCGGGGAGTGCAAGCGCCTTGTTGCGGACAATGCGCCGGCCCGCTCCGAAGGACATCTTCGCCGGATCAGGCCGATTGCGAGGGGGACGCGGCTCAACATTGTTGCCGTCTTCGATTATCGCTGGTCCGGGTCACATGGGGAGCAGAGGTGGACGGTCGCGCCATCACATCCGCCATTTCGCGCATCGGCCGGGCCACGAAGGCTGCCGCTCTCGCGCTGATCGGCCTGGCGCTTCTGGCATGCCTGGCGATCGGCGGGGGAGCCCTGTTGCACGGCGCGGCTTCGGTGTCCGGCCAGGAAGCACCGGTGACGATCCACGTCGTCAGCAACGGATTCCACTCGGACATCGTCGTGCCGACGGTGACCGATGCGATGGACTGGCGAGAGCTGATGCGGCTGTCGCCGATCTCCCGGCGATCGCTTGACGCACCCTATCTCGCCATCGGCTGGGGTTCGCGGGCCGCCTACACCCAGCTCGGGACATTGTCGGATTTATCCCTCTCCCGGCTGCTCAAGGCCATCGCCTTCGACGAATCGGTCGTCCATCTGCAACCGGTCACTGCGGTCAGGGAGGGCGAGAACGTTCGCCGTCTCGTAGTGACGGCGGAGGGCTATGCGCCTCGTGCGCCATGTCGAGGGCAGCCTGTCGAGAGCCGCCAATGGCGATGCTGTTCCTCTTGCCGAGGTCACACATGGCACAGGGGACGCTTTCCTGCGGGGCCGGGACAGCTTCTGGCTCTTGCGAAGCTGCAATGTCTGGGTCGGCGAGGCCCTACGCGCCGCCGGCCTACCCGTTGGCCTCTGGACGCCGCTGGCGCAATCGCTCATGTGGTCGCTCGACCGGGCGGCCCCGGCCGCGACCCGACCATGAAGACCACGCCATGACGCATGCCCCGATGACGCCCGACGCACTCTGCGACCAACTCGCCGAGCGCGGCCTCGCCTTCCACCGCACCGATCATCCGGCCGTCTTCACCGTCGCGGAATCGGCGGCGCACCGGATCGGCCGGCCGGGGCTGCACACCAAGAACCTGTTCCTGAAGGACAAGAAGGGCAGGCTCTTCCTGGTCTCGGCGCGCGAGGATGCGCAGATCGACCTGAAGCGCCTGCACGAGGTCATCGGCGCCAGCGGCCGGCTCTCCTTCGGCTCGGCCGAATTGCTGTTCGAGACGCTCGGCGTTACGCCGGGCTCGGTCACGGCCTTCGCCGTGGTCAACGATCGCGCCCGCCGGGTGACGATGGTGCTCGACGCGAAACTGATGACCGGCGAGGAGATGAACTTCCACCCGCTCATCAACACCGCCACCCTGCGCATCACGCGCGACGACATGCTGGCCTTCCTGCGCGGAACCGGCCATGAGCCTCTGGTCGTCGAATTGCCGGCGCCGCGAGATGGACAGAACGGCTGATCCTCCCCATCTATGATGCCGGCAGGCGAACGCGCCGCATCCTTCCAATTCCAGACGACCCACGTTTCCAGACGATCCGATATCGACGAAGGACGAAACATGTTGGCCCATGACGCCCCGGCCGAGAAGCCCGGCCTGATCAAGGACACCACCACCCAGGCGTTCAGGCAGGATGTCGTCGCCGAATCGATGAACCAGCCGGTGCTGGTGGATTTCTGGGCGCCGTGGTGCGGGCCGTGCAAGCAGCTCACCCCGATCATCGAAAAGGTGGTCAAGGAGGCCAGGGGCAAGGTCAAGCTCGTCAAGATGAACATCGACGAGCATCCGCAGATCCCCGGCCAGCTCGGCATTCAGTCGATCCCCGCCGTGATCGCCTTCAAGCAGGGCCAGCCAATCGACGGCTTCATGGGCGCGCAGCCCGAAAGCCAGGTCAAGGCCTTTGTCGAGAAGCTCGCTGGACCGATGGGGCCGGGACCGACGCAGGAACTGATCGAGGCGGCCCAGGCCGCGGTCGCGGCCGGCGACGCGGCTGGCGCGAGCGAGCTCTATGCCGGCGTGCTGGAGATGGAGCCCGAGAACCTCGTGGCGATCGCCGGTCTGTCGCGTCTGCATCTCGACATGGGCGACCTCGACGGCGCCAAGGGCATCCTCGCGATGGTGCCGCAGGACAAGGCAGCCGATCCGGCGATCGCGACGGTGCGCGCCGCGATCGAGCTCGCCGAGCAGGCGGCCTCGCTCGGCGACACGGCCGAACTCGAGGCGAGCGTCGCGGCGAACCCGAAGGACCATCAGGCCCGCTTCGACCTCGCGGTCGCGCTCAATGCACGCGACAAGCGCGAGGAGGCCGTCGATCACCTGATCGCCATCATCAAGGCCGATCGCAAATGGAATGACGACGGCGCGCGCAAGCAGTTGCTGCAGTTCTTCGAGGCCTGGGGCCCGATGGACGAGAACAGTCAGGCCGGGAGGCGCAAGCTCTCGACCCTGCTGTTCTCCTGAGGCCCCGCCTTGGACGAGATGGAGGACTGGCCGCCGATGGGCATGAACGCCGTCTACAACGGAGCCGAGGATTGCCCGCTGGTGATCCCGGTCTTCCCGCTGACGGGCGCGCTGCTGCTGCCGCGCGGACAGATGCCGCTGAACATCTTCGAGCCGCGCTATCTGGCCATGATCGACGATGCGATCCGGACGCATCGAACGATCGGCATGATCCAGCCGGAGCCCGAGAGCGGCCGGCAATCCTCGGCGCCGCCGCTGCTCCATGTCGGCTGCCTCGGTCGGATCACCCAATTCGCCGAGACCGGCGACGACCGCTACGTCATCACCCTGACCGGTATCGCCCGTTTCCGGCTGGTGCAGGAGCTCGACGTCACCACGGCCTATCGTCAGGCGCGCGTCTCCTATGACGAGTTCGCGGTCGACTTCACAGCCCGCGCCGGCGAGGAGCACGTCGACAGACCGGGCCTCCTGACGGCGCTGCGCGCCTTCGCCAAGGCGCATGAGCTCAAGATCGACTGGAAGGGCGTCAACGAGGCGCCCAACGAAGCCCTGGTCAACGCGCTCTCGATGATGTGCCCATTCGGTCCGCGCGAAAAACAGGCGCTCCTGGAGGCGCCGGACCTGAAGAGCCGCTCCGAGGTGCTGGTCGCGATCACAGAGATCGAGCTCGCCCGCGGCGGTGGCGATCCCGAGACGACGCTGCAGTGACGCAAGGCTCCGTTCAAGGCGTCGAGCCTGCCGCCGCACATGCTCCGCCGGGCGGCTATCCGCCGCGCCGCGCCGTCACCGCCTGGCTGTTCTTCGACTGGGCGGCGCAGCCTTTCTTCACGCTGATCACAACCTTCGTCTTCGCGCCCTTCTTCGCCTCGGCGCTCGCCGGCGACGCGGCCGAGGGCCAGGCGCTCTGGGGTTATGCGACGGGCTTCGCCGGCCTGTGCATCGCGCTGCTCTCGCCGCTACTCGGCGGCATCGCCGACCGCACCGGCCCGCGAAAGCCCTGGATCGCGGCGTTCGGCGGCCTGCTCGTCCTCGGCTCCGCCATGCTCTGGTTCGCGGTGCCGAGTTCGCGCTTCGCTGTGCCGATCGCTCTCGCCGGTTTCGTGGTCGCGACGATCGGCGCCGAATTCGCCACCACCTTCAACAACGCCATGATGACGCGCCTCGTCCCGCCGGAGCGCCTCGGCTGGCTCTCGGGTACCGGCTGGGCGATCGGTTATCTCGGCGGCCTGTTGTCGCTTGCGATCACGCTGGCGCTGCTGGCGGCCGATCCAAGCACCGGCAAGACGCTCGCCGGGCTGACGCCGATCCTCGGACTCGATGCGGCCGCACGCGAGGGCGATCGCTTTTCCGGACCGCTGACGGCGCTGTGGTTCGTCGTCTTCGTTGCACCGATGTTCTGGCTGACGCCGGACTCGCAGCGGACCGGCATGAATCTCGCGGAAGCGGCCAGCGGCGGTTTCGGCCGGCTCAAGACGACACTCGCCGAACTACGGAGCCTTCCCTCGCTCGGGCGCTTCCTGCTCGGCAACATGATCTATCAGGATGCGCTGGTCGCGCTCTTCGCATTCGGGGGCATCTACGGCGCCGGCGTCTTCGGCTGGCAGACGATCGAACTCGGCATCTTCGGCATCCTGCTCACCATCACCGGCACGCTCGGCGCCTGGCTCGGCGGCAAGCTCGACGATGCCATCGGCGGCAAGCCGGTGGTGCTGGGCGCGATCGCGACCTTGCTGTTCTGCTGCCTCGGCATTCTCTCGCTCGGGCGCGAGACAGTGTTCTTCGTCGTCTCGGCCGCGCCGGCGACAGCCGGCGACGGGCTCTTCGCCTCGGCGCCCGAAAAAATCTATCTGGCGCTCGGCCTGCTGATCGGCCTGGTCGCCGGTCCGTTGCAGGCCTCGTCGCGCAGCCTGATGGCCAGGCTCGCGCCGGAAGGCCGGGTCGGCGAGTTCTTCGGCCTGTTCGCGCTGTCGGGGAAGGTCACATCCTTCCTCGGCCCGACGCTGGTCGCGCTGGCGACGACGATCTTCGACAGCCAGCGCGCGGGGCTCGCCGTGCTGGTGGCGTTCTTTCTGGTCGGCGGCGCGCTGCTGGCGGGCGTGAAGGTGAAGCGGTCGAGCTAGGCTTGTCATACTCGGGCGAAGACCCGAACATCCCTTGCAGGAGATTCCCGAGTCGGCGCTGCGCGCCGCTCGAGAATGACGGGCGTCACCGCACCAGGATGTTGCGGAACTGCCAGGGATCGCTCGCGTCGATGTCCTCGGGGAAGAAGCCTGGGCGGCCATCGAGCGGGGTCCAGTCGGTGTAGTGCCCGGTCACCGGCCCGAGATAGGGCGTCTGCACCTCGAGGCAGCGACGGAAATCCATCTCGTCGGCCTCGACGATGCCGGCCTTCGGGTTTTCGAGCGCCCAGACCATGCCGGCGAGCACGGCCGAGGTCACCTGCATGCCGGTCGCGTTCTGGTAGGGGGCGATCCGGCGCGTCTCCTCGACCGAAAGCTGCGAGCCGTACCAATAGGCGCCGCGCGCATGGCCGTAGAGCAGCACGCCGAGCTCGTCGATGCCGTCGACGATCTCGTCCTCCTCGAGGATGTGCTGCTCCTCCTGCACCCGCCCGGCATTGCCGAACATCTCGTGCAGCGAGAGCACCGCGTCATTCGCGGGGTGATAGGCGTAATGGCAGGTCGGCCGGTAGACCGCGGTTCCCGAGCCGTCGCGCACGGTGAAATAGTCGGCGATCGAGATCGATTCATTGTGCGTCACCAGGAAGCCGTATTGCGGGCCGGGCGTCGGGCACCAGCTCCTGACGCGGGTGTTCGCGCCGGGCTGGAGCAGGTAGATCGCCGCCTTGCAGCCGGTCTCGTGCTCGCGGCCGTTCTCCGGCATCCAGGTCTCGTGCGTGCCCCAGCCGAGCTCGGCCGGCTGCATGCCCTCGGAGACGAAGCCCTCGACCGACCAGGTGTTGACGAAGACGTCGCGCGGCTTCGGGTGCTTCGCCCGCTGCGTGTCGCGCTCGGCGATGTGGATGCCCTTGACGCCGAGCTTTTGCGCCAGCGCGCCCCATTCGGCGCGGGTCTTCGGCTCCGGCCCCTGCACGCCGGTATCGGCGGCGAGGTTGAGCAGGCCCTGCTTGACGAACCAGGAGACCATGCCGGGATTGGCGCCGCAGCAGGAGACCGCTGTCGTCGTCCCGGCCGGGCGAGCGTGCTTGGCCGCGATCGTGGCCTCGCGCAGCGCGTAGTTCGAGCGCGCCTCCGGGCCCTTGCTGGTGTCGAAATAGAAACCGACCCAAGGCTCGTTGACGGTGTCGATGTAGAGCGCGCCGAGGTCGGAGCAGAACTGCATGATGTCGAGCGAGGAGGTGTCGACCGAGAGGTTGACGCAGAAACCCTGGCCGCCGCCCTCGGTCAGCAGGGGCTCGAGCATCTCCTGGTAGTTCTCGCGGGTCACCGCCTGCTGGATGAAGCGGATGCCGCGCTCGTCGAGCAGGGCCCGGTCGGCATCGTCGGGATCGATCACCACGAAGCGGGCGCGGTCATACTCGAAATGCCGCTCGATCAGCGGCAGCGTGCCGCGGCCGATCGAGCCGAAGCCGATCATCACGATCGGGCCGGAGATCTTGCCGTGTACGGGCCAGGCGGTCATGCGGATATCCTCGTTGAAGCAGGTCAAAAGGGCTGGCCCGGGTGGTATGGGCGCAAAAGCGCGCCGTCAATCGCGTGGGCGAATGACGGCGCGATGACGATCGCGGGATCAGGCGGCGCGGGCGACGGCTGGGCGCGACGGCGCAGGCTGGAGTGCGCCGGAGCCGACCAGCACGCCTGACGCCGCCGCCAGCGCGCCGGCGCGCAGCTCCAGCCCGAGGAAGCGCTCACGCTCGACCGGGCCTGGCATGGCGAGGTTCCGCGTCAGATCCCCAGTGAAGCCGAAACGCTCGTAATAGGCGGCATCGCCGACGAGCAGGATCGCGCCATGGCCGCGGCAGGCGGCACGCCAGATCGCCTCGCGCATCAGCGCCTTGCCGAGCCCCTCGCCCTGGCATTCGGGCGCGACGGCGAGCGGGCCGAGCAGCAGCGCGGGAGCGCCGCCGGCATCGACATGCCAGAGCCTGACTGTGCCGAGGACGACGCCATAGCGCTCGGCCGTCAGCGCCAGCCCCTGCGCCGGCAAGCGATCCTCGCGCAGGCGCTCGCTCGACTTCGCCGTGCGGCGCTCGCCGAGGCAGCGGTCGAGCAGGGCCTCACGGGCCGGGATGTCCGCAGCGATTTCATCGCGGATCGTGATCATGACGCACCTCCGGCCGGAGCGCCTGCAAGACAACCGAAGTTGCGCAGACCTTCCCGGCGCCGCGCGGACGCGGCCACAACATCAGGGGATGGGGTGGAAGAGGGTCCGGCGGGAGCCACGGCCGCGCTTCCATTCTTGGAAGACGCGGACGCTCCGCCCCGATCCTGGGGCGGCCTGCCGATCATGACAGGGCGCTTCGCCGGACCCGATCTCGCGGGACGCGCAGAGCGCGTCCCGGTGACGTCAGATGACGTACTGCCTCAGCGGCGGGAAGCCGTTGAAGGCGACGGCCGAATAGGTCGTCGTGTAGGCACCCGTGCCCTCGATCAGCAGCTTATCGCCGATCTCCAGGCTGAACGGCAGCATATACGGGGTCTTCTCGTACATGACGTCGACCGAATCGCAGGTCGGGCCGGCCAGCACGCAAGGCACCGTCGCGTCGCCGTCCCGCGTCGAGCGGATCGGGTAGCGGATCGCCTCGTCCATGGTCTCGGCGAGACCGTTGAACTTGCCGATGTCGAGATAGACCCAGGCGACCTGATCGTCCTTGGCCTTCTTCGAGATCAGCACGACCTCCGTTTCGATCAGGCCGGCATCGCCGACCATGCCGCGACCCGGCTCGATGATGGTCTCGGGCAGGCGGTTGCCGAAATGCTTCGACAGCGCCTGGAAGATCGCATCGCCATAGGCCGGAACGCCCGGGATCGGACGCAGGTAGCGCGCCGGGAAGCCGCCGCCGAGATTGACCATCGACAGCGAAAGCCCGCGCACCGCGCACTCCTTGAACACCGCCGAGGCCGAAGCCAGAGCGGAATCCCAGGCGTTGATGTTGGCCTGCTGCGAGCCGACATGGAACGAGATGCCATAGGCCTGGAGACCCAGGCGATGGCCGTGCTCGAGCACGTCCGCGGCCATTTCGGGCACGCAGCCGAACTTGCGCGAAAGCGGCCAGTCGGCGCCGGCGCCGTCGCAGAGGATGCGGCAGAAGATGCGCACATCCGCAGCGCCGGTCTTCTCGGCCGAACGGGCGACCTTCTCGACCTCGGCCGTGCAGTCGACGGCGAAGAGACGCACGCCGAGCTCCATGGCGCGCGCGACGTCGCGCTCCTTCTTGATCGTGTTGCCGAAGGAGATGCGGTCGGCGGTCGCGCCGGCCGCGAGCGCGAGCTCGATCTCGACGACCGAGGCGCAATCGAAGCAGGAGCCGAGCTTGGCCAGCAGGCCGAGCACTTCCGGCGCGGGATTCGCCTTCACGGCGTAGAACACGCGCGTGTCGGGCAGGGCCCGCGAGAAGGCATGATAATTCGAGCGCACGACATCGAGATCGATGACGACGCAGGGCCCATCCTCGCGGCGGGTACGAAGGAACTCACGGATGCGCTCGGTCATGAGACGCGTCTCCCTCCGGCGCAAGCGGCGCCGATGCGAACGTGAAGCCGGCTTGAGTCGTCAGCGAATCACGGCGCGATGGAGACGCCGCGAGCCACCGAACGAAACGTCCGGACCCTGTAACCGTCGCTTGGGGAGACCCCGCACGCCCGGCAATGAAGGACAAGCCTCTTCGGTGCTGGTCTTTGGAGGACCAGCGAGACCAAAAAAAGCCCGTTCCGTCGTTGCTTTAAGCTGCGTCCCCCGTGGAGATTCGGGGTTCGCCGGTTTCGCCTCCGGCTGCCAGTCGTTGTTCGGGAGCGGCCCTCTTGCGAAGACCGGGAGCGTGATTTGAGGGGATGTCCATCCCCCTCCATCCGTTTCCCATCCCTGGCGGCTGTCCGGCCTCTTGTCCGGACGCCCACCGACTGACACGCGGCCACAGGCACGTGCGAATTGGGTGAACGCGATATACGGATTGCGGGGGTGGACTACAAGAGTTTTTTGAGGCGCGGAGCGAATTTGTCGGCAAGGCCGCGATGCGATCGCGTGGTCAACTTTACCCTCGCCGAGCCAATGTGTATGATGGACCACTTTCATACATACAGGGGACAGAGGTGCGTACGAATATCGACATCGACGATGCGCTTCTCAGGGAAGCTATGGAGGCGACTGGAAAAACGACGAAGAAGGCAACGGTCGAGGAAGCTCTGCGTCGGGTCGTCAAGAACGCAGAGCTGAAGCAGGTGATCGCCGACATGAAGGGCCTGGGCTGGGAGGGTGATCTCGACGAAATGCGCGAAGGCCGCGTCTTCGATCCCCTGCCATGATCGTGGTCGACAGTTCAGTGTGGATCGCCCAGTTGCGTTCGCAAGGCAGCCCCGCTGCCGCAAGGCTGGCTGAAATGGACACCACTGAGTTGATTGTGGTCGGCGATCTCGTCCTGCTGGAGGTTCTGAGAGGTGCTCGCGACGAGCGTCATGCGGACAGGCTGGAGCGTTCGCTGCGTCGCTTCAAAGTTGAGCGCATGGTGGACGAATTCATCTCCGTCGCGGCTGCTCGCCATTCACGGCTCTTGCGCAGCCGCGGCGTCACCATTCGGAAGACGATCGATCTTCTGATCGCCACGTTCTGCATCGAACGGGACTACGAGTTGCTGCATCAGGATCGCGACTTCGACATGATCGCGCGCCACACGACCCTCCGGATAGCCTGAGGCCGCCCACGGCCCAAATGCAATCCGATTTTTCAAGCGACAGGTTCTTCCGATTTCCATGAGCACAACCGACCGCCGCGCCCTTCTCGCGGGCCTCGCTGCAACCCTGAGCGCATCAGCTGCGCCGTCCGCCCTGCTCGCCCAGCAGCCGGAGCCTGCGCCCGCTCCGCCCCAGCCGCCGCAGCCGCGCTTCGGCTTCGAGCAGGTCGTGGCCCGGGCCCGCGAGATCGCGGCCGTGCCCTACGAGCCTGGCGCGACCCTGCCCGAACCGCTGTCGCGGCTCGATTTCGATGCCTGGCGCGACATCCGCTTCCGGCCCGAGCGCGCTTTGTTCGGCCAGTCCGGTTCGGCCTTCCGGATGCAGATGTTCCATCCGGGCTTCCTGTTCACCCGGCCGGTCGTGGTCAACGTCGTGCGCGACGGTGTCGCGACGCCTGTGCCCTATTCGGCCAATCTGTTCGACTACGGGCGGGTCAAGTTCGAGAAGCCGCTCCCGGTCAATCTCGGCTTCGCCGGCTTCCGCCTGCACTATCCGCTGAATGATCCGCGCATTTTCGACGAGCTGATCTCCTTCATCGGCGCGAGCTATTTCCGCGTGCTCGGCCGCGAGCAGCGCTACGGCCTCTCGGCGCGCGGGCTCTCGATCGGCGCCGGCGTGCCCGGCGGCGAGGAGTTCCCGATGTTCCGGGAGTTCTGGGTCGAGGCGCCGGCGGCCGGCGCCGAACGCATCACCGTCCATGCCCTGCTCGACTCGCCCTCGCTGACCGGGGCCTACCGCTTCAACATCTATCCCGATGTCGACAGCGTGCTCGATGTCGCCGTGACCCTGTTCCCGCGCAAGCCGGTCGAGAAGCTCGGCCTCGCGCCGCTGACCTCGATGTTCTTCACCGGCGAGAACGACCGCCGCTTCCATGACGATTTCCGCACCGAGTTGCATGATTCCGACGGGCTGATGATCCATTCCGGCACCGGTGAATGGATCTGGCGGCCGCTGCGCAACGCCCGCATCCCGGCGGTGTCCTCCTTCGTCGAGCGCAATGTCCGCGGCTTCGGCCTGATGCAGCGCGACCGTACCTTCGAGCACTACCAGGATCTCGATCTCGCCTATGAACTGAGGCCGTCCTACTGGATCGAGCCTCAGGGCGACTGGGGCGAAGGCGTGGTCGAGCTGATCGAGCTGCCGACGACCGACGAGACCAACGACAACATCGTCGCGCTCTGGGCGCCGAAGACGCCGCTCGAGCCCGGCCGCGAGTTCTCCTTCGGCTACAAGCTGACGGCGATGCTCGATTCGGCCGAGCTCCATCCGGGCGGCCGCGCGATCAACACCTATCAGGCCAAGCCCAAGGCGCTCGGCTCCGGCGAGGCGGTGACGCTGGGCGCGCGCCGCTTCATCGTCGATTTCGCCGGCGGCGACCTCGATTATCACCTGCGCCAGCCCGACAAGGTCGAGATCGTGCCCTCGATCGCCTATGGCCGGATCGACCGCGCCTTCATCGTGCCCAATCCGAAGACGCAGGGTTTCCGCGCCTTCATCGACATCGTCGTCGAACCCGGACAGCTCGCCGAGATGCGCGCCTTCCTCAGGAGCGGCGAGAAGACCCTGACCGAGACCTGGAGCTATCCCTGGCGCTCGGAGGCGTGAGAGCCCGTCACGTCAGCAACTTGACCAGCCAATCCGGGTGCAGGCCCCAGCCGAGGAAGCCGGCGAGGCCCATCACGATGCCGGTACCGCCCGAGAGCCAGCCGAGCGCGAGCAGCATGAAGCTCTCGGTCAGCGCCGCAACGGCCGCGACCGCGATGGCGATCGAGATCAGCGCGTCGGAGATGTCGAACTGATCGTCCTGGAAGTTCAGCTTCTCGATCGTCGCCTCCAGGCCCTTGGCCTTCTCGAACAGCTTCTTCGAGGATTCGTCGTAGCCCTTGATGGCCGCGTCGTTCTTCTGCATCTCGGTCGCCACCGCCGTGGCGTCGAGGCCGGGCAGGTTGGCGGTCAGCCGCAGCGTCTGGTTGGCCTGGTCGACGATGCGCAGCTTGACGCGCGCCGCCTGGTATTCGTTCCAGCTATCGACCGAATCGGCCTTGGCCGTCTGGATCGCCTGGACGATGTTGTCGTCCTTGATCTTCGACACGGCCATGAACACCGAGAGGATGACGACCGTCACCGCGACGAGGCTGTTCAGGCGCTTGTTGGCGCTCTCGGTCTTGGTCTCGATGTCCATCGTCGTCCCCCACCCTCTGCGGTGTGGTTAGCAGACGCCTCGGGCCGCGCAATCGCGCGGCGCGGCGTGTCCTCAGAATTTCTCGGCTCCCACCCTCGCGCTCTTCCGGCGCTTCTCGGGCGCGGCCGCGACGACCTCGATCTCGACCTTGAAGACGGGCAGCGTGAAGCCCGCGACGATCATCAGCGTCGAGGCGGGCGGCGGCGTGCCGACATGGGCGTCGCGCGCCGCCATGTAGCCCGGCATATGGGCCCGGTCGGTGACATAGGCGTTGATCTTGACGATGTGCGCGAGGCTCATGCCCGCTTCGCCGAGAATCGCGGCGATGTTGGAAAAGCAGAGGTCGGCCTGGGCCCGGACGTCTTCCGGGATCGAGCCATCGGGCGCGACGCCGAGCTGGCCGGAGCAGAACACCAGCCTGTGCCCGGCCGGCACCTCGACGCCATGGCTGTAACGCGCGAAGGGCTTTGCGATCGTCGCAGGCGTCAGGGGCTTCATCGTCGGCATCCATAGTGACACGATGGCGACTATGCCTCGCGCCGGGACCCGGAACCAGTCCGCAGACGGCGGGTTCGCATTCGGGCGGCGTTGCGCTAGACGAACGCTCATGCCCCATTCAGGCGGCGTCGCGATGATGGGGGGTGAAGATGCATCGGGACCGGATCTGCTCGACCATGACGACGAAAGCGCACAGGGCGACCGCCCTCAAGGCCCTGAGCCTGCTGCCGCTCCTGGCGCTCACGGCCTGCGCCGGTTCGCAGCGCTTCGTCGGCGGCGGTTCGGCACAGCCGAGCTACAGCCAGCCGCCGCTGCAATCGGCTCCGCCGATCTCGTCGGCGCCGGTCATCTCCGAGCCGCTGCCGCCACCGGGCGGCTATCCCGTCGCGTCGGCGCCGCCGCCCGGATCCGGCGCCCTTCCGCCGCCGCAGGACCCCTTCTTCAATCCCAATGCCGGCGCGCCGGCTCCGACCCCCGCTCCGCCGCCTCCCGCGCAGCCGGCCGAGGTGCCGACGCTGCGCGGCGGCAGCGGCCAGGTCGCGACCTTGGGCAGCGGGTCAGGGTCCGGTTCGGCCCGTGGCCCGGTCTCGTCGCGCGACGGGCTGATCGGCAACTGGACGGCGAAAGAGGCGACCGGCGGCTCCTGCCGGGTCCAGTTGTCGAGCGCGCCTTCGCTCGATCTCTACCGCGCCAACGCGTCCGGTTGCGCCAATCGCGACCTGCAGAAGGTCAATGCCTGGGATTACCGCGACGGCGAGGTCTATCTCTACCAGCAGGGGGGCGGCGTCGTCGCTCGGCTGCGCGCCAGCGACGGCAGCGCGATGAACGGCGCGGTGACGAAATCGGGCGCGTCGCTCTCGCTCAACCGCTGAGCGATCCGGAGATCACGGGTTCGCCCAGGCCGGCGCGGTGAAGATCGCGACGGTCGCCAGCCATCCCACCGACCAGACCAGCGAGCGCTGCGTCGGCCAGTCCGCGACATAGCAGGCGGTATAGACGATCCGCGCCAGGATGAAGGCGAGCGCGAGCACGTCGATCGTGTTCTGTGGCGCCCTCAGGAAACTCGCGCCGAAGACGGCCGCGGCGAAGAACGGGAACGCCTCGAACCCGTTCTGATGGGCCGCGAAGGCGCGTCGACGATGGCCGTCGAGCCCGCGCGACCAGTCGCGCGGGTCGCGATTATCGTAATCGGCCGACCATTTGGCGATGCCGACCGTCAGGACCGGCAGGACGCCGGCAAGAAGCACGCACCAGAACGCGATCGGCATGACGGCTTCCTCCGGTGGCGTAGCGGCCGATGGCGGCGGCGAGGCTAGTGGTCTCTACGCAAGGCCGGGGTGGCTGGATGCCCTCAGCGCGCGGCGCGGCCGAACAGGGCCGGGCTCCAGAATTTCCGCTGCAGCGACAGCGCCAGCGTGGCGAAACCCTTGGCGGTGTCGAAGGCCTCGTCGAGGATGGTGAAGGGTGTCGGCCCGCCGGTCGCGATCACGCCCTCGACATCGGCGTAGCCGCCGGCGAGGTCGGCCTCGAACTTGCGCGCGAGGCGGCGCATCGCGGCGTTTTCCGGCAGGCAGGTCATGTAGAGCGTGCGGATGCCGCGGTTGCGCGAGGCGGTGATCAAGCGGCCAAAGAGCTGGCCGCCGATGCCCTGCCGGCGCCAGGCGCTCTCGACGCTGAAGGCGGCCTCGCCGGTCTGGGCGACGATGTCCTCGAGCCCGCGCAGTTCGACGGCGCCCCGGACCTCGCCATCCTCGACATAGGCATAGACCAGGCCGCCGACGCCGAAGGTGGTGACGGCGTAGTTGACGAGGAAGTCGTCGTTGACCGCCGTGCCGAAGCGCTCGCGCCGCGTGACCGCGTCGAGCCTGAGCAGATGGGCAGTGAAAAGGTCGCGTTCCGTGGGCCAGAGCCGGCGGATTTCGCCATGCCCGCTCGCTGGGGCCTTCGTCTTCGAATGTGCCAATGTCATCTCCTGCAACAGCGCGATGATGTGCGCTACCGACCAGGAGGCGTGTCTTCCCTGACTTGATCGGCATATTGGATGCTGCGACGCACAATGCAAGGGTGCGTCGCAACATTAGCTTCTTCCGACATGGCCTCGTGGCGGGAAACGCACGCTGTTTCAGTGGAAATCGCGCGATTTCGGCACGATGCGGACATTGCGTGGATGCCGGCCGCGCGGGATCTGCGGATGCAGGAACTCGTCGGCCCGGGTCAGCGCGATCTCGGCGCGATGGGTGTCGGAAAGTCCGAGCAGGTCGGCTGTACGGTCGAAGACTTTCGCCGCCATCAGATGGGTCACGCCTTCCGGCGATTTCTGCATCCGCCCCTCGACCAAGAGCAGCCGCGCCGCCATCACCTCGCGCCGGAAGCGCTCGAACAACCTTGCCCAGAGCACGACATTGGTGACGCCGGTCTCGTCCTCCAGCGTGACGAAGATCGCTTTGCCGTTGCCGGGCCGCTGGCGAACCAGCACGACGCCGGCCACGCGGGCGAAGGCGGCGTCGGGCTTCGCATCGGCCTCGACGCTGCTCAGGATGCCCTCGCGGCGGAAGCGCGGCCGCAGGATCTGCATCGGATGCCCCTTCAGCGAGAGCCGCGCCGTCTGGTAGTCGGCGACGATGTGCTCGGGCAGCGGCATGGTCGGCAGTGCGATCTCCGGCTCCTGGCCGAGTTCCTGCGCTCCGGCGGCGGCAAAGAGTGGCAGCGCATCGTCGTCGGGCAGGCGCCGCACCGCCCAGAGCGCCTCCCGACGATCGAGGCCGAGCGAGCGGAAGGCGTCGGCATCGGCCAGCAGGCGCATGGCGCGGGCGGGCAGATTCGCCCGGCGCATCAGGTCTTCGACGCCAGTGAAACCATCGCCGCGTGCCGTCTCGATGCGTTCGCCCCACTCCTCGCCGAAGCCGTCGATCTGGCGGAAGCCGAGGCGAAGCGTGAAGGGGTGTATCTTCCTGCCTGCTTCCTCGGAATGAGGGCTGTGATGGGCGATCCGCGCGATCATATTGTCCCAGCCGCTCAGGTTCACATCGATCGCCCGCGCCTCGACGCGCCCGTAATCCTGTGCCTCGCGCACGATCTGCGCCGGCGCGTAAAAGCCCATCGGCTGCGAGTTCAGCAACGCGCAGGCGAAGGCCGCCGGGTGGTGCTTCTTCAGATAGGATGAGATGTAGACCAGTTTGGCGAAGGAGGCGGCGTGGCTCTCGGGGAAGCCGTAGCTGCCGAAACCCTTGATCTGGTCGAAGCAGCGCTGGGCGAAATCCGGATCATAGCCGCGCCCGATCATGCGGCTCACCATCAGCTCCTCGAGCTGGCCGATCGTGCCGACATTGCGGAAGGTCGCCATCGCCCGGCGCAGCCGGTTGGCCTCGACGTCGGAAAACTTGGCCGCGACCATGGCGAGCCGCATCGCCTGCTCCTGGAAGAGCGGCACGCCCAGGGTCTTCTTCAGCACGTCGCGAAGCTCGTTCTGATCATGCCCCGGGCCGGGGGAAGGATAGACCACCGGCTCGCCGGCTCGTCGCCTCAGATAGGGGTGCACCATGTCGCCTTGGATCGGGCCGGGCCTGACGATCGCGACCTCAATGACAAGGTCATAGAATTTGTCGGGCCTCAACCGCGGCAGCATGTTCATCTGCGCCCGGCTCTCGACCTGGAAGACACCGAGCGACTTGCCTTCGCACAGCATGGCGTAGGTCGCTTTGTCCTCCTTTGGGACATCGGCCAATCCCCAATCCGACACCTTGTGCGCGCGTAGCAAGTCGAAGGTCTTGCGAATGCAGGTCAGCATGCCCAATGCCAGCACATCGACCTTCATCAGCCTGAGCGAGTCGATATCGTCCTTGTCCCATTCGATGAAGGTGCGATCCGGCATCGCCGCGTTGCCGATCGGCACCGTCTCGTCGAGACGCCCACGGGCCAGCACGAAGCCACCGACATGCTGCGAGAGATGGCGCGGGAAGCCGAGCAGGCGGATGGCGAAGCAGACAGCGCGCGCGATCGTCGGATTCTTCGGGTCGAGCCCGGCCTGGCGGACGTGGTTGTCGCCGATCTCGGTGCCCCATGAGCCCCATTGCGTGCCGGCGAGCTTGGCCGTGACGTCCTCGGTCAGGCCCAGCGCCTTGCCGATGTCACGGATGGCGCTGCGTGGGCGATAGCGGATCACGGTCGCGGCGATGCCGGCGCGATGGCGGCCGTATTTCTTGTAGATCCACTGGATCACCGTCTCGCGTCGTTCGTGCTCGAAATCGACGTCGATGTCGGGCGGCTCGCGCCGCTCGGTCGAAATGAATCTCTCGAACAGGACGTCACTCTCGGCGGGATCGACGGCGGTGATGCCGAGCACGTAGCAGACGGCGGAATTGGCGGCCGAGCCGCGACCCTGGCAGAGGATGCCTTCTTTCTCGGCGAATTCGACGATGTCGCTGATGGTCAGGAAATAGCGCGCATAATCGAGCTTCGAGATGAGGGCGAGCTCCTTGTCCAGCAGGTCCTCGACCTTCTTGGGTACGCCGTCGGGATAGCGGATCAGACCGCGACGGCGGACCAGCTCCTCCAGCCAGTCCTGATCTTTCCAGCCGGGCGGCACCGGTTCGTCGGGATATTCGTATTTCAGCTCGCCGAGATCGAACTCGATCCGGCCTAGCAGATGGCCGGTTTCCGCGATCGCGTCCGGTGCATCGCGGAACAGCCGCGCCATTTCCGCCCCGGTCTTGAGGTGCCGCTCGGCATTGGCCTCGAGCAGCCGCCCGGCCCGGTCGATGGTGACGCCCTCGCGGATGCAGGTGAGCAGATCCTGCAGGTCGCGCTGCTCGGGGGCGTCGTAGAGCACGTCGTTGGTCGCGAGCAGCGGCGTGCGCGTTGCGGCCGCGATCGCCTTCAGGCGGCCGAGACGGCGGCGGTCGTCGCCGCGGCGATGCATGGCGGCGCCGAGCCAGATGGCGCCGGGTGCGGCCTCGTCCAGCTGCGCGAGCAGTGCCGGCAACCCGTCGAGACTGCGGCGCGGCATCAGGATCAGCAGGAGGTCGCGGGCGTCAGTGAGCAGGTCGTCGAGCTGCAGCAGGCAATCGCCTTTCTTCACGCCCGGCTTCAGATTGCCTGTGCTGAGCAGGCGGCAGAGCCGGCCCCAGCCGGCGCGGTTGGCCGGATAGACGACGATGTCGGGCGTGCCGTCGGCGAAGACGAGGCGCGAACCGGTGACGAGCCGGAAGCGTTGCGCCATCTCCTGGAGTTGTGGCGCGGTGAAGGGCAGATCGGCGAAGGCGGGATTCTCCAGCCAGAGATATTCGCCGGGACTGCCGCCCTCGCGGATCTTTTCCGGCGCCGGCAGGCCGTCCTCGCGGATGTCCCTCAGCGCTGTCCAGGCCCGGACCACGCCGGCGACGGTGTTGCGGTCGGCAATGCCGAGGCCAGTCTGGCCGAGGAGGAGCGACGTGAGGACGAGGTTTGACCCGGGCGAGGCGCCGCGCAGGAAAGAGAAGTTCGTCGCGCAGACGGCCTCGGCATAAGCGGGCGCGATCATGCGAACAGCCCGTGCAGGAACCAGCGCGGCGGGCCGTCCTCGCGCTCGTGGAGACCTTCCTTGCGTTCGTAGAGGCCGGCCCGGAACAGCCAGAAGCGATGCCCCTGCGCGTCCTCGACCCGGTAGTAATCACGCGTCGGCGCAGGTGGCCCGTCACGCCACCATTCCGGCGCGATCCGCTCGGGCCCCTCGGCGCGGGCGATTTCGTGCAGCACGCGCCGCCAGCGGAAGCGCAGGGGCGGCCCGTCCGGCACCTGCGCCAGCGTCTCGATCGGCTGCGGCGGCTCGAAGAGCTGGATCGGCCGGGCGGGCGGTGAGGCCGGTTCCGGAGCCGGCCAGGCGATCGCCTCGCGCGGCACGACGGAAACCGGGATGGCCTTCGCTTCGCGGCGCGGATCGTGGCTGTCGAGCGCCACGAATTTCAGCACCCGGTCGCGGCCGAAGCGGGCGACGAGCCGGTCGACCAGATCGGCCACCGCCTCGTCCTCGACGGCGCGGCCGTCGAGACTGGCCTGCGCCTCGTTCAGCGGCTCGCAGACCGGCACGGCCAGACGGATCGCGTCGAAGCCGAAGCCGGGGTCGAGCGGGTCGGCCAGCGTGTCGATGCGCTCGCGATAGAGCCTGAGGATCGCCCTGGCGTCGCGCGAGGGCCGGCCGGTCTCGACAGTGAGCCGCCTGACCGCGCCGTCGCTGCGGAAGAAGCCGATCTCGAAGACGCGCCCGCCTTCGCCGCGCGCAGCGAGCACGCGCGCCGCTTCGCCGGTGAGCCGCGTCACCACCTCCTCCAGGCTGCCGGAATCGAGCAGCGGCTCGGCGAAATGGCGCTCGACCACGCAATCGGGTGGCGGCCGCAAAGGTGTGATGCGGGCGTCCTCACGGCCGAGCGTGCGCCTGAGCCGCGTCGCGATCGCCTCGCCGAAGCGGGCCGAGAGCGCGACGGACGGCCGCTCGGCCAGATCGCCGATCGTCTTCAGCCCGGCGCGCGACAGCGCGATCACCGTCTCGGCCGAGACGCCCAGAGCCGCGATCGGCAAGGCCTGCGTCGCGCCCTCGTCCGCTCCCGGCGCGACGATGCCGCCCGCGCCGAAACGCGACACAGCGCGGGCCGCCTCCGGCGTTCCGGCGATCGCCTTACGCAGCGACAGCCCGGCATCGTGCATGCGCCGGGCGATACTGTCGACGAGCCCCGCCTCGCCCCCGAAGAGATGGGCGCAGCCGGTGATGTCCAGCATCAGCCCATGTGGCGGATCGAGCCCGACCAGCGGCGTGAAGCGCTCGCAGAACGCCGCCAGCGCGTCGAGCAGAGCGCGATCGGCCTCCGGCTCGGCATCGGCGACGACGAGGCCGGGGATGCGTGCCCGCGCATCGGCCAGGGTCAGCCCGCGCGTCAGGCCGAGCTTGACGGCGCGCTGGTCGCAATCGGCGAGGCGCAGCGCGTTGCGAAGCGTCTCGACCACGACCAGCGGCGGCTCATCCGGCCCGCCGGACGCCGGAATCCGCCCCTGCCGCCGCAGCCGGTCGGTCGGCAGGAAAGGGAACCAGAGAGCAAGATAGCGGCGCGGCATCGGAGCTGGTTCTGTCGTGGAAAGTGTCGGCCTGAAACGCTGATTCTTGGAAAGATCGTCGGTCACGGCTCCACTCCACACGCCACTCACGCCCGTCGAGGCCGCCGCGATGGCGCAGCAGCCTGATCTCGAAAGCCGGATCGCCCGGCGCATTCGCCTCCAGCGCCTGCGACGGCAGGGCCGCGACCCGCCAGCGCGTGCGCGCGGCGCTCGGATCGTGAATGGCGGCGGTACGCAGCAGCAGCGTGATCACGCCCGAGGCTTCCGCCGCCAGCGCCAGTCGCCGGCTCGCCGTCAGGTCGACGAGGCGCGGCGCCCCCCAGGGCTCGATCACGGCGGCGCCCAGCGCCGCGCAGCGCGCCGCCTCCGCGCCCGCCCGCAGCACACCCTGCGCATCGCGCGCCCGCACCAGCAGGACGCGCGCCGGATCGATCCCGAATTCGGCCAGGCCCGGCGGATGCGGGCGGCCGGTCTCGCCGTCGAGCATGTCCTGCCTGACCCAGAGGATCGGGCGCGCGCCGGCCGCAAGGCTGGCGAGGCCGAGCACGAAGCCCGTCGCCGCAGCGAGATCGGCCGGGCCGGCCGCCTGGATCTCGTGCAGCGCCGCTCGCGCGATGCCGCCGCCGAGCGGCTCGTCCAGGCAGGCCACGCCGAAGCTGACGCGGCCCGCCTCAGCCGGCCCGGCGCGCAGGGCCGTTTCAGCGAGCTCGCGCCGCAGGACGGCCAGGGAGGGGGACTCGGAGATCATGCTGCGAAAGCGCCGATGTTCACTCTTTGTTCCAAATTAGCGTCGTTCCCGATGGAAGGCGAGTCCTTTCGCGAGCACGATGCGGCTATGGGGTCGGGCTCGGCACCATCACGTCGAGCAGCGGGGCGTATTGCTGGCTGCCGAAGATGTCGGCGTCGCCGACGCTGCCGCTCGGGCGCGGGCGGAACAGAGTGAACTTGATCGCCAGCGCCGGGTCGAAGGCGACATGGTCGCTGATCCGGCTGTCGGGCACGCCGTAGATCTTGCAGATCGCCTCGCGCGACAGCGCCCGACTCTCGCGGACGCGCTCGTAGCTCGCCTTGTCACGGAAGATCACGTCGAAGGTGATCTTGTCGACGCCGGCATTCTTGCTGCGGATGGTCTTGGCGATCTCGGCCAGGCGGACGGTTCCGGACATGGTCATGCTCCGATCTGCGTGAGATGGACCGGGAAGAGTTCGAGCGGGTCGGTGACCGGCATGGTGTGGTTCAGCGTCCAGCGATAGGCTGGGGTCGCGGGCAGCACCTCGTCGAGCAGGAAGGCGACGCCGCCGGCGGTTCCCTTCACATCGGGCAGGCGCGCATAGAACATCTGGCGCGTGCCGATCATGCAGAGTTCCTCGGCCATCTCGCGCGACGGCGCCACGCCCTGGACGACGACGCAGAGCTCATGCGCCGCCTGCCTGACCGGTTCCAGCGCCCCCATCACGCCGTCGCGGCCATAGACCGTGTAGGTCAGCTCATAGCCATCGTCGCCGAAGCGCTCGCGGACCGCGGCCTTCGCCCAGGCGATGACCTCGTCGACATTCGCGATCGTGTAGGGGTCGCGGATGCCGACCATGCCGACACAGCGTTCGCCGACCTTGCCGGCGCCCTCGAGCTTGACCCGGAGTTCGGCCGCCGGCTCGTAGACCGGCCCGGTGACGCGGGTGGTGCGCTCGTCGAACTGCTCGTAGACACAGTCGCGCATGTCGATATGGCCGCCGAGGAAATGCTCGTAGAACGGGTTGCTGCGCTCATACATCGCATGCGCCGCGACCGAGGCGACGGTGCAGCGCTGCTCGGGCAGCATCGCGGTGACCTTGACGTCGTCATGGGTGATCTCGCCCATGACCGATTCCTTGCCGGCATAGGGCTCGGCGCAGAACGAGGCGCATTCGAGGATCTTGCCGTAGTAATAGGCCAGCGCCTCCGGATAGCCGCGCCGGATCGCGGGCGCGGCGAAGATCGCGCAATCGCTGCTGCGGCCGCCGATGATGACGTCCGCGCCCATCTCGAGCAGCTTCAGATAGGGATGGACGCCGGCGACGGCGACGATGCGGTCGGTGGCGTCGAGTTCGTCGAGCGAGAGGTCGGGCCGCCCGTCGAGGCCGGCGACGACCGCGCCCGCCTGCATGCGCTCCCGCACGGCCTGGACCGGGACCTCCGAATAGAAATAGCCGAGCCGGAACGGCGCCAGACCATGTTTCTTCGCCAGATCCCTGACGATCCCGACATAGCGGTCGACGCGGCTGTTGGTGCCGGTGTCGCCGGCCGAGCCGATGATCATCGGCACGCCGAGCCGGCGTGCGCCGAGCAACATCGCCTCGATGTCGTGGATTTGCCAGGCGAGCGGGCTCGCCGAGCCGTCCGAGCCGAGCGGCACCGGCCCGCAATCGCTGCTGCCGCTGTCGCAGGCGATCATGTCGGGCTCGGCCGCGAGCCCGCGCTCGAAACTGCCGAGCTTCGTCGGCGCGAAGCCGAGATGGCCGTTGGGACAAAGAATGCGCAGGCCGCGATTGGCGATCGCGCCCGTCGCTTTCAACGGCCGTTCGATGACGGTTGTCATGGCGTCTCCTTGCTGATCATGACGGCTGCGCCCCACCTCATTGGCGCAGCACCAGGCAATCCTCGGGGTCGACCCGCCAGCGCACGGCCTCGCCGACCGCGAAGGGCTGCGCCCGATGCGTCTGCGCGCAGATTTCGACCGGCCCCGAGCGGATGATCGTCTGCACGGTCTCGCCGAGGAACATCGAGCCGGTGACCGTGCCGGGCGCGCCCTGTGCGGTCGCATCGCCGAGCTGTACCCGGCCGGGCCGGAAGCCGATCGCTGCTGCGGCCGTTGGTACGCCGCCGGCGAGATCGCTGGCCGCCAGCACCGTCCCGTCGGCGAGTTTCGCCGAAGCCAACCCGTCACGGTCGCCCGGCCCGATCTCGGCGTCGAGGATGTTGCGCATGCCGAGGAAGCTCGCGACGAAGCGCGTCCGCGGGTTGCGGTAGAGCTCGACCGGCGGGCCTTCCTGCTCGATCACGCCGCTGCGCATGACGATGACCCGGTCGGACAGGGCGAGCGCCTCCTCCTGGTCGTGGGTGACGTAGATCGCGGTCAGGCCGAGGCGGCGACGTAGGTCCGCAAGCTCGGTGCGCATCTGGATCCGCAGTTGCGCATCCAGATTGGACAAAGGTTCGTCGAACAGGATGACCCGCGATTCATAGGCGATGGCGCGGGCGACGGCGACGCGCTGCTGCTGGCCGCCGGAGAGCTTGGTCGCCGGCCGGTCGGCGAAACCGGCGAGATCGACCAGCGCCAGCGCGCTTTCGACGCTTTTGCGCGTCGTCTCGCGCGCCGCGCCGCGGACCTTGAAGGGGAAGGCGACATTGTCGAACACCGACATGTGCGGCCAGATCGCATAGGACTGGAACACCATCGACAGACCGCGCCGCTCCGGCGGCAGGTCGATGCCCGCGGCGGGATCGCTCAGCGCCTGCCCGTCGATCGCGATGCGGCCGGCCCGCGCCCGCTCCAGCCCGGCGATGGCGCGCAAGGTCGTGGTCTTGCCGCAGCCCGACGGGCCGAGCAGCGTGACGTGCTCGCCCGCCGCCAGCGCGAAGGAGACGCCGGCGACCGCGGTCACGCCGCCATAGCCGACCTCCAGCGCCTCGACGGAGACGAAGGCGGTCATGCGCCGACCTCCCGCCTGCGCAACCCTGCGACCAGCAGCAGCACCGCGAAGGTGATCGCGAGCTGGAGCACGCTCAGCGCCGCCAGCGCATTGACGTTGCCGGCCTCCCAGAGATCGAACACCGCGACGGAGAGCACCGTGCTCCCGCTGCTGTAGAGCAGGATCGAGGACGAGACCTCCTGCAGGCACAGCACGAAGAGCAGCGTCCAGGTCGCGACCATGGTCGGTCGCACCAGCGGCAGCACGACGCGCGTCAGCGTCGCCAGGAAGCCCGCGCCCGAGACGCGGGCGGCGTCCTCCAGCTCGGGATGGAGCTGGCGCAGCGCGCCGGACGCAGCGCGCAGCCCGATCGGCAGGTAATGCGTGACATAGGCGAGCAGCAGGATGCCGATCGTGCCGTAGATCGGCAGCCAGCGCAGGCCGACATAGGTCCAGAGGATGCCGAGTGCGAGCACCATCGGCGGGATCGCCAGCGGCATCATGCCGATCTGGTCGAGCAGGCTCGAAGCCCGCGAGCGGCCGCGCACCACGCACCAGCCGATCAGCAGGCTCAAGCCGCAGATCAGCGTCGCGGCGAGGCCTGCGAGGACGAGGCTGTTGCGCGTCGCGATTCCCGTCTTCGGATAGGAGAACAGCACATAGGAGAAGTGTCGGAGATCGAAGGCCATCAGGCGGGGATCGGCGGTGATGAAGTTGACCAGCGCCGCCCATAGCAGGGTCAGGATCGGCAGCGCGACGGCGAGGCCGACATAGAGCCAGGCGAGGCCGGCCAGCGCCCAGCCCCAGCGCCCGGGCGAGAGCAGGCGCGGGCGAAAAGCCTTGCCGGTCACGGTGACGAAGGACCAGCGGTTCAGGATTCTTGCCTGCAACCAGACCAGAATAGCGGTGACGACGAGAAGGATGAGGCCCCAGCCCGCCGCCTGGCCGATGCGTGGCGGATAGGTCGAGAGCAGCCGGTAGATTTCGGTGCCGGCGACGTAGAAGCCCGAGGGCATGCCGAGCACGGCGGGCACGCTGAACAGGCCGATCGCCTGAACGAAAATCAGGATCGCGGCGCCGAGCGTCGCCGGCAGGACGAGCGGGATGGTGACGCGTCGGAAAGCCTGGACGGCCGTCGCGCCATGGAGGCGGGCGCAATCCTCCAGCGTCGGGTCCATCGCCTTCAGCGCCCCGCCGATCAGCAGGAAGGCGACCGGGGCATAGGCCAGTGATGCGACGAAGATCACGCCGCTGGGCGAATGCAGATCGACCAGCGGCGGCAGACCGGCGGCGACTGCGGCGAGGTTGATCAGGCCGCCGCGCGGCGAGCCGAGCCAGGACCAGGCGATCGCGGTCAGAAGCGGCGTGACGTAGAGCGGCAGGATGACGATCTGCTCCAGCAGCGCCCGGCCGGGCGTTGCGATCCGCACCAGGATCAGCGCGAGCCCGCCGCCGAGCGCGATCGCGCAGGATGTCGTCGTCGCGCCGACGAGAAGCGTGTTGGTCAGGACCCGCGTCGAGGACAGGACGTTGACGATGAAGCGCGTGCTGAAACCAGCCGGCTCGCGAAGCGCGCCCGACAGCACGGCCAGGATCGGCAGCAGCACGAGCACACCGAGCAGGACGGCGAGGCCGAGCGCGACCAGCGTCTCCACGCGCACCCGCCGGAGACCACCGGCGACATTGGAGCCAGCCGCCGGAACCGCGCCTGAGCCGACGGCCGTCATCAGGACTTGAAGTAGCGGTCGAAAGTCTCGGGGAAGTCGCGCGAGGCCTTCTCGTAATCGTCGAGGTCCTGCGGCAGCAGCGGCTTGGCCTCGGCGAGCGGGGTCTGGCCGGGTGCGGTGCGCACGCCCTTGCGCATCGAATAGGCGCCGAGAATCTCGACCGCGAGCAAGGTCTGGCCCTCCTCGGAGAGGACATAGTCGACGAAGAGCTTTGCGGCGTTGGGATGCGGCGCCGCCTTGAAGATCGCGATCGGGGCGGTGGCGAGCGGCATGCCCTCGCTCGGATAGATCGCGGTGATGCCGGCCTTGACCGGGTCGGGCTCGAAGGCGCGTAGATGGTCGACGGTGGCGCCGACCAGCGCCTCTCCGCGCACCAGGAGGTCGATCAGTTGCGCCGTCGTCGCGACCACGATCGGCTGCTGCGCGCCGAACTTGCGCATGAACTCGACGCCGAGCAGCTTTTCCAGCAGATACATCTGGTTGAAGGCGGTGCCGGCGGCCGAATCCTGGATTACGAGCTTGCGGCCCTTGAACTCCGGCCGGAGGATGTCGACCCAGGCCTTGGGCGCCTTGTCCGGCGCCAGCATGTTTCGGTTATAGGCCATGATCACGCCGATCACGCGCGCCGTCGCCCATTGGTCGCCGCTTGCCGCCTCCGGCGGATAGGCGGCGAGTTCGGGCGAGCGATAGCCGAGCAGCGCGCCGCGCTTCGACAGGGTCAGGAAGGGGGCAACGCTGGCGACGTGCAGCACGTCGAAGCTCAGATTGCCGGCGCCGATCTCGGCCTCGACCCGCGCCAGCACCCGTCCCGTCGGTGCTGAATAAAGCCCACTCGCGACCTCGATGAACGGGTATTTCGCCTGAAAAGCCTGCATGAACTTCGGGAAGCTCGGCGCCGAGACGGTGTGCGCGAAGGCGAGCTTGCCCTCCTTGCGCGCACCCTCGACGATCGCCTCGCGCTGCTGAGCCCGCAACATGCCGGAGGGCCAGGCCGCAGCGGCGGCTCCCGACATCAGCATCGTGCGACGATCGATCATCGGCATGGTCGCCTCCCCGTCTTCGTCAGAGGCCGGCAATCTCGCACTAAGTAGCTGTAATAGCTATGATAAATCTTTCTTATCAAGTCGCGATAGGCAATTTGCCGGTCATGCCGGCACGGTTTTGGGCTCGGGCCGGCGCGAGGCTTCGTAATAGGCCTCCAGCGTCGGCTGGGCAGCGATCGAGGCACGCACCGCCTCGACCACGGCTTGGCCGCAGGGCGACAGGCCGATGTCGGAATAGGCCATGACATAAGAGAGCTCAGGCGCCGGTCGCGTCGTGGCCGCGACCTGCAGCAGCCCGGCATCGAGCTCCTTCTGCACGGCCGAGCGCGCCGCGAGCGCCACGCCGATGCCTTCCAGAGCGAGGTGGATGCGGGTCGGCAGCAGCGAGCAGCTGTGATGGCAGTGCGGCTCGGCGGCCTCGGCCCGGAACCAGTCCATCGTCGCGGCGTGGAGATGTGTGCCCGGCCGGTCCGAGATGATCGGCCATTTGGCCAGTTCGCGGGCCGATTGCGGCTCCACGGGAAAGCCGAGCTTCGGGCTCGCGACCCAGATGTTCGCGACGCGGCCGACCGGTTCGGCGGTCAGCCGCTGCCCGCGCAGCGGGCCCGCCACGATCGCGATGTCGAGGCTGCCGCGTTCGAGCAGGTCCTGCATCGTCTCGCTGGTGTCGATCGCGATCTCGACGAGGATGCCGGGATGACTGGCGGCCAGCCGGGCGATCAGGCCGGGCAGCCAGGTCAGCGCGTGGATATTGGTCGCGCCGAAGCGGACCCGGCCGGTCAACGCCTCGCGCGCGCCAACATGCTGGCGGATGTCGGCGACGAGTCCCATCAGTTGCGCGGCATAGGGCAGCAATTCGCGGCCCTTCGTGGTGAGCAGCGCCTTGCGGTCGGCTCGCACGAAGAGCTGGACCCCGAGCGCCTCCTCCAATTCGCGGATCCTGGCCGAGATCGCCGGCTGCGAGGTCTTCAACTGCCGAGCCGCCGCGTGGAAGCTGCCGAGCCGGCCGATCCAATAAAGCGCTTCGTATTGGCGGAAGTTCATGAGCGGGGCCGATCTCGACGGCGGCTGACCGGGGCGCTTCGACGGCCGGTCGACCGGACATCTTGAGACGCGATCAGGTTCGACCGTGTCGATGCATGATGACGTGCGGCCCGAGCATCGTCCAGCGGCGCGCCAAGGCCTCGCGCACACCCGATCGCGGCGGTAAGGCGGGCACGAAGCGCTTCGGCGACTCGTCGCCGAGACGCAGGCAAGCGGGCTGAAGCATGCCGGCTTAGACCGAATGGATCCAGGCGCCGGCCGCATCGGCACCGTTCAGACCGGACCGATGCTGTCCTATGCCGGCAGGACGACGACCTTCGTTTTGACCGGCGTCTGCGCGTAGAGGTGGATCATGTCCTGGCTGAGCAGGCCGACGCAGCCGCTCGTGATGCCGGAGCCGATCGTCTCGGGATCGCTCGAA
>JAESGJ010000316.1_pt1 | contig 40229 bp, 37 predicted proteins | sample 9266241 | NCBI WGS metagenome assembly JAESGJ01 (sample SAMN14514841, study PRJNA621669) | algae metagenome | isolation source: Brasilonema octagenarum HA4186-MV1 and co-occurring heterotrophs from wet... | place: USA: Manoa Valley, Hawaii | collected 2009-07-20
CGACAGGACGATGACCACCGTCGTGGACGTCGATCCCAATACCCCTGCCATCGAGGCGATTCCGAGCGGAGCGGCTCCCGTCGACATCGTCGTCCGCGGCGACCGGATCTACGTCGGCAACGTCAACAGCGGCACCGTGACGGTCATCGACGCGTCGACGAATCAGCCCGTGGAGACCATCGGGGTCGGCATCCAGCCCGGATTGATGACGGCCACGCCCGACGGCAGGACCATCTACGTCGCCGACGTCATGGACGGCACGGTGCGGGTCATCAGCAGCGTGCGTCACGCGGCCAACGGCTGATCCGCCACGGCCCGTTGACCACGTGATCGGCACCGAGTCCGCTAGCGTCATGGAGCATGTCCAGAGGTCCAGCGCCGCGCCGGCGCGCCACCCTGGCGTCGTTGGCTGCCGAACTCAAGGTTTCGCGCACCACGATCTCGAATGCCTACAACCGGCCCGACCAACTGTCGGCCGACCTCCGCGAGCGGGTGCTGGAGACCGCCAAGCAGATGGGCTACGCGGGTCCGGATCCCGTGGCGCGCTCACTGCGCACGCGACGGGCGGGTGCGGTCGGTCTGATCCTCACCGAACCGCTCAACTACTCGTTCCGGGATCCCGCCGCCCTCGACTTCGTCGCGGGCCTCGCGGAGTCGTGTGAGGAGGCAGGCCAAGGTCTTCTGCTGGTCGCCGCGGGCCCGAACCGCAGCGTGACCGACGGCACCGCGGCGGTCCTGTCGGCGGGTGTCGACGGGTTCGTCGTCTACTCCGCGTCCGACGACGACCCGTACCTGCAGATCATCGCGCAGCGGGCGTTGCCCATCGTGGTGGTCGACCAGCCCATGGACGTGCCGGGAGCCTCACGGGTCTGCATCGACGACCGCGCCGCGATGCGCAGTGTCGCGGAGTACGTCATCGGCCTCGGTCACTCCGACGTCGGCCTGCTCACGATGCGGCTCGGGCGGGACTGGCCGCACGACGCCGCCCCGGCAGCGGTCGCCGATCCCGAGCGGGTGCAGTCGCCGCACTTCCACGTCCAGCGCGAGCGCATCCTCGGCGTCCGGGACGCCATGAAGGCAGCTGGGCTGCAACCGGATTCGTTGACGGTGGTGGAGAGCTACGAGCATCTGTCCAGCTCGGGCGGGGCCGCAGCTGCAGTGGCGCTCGAGACCAACCCGCGCCTCACCGCGCTGATGTGCACTACCGACGTGCTCGCCCTCTCGGCGATGGATCATCTACGCGCGCATGGCATCTACGTGCCGGGGCAGATGACGGTGACCGGCTTCGACGGGGTGCCGGATGCCCTCGCCAGGGGGCTCACGACAGTCAAGCAGCCCAGCGTCGAGAAGGGGCGCCGCGCCGGGCATCTGCTGCACAACCCGCCGAGGTCCGGCCTTCCCGTCGTGGAGGTGTTGGACACCGAACTGGTCCGCGGCCGCACATCGGGACCGGTCTAGCGGCGTCGATCCAGCAGATGCTCCAGTGCGGCGGCGACGTCGCCGGGTGAGTCCACCCGGTATCCCGCGAGCGTCTCACCCCGTCCGACCTTCACGCCCACGTCCCCGTCACGCATCCGGCGGAAGGCCTTCTCGTCGGTGACGTCGTCGCCGAAGAACGTCACCGCGGTGGCGTCGGTCTGCTCGCGCAGGATGTCGACGGCCTCGCCCTTGTCGGTCGAGATCACTGCGAACTCCAGCACCGCCTTGCCCGAGGTCACCTCGACGCCCGTGGCCGCGCCGACCGCACGCGCCGCCTCCATGGCGGCCTCCGCATCGGCCGGGGTGGCGTTGCGCACGTGGATCGCCGCACTGGCGGGTTTGGTCTCGACCGTGACACCCTTTCTGCCAGAGGCAATTTCGTCGAGCTGGGCGACGATTCGGGCCAGCAGTTCGGTGTCAACGTCGTGGGCGAAGCCGGTGTCGAATTCAGCGCCGTGGCTCCCGACGAGGTGCACTGCGGATGGCATCGCGGACAGCGCGCGCAGCACCTCGAGCGCGCGTCCCGAGACCAAGGCGACGTCGGTGTCGGGGAGTTCGGCGAGCGTCGCCAGCGCCGCGGCGGCCGTGGGTAGGGGCCGTGCGGCGGAGGGGTCGTTGACGATGGGCGCGAGCGTGCCGTCGAAGTCGGAGGTGATCAGCAGCCGCGGGGTCGCGGCCACGGCATCGAGAGCACGGACGAGATCAGCCGGGAGTGCCACCGCTCAGATCTTAGGGTGTTCCCCATCCCCGATGAGGAGGCGGACGGCGAGGTCGAGCCGCTTGCTGACGTCCGTCGCGGAGGCGCGTCGGGTGAGCCACGCCAGCAGATTGGACAGCCACACGTCGGAGATGACGCGGGCGATGTGGAACTGGTCCTCGGTGGGCTCGCCGTCGCTCATCGCGCGGGCGAACATGGAGTCCATCAGCTTGCCGACGTGATCAACCTCACCCGCCGCGGAGGCGTCGGCGAACACGAAGGCGCGCGTCATGGCCTCGGTGAGAAGGGGGTTGCGCTGCATCGACCGGTTGAGTTTGCCGACCATGATGTTGAGCCGTTGGTAGGGGGTGCCACCCGCCAGCGAGGCTCGGTCGGTCTTGGCGTCGATGCGCTCGAACTCCCGGCCCAGCGCTGATACCAGGAGATGGACCTTGGACGGGAAGTACCGGTAGAGCGTGCCCACCGCGACGTCGGCTCGTTCCGCGACCGCACGCATCTGAACAGCCTCGTAACCGCCCTTGGAGGCAATCGCGAGGGTGGCGTCGAGGATGCGCTTGCGCCGTTCGCGCTGCGCCTCGGACCCGAGTTCGGACTCGGCAAGGACGGCCACGTTCATGACCTGGCGAGGGCCAGCGGCTGGATCAGACCCCGAACCCGAGGTCGGGCCTGCTGACTCCCTTGCTGACGTGGGCGAGCCGGACATGCTGCGGGCAGCTCCTTCGTTGTACGCACTAGGTGAAAACGATACGCACGCGAATCAGAAATCTCCCACCTCCGCGCCCCCGGACAGTCGACGTGTCCTGCTGTAATGGCAGTCGACTTGACGTTAGAACGATGTCACCATTAGAACACGTTCTAGTGAGAAGCACGTCCTTCTCTCCAAGGCTGAGGAGGGGCCGACCATGGCTCATACGGGTTCGGTATCCGCCACGATCTCCGACGAACAGTTTGCCGCGCGGGAGTTGGTCCGCGATTGGGCCGGCTCGTCGGGCGCCATCGCGGCGGTCCGCGCCGTCGAGCAGGGCGACCACGACGCGTGGCGCGCCCCCTATGACGGCCTGGCCCAGCTGGGCACGTTCGGCGTCGCGGTGCCCGAGGAGCTCGGTGGTGCGGGCGGCACCGTCGAGGACCTCTGCGTGATGGTCGACGAGGCCGCCGCCGCGCTGGTGCCCGGGCCGGTCGCGACCACCGCACTCGCCACACTGGTGATCGGCGACGAGAAGCTGCTCGACGCGCTGACCTCCGGCAGTCGTACCGCGGGCGTGGCGCTCGGGTCCGACATCTCCTTCGACGGGACGACGGCGACCGGTTCGGCCGAGTTCGTGCTGGGGGCAGTGGTGGACGGCGTGCTGGTCCTGCCTGCGGGGCAGGACTGGATCTACGTCGACGCGACGGCCGCGGGCGTCTCGGTCGAGCCGTTGACGGCCACCGACTTCTCGCGCCCACTGGCGCGCGTCGAACTCGCGTCGGCACCCGCGACGAGGATCGAGCTGTCCCGTCAGCGCGTCGTCGACCTCACCGCGACGGTGCTGGCCGCCGAGGCCGCCGGGCTGGCGCGCTGGTTCCTCGAGACCGCAACCGAGTACGCCAAGGTGCGCGAACAGTTCGGCAAGCCGATCGGCAGCTTCCAGGCGGTCAAGCACATGTGTGCCGAGATGCTGCTGCGATCCCAGCAGATCGCCGTTGCCGCCGCCGATTCCGCTGGAGCGGTGTCCGATGACGACGCGCAGCTGTCCATCGCGGTGGCCGTGGCGAGCGCGATCGGCATCGACGCCGAGAAGCTCAACGCGCGCGACTGCATCCAGGTGCTCGGCGGCATCGGCATCACCTGGGAGCACGACGCGCATCTGTACATGCGGCGGGCCTACGCCAACGCGCAGTTCCTCGGCGGCCGGTCGGGCTGGCTGCGCCGCAGCGCCCGGCTGACGCGAGACGGCGTCCGTCGCCAGCTCTTCGTCGACGTCACCGAGGCCGAGGACACGAGGGCGGAGATCGCAGCGGCCGTGGCGGACATCGCCGCGCTTCCCGAGGATCAGCGTCAATCCGCCTTGGCGACAACGGGATTGATGGCGCCGCACTGGCCGAAGCCGTACGGCCGCGCTGCCTCGCCCGCTGAGCAGCTGGTGATCGACCAGGAGCTGTCGGCCGCAGGCGTGGTGCGACCGGACATCTCGATCGGATGGTGGGCCGCGCCGACCATCCTCGAGCACGGCACGCCCGAGCAGATCGAGAAGTTCATCCCCGGCACGCTGACGGGTGAGGTCTACTGGTGCCAGCTGTTCAGCGAGCCAGGGGCGGGGTCCGATCTGGCGTCGTTGCGCACCAAGGCAATTCGGACTGAAGGCGGCTGGCGGCTCACGGGTCAGAAGGTGTGGACGTCGAACGCACACCGCGCCGACTGGGGTGTCTGCCTGGCCAGGACCAACCCGGATGCGCCAAAGCACAAGGGCATCACGTACTTCCTCGTCGACATGCGTTCGCCGGGCATCGACATCCGCCCGCTGCGTGAGATCACCGGCGAGGCGCTCTTCAACGAGGTGTTCTTCGACGACCTGTTCGTGCCCGACGAGATGGTGGTCGGCACGGTCGACGGCGGCTGGCCGCTGGCGCGCACGACCCTGGCCAACGAACGCGTCGCGATGGCCTCCGGTGGCGCGCTCGACAAGGGGATGGAACACCTGCTCGACGTCATCTCCGGACGCGACATCGACGTCGCCGAGGAGGACCGTCTCGGGGTGTTGATCGTGGCGGCGCAGGTGGGGTCGCTGCTGGATCGGCTGATCGCGCAGATGGCGGTCGGGGGCCACGATCCCGGCGCGGCGTCGAGCGTGCGCAAGCTGATCGGCGTGCGCTACCGTCAGTCGCTGGCCGAGACGATCATGGACTCGTACGACGGGTCGGGCATCGTCGACTCGCCGGACGTCCGGTACTGGCTCAACACCCGCTGCCTGTCCATCGCGGGTGGCACCGAGCAGATCCTGCTGACGGTGGCGGGGGAGCGACTGCTGGGACTGCCGCGCTGATCCGGCGCTAGGTGGCCCGGAACGTCATCGCGACGCCGTTCATGCAGTAGCGCAGGCCGGTCGGCTGGGGCCCGTCGTCGAAGACGTGGCCGAGGTGGCCGCCGCACTGGCGGCACCGCACCTCGGTGCGCGACATGCCGAGCGAGTCGTCCTGCTTCTCGATCACGGCGTTGTCCAACGGCTTCCAGAAACTCGGCCAGCCCGTCCCGCTGTCGAACTTGGTGCTCGACGAGAACAAGTCCAGAGCGCAACCGGCGCAACTGAATACGCCCGTCCGATGCTCGTCGTTCAGCGGGCTGGTGTAGGGCGTCTCGGTGCCGGCGTTCCTGAGCACGTCGTAGGCCTGCGGGCTGAGGAGCTGCTTCCACTCGGCGTCGGTATGGCTGACCTGGAAGCTGTCGGTCGAGTTCTTGGGGGTGTCGGCCCCAGCGATGTTGCGCAGGGTGCCGCAGCCCGCGAGCGCGCCGACGAGCGCTCCGCCCATGACGAAATGCCGCCGCTTCATGCGGATCACGGTAGGCGCGGAGGCCGCCCGCCACCGGGGCATCCCGCGGATCGTCAGCCTCCGGTAACAACCACCGCGCCCTGCGCGGCGCATCTGGCGGCACACTGGTCGACATGGTGCAGAACCGCAAGCGATGGACGCTGGGCAGTGGCCTGGGGGTGTTGGGCGTGGCGGCAGCGGTGTTCATCGGAGTGCAGTCCGGGAACATCCCGAATCCGGCCGTGCTGGCGGGCATCGGCGAGCCCGCGTCGTTCGTGGTGCCCGCGCCTGCGGTCGACGAGACCGCGGGCTCGGGTCAGGAGACAGCAGTGCTCGCTGGCGGCTGCTTCTGGGGCGTGCAAGGGGTGTTCCAGCACGTCAAGGGCGTCACGCAGGCCGTATCCGGCTACGCCGGCGGCGCCAAGGACACCGCCGACTACGAGACCGTCAGCACCGGCACGACCGGTCACGCGGAATCGGTGCGCATCACCTACGACCCAACCCAGGTCACCTTCGGCCAGCTCTTGCGGATCTACTTCTCCGTCGTGCAGGACCCCACCCAGCTCGACCGGCAGGGCCCCGACGAGGGCACCCAGTACCGCTCGGCGATCTTCGCGCAGAATGCCGACCAGCAGCGCATCGCGAACGCCTACCTCGCGCAGCTGTCGAAGGCCGCGGTCTTCCCGGCGCCCATCGTGACCAAGGTCGAACCTGACACCGGCTTCTTCCCCGCCGAGCAGTACCACCAGGACTTCCTGAACTCGAACCCGTCGAATTCCTACATCGCGATCAACGACATGCCCAAGCTCGACGCGCTCAAGCAGTTGTTCGGTGACGAGTACCGGGCTCAGCCGGTACTGGTCGGCAAGCTCGCCTAGTTCACGAGTAGGTGGTCTGGGCGCACGCCGTCGGGGTGGTGAGGTTCACGCCGCCGTAGACCACCTGGATGTACGCGCACGCGATGTAGCCGGCGTCGGTCCTCGGCTGGCCGGTGCTCCAGTCGACGGTCCTGGTGTTGCCGTGCAGCATGAACTTCTCTGGCGGGCCTCCGCCGAAGTAGACGGTGGCGAACTCGACGTCGTCGATCGACTTGAACATCCGGGTGTTCGGCGCGCTGAAGTCCGAGTCCGATACGTAGACGAGCCGGTTCGTCGAGCGCACGGTGGTGTTCTGCTTGGCGTACACGTCGTCGGGGAATGGCGCGGGGCCGTCGGGCGTGCGGAGGTTGGCCGCGGTGTCGAAGTAGCACTGGTTGTCGGCCTTGACGCAGTTGGCGGTGACGTGGATCTCGATCGACGTCACGTCGTCGACCGGGATCGACCTGGTGGCCGTGTTGGACGCGGCGAGGGACTGCGCGGTGGGGGTGACGACCCCGAGTGCCAGCACCGTCGCCGACACCGCCGCGAGACTTCCAGCCAACCGCTTCACGTTGCTCCTCGAGAGTCGAGCGAATGCTAGCCCGCGGGTCATTCGTCGTACGTGACTTCGACCGAATCCGACTTCGGCCTGGCCTGGCAGGCGAGGATCAGGCCCTCGTCGAGGTCGGACGCCTCCAGAACGTCGTTGACCTCCATGTCCACCTCTCCGCTCTTGACCAGCACCGCGCACGCTCCGCAGTGGCCTTCGCGGCAGGAGAACGGAGCGTCGAGGCCCTTGTCGAGGAGGACGTCGAGCAGCTTCGCGCTCCGCGGCCAGCGGACCTCCTGGGTCTGCCCGTCGAGCGTCACGACGGCGGTCGCCGGGCCTGCGTCGTCGTCCTCGTCCTCGGTGATGACGATCGCAGCAAACGGATCGGACTCGAGGGACTTGAACACCTCGATGTGGATCCGCTGCGGCGCGGCACCGGCGGCCAGCAGGGCCTGCTCGGCGGCCGCCATGAACGGGCCCGGTCCGCAGATGAACGCCTCGCGGTCGGCGTACGGCGCGACGAGGTTGCCGAGGGCGACCGGATCGGGCAGGCCCTGGACGGTCTCGATCCAGTGCACGGCGGTGAAGCGGTCGGGATGCTTGGCCGCCAGGTCCCGCAGCGCCGACGCGAAGATCACGGACTTCTCGTCGCGGTTGGCGTACAGCAGCGTGACCTTGCCGCTGCCCTCGGACAGCGCGGACTTGAGGATCGCCATCATCGGCGTGATGCCGCTGCCCGCGGCGAGCAGAAGGAAGTCGGTGTCGAGCGTCTTCGGGACGAAGGTGCCCGACGGCGCGAGCACGTGGACGTGCATGCCGGGGTGGGCGTTGTCGCAGAGCCAGTTCGACGCGTAGCCGCCCGCCGTGCGCTTGACGGTGACGGTCAACGGGTCGTCGGTGAACGGCGAGCTGGACAGTGAGTAGCAGCGCGCCACCGAACCGGTGCGGTCGCTGGGCACCCGCAGCGTGAGGAACTGCCCTGGGGCGTGGCGCAACCGGTCGGCCGGAATGTCGGATCCGTCGGGCACCCTGAAGACCAGCGAGCGGGCGTCGGCGGTCTCGTCGATGACGTCGGCCAGCTGCAACTCGAGCACGTGCGTGCCGAGCGGCTCGTCGGTCACTGTCGATCCTCCATCTGTCGAAGAGCCTGCCACTCTCGCGGGTTAAAACTAGAACATGTTACAAAAACGCGCTTCCGCAGGTCTAGCCTCCGTATGAATGCCTTACTCGACACAAATCGTAACGTGTTCTAATCTCTGTCTAGATCGTGTATTCGGCCCCACACTTGCCCGGAGGCAACCAGTGACGTCCATTGAACAACGTGACGTGCAGTCGGTCCTAGACGGCATCGATGATTTGTTGCCGCTCATCGCCAAGCGCGCGCAGGCGGCCGAAGATCTGCGACGGCTCCCCGACGAGACCGTCGACGAACTCGACGAGGTCGGCTTCTTCAAACTGCTACAGCCCGAGCAGTGGGGCGGCCTGCAGTGCGACCCCACCCTCTTCTACGAGGCGGTGCGCCGACTCGGCAGCGCGTGTGGCTCCACCGGCTGGGTCAGCTCGATCATCGGAGTCCACAACTGGCACCTCGCGCTGTTCGACCAGCAGGCGCAGGACGAGGTATGGGGCGACGATCCCACGGTCCGGGTGTCGTCCTCGTATGCGCCGATGGGCGCGGGCACCGTGGTCGACGGCGGTTATCTCGTCAGCGGCGCATGGCAGTGGTCGTCCGGCTGTGACCATGCGACGTGGGCGTTCCTCGGCGGCCCGGTGATCAAGGACGGCCGCCCCGTCGACTTCGGCAGCTTCCTCATCCCGCGCAGCGAGTACCGCATCGACGACGTCTGGCACGTGGTCGGGCTCAAGGGCACCGGCAGCAACACGGTCGTCGTCAAGGACGTGTTCGTGCCGAAACACCGTTTCCTGTCCTACAAGTCGATGAACGACCGCACCGCGGGCGGCCTCCAGAACAACACGGCGCCGGTGTACAAGATGCCGTGGGGCACCGTGCATCCCACGACCATCTCGGCGCCCATCATGGGCATGGCGTACGGCGCCTACGACGCCCACGTCGAGCACCAGGGCAAGCGCGTGCGCGCGGCGTTCGCCGGGGAGAAGTCCAAGGACGATCCGTTCGCCAAGGTGCGCATCGCCGAGGCGGCCAGCGACATCGACGCCGGGTGGCGTCAGCTGATCGGCAACGTGGGCGAGGAGTACGCACTTCTCAAGGCGGGTCACGAGATTCCGTTCGAGCTGCGTGCCCGTGCCCGTCGCGACCAGGTCCGTGCGACAGCCCGCGCGATCGCCTCGATCGACCTGCTGTTCGAGGCGTCCGGGGCCACCGCCCTCGAGACCGACAAGCCCGTCCAGCGGTTCTGGCGCGACGCCCATGCCGGCCGCGTGCACGCCGCCAACGAACCCGAGCGGGCCTACCTCATCTTCGGCAACGAGGCGTTCGGCCTGCCTCCCGCGGACACGATGGTCTGATGACTGCGGTAGACGAGGTCACCTTCGAGTCGACGTCGCGCTTCGCGCAGGTACGCGAGGACATGCGTCTGCACTATCACGAAGCGGGCATTGGCCATTCGGAGACCGTGGTCCTGTTACACGGCGGTGGGCCCGGTGCGTCGAGCTGGTCGAACTTCTCCAAGAACATCGCGGTGCTCGCCGAGCACTTCCACGTGCTCGCCGTGGACCAGCCCGGGTACGGCCTCTCCGACAAGCACACCGAGCACGAGCAGTACAACCGTTACAGCGGTACCGCGCTGCTCAACCTCTTCGACCACCTCGGCATCGAACGCGCTGCGCTGGTTGGTAATTCGCTCGGTGGCGGCACGGCGGTGCGGTTCGCGCTCGACAACCCGAAGCGCGCTGGCCGTCTGGTTCTGATGGGCCCTGGCGGCCTGTCGGTCAACCTCTTCGCGCCCGATCCGACCGAGGGCGTCAAGCTGCTCGGCAAGTTCACCGTCGACCCGACGCGCGAGAACATGGAGAAGTTCCTGCGCATCATGGTCTTCGACCAGAAGCTCGTCACGCCGGAGTTGATCGACGAGCGCTTCGCCATCGCCAGCCAGCCCGAGTCGTTGGCCGCGGCGAAGGCGATGGGAAAGTCGTTCGCGGGGGCGGACTTCGAGCTCGGCATGATGTGGCGTGACGTGTACAAACTGCGTCAACCCGTGCTGCTGATCTGGGGCCGTGAGGATCGGGTCAACCCGCTCGACGGCGCGCTGGTGGCGCTCAAGCAGATCCCGCGGGCCCAGCTGCACGTGTTCGGGCAGTGCGGGCACTGGGCCCAGCTGGAGAAGTTCGACGAGTTCAACAAGCTGACCATCGACTTCCTGGGGGGTGTCGCGACATGAGCATCCGGTCACTGGGATACCTGCGCCTCGAGGCCACCGACGTCTCGGCCTGGCGCGAATACGGGCTCAAGGTGCTCGGGCTCGTCGAGGGTTCCGGCACCACCGACGGTGCGCTGTACCTGAGGATGGACGAGTTCCCCGCGCGTCTGGTGATCGTGCCCGGCGAGCACGACCGGCTGCTGCAGTCGGGCTGGGAGACCGCGAATGCTGCTGCGCTGCAGTCGATTCGCAACGCTCTCGACATCGAGGGCACGCCGTACAAGGAGGCCACCGCGGCCGAACTGGCCGACCGCCGCGTCGACGAGATGATCGTCTTCGACGACCCGTCGGGCAACACTCTCGAGGTGTTCCACGGAGCCGCGCTCGAGCACCGTCGGGTGGTCAGCCCGTACGGCCACCGGTTCGTCACCGAGCAGCAGGGTCTCGGCCACGTCGTGCTGACCACGCGCGACGACGTCGAGTCACTGCACTTCTACCGCGACGTCCTCGGCTTCCGGCTGCGCGACTCGATGCGGCTGCCACCGCAGTTGGTCGGGCGCCCCGCCGATGGGCCGCCCGCCTGGCTGCGGTTCTTCGGCGTCAACCCGCGCCATCACAGCCTGGCGTTCATGCCCGGCGAGACGCCCAGCGGCATCGTCCACCTCATGATGGAGGTCGGCAACAGCGACGACGTCGGGCTTTGCCTGGACCGCGCACTGCGCCGCAAGGTTCCGATGTCCGCCACGCTGGGCCGGCACGTCAACGACAAGATGCTGTCGTTCTACATGAAGACCCCTGGCGGATTCGACGTCGAATTCGGTTGTGAGGGACTCGAAGTCGAGGACGACGACTGGGTAGCGCGGGAGAGTACCGCGATCAGCCTGTGGGGTCACGACTTCAGCGTGGGCTTCAAGTAGCAGCATGTCCGAACCGGCGATCGATCCGCGCACGTTCCGCCACGTGCTCGGACAGTTCTGCACCGGCATCACCATCATCACCACCGTGCACGACGACGTGCCCGTCGGTTTCGCATGCCAGTCGTTCGCCGCGCTGTCACTCGACCCACCGCTGGTGTTGTTCTGCCCCACCAAGGTGTCGCGGTCGTGGCAGGCGATCGAGGCCAGCGGGGCGTTCTGCGTCAACGTGCTGCACGAGAATCAGAAGGACGTGTCGGCCCGCTTCGGCTCGAAGGAGCCGGACAAGTTCGCCGGGATCGACTGGACGCCGTCGGCCCTCGGCTCGCCGGTGATCGCGGGCACCCTGGCGCACATCGACTGCACGGTGGCCTCGGTGCACGACGGCGGCGACCACTTCGTGGTGTTCGGCGCGGTGCACGGGATGTCGGAGCCCCCCAAGACCAAGCCGCGGCCGCTGCTCTTCTACCGAGGTGAGTACACGGGCATCGAACCCGACAAGAACACGCCCGCGCAGTGGCGTGACGACCTGGACGCGTTCCTCACCACCACGACCGAGGATACCTGGCTCTGAACAGCGGAAACACACGTGTGTAATTCATCCACAGTGTGCACAACCCCTGTGGATCACGTGTGCTTGCCGATGAAGTCCGCGATCGCGGCCGCCACCTCGGCGTGGGTCACGTCGTTGAGGATGTCGTGCCCGCCGCCTTCGATCTCGATGAGCGAAAGTGGCTCGATCTGCTCGGCGTAGGCGCGTAGCGCGCCGACGGGCGCGATCGGATCGTTGCTGCCGTGGACCGCCAGCGTCGGCGTGCCCAGCGTGGGGAGCGTCGCGCCGAAGGTGTCCCAGCCGCGGTCGAGCTCTCTGGCGAGCGGTCCGCCGTCGGCGTCGACGAAGGCCAACGGGTCGTTCTCCATCGCGTCGAGGTAGAACGGGTCCGAGGACAATTGGCTGGGCGCGATCTCGAACGTGGAGTCCGCGTCGACCAATCCGCCGACGGGAACCAGCGGGGCCCCTGAGACGACGGCGGCCCGGTAGGGGCCTGCCTCGGCGACCAGCTTCCACAGCGTTGCGACGGCGCCGAACGAATGTCCCTGTGCGACAACCGGTATGTCCGGTGTTTCGGCGGCGACCAACTCCGCGAGGCGATCGCCGAGCGCGATGCTGGCCTCCAGCGAACGGAAGTCGCCGCGGTCGCCCGGCGTCAGCCCGTGCCCGTACTGATCAACCGCCCACAGGTCGATGCCCGCAGCGTTGAGCGCGAAGCCGTAGCGGTGGTAGAGCCCGGTGTGTTCCCCGAACCCGTGCAGGAAGACGACGGCGGCGCGAGGCTCGGGTGAGGCCCAGTGGCGGTAGTAGGCGCGGCCCTCGGGTCCGGACGACGCGGTCTCCAGGAATGGCATGGGACAAGCCTATTCGGTCAACCGCTGCCGAGGAGCACGTCGCGTTGGTCGTCCATCCGCGTGCGGATCGCGTCGACGAGCGCACCCACCTCGGGTCGTCGCAGCGTCTCCGTACGCGCCACCAGCCAGTAGGTCAGCAGGAGCCCGACGTCGTCGGTGAGTACACGGACCAGGTCGTCGTGCCGGTCCGCCATGAAACACGGCAGCAGCCCGAGTCCCGCTGCCGCCCTTGTCGCCTCGACGTGGACGAACACGTTGGTGGACGTGACGGACTCGCGCATCGTCGGGGCAAACGTGCGAGCCAGGTCCAGGTCGTCGACCTGGAGCATGGAGTCGATGAAGTACACCAGCGGGTGGCCCGACAGCTCGGACCGCGATGCCGGGGTGCCGTGCTCGGCGAGATAGTCCCGTGAGCCGTAGAGGCCGAGGCGGTAGTCGCCGAGGCGGGCGGCCTCGGCGCGGTGGACCTGCGGCTCGCCAACCACCACCTCGATGTCGAGGCCCGAACGCTGTTGCGTGGCCCGCCGGGTGGCGGCCACGATCTCGACCGACACCTTCGGATGGCGCTGTCGGACACGGGCCGCCGCGGGCGCGGCGATGTAGGCACTGAAGCCGTCGGTGGCCGACATCCGCACGACCCCTTCGAGCGTCCGCGACCCCGCGGGACCGGTCAGTGAGCGGACGGCGGTTTCGACGGCCTCGGCCGCCGACAGTGCCTCCCTGCCGAGGTCGGTGAGTTCCCAGCCGCCCGCCGACCGCGCGAGCAGGCGGCCTCCGATCGACTGCTCGAGCGCCGCGATGCGCCGAGAGATCGTGGTGTGGTTGATGCCCAGCTCGTCGGCCGCGGTGACGAACCGGCCGGACCGTCCCACGGCCAGCAGTACCAGCAGGTCGTCTGCGCTGAGCTTGTTGGAGGCCGCCATATCTGCAGTTTTGCAGACGAGCCCTGCGCTGTTGGCCATTGCGGAGCAGATCGAAGTGCAGGAATACTCACAGCAAGCGTGTGGGCCGCGTCACAGGAGGAGGGTTCGATGAGTAAGCCGATACCGACCGGGCTTCGGCGGGTCGTCGCCGCGTCGATGGCGGGCACGGTGGTCGAGTGGTACGAGTTCTTCCTCTACGGCACTGCGGCCACCCTGGTGTTCAGCAAGGTGTTCTTCTCGTCGAGCACCAGCGACCTCGACGCGATCCTCGCGGCCTTCGTCACCTACGCGGTCGGGTTCGCCGCGCGACCGCTCGGTGGCGTCGTGTTCGGGCATTACGGAGACAAGTACGGCCGCAAGAAGCTGCTGCAGTTCTCCCTGCTGCTGGTGGGCGCATCGACGTTCCTGATGGGCTGCCTCCCGACGTTCGGTCAGATCGGGTACTGGGCGCCGGCGCTCCTGGTGGCGCTGCGGTTCGTCCAGGGCTTTGCCGTCGGCGGCGAGTGGGGTGGCGCCGTCCTGCTGGTCGCCGAGCACAGCCCCAACCGCGAGCGCGGCTTCTGGGCCAGCTGGCCGCAGGCCGGGGTGCCCGCGGGCAACCTGCTCGCCACCGTCGTCCTGCTGGTCCTCACCACCACGCTCTCGGACGCCGCATTCCTGTCGTACGGGTGGCGCGTCGCCTTCTGGCTGTCGGCGGTGGTGGTGCTGATTGGCTACTACATCAGGACCAAGGTCACCGATGCACCCATATTCGTTGCGGCGCAACAGGAGGCGGAGCGGATCAAGGAGACGTCGTTCAGCGTTCTCGAGGTGCTGAAGCGCTATCCGCGGGGCGTGTTCACCGCCATGGGGCTGCGCTTCGGCGAGAACATCATGTACTACCTGGTGGTCACGTTCTCGATCACCTACCTCAAGGTTCAGGTGGGCGCCGACACCAGCACCATCCTCTGGTATCTGCTCGTCGCACACGCGGTGCACTTCGTTGCGATTCCACTGGTGGGCAAGCTCGCCGACCGGTTCGGTAGACGACCGGTGTACTTCGCGGGCGCCGCACTCGGGGCGACGTGGGGCTTCTTCGCGTTCCCGATGATGAACAGCGGCAACTACGCCGTCGTCACGGCCGCGGTCACCATCGGGCTGGTCTTCCATGCGATCATGTACGCGCCACAGCCTGCCCTCATGGCCGAGATGTTCCCGACCAGGATGCGCTATTCCGGTGTGTCCCTTGGCTATCAGGTCACCTCGATCGTGGCGGGCTCGCTGGCGCCCATCATCGCGGTGAAGCTGCTGGAGACGTATGACTCGTCGGTTCCGATCGCGATCTATCTCGCCGCGGCCTGCGCGATCACCCTGATCGCCGTGGTGTTCACGCGCGAGACGAAGGGCATCGACCTCAAGGCACTGGACGTCGTCGACGCCGACGAGATGGCCGCAGAGCGTCAGGCCGCGGTCGGATGAGCGACCTTGCTGGCCGGACCGCGCTCGTCACGGGCGGCGCGAGCGGCATCGGGGCGGCATGCGTGCGCGAGTTGGCGAACCGTGGGGCCACCGTCACCATCGCCGACGTCGACGACGTCGCGGCCAAGGCCCTCGCCGAGGAGATCGGCGGAAGTGCCTGGGCGGTCGACCTTCTCGACGTCGGTGCGTTGGAGAGTCTGCGACTCGAGGTCGACGTCCTGGTGAACAACGCAGGCGTGCAGACCATCGACCCGATCGACGAGTTCGACCCCGAACGCTTCCGGTCGATGCTCGCGCTCATGGTCGAGGTCCCGTTCCTGTTGATCAGGGCGGCCCTTCCACACATGTACGGCGCGGGCTTCGGCCGGGTCATCAACATCTCGTCGGTGCACGGTCTGCGGGCCTCGGAGTTCAAGGTCGCCTACGTCACCGCCAAGCACGGGCTGGAGGGACTGTCGAAGGTGACCGCGCTCGAGGGCGGCCAACGCGGGGTCACGAGCAACTGCGTCAACCCCGGCTACGTGCGAACGCCGTTGGTGACCAAGCAGATCAGCGATCAGGCCCGCACCCACGGCATCGACGAGCAGGAGGTGCTCGATCGAATCCTGCTGTCCGAGAGCGCGATCAAGCGACTGGTAGAACCGGCCGAGGTGGCGTCGCTGGTGGGCTGGTTGTCCTCGCCCGCCGCGGGCATGGTGACCGGCGCATCCTACACGATGGACGGCGGCTGGAGCGCTCGCTAGCGCCGGTGTCTGCAGTTCTGGCGAAGGGCTGCGTTCATGCTCGACGTCACGGACATACCATTTTGCGTTCGATCATGATTCTGGCAAACTAGCGGCAATGCGCGTGTCCGCATTGCCGGGGTAGTTGCGGAAGCTGGCGTCGGGAACGGGCCGAGGTGTCGTGGATGGAGGTACTGCCGGTGCCGTCATTGGGCGCGAAGCCGCATGTCGATCCGTCGCAGTCGATTCCGCCAGCCGACCAACGATCCGTACTGACGCCGCCGTCAGTAACCACGCCGCGGAGTGTGCGGATCGCGATGGCCGTGCTCTCGGCCGGCGTGATCTGGTACGCCGTCTCGACGATCGTGCACAGCAACGTCACCACGATCGTGCTGACCAGACAGTGGCTCTACCCGGTGCTGATGCTCGCCGCCGCCGGGCTGGTGGTGGCGCGGGCCTGGCGGCGCCGCGAGGAGCGGTGGGCCTGGTGGCTGATCGCGGTAGGCATGTCCATACCGGCGGTGCGCAACGCCCTCTATCCGGCCTTTGGCTCATTGAGCTCGCTGCGTCCGGTGTGGTTGTGCTTCTATCCACTGCTCCTCGCGGGATCACTCCTGCTCTTGCGGAGCCGGATCGGACGGTTGCCGCCGGCGCTGTCGCTCGATGCGCTGATCGCCGGCTCGGCAGTGGCAGCCCTGGCGGCGGTCGGTTTCGCGCCCTACCGCACCGCCACGAATGAGTCCGTCGTCCAGACGGTGCTCGCGTTGGGTTTCCCGGTGGGCGATCTGCTCCTGGTCGCGGTCGCCACGGGAGCCCTCTCGATGCTGGGGTGGCGCGCGGATCGCAGATGGGCCCTGCTGGCCGTCGGGTTCGTCCTCTATGCAGTCGCGGACGTTCTGTTCATGTTCCACGTCGCCGAGGGCACGTACCTTCGAGGTAGTTGGTTCGACGCGTTGCGGCCCGCCGCGGCACTGCTCCTGGCCGGCGCCAGCTGGATCGTGCCGTCACCACCTCGCCCGCACGTCCCGCTCGCGGGTCGCGGTAACGCGGTGCCCCAGATTCTGTTCACCGTCGTGTTGGTCGGCATCCTGGTCGCCGGCTACGACGCCGGGATGTCACCGGTGGCGGAGGTGTTGGCTACCCTCGGCCTGGTCGCGGTGGCAGCCCGGTTCGCGATGGCCTTCCACGAGGTCAGCAATCTCGTCGACAGCCATCGTCACGCGATGACGGACGAGCTGACCAAATTGGGCAACCGACGAGCGATGTCGACGGCGCTGACGACCGCATCGTTCGCCTACTCCGCCGGCGACGAGCAGGGCGGGACGGGCCCCGGTCTGTTGCTTCTGGACCTGGACCGCTTCAAGGAGATCAACGACGCGTTCGGGCACCACGTCGGTGACGAATTGCTGTGCCTGGTCGGTCGGCGACTGTCGCACACGGTGCGGTCGGAAGACCTCGTGACCCGCGTCGGTGGCGACGAATTCGCCGTGCTGCTGCCGCGCGGGACCGGACCCGCCGAAGCCGAAGCGCTTGCCACGCGCATCGTCGAGGCGTTGGCCGAACCGTTCGTCCTCGACGACGTGACCGTGCACGTGGAGGCGAGCGTCGGCATTGCCCTCTGCCCCGAGCACTGCGATCATCCCGACGATCTGTTGCAACGCGCCGACGTGGCCATGTACCGGGCCAAGGGACTGCCCAGCCGAATCGCTTCGTATGACAGCAGTGACGACGCGTTCCGCGTCGAAGAACGACGAGCTGTCGGCGAACTGCGATCGGCGATCAACACCGGACAGCTGACCTGCCACTACCAACCCAAGATCCGGGCCTGCGACGGCAGCGTGCACAGCGTCGAAGCGTTGGTGCGCTGGCGGCACCCCCAACATGGGCTGCTGGCGCCCGGTCAGTTTCTGCACCATGCCGAGATGGGCGGACTGATGCGCCCCATGGCCACTGCCGTCCTGGATCTGGCATTGGGTCAGGCGCGTGCCTGGCGGGAGCAAGGGCTGGAGATGACGGTTGCGGTCAACCTCTCGGCCACCAACTTGCTCGACGCTGATCTGGTGGAACACATCGCCGATCGCCTTCTCGCCCATGGCATCCCGGCCGACACGCTGATACTCGAGCTCACCGAAGGGGTTCTGACCACGAATTCGCACCGTTCGCAGAGCGTGGTCGAAGCGCTGCAGCAGCTCGGGGTCAAACTGTCGATCGACGACTTTGGCACGGGGTGGTCCTCGCTGGCGCGCCTGCAGGAGATGACGGTGGACGAGCTCAAGCTCGACGGGGTGTTCGTGGGGCGGCTCACCAGCGATCCCCGGTCGACCGCAATCGTGCGTTCGACGGTCGCGCTCGCGCACAGTCTGGGCGCCTCACTCGTCGCCGAGGGGGTCGAGGACGACGCGGCACTGCAGGCGCTGCGCGAGTACGGTTGCGACATCACCCAGGGTTATGTGCACTGCCCGCCACTTCCGGCGGAGGAACTAGACCGCTGGATGAGCACGCGCACGTTGACGTCGGGGCCGGGTCACGCCGTTACCGGCCCCCGCTAGCACCGGCGTTCGCGAGCCACGGTCCCATCCGCGCCAGCGCCTCGGCGATGTCGGACGTCGCCCCCGCGAACGACAGACGCACGTAGTGACCGCCGTTCACGGTGTCGAAGTCGATGCCCGGCGCGATCGCAATCCCGGTGTCGGCCAACAGTTGTGCGCAGAAGTCCAGCGAGTCCGTCGAGTACTCGGCGATGTCGGCGTAGACGTAGAAGGCCCCGTCTGCGGGCGCGAGTCGGTGCAGTCCGATCCCGGGTAGCCCGTCGAGCAGCATTCGACGGTTGACGGCGTACTCGCGCACCAGGGCGTCCGCCGCGGCCACGGACTCCGGTTCGAACGCCGCGACGGCCGCGAGTTGCGGCAGCGTGGGAGGGCAGATGGAGAAGTTCCCCGTCAGCCGGTCGACCGCACGGTGCAGCGCCGCAGGGACCAGCAGCCAGCCCAGTCGCCAGCCGGTCATCGCGAAGTACTTCGAAAAGCTGTTCACCACAATGGCTTCGCGCGATGTCTCCCATGCGCAGCTGGTCGCCGGTGCGCCGGGATAGACGAGGCCATGGTAGATCTCGTCGCTGACCAACTGGACGCCGCTCTCCTCGCACCACTGCGCGATCGCGGCGAGATCCGTTGGCGGGATCACGGTGCCCGTCGGGTTGGCCGGGCTGGCGAGCACCACTCCCTTCAGCGGCGGCTCGACGTCGTTCAGCATCTCGACCGTCGGCTGGAACCGCGTCTCGGGGCCACACGGAATCTCGACCACCTCACAGCCCAATGCCGAGAGGATGTTGCGGTAGCACGGATATCCGGGACTGGTCACGCCGACGCGGTCGCCCACGTCGAAGCACGCCAGGAAGGCCAGGAGGAAGCCTCCCGTCGAACCCGTGGTGACGACGACTTCCTCGGGCCCGACGACCACGCCGTGGCGATCGGCATACGACCGCGCAATGGCCTCCCGCAGCTCCGGAATGCCCAGCGCAACGGTGTATCCCAGGTTGTGGTTGCTCACGGCGTCGACCGCTGCCGCCCGGATCGGGGCGGGCGCCTGGGCGCTCGGCTGCCCGGCGGAGAGGTTCACCAGGTCGCCATGGGTGCGCTGGCGTTCGGCCGCGGCCAGCCACACGTCCATCACGTAGAACGGCGGAATCCCGGCACGTAGCGCGACGCGATCGCTCATCCGAGCCAGGCTAGCCGGTCACCGGAACCGCACTCAGGCGGCGTCGTGCCACCCGAGCATGTCGGCGAGGTGAATGGCGATGCCGCTGGCCTTCAGGGGTACCAGGTCGCCGAGTACCGGTGGCGCCGTGGAACGGTGGCGGCTGCCGGTCGGGGTGGTGAACTCTGCGGTGTGCATCCCGTCGGTGTCGCACCAGGTGTGCACCCGCCAGCCGGGCGCCTCCTTGGCGTAGTTGCAGGCCGCGCATTCGCCGAGGCCGTTGACCGCGCTGGTGGGTCCTCCGCGTGCCGCGGGGGTCGCATGGTCGCGGTGGCGGATCGGTGCGTCGCAGTAGGGCGTGCGGCAGGTGTCGTCGCGGGTGGCGATGAAGCGGGCCAGGCCCTTGGGGAACAGTCGGGCACGGGACTCCATCGCGACCAGGGCCCCGGACCGTGGATGGCGGTACAGGCGGCGCAGGGTGGCCTTCGAGCGGGCGTGGCCGGCAGCGTCGGAGGCCAGCCGGCAGGCGAGCGCAGCCGGGCACCCGTGCCGGGGTGGTGTCGCCGCCGAGCAGCGTCTCGTCGGTGATGACCAGGTCGATCGCGACCGGGACGGGGACCTCGGCGGGGCGTCCGGTGATGCGTTCGACGAGGGTGTCGGCCATGACCTGGCCGCGTCCGCGACCGTCGGGGCAGGTGTCGGCTTCTCGCTTCAGCGATGCGTACACCGAGACGCCGTGGGCCATGGGCAGCAGCGCGGTCACGTACGCCATGGCGTCGGGGGCGGGTCGGACGGTGACGGTGCGTTCGGTTTCGGCGCGTACGGCGCGGTCGACGACGGCCCGGGGGTCCAGTGCGTAGGCGATGGCCTTGGCGTCGGCTTCGATGCGCTTGTCTCCCTTGCCGTGCAGGGTCCTCAGGTCGGCGCACATCCGGGTGTCCAGGGTGCGGCGGTCCGCTACCGTCAGGCAGGCCGATTCGCGCACGATGAGGGTGGCCCGCCACTCGGAGAGGGCTCCGGCCTTCAGGGCGGCCAGGGTGTGGGGCATCTCGTAGACCAGGGCCTTGGCGAACCCGAGGTGCCTGCCGCCGCGGTTCGGGGAGTCGTGGCGGGCCAGGGCGATCTCACCGGCCAATCCCTTACCGCGCTTGGCCGCAGGCACCCCGGCTTCGGCCTCGGCGGCGCGGCGCACCCGGTCGAGTTCGGCGGTCGCGACGGCCTGCTCGGCCGCGGCCGCGGACTTCTCCCGCTCCAAGCTGGCGATCCGGGCCACCAGGGTTGCTTCGTTATCGAACATGTGTTCGATTGAAGCACTACCCTCCGACAGGGTCGGTCAGAGCACCTCGGACTCCAGTTGCCGCAGGTAGTCTCGCGGCGGACCGAGCAACTGGGCGCTGCCGTGCGCCCGCTTGAAGTAGAGCTGGATGTCGTACTCCCAGGTGATCGCCACACCGCCGTGCATCTGGATGGCCTCGGCCGTGACCGCGGTGAACGCCTCGCTCGCCGAGATCCGTGCCAGCGCCGCCGACGTAGCGGACGGCTCCGCGATCGCGTCGTCAACGACCGCCCGTGCGGATTGCACGAGGACGTACAGATCTGCCATTCGGTGCTTCAACGCTTGGAAGCTGCCGATCGGCCTGCCGAACTGAACGCGGTCCTTCGTGTAGGCGACGGTCAGGTCGAGGCATCGCGCAGCCCCGCCGATCTGTTCGGCGGCCAGCAGGATTGCCGCGGTGTGGGCGATCCCGGGGTCGGCGCCGATGGGCTCGGACGTGCCCGCCCGCAGACCCGCCAGGCGACGCGTCGGATCCATCGTGACGACCCGTTCGGCGGTGACCTCCGTCCAGCGGCTCAGCCGACCGTCCTCGCACGCGACCACGACGTCGGCCACGTCGCCGTTGACGACGTAGGCCTGGTCGAACACGACGGCGCCGATCGACGTGCCCTCGGACAACTTCTCGAGGGTGCCTTCGTCGGGTGCGTCGGCGGACAGCAGCGCCAACTCCGCCAGCGTCGTGCCCCACAGCGGCGTCGGAACCAGGCCGCGGCCGAGCGTCTCGATGACCACGGCGGCGTCCGCCAATTCACCGCCTGCCCCGCCCAAGTCCTCGGGGATGACGAGTGCCGCCGCGCCGACCTGATCGCAGAGCAGTGTCCACAGCGCTTCGTCGTACCCCTTCTCGGAGTCCATGGCCCTACGGACCGCCTCGGGGGCGGCGTGCTTCTCGACGATCGACGCGACGGTGTCGCGCAACATCTCCCGCTCTTCAGTGGTACTCACAAGGCCTCCAACACCCGATGCCGATGCCACGTCGGATCGCCCCACGCCGACCGAAGTGCCTGAACGCGCAACAGCAACAGCGACAGGTCGTGCTCCTGGGTGAAGCCGATGGCGCCGTGCGACTGCAACGACGAACGCGCGGACAGCAGCGCTGCCTCCGATGCGGCGGCCTTGGCGGCACTGACGTCACGCGCGGTGTTCGGCGAGCCGTCCGCGAGCGACAGCGCCGCGCCGTAGACCAGCGGCCGCGCCAGTTCAATCGCGATGTGGACGTCGGCGAGCTTGTGCTTGATCGCCTGATACGAACCGATCACCCGGCCGAACTGGCTGCGCTGCTTGGCGTACTCGACCGAGCCGTCGAGCATGGCCTGCCCGGCTCCGACGAGCTGAGCGGCCGTCGCCAGCGCGCCGAACTCGAAAGCCCTTGCCGTGTCGGCATTCTGAACGGTGCCGGACGCGGAGACGTCGAAGAGCCGGCGGGCGGGGTCGACGGAGTCGTGTGACCGGCCCGGCTCGGCGTCGCGCACCTGCCCGTCGGAGGCGAGCAGGACGAGACCCGTGGCATCGGAGTCGACCGCGCGCGGGACCAGCGGCGGCATCGCCACGGTCGCGATCAGCTCACCCGACGCCAGCGCGCCGCTGCGCTCGTCGCCGGCCAGCAGAATCGGTGCCACCGCGAGGGATTCGGTGACGGGTCCCGGGACACCCCAGTAGCCCACACGCTCGGCGGCCACCACCAGGTCGACCGGATGTGCGCCGATCCCGTCGAACTCCTCGGCCACCATCAGCGCGGTAACCCCCAGGTCGGCCAGCGTCGCCCATACCTTGCGGCCCGGCCCGTGGTCGCCTGCGGACCATGCCCGGATGGCGGCGGGCACTGCGGCGGCGCCGAGTGCCCCGTCGATGCTTGCGGCGAAGTCGCGCTGCTGCTCGTCGAGTTCGAACTTCACTTCGGCTCCCGAGGCAGGCCAAGCAGGCGCTCGGCGATGATGTTGCGCTGAATCTCGTTGGTGCCCGCGTAGATCGGTCCGCCCAGTGCGAACAGCAGCCCGTCGGTCCAGGAGTCGGCGAGTTCGGCATCCGGCCCGCGGAGGTCCAGCGCGGTCTGGTGAAGTGCCACGTCGAGGTCGGACCAGAACACCTTGGTCACCGACGACTCGGCGCCGAGTTCACCGCCTGCCGCCAGCCGGGTGACCGTGCCGAAGGTGTGCAGCCGGTAGGCCTGGGCCTTGATCCACGCATCCGCGACGCGGTCGGCGAACGCCGGATTGCGGTCGGTCTTCCACGCGTCGACGAGCCGTTCGGCGGGGGCGAGGAAGCGCGCGGGGCTGCGCAGCGACATGCCGCGTTCGTTGCTCGTCGTGCTCATGGCGGCGCGCCACCCCTCGCCAACCTGGCCGATGACGTCGTGATCCGGTACGAACACGTCGTCGAGGAACACCTCGCCGAAACCGGTGTCGCCGCCGAGTTGCGCGATCGGCCGGACCGTCACGCCGTCGGCCTTCAGGTCGAACATGACATAGGTGAGGCCCTTGTGCCGCTGACTGCCGGGATCCGAACGGAACAGTCCGAATGCCCGCTCTCCGAACGGGGCTCGCGAGCTCCAGATCTTTTGTCCGTTGAGCTTCCAGCCACCCTCCGTGCGCGTAGCGGTCGACCGCAGCGACGCCAGGTCGCTGCCCGACTCCGGCTCGGACCACGCTTGCGCCCAGATCTCCTCGCCACTGGCCATCTTGGGGAGGACCCGGTCGAGTTGCTCCTCGGTGCCGTGCGCGAACAGCGTCGGGGCCAGCATCGAGGTGCCGTTGGCGCTGGCCCGGCCGGGGGCGCCGGCGCGGAAGTACTCCTCCTCGTATACGACCCACTGCAACAGCGTCGCGTCGCGGCCGCCGTACTTCTTCGGCCACGCGATGACCGACAGGCCGGCGTCGAACAGCACCCGGTCCCAGCGCCGGTGCTGCTCGAAACCCTCTGCGGTGTCGTATGACTCGGTCGGGAAGTGCACTCTGTTGGCAGCCAGGAAGTCTCGCACTTCGGTGCGGAACTCCTCGGTGTCGTCGTCGAACGTCAGGTCCATCAACTGAGCTCTCGCAGTAGCGGTTTGACCACTTTTCCTCCAGGGTTGCGGGGCAGCGCCTCGACGAATGCCACCGATCGCGGGGTCTTGAAGTTCGCCAGATGCTCACGGGTGTAGGCGATCACGCCGGCTTCGTCGAGGTGGTGGCCCGCCTTTGCGACCACGAACGCCTTACCGACCTCGCCGAGGCGCTCGTCGGCCACTCCGATGACGGCGCTGTCCGCCACCCCGGGCATCCTGGCAAGCACCTGTTCGATCTCGGCGGGGTAGACGTTGAAGCCGCCGCAGATGTACATGTCCTTGAGGCGGTCGGTGATGGTGAGATTGCCGCTGGCGTCCAGCTTTCCGACGTCACCGGTGTGTAGCCAGCCGTCGGCGTCGATCGTCGCGGCGGTGGCGTCCGGGTCGTCGAGATAGCCCAGCATGACGTTCGGTCCGCGCAGCAGCACCTCGCCCGCCTCGTCGCCGTCGATTCGCAGTTCGAAGCCCGCAATCGGCTTGCCGCACGTCGTGGCCACCGTGACGGCGGAGTCGTCGACACTGCACATCGTGCCGAAACCGCTTGCCTCCGTAAGGCCGTACGCCGTGAGCACGATGTCGATGTCGAGCTCGGTCTGCATGCGCTCGATCAACACGACGGGCACGACGGCGGCGCCCGTCACGGCAAAGCGCAGCGACGTCAGGTCGTAGTCCGCACGCTTGGGGTGATCGAGCAGCGTCTGATAGATCGTCGGCGGACCGGGCAGCACCGTGATCTGGCGGTCCTGCACGGTCTGCATCGCCTTCTCGGGGTCGAACGTCAGCTGGGGGATCAGGGTCGCGCCCTTCTGCAGGCAGGTGAGGATCCCTGCCTTGTAACCGAAGTTGTGGAAGAAGGGGTTGATGCAGAGATAGCGGTCGGTACTGGTGAGTTGGCCGCACTCGGCCCACGCGGCGGGCGCATCGAGCGACTGCCGGTGCGCGCAGAGCACGCCCTTGCTCCGGCCCGTGGTGCCGGAGGTGAACAGCACGTCGGACACGTCGTCCGGCGTGACGGCTGCGGCACGGGCGTCGGCGGCTTCGAGATCGGTGCCCCGCGCCACGAATTCGTCCCACGTTCCGTCGGCGCGATCGATGGGGATGCGCACGACGTGCCGCAGCGCGGAAAGTGCCGAGCGATCGAGCTCGGCGGACCGATCGGAGCCGAGGAACTCGCCCATCGCGATGAGCAGCGGGGCCTTGGTCCTGGCCAGGATGTCGGTGGCCTCGCCCGCGGTGTAACGCGTATTGAGGGGGACGACGACGGCGCCCGCGTAGTGCGTCGCCAGGCATGCGACCACCCAGTGCCAGGTGTTGGGCGACCAGATCGCCACCCGGTCGCCGGCCTGCACTCCGAGGTCGATCATCGCCGCCGCGGCCTGCCTGACCTCGGCTTTCAGCTGCCCGTAGGTCAGCTGCCGGTCATCGGTGACCAGGGCGGGGTGATCGGAGAACTCGGCACTGATCCGGTCAAGGACCGCGGGGATGGTCCTCAGGCCGCTCGTCATCGACGCTCCCTCTAACAAAGCAAGTGCTTGGTAGGTTAGCCTACAGGGGTGATAGAGGTCCAGGAGTTCAGGGCCGAGGTCCGGCAGTGGCTCGCCGACAATCTGGTCGGCGAATACGCCGCGCTCAAGGGGCTCGGCGGTCCGGGTCGGGAGCACGAGGCATTCGACGAACGGCGCGCGTGGAACCAGCACCTCGCCGCCGCCGGGTTGACGTGTCTCGGGTGGCCGGAGGAGCACGGCGGCCGCGGCCTGACGGTCGCGCACCGCGTCGCGTTCTACGAGGAGTACGCGCTTGCCGACGCGCCCGACAAGGTCAACCACTTCGGTGAGGAACTGGTCGGGCCGACGCTCATCGCATACGGCACCCCCGAACAGCAGAAGCAGTTCCTGCCCAAGATCCTCGACGTCACCGAGCTGTGGTGCCAAGGGTATTCGGAGCCCGGCGCTGGCAGTGACCTCGCCAACGTGTCGACGACCGCCGAGCGGGTGGCCGACGAGTGGGTGATCAACGGACAGAAGGTGTGGACGTCGCTGGCGCACTGGGCGCAATGGTGCTTCGTCGTCGCGCGGACCGAGAAGGGGTCCAAGCGGCATGCCGGTCTGTCCTATCTCCTGGTACCGCTGGACCAACCGGGCGTCGAAGTCCGACCGATCATCCAGCTGACCGGTGACTCGGAGTTCAACGAGGTCTTCTTCGACGACGCCCGCACCGACGCCTCTCTGGTCGTCGGTGATCCGGGCGACGGCTGGCGTGTCGCGATGGGCACGTTGACGTTCGAGCGCGGTGTCTCGACGCTCGGTCAGCAGATCCGTTACGCGCGTGAGCTTTCCGGAATCGTCGACCTTGCCAAGAACACGGGTGCCATCGACGATCCCCTGATCCGCGAGAAGCTGACACGGTCATGGGTGGGGCTGAAGACCATGCGGTCCTACGCGCTGGCGACGATGGACGTCGAGGGGGCGGCGCAGTCCGCCGGAAAGGACTCAGTGTCGAAGTTGTTGTGGGCGAACTGGCATCGCGAACTGGGCGAGATCGCCATGGACGTCCGAGGCAAGGCGGGACTGCTGCTCGACGGCGGCGAGTTCGACGAATGGCAGCGGCTGTTCCTCTTCTCGCGTTCGGACACGATCTACGGCGGCTCGAACGAGATCCAGCGCAACATCATCGCCGAGCGGGTGCTTGGCCTACCCAGGGAAGTGAAGGGCTAGTGGACCTTTCCATCACGCCGAAGGAGATCGAGGGGCATGGTCTGCTGGCCGGGAAGATCGTGCTGGTCACCGCCGCCGCAGGCACCGGCATCGGATCGTCGGCCGCACGACGGGCGCTGGCAGAAGGCGCCGACGTCGTCGTATCGGACTTTCACGAGCGGCGGCTCGGCGAGACGCGCGACGAGCTCGCCGGGCTGGGGCTCGGACGGGTCGACGCCGTGGTGTGCGACGTGACGTCGACCGAGGCGGTCGACGCCCTGATCACCACGGCCGTCGAGAAGATGGGGCGTCTCGACGTCCTGATCAACAACGCCGGGCTCGGTGGCCAGACTCCCGTCGTCGACATGACGGACGACGAGTGGGACCGCGTGCTGAACGTGACGCTCACCTCGGTCATGCGCGCCACCAGGGCTGCACTGCGGTACTTCCGCGACGCCGGCCACGGCGGTGTCATCGTCAACAACGCCAGCGTGCTCGGCTGGCGGGCCCAACACTCGCAATCGCACTACGCGGCGGCCAAGGCGGGGGTGATGGCGCTGACCCGTTGCAGCGCAATCGAAGCCGTCGAGTACGGCGTGCGAATCAACGCCGTGTCGCCGAGCATCGCGCGGCACAAGTTCCTCGAGAAGACCAGCAGCGCGGAACTGCTCGACCGGCTCGCGGGCGACGAGGCGTTCGGTCGCGCGGCCGAGCCGTGGGAGGTGGCAGCCACCATGGCATTCTTGGCCAGCGACTACTCGAGCTACTTGACGGGCGAAGTGATCTCGGTGTCGAGTCAGCGGGCTTAGCAGCGCATTATACGAAAACTGTTTGGGCACAACGCGTTACGTGATGTGATGACGCGATCGCCAATTTGATGCAGCAGAGGGGCCGACCAGTTTCGCCCCGCCCGCGAGTGACCACGCGGGAGCGGCGACGCGAGGCAAGCATCGGCACAACGTTCGCCAGCGCTAAAGATGGCGGCTCTTCAGTAACTTGCCTGATCGCGTCGGGTTACATCACTCAACGCTCAAAGTGCGTTTGTCTAAATGACCGTAACGTTGATTTAGACGTCCCAGGCAAACACTCAAGTCAATATCGCGCAACTCTTGTGCGATCTTTCTGAAGTTTGCTAGTAATGCTCAGCGTCGCCACAGGGGCGCGCGGGGGAGGGCTAAATCGATGGGCAAGCATCGCGCGAAGAATGCGACGATCACGAAGTGCGCAGTGGCCACTGCGGCGGCGACGGCAGGGCTCGCCGGCGCGCTCAGCATATTGGCGCCGATGGGTTCGGTGACGGTGTCGGGCGCCGATGTGCAGCTTGCGGGCTTGGGGTCGTTTCTGAGTCAACTGATTGGCAACGGATCGTCATCTTCTACGGGAAACGGTGGCAACGGCGGCTTGTTGATCGGGAATGGCGGAGCGACCACTGCCAGTGGTGCGACGGGTGGCAACGGCGGGTTACTGATCGGCAGCGGCGGAAACTCATCGGCTGGTAGCGGTGGTAACGCCGGCCTAGTCCTCGGCAACGGTGGCTCCGGTGGCACCGGAACGGCCGGAGTCAACGGCGGAACCGGCGGCAGTGGCGGCAATGGTGCGCTCGTCATCGGCAGTGGAGGGTCGGGCGGATCCGGCGGTGCGACTGGCGCTGCCGGTGGCAGCGGCGGCAATGGTGCCCTGGTGATCGGCAATGGCGGCTCCGGCGGTAATGGAGCGACGGGTGCTGCTGGAACGAACGGTGCTGCGGGCCAAGACGGCACTGCAGGGGGCGCAGGCGGCTCCGGCGGTACTGCGGGTCCAGGTGGGTTGTTGTTCAGTGCAGGCGGCGCAGGCGGTAGTGGGGGAACCGGTGGCGCCGGTGGCGCAGGCGGAACCGGAGAGACGGGAGCAGCGGCGACCACCCCTGGCGGTAATGGAGGCGTCGGGCAGGCCGGAGGTTCCGGAGGTTCCGGCGGGGCGGGCGGCAACGCGGCTTCCGGTGGTACGACGGGCCTGTTGGGGCTCAGTCTCTTTGGCGCCCCAGGCGCCGCGGGAACCAACGGCACCGGTGGCGCTGGCGGGGCAGCAGGAGCGGGTGGCACCGGTGGTTCCGGCGCCAACGGTGCGACTGGCACCCAGGGCGCCAACGCGACAGTGGCGGGCGGCAGCGGCGGCAGCGGCGGCAACGGCCAAGCCGGTGGTTCGGGCGGCGCAGGCGGTGCCGCTGGGAACGCGGGCAGCGGCGGAGCTGCGGGTACAGGGGGCAGCGGCGGCACGGCCGGAGCCCTGGGAGCAAGTGCGAGCCAAGGCGCAGGAGGCGCTGGAGGCAGCGGCGGTGCCGGCGGCGCGGGTGGAACCGGCGCAGCGGGCAGCCAGGGTGCGAGTGCAACCACACCCGGTGCCAGCGGTGGCGCAGGGCAAGGTGGCGGCAACGGTGGTGCCGGCGGCACGGGCGGAGGGGCGGGCGCGGGCGGAGCCGGTTCCACTGCCGGCGCGTCAGGCACCAACGGAAGCGGGGGAGCGGGCGGCGCGGCGGGGTCAGGTGGTGCCGGAGGTGCAGGTGCCGACGGCGCGCCGGGATCCAGCCCTGGATCATCTGGCCAGGCTGGCGGAAACGGTGGAAACGGTGGAAACGGCGGCGTCGGTGGCGCTGGCGGGGCGGGCGGTAATCCAGGCTCGGCAGCTGGCGGCGTGGGCGCCAATGGCAACGGCGGGGCTGGCGGCAACGGGGGGAGTGCCGGCTCGCCGGGCAACGGCGGGGCCGGAGCGGCAGGCGACGCCGCTCATCTCGATGGAGGAACCGGCGGAAACGGAGGCAACCCTGGCACAGCTGGCACTGGCGGTAGTGGCGGCGCGGCAGGCTCGGGGGGCACCGGCGGAAGCACGGGCGCAAACGGCACCGCAGGAGCGTTGGTTGCCGGGCCGGCTGGAAATGGCGGTACAGGCGGCAACGGTTACGACGCCAGCACGGATCCGACTGCGGTCGCGGGCACCAACGGCGGTAATGGTGGCGCCGGCGGTAACGGCGGATCGGTGGGTAACGGCGGCGCAGGCGGTAACGGCGGGTCGGGTGCGGCCGGGGCAACTGGCGTCAATCCACTGCCGAACGGGCAGGCGGCGACGGGTGCGCCTGGAACGGGTACGACGAACGTCGTTGGTACACCGGTTCCCGGTGGCAATGGTGCCAACGCCACCAATCCCGGTCAGGCCGGTGGAAACGGCGGAGCAGGCTTCAGCAACACGTGCCTCAACACGAGTTGTTCGAGCGGCGTCGGCGGCAATGGCGGTACCGGCGGGACCGGCGCGGCCGGTGGAAATGGAGGAAATGGCGGATCGTTGACGGCAACCAACACACTCGCGGGCGGCACGATCCCAGTTCACCCAGTTACTCCCGAGGTGAGTGGCGGTGCCGGCGGAACCGGTGGTGGCGGTCAGGCCGGAGGCACTGGCGGTAGCGGGGGTGCAGGGGGCCCGGGCGGCACTGGCGGCTCGATCTCAGGTGATGGCGGTTCCGGCGGTTCTGGTGGCGCAGGTGGCGCTGGCGGCTCCGGTGCCGCCGCGGGCTCGGGAGGCACCGGCGGCAACGGCAGCTCGGTCACCTTCTTCCAGACGGGAGTCGGCAGCACCGCCAACGCGATTGGTGACATCGGCGGCGCTGGCGGCACTGGCGGTAGCGGAGGTTCTGGAGGCAGCGGCGGCAGCGGCGGGGTCGGCGGCGCAGGCGGCGCAGCGCAGGGATCGGGCACCACGGGTAATGGCGGCAACGGCGGCGCTGCTGGCTCGGGCGGCGCGGGAGGCAGCGGCGGATCAGGCGGTACCGGCGGAGCCGGTGGCGTGACGAGTGCGTCCACGCCGAACAGCAATGGCTCGACCACCGCGACCGGCGGCACCGGCGGCACCGGCGGGGTAGGCGGCACAGGTGGCAGCGGCGGTTCCGGCGGCACCGGTGGAACGGGCGGCACCGGCACCGTGGCCGGCACCAGTCAGCCCGGCGGCGCTGGAGGCAGCGGAGGAGCAGGCGGTTCCAGCGGCCAGGGCGGCGCGGGAGGATCGGCTACCGCGGATGGCCATTCGGCGACGACCGGTTCACATGGTTCGTCGGGTTCGGCCGGAGGCACCGGTTCGGCCGGTGCGACCGGTGGCAACGGCTGACACGGTAGCGTGCCTGCACGTCAGCGCGGGTAGAGCGGCCCCCGGGATTTCTCCGGGGGCCGTTTCCCTTGTGGGCGAACGCGTTTGTAAGCGAGCTCGCAGGAACTTTCTCCACTAACCAAGCGCTCGCCCGGTTGCCCGAGCAGATTCGGCAGTGCGCCGGCTACCGATTCGCCCCGACGGACGCCTGGCACGAGTCAACCTGTCGCAGGAGATCGTCGACCAGACCGGAGTCGATGCGGACGCGTAGCGGGGCTAGCTGGCCGAGCAAGCGCTTGGTTGATACTCTGGGCAGGTGGACAGGGCGCTTCCGAGTCGTCGCGACGAGCTGCTCGACCTCGCCGCGACGATGTTCGCGGAGCGGGGGCTGCGGGCCACCACCGTGCGCGACATCGCGGATTCGGCGGGCATCCTGTCCGGCAGCCTCTACCACCACTTCAAGTCCAAGGAGCAGATGGTCGAGGAGGTCCTGCGGGACTTCCTGGACTGGTTGTTCGGGCGCTACCGGGAGATCGTCGAGACCCAGTCCGATCCCCTCAAGCGCGTCGAGGGACTGTTCATGACGTCCTTCGAGGCCATCGAACACCGGCACGCCCAGGTCGTCATCTACCAGGATGAGGCCAAACGACTTTCGCCGCTACCGCAGTTCGCATTCGTCGACGAACGCAACAGGGAACAGCGGACCATGTGGGTGGACGTCCTCAAGCGGGGCGTCGCCGAGGGCTGCTTCCGGCCCGACCTCGACGTCGACCTGGTCTACCGATTCATCCGCGACACCACCTGGGTATCCGTCCGCTGGTATCAACCGGGCGGACCGCTCACGGCCGAACAGGTGGGCAGGCAGTACCTCGCCATCGTGCTTGGTGGCATCACCCAAGAAGGAGATTGAGCAATGGCTTCATCACCGGCGTACGTCATCGATGCCGTACGCACCGCCGTCGGCAAACGCAACGGCGGACTGTCCGGAGTGCATCCCGTCGATCTCGGGGCGGCCGCGTGGCGTGGCCTCTTCGACCGCAACGACGTCGATCCCGGCGCCGTCACCGATGTGATCGCAGGGTGCGTGGACGCCATCGGTGGCCAGGCGGGCAACATCGCGCGGCTGTCGTGGCTGGCCGCCGGCTTCCCCGAAGAGGTGCCCGGCGTCACCGTCGACCGGCAGTGTGGCTCCAGCCAGCAGGCGATTTCCTTTGGCGCACAGGCGATCATGTCCGGCACCGCCGACCTCATCGTCGCGGGTGGCATGCAGAACATGAGCCAGATCCCGATCAGCTCCGCGATGATCGTCGGCGAGCAGTTCGGCTTCACCTCGCCCACCAACGAGTCGAAGAGCTGGCTGCACCGCTACGGCGACCAGGAGATCTCGCAGTTCCGTGGCTCCGAGATGATCGCCGAGAAGTGGAACATCTCCCGCGAGGAGATGGAGGAGTACTCGCTCAACAGTCATCAACGCGCGCAGGAGGCCATCCGCGCAGGCTATTTCGAGAACGAGATCATCCCGGTCGACGGCTTCACCACGGACGAAGGTCCGCGTGACACGTCGCTCGAGAAGATGGCCGGGCTCAAGACGCTGGTCGAGGGCGGCAGGCTGACGGCCGCGATGGCCAGCCAGATCTCCGACGGCGCGAGCGCGGTGCTGCTGGCCTCTGAAAGTGCAGTGCAGGCTCACAACCTGACGCCCCGCGCCCGCATTCACCACGTCAGCGCCCGCGGCGCCGACCCGGTGTACATGCTGACCGGCCCGATCCCCGCGACGCACTACGCACTGGAGAAGACCGGGCTCTCGATCGACGACATCGACACCGTCGAGATCAACGAGGCGTTCGCGCCCGTGGTCATGGCGTGGCTCAAGGAGACCAAGGCCGACTACGCGAAGGTCAACCCCAGCGGCGGCGCCATTGCGCTGGGCCATCCGCTGGGAGCCACCGGCGCCAAGCTCTTCGCGACGATGCTCAACACCCTCGAGCGCACGGGCGGCCGCTACGGCCTTCAGACGATGTGCGAGGGCGGCGGCACCGCCAACGTCACCATCATCGAAAGGCTCTAGGGGTCAGACCGCCGCGACGAGCGCCAGTCCACCGAAGGCCAGGATCCAGCTCGCAAAGCTTCCGACGAGGAAGTACTCGGTGACGTCGTCGATCCCGACGCCCGGTTCGCCCTTCTCCCGTGAGCGCTGGGCATTGATCTCGGGAAAGCGGATGACGCTCTTGGCCGCAACCACGGCCGTCGCCATGGTGAGCTGGCCCGCCAGCCCGAGTCCGACGATCAGCACGCGCTCCATCGGCCCGAGCAGACGCCCGCCCCTGAGCCGATCCGACGGTTGCGGCTGGCCGACGGGTTTGACCGCACCGACCGAGCCGAGGATCAGCCGCACCACCTGATTGGCGGTCGCGAGCTGAGCCAGTGCCACGCCGACCACCATCGTCACCCGGTCGGCACTCGCCGTGTAACCCACCCATCGCAGCCATCGCTGCACCGCGCCGCCCACGTCGGATCCCCAGCCGGACAGCAGGATCAGCGCCGCCGCCGCGACACCGAGCACCGCGAGGGGCACCACCTGGTGTTCGCCGAGGCGTTCGGCGCGGTCGCACAGCAGCAGCCATGCCACACTCGCCGCGGCGGCGATGGTGAGCGGCAGCACGTCGCCACGATGCCAAAGACCGCCGAGCAGCAGGCACGTGACGACCGACACGACGGCGGAAACGGGCGCCAGCCATCGGAGGTCGACCATCCGACGGCAGACGTCACCGATCCCGACGGCGATGAGCAGTACGGCCAACGCGCTCATCAGATCTCCGAAAGCCGTTGTGTCGCCGCCACGATGAGGTCCAGGCCGTCGCGTGCCGCCCGTTGCGACACGGCCGAGGGGCTGATGCCCTCGGCGACGGCGAGTTCCCGTTTGGATCGGTGTTGCACGAGACCTCTCAGAATGCGGGTGGACCTGTCATCGAGAGATCCAAGCAGGTGGTCCCGACACATCAGGGCGGCGTTGATCGGGTCCGCCGCGGGACCCGCGGGATCCGAGGTCCGGTACGACGTCCGGACCAGCGCGAGACCGGCCTGTCTCTGCGCGGCGGCGGTCCACTCGATCGCCTCGCGCGCCGCCCACCAGCCGGGCCCGTCCTGGATGCCCGTGTCGCGGTCGAGCATGGTCACCTCACCCCAGCCGATGCCGAAGCGCACGTCGATCTCCGGGGCGACGGTCAGGCGCAGTGTGAGCGCGGCGTCGATGGCGGCGCCGACGGTCGGGTAGCTGCCCTGGAACTCGTCGCCGACCGTGAAGGCCGGCGCCCCGATGGCCGCCCGGGCGATGCCTGCCAGCGCCGCGGACAGGTCGCGGTGTAGAGCCTGCCGGTCGGCGGCATCCCGGGACGCGACGACGTCGCCGATCAGCGTCGCTCTCGATGAAGGATTGTGCTTCACCACAGCCATATGAAGACTATAGCTTAACTATCACATAATGAAGCCCATTGCTTCAGGCAGAGGGTGTGCCCGAGCCTCGATGCGCGAGCGGATCAGTCGACGACGTGGTCGGCGGCGGCACGGAGATGCTTGACCGCGTCGTCGACGATCGACGGGACGAGGTCGGCACACGACGGTAGGTCGGCGAGGATCCCCGCGACCTGACCAGAGGCCAGCACGCCCGCCTCGGTGTTGCCCTCGACGAGGCCCGCCTTCAGCAGCATCGGGGTGTTAGCTGCCATGACGACCTGCGACCAGCTGAGTTCCTTGCCGTGCCGCATGGCGAGACCATCCTTGGCCATCGAGAGCCACGTCATGCCCGACATCTTCTTGAACTTCTGGGCGTTGCCCACGGCGGCGGCGAAACCCCTTGCCCGCGAGCCGCCTTCGAGCTTCTCCACCAGCCCGGTGCGCAGCACCCGGTGCGGCATGCCGTCGACGCGCGTGGACACGACGGTGCCGTCGAGCGCCGCGTCCAGGTAGCGCCGCTTGACGGCGTCGGGCACGGTCGAATCGGACGTCAGAAGGAACCGGGTGCCCATCGCGACGCCCGCAGCGCCGTAGGACAGTGCCGCCGCGAGGCCGCGGCCGTCGAAGAAGCCACCCGCCGCCACGACGGGGATGTCGACTGCGTCGAGCACCGACGGCAGCAGGAGCGTCGTCGCGACCGGCCCGGTGTGGCCGCCACCCTCGCCGCCTTGGACGATCACCGCATCGGCGCCCCAGCCGGCCACCTTCTTGGCGTGCTTGGCCGCGCCGACTGACGGAATGACCACCACACCAGCCTCTTTCAGCTTGGCGATGAGGTCGGGTTTCGGTGCCAGCGCGAAGGAGGCGACGCGGACGCCCTCGCGGATCAGCAGGTCGATGCGCTCGTTCGCGTCACCGGCATCGGCGCGGATGTTGATGCCGAACGGCTTGTCGGTCGTGGCCTTGACCTTCGTCACGGCGGTGGCCAGCTCGTCGAGCGTCATGGTGGCCGACGCCAGGATGCCGAGGCCACCCGCGTTGGAGGTGGCGGCGACCAATCGTGCGCCGGCCACCCAGCCCATGCCGGTCTGCACGACGGGGTGTTGGATCCCGACCAGCTCGGTCAACGGGGTGCGGAGACTGCTCACGAACGCACTTCCTTGTCCCGCAACGACTTCGGGTCGATGACTTCCTGGATCAGCTTCAGCTCGTCGTCCGTGGGGAGCCGTGTCTGCTCTGCGGAGTCCAGACCGTGCACCTCGAAGGTGGTGTTCTCCGCGACCTGGTCGGCCTCGACGCCGGGGTGCAGCGACACCGCCCGCATCTGGTGCTCGGGCCCGTCGAAGTCGAAGACGCCGAGATTGGACACTACCCGGAAGACGTTGACGAAGCGGTAGGCGGGGTTGTCGGAATCGACCTTGTCCCAACCGATTCCGGAGACGATGTCGACCGTGCCGCCAAACACTCGCTTGGAGTGGTTGCCCACCCAGTAGCTGGTGGCGTGGTTGATGGTATTGCCCGGCGCGCCCCGAACGCCGAACATCTGCCGCGTCGGATGTTGCAGTGGCCCGAACGCCGAGAGGTTCTGGTTGCCATACCTGTCGATCTGGTTGGCGCCCATGACGACGTGGCGACGTCCCCACGCCAGCGTCTCGAACACCCGGCCGAATGGCATCCAGCCCTCGATCGCACCCGTGGCGCCGAGTGCCGGGGTGTCGGCCAGCAGACGGGCCTCCCCGTCGGTCAGCAGGATGTCGGGCGCGAACGTCAAGCGCGCGAGCCTTGCCCCGATCGCGACCATGTTCGCCATCGGGCTGACCATGATCTCGCCTGCGTCACGGAACAATTCGGCACACGCGACGGCGCACACCTCGGCACGGGTCACGGACGTCACTTGGCCACCTCCTGCGTCGCGGCGAACTTTCGGACCGCCGCCTGGTAGTCGGCCTCGCTGCCGGAGAGATAGGTCGAGACGAACTCGGCCCACGTCTCGTCCGAGCCCGCGGCCTCGGCGTAGTGCCTCTGGAACTTCTCGTCGCGCCGGTAGTCGGGTTCGGCGGTGGTGAAGTGACCACCGCCCGGTGCCTCGACGACGGCGTCGACCATCATCCGGTTGATCAACAGTGCCTGCGGTGGCACGGACTTCACCAACTCCTCGGTGGTGACCACACGCTCGACCGACAGGAAGCGCCGGGTGGCGGCCATCAGGAACAGGTCGTCGAAGTACGGGTCGATGCCCGTGTAGGCCGCATTGCCCTGCGCGTCACCGAGGTTCATGTGCACGAAGGCGGCGTCGAGGTTCAGCGCGGGCATCGCGATCAGTTCCTCGTACCCGCCGTCGGTGGGGTAGGGCGACGTCACCGTCTTGAGTTCGTCGCCCCAGAACCCACGCACGTCGCTCCCGAGACCCGCCCGGATCGGCAGGAAGGGCAACCGCTGGGCGGCGGCCTGCAGTCCGCACCGGACCATGCCCTCGTCCATCTCGCGGGACTCGATGGCTCCGGTGGTGCGCGCCTTGGCGAACCACGGGTCGTAGAACGGCGGCGAATCCAGGGAGACGAAGCCGTAGTAGACCCGCTTCACCTTGGCCGCCGAGCACAGCAGGCCCAGATCGGGCCCGCCGTACGTGACGACGGTGAGGTCGGTGACGTCGGTGCGCAGCAGTGCGCGCACGAAGGCCATCGGCTTGCGCCGCGACCCCCAGCCTCCGATGCCGATGGTCATGCCGCTCTCGATCGACGCGACGGCGTCGTCGAGCGTGGTCGTCTTGTCGCTCATTCTTTCCCCTTGGAGGTCCCCGCGAAGGCGTCGCGGTGCTCGTCGGCGACGCCCGCCAGGTTGAGTTCGAACGTAAAGCCCTGCTCCATGCGGTAACTCGAGTTGACCCGCTGGACGTCGATGAGGTTCAGCGCCTCCTTCGCGGCCCGGATGACCCGGGTGTCCTTGACGGCGATGTCACGGGCGACGCGCAGCGCGGACTCGTCGAGATCGGCGCGCGGCACCACCTCGTGCACCGAGCCGAACTGGTGCAACGTTGCGGCGTCCACCGTCGCCGCCGTGAAGAACAGCCGCCGCATCATGTGCTGCGGGACGAGCCGCGACAGATGGGTCGCTGCGCCCAGGGCGCCGCGCTCGACTTCCGGGAGGCCGAACGTGGCGTCGTCGGAGGCGACGATGACATCGGCGTTGCCGACCAGCCCGATGCCCCCGCCGACACAGAAACCGTTGACGGCCGCCACGACGGGAACCTCACACTCGTAGACCGCGCGGAACGCATGGAAGCAGCCACGATTGGCGTCGATGAGCGCGGTGAAGCCCTCCGTGTTCTGCATCTCCTTGATGTCGACACCGGCGTTGAAGCCACGACCCTCGGCGCGCAGGATCACCACGTGGGTGGCCATGTCGCGGCCCGCGGCGGTGATGGCGTCGCCCAGCTCGAACCAGCCCCTGGACGGGATCGCGTTCACGGGCGGGTAGTCGACGGTGACCGTGACGATCCCCGGTTCGACGGTCGTGGTGGTGATCGTCATGCGAAAACCTCAGCTCCTCCGGGTGGCTACCTAAGCAAGCACTTGCTTGGTACGCTAGCACAGTGAGCGAAGCCGCTGGAATCAATCTCCGACTCGACGGCCGGGTGGTTCTGGTCACCGGGGGAGTCCGTGGTGTCGGCGCCGGGATCAGCGAGGTCTTCGCCGGTCAGGGCGCCACCGTCGTCACCTGCGCCAGGCGTCCGGTCGACGGCAGCCCGTACGAATTCCATTCCTGCGACATCAGGGACGACGACTCGGTGAAGGCGCTCGTCGACGCCATCGTCGAGCGTCACGGCAGGCTCGACGTCGTCGTCAACAATGCGGGCGGCTCGCCGTACGTGCCTGCCGCCGAGTCGTCGGCCAAGTTCTCCCGTAAGATCGTCGAACTCAACCTGCTCGGCGCGCTCTCGGTGTCCACGCACGCCAACGCCGTGATGCAGCAGCAGGATTCGGGCGGCTCGATCGTCAACATCACCAGCGTCAGCGGCAGGCGGCCCACCCCGGGCACCGTTGCCTACGGCGCGGCGAAGGCGGGCGTGGAGAACATGACGACGACGCTGGCCGTGGAGTGGGCGCCCAAGGTGCGCGTCAACGCCGTCGTCGTCGGCATGGTGGAGACCGAGCAGTCCGAATTGTTCTACGGCGACGCCGATTCCATTGCCGCGATCTCGCGCAACGTCCCACTCGGCAGGCTCGCGAAGCCCACCGACATCGGCTGGGCCACCGCCTTCCTGGCGAGCGACGCCGCGGGCTACATCAGCGGCGCCTCCCTCGAGGTGCACGGTGGCGGCGAGCCCCCGCACTACCTATCGACCACGACGGCAGACATAAAGTAAAGGGAGACAACGCACATGGGTTTGCTTGACGGCCGGGTGGTCATCGTCACGGGATCGGGCGGGGGGATCGGGCGGGCGCACGCGCTGGCGTTCGCCGCCGAGGGCGCCCGCGTGGTGGTGAACGACATCGGCGTCGGACTGGACGGTTCACCGGCGGGCGGCGGCAGCGCGGCCCAGGGCGTCGTCGACGAGATCACCGCTGCGGGAGGCGAAGCCGTCACGAGTGGCGCCAACGTCGCCGACTGGGCGCAGGCCGAGGGACTCGTCAAGACCGCGGTCGACGCGTTCGGCGGTCTCGACGTACTGGTGAACAACGCGGGCATCGTGCGCGACCGGATGTTCGCCAACACCAGCGAAGAGGAGTTCGATGCGGTCACCGCGGTGCACCTCAAGGGACACTTCGCCACCATGAAGCACGCCGCGGCGTACTGGCGCGCCAAGGCCAAGGCCGGGGAGGCCGTCGACGCCCGCATCATCAACACCAGCTCCGGTGCCGGCCTGCAAGGCAGTGTGGGACAGGCGAATTACAGCGCGGCGAAGGCGGGCATCGCCGCCTTGACCCTCGTTGCCTCGGCCGAGATGGGCCGTTACGGCGTCACCGTCAACGCCATCGCGCCCTCGGCACGGACCAGGATGACCGAGACCGTGTTCGCCGAGATGATGTCCACGCAGGACGCCGCATTCGACGCCATGGCGCCAGAGAACGTCTCACCGCTGGTGGTGTGGCTGGGCAGCGTCGAGTCGCGCGACGTCACCGGCAAGGTCTTCGAGGTGGAGGGTGGCAACATCCGCATCGCCGAGGGATGGTCGCACGGACCGCAGATCGACAAGGGCGCCCGCTGGGATCCCGCCGAGCTGGGCCCGGTGGTCACCGACCTGCTGGCCAAGGCACGGCCCGCGGTGCCCGTCTACGGAGCCTGAGCGGGTTCGCACACCACCAGCGGGATGACCCGGTCGGCGGCGTCGCGGTAGCCCTGGTAGGGCGGATACATCCGGATCAGCACCGGCCAGTAGCGTCTGCGCTCCTCATCGGTCGCATCGCGGGCCGTCATGGTCAGGTGCTCGTCGCGAACCTGCACGTGCACCAGCGGATTCGCCTTGAGGTTGAGATACCACAGCGGATTGCCGTCCCGGCCGCCGAAGGAGGCGGGCAGGATCACCCGGTCGCGGTCGCGCAGGCACAGCGTGGCCGTGGTCCGTGGCTGACCCGACTTGCGCCCGGTCGTGGTCAGCAGCGCCGCGGGGAACCACAGCAGCTTCGCGCCGAGCCTGCCGTTGCTGCGCCGGTAGACGGCGATGTGCGCGCGGGAGAAGTACTTGAGCGCAGTGGCCAGGACTCCGGAGTTGCGGATGCGGTCGGAAACGCTGGTCATGGCGCGTGGTTATCCCCATGGGGCCGACCGCAAACCGAATTGGCTACCTCGGGTCGCAGATGACGATCGGGATCTTGCGATCGGTGTAGCTGCGGTAGTTGACGAAGTCCGGATACATCGCGTCGAGCTTGGGCCAGTACGCGTCGCGCTCGGCGTCGGTGGCGTCACGCGCGGTGAGGGCGTACACGCCCGCCTTGGTCTGGAACGTGATCTCGGGGTTGGCCACCAGGTTCAGGTACCACATCGGGTTGGTCGCCCGGCCGCCCTGCGAGGCGACGAGCACGAT
>JAESGJ010000318.1_pt1 | contig 39935 bp, 37 predicted proteins | sample 9266241 | NCBI WGS metagenome assembly JAESGJ01 (sample SAMN14514841, study PRJNA621669) | algae metagenome | isolation source: Brasilonema octagenarum HA4186-MV1 and co-occurring heterotrophs from wet... | place: USA: Manoa Valley, Hawaii | collected 2009-07-20
GCGGGCCGGCCGCGCGCACCCCCGTCGTGCCCACCGAGGTGGAGCGCAGGCGTTCCGCCGCCGACTGACCCTGCCCCGGCACCATACAGTTCACCCATGACTGTCCGGCACACTGCCGATTGACAGCGCCCCAGCGACCGCGGTAAACACAATTGGTCCGACACATCACCGAAGAGTGTCCGATCACTGGGCCGGAGGAGACGGGTCGCCGTGCATCTCGACTACACGCCGGAACAGCAGGAACTGCGGGCGAAGATCCGCGCGCAACTCGAGTCGATCATGACGCCGGAGAGGTCCGCGGCGATGAGTCGGCGCGGCGAAGGCGGCCCCGCGATCAAGGACTGCGTGCGCGCCCTCGCTGCCGCCGATCTGTTGGGCGTGGGCTGGCCCAAGGAATATGGCGGACAGGGCTTCTCGGCCATCGAGCAGCACATCTTCTTCGAAGAGGCCAAGCGGGTCAACGCGCCCATCCCCCTGGTCACGCTTAACACGGTGGGGCCGACCCTCGTCCGCTTCGGCACCGATGAGCAGAAGCGCGAGTTCCTGCCCGCGATCCTCGCGGGCACCGTCGAGTTTGCGATCGGATACTCCGAACCGTCGGCGGGTAGCGACCTGGCGTCGTTGCGCACGACCGCGGTCCGCGACGGGGACGAGTACGTCATCAACGGCCAGAAGACGTTCACCAGCGGCGCCGGCTTCGCCGACTACATCTGGCTCGCCGCGCGGACCGATCCGGAGGCCAAGCGACACAAGGGGATATCCCTGTTCATCGTCCCGACCTCGGCACCCGGGTTCACTCACGAGCCGCTGCACACGATGCCGGGGGTGTCGACGTTCTACACGTTCTACGACGACGTGCGGGTGCCCGCGAACGCACTGGTCGGCGCCGAGAACGACGGCTGGCGGCTCATCACCACCCAGCTGAACTTCGAACGGGCCGCCCTCGGCACGCTGGGCGCCCTCGAGCCGCTGTATGAGAAGACCGTGGCCTGGGCCGTCGAGACGGTGGTCGACGGTGCCAGGGTGATCGACCAGCCCTGGGTGCAACTCGCGCTGGCGCGCGTCGAAGCGCAGGTCGCCGCGTACAAGCTGGTGAACCTCCGCGTCAACGCCGCCATGTCGAAGGGCGCCCTCGAGATGGGCGAGGCATCGGCGGCCAAGGTGTTCGGCACCGAGCTGACGCAGCGGGTCGCCGGCGAGTTGATGGAGATCCTCGACCGGCACGGCGCGCGCTCCGGTCCCGAGGCGCCGCTGCGGGGCGCGCTCGAGCTCGCGGTGCGGACCGCGGTGCTCAACACCTTCGGCGGCGGCGCCAACGAGATTCAGCGCACCATCATCGCCATGGCAGGTCTCGGCATGCCCCGCGAGCCACGCTCCGCCACCGTCTGAACGAACCGAAGGGACTGCCGCCGTGGACTTCACGTTCAGTGAGGAGCAACTTGCGATCGGCCGGATCGCCCGCGAGCTGTTCGACCGGCTCGCCGCCCCCGATCGGCTGACCGCACTGGAGGCAGGCGACATCCGCCACGACCCGGTGACCTGGCAGGCACTCGCCGACGCCGACCTGCTCGGTATCGCCCTGCCCGAATCCGTCGGAGGTAGCGGCCGCGGGTTCCTCGAACTCGCCATCCTGCTCTCGGAGGTGGGGTGGAGCGTGGCACCCGTACCCGCCTACGCCACACTGGTTCTCGGCGCCGACACCATCGCCAGACACGGCACCGTCGACCAGGTTCGGCGCCACCTCGCCGACGTCGTCACCGGCCACCGCATCCTCACTGCGGGGTTGACCGAGCCGGGACGCAGCGACCCCGCCAACCCGGCCACCACGGCCCGCCGCGACGGCGCGCACTGGCGTCTCGACGGCGTCAAGGATCTGGTGCCCGCCGCACAACTCGCCGACGCCATCGTGGTTCCCGCGGTCGACGACGACGGCGAGGTCCGCCTGTTCGTGATCGACACTCGGGCCGCAGGCGTCGACATGGCGGCCGTGGACACCACCGCTGATCAACCACACGCGGACGTCACCTTCGATGGCACCGTGGTGTCCGATGGCGACCTGCTCGACACTCCCCGCGACGGTGCGGGCGCGGTGCGCGATCTGCACGACCGCGCGCTGATCGGGTTGTGCGCCATCCAGATCGGCGTCACCGAACGGGCGTTGCGGATGGCAGCTGCCTACACCTCGCAACGCGAACAGTTCGGCAGGCCCATCGGCAGTTTCCAGGCCATCCAGCAGCGCATGGCGGACGCCTTCATCGACGTCGAGGCCATCCGGTGGACGACGTGGCACGCGGCCTGGCTGGTCTCCGAGGGCCGACCCGCGCGCCGGGAGGCGGGCATCGCCAAGTTCTGGGCGGCCGAGGCCGGGATGCGGGTGGCGGCGACGACCCAGCAGGTCCACGGTGGGATCGGCATCGACATCAGTTATCCCCTCTTCCGATACTTCCTGTGGGCCAAGCACAACGAGCTCGCCCTCGGCTCCGCGTCCGCGCAACTGGCCAGGCTGGGCAGCACCCACCCGGCGGCCTGCTCGTGACGGACACCACCGTCGATACCAGGGCCGCCATCGTCGCGGCAGCCCTGACGTGCTTTCGCACCCGGGGGCTTCGCAAGACCAGCGTCGTCGACATCGGCAGGGCGGCAGGCGTCTCCCGCAGCACCATCTACGAGTACTTCCCCGACAAGCGGGCCATCGTCGACGCGGCGTCCGAGCATGCGTCACAGTCGTTCTACCGCACGCTCGCGCGGGCCATGGCGCGCGAGAGCACCCTCGCCGACCAACTCGGCAGTGCGGCGGTAGCGGTGAGCAAGGCCCGACGCTTCATCGATCCCGGGGGGCTCTCCGACCCCGCGGAGGTGAACCTGCTGCTGAACCGGAACGCCGCAGCGCTGCTCGCCGAGTGCGGGAGGTTCCTGACCCCGTACCTCGCGGCCGCGACGCTCACCGGCGAGGTCCGCAGAGGTCTCGACCTCGACGACGCGGCCGAGTGGGTCGCCCGAATCTTGTTCTCGCTGTTCCTGACGCCGTCGGAACGCCTCGACATCGACGACCACGCTGCCGTGCGCGACTTCGTGGTGGAGCACGCAGTCCGGGGTCTCACCGCGCCCACCGCCGGGCGACGGCAACCGTGACGACCGTGCCCCTCCCGCGTGACCGGCGGGTACCCCACCGGGGACCGACCGGTGAGGGGATACTGGTGCGATGCCCGATCGCAACGTGCTCGGTGGCCCGCTCGATCCCTGCGGCACCGACCCGCTGACCGGCTTCCATCGGGACGGCTGCTGTACGACCGGGCCCGAGGACGTCGGCCTTCACACCATCTGCGCCGTCGTCACCACCGACTTCCTCGAGCACCAGCGCAGCATCGGCAACGACCTGACGACACCGATGCCGCAATACCGGTTCCCCGGGCTGACGCCCGGTGATCGGTGGTGCGTCACCGCGGCGAATTGGCTGCGCGCACAGCAGGACGGCCACGCGGCGCCGGTGGTGCTGGCCTCCACCCACGAACGCACCCTGGACGTGGTCGCGCTCGACGTGCTCCGCGAGCATGCCGTCGACGTGCCCGACGACCTCGCCGGTCTGTGACCTCCGAACGCGTCAGCTCACCGGTGCGAAGAAGTCGCGCTCGATCGGATCCGATTGCACGACGGGTGGATACACCCGCGCATACTCCTCGACGCGCGCCGTCGAGTCACCGAGATCATCTGCCATGGAGAGCAACTGGAGGAGGAGCGTCGCGTCCGGTTGACTCGCGTGCGCTGCCAGCGCCCGCATCTTGTGCGGCCAGAACGCCGTGATGTCGATGGCGGTGGTGACGAGGGCGTCGTCCATTCCCATGCCGTCCGGCGGCACCCACGCGTCCTCGCCGAAGGCGGCGCGGAGGGCAGCCTGCAGCGCACGTAGCCTGCTGACCGACATCGCGATGTGGTACAGCCTCGGCACCCGACTCACCGCCTCGCCGTTGGCGACGACGTTCTGGTGCGCGAGCGCCACGACGTCGTGCGTGCGGATGTGGTCGGGATGGCCAGAGATCCCGTTGGCGGGATAGGTGATCACGACGTCGGGTTCGTAGATCCGCATCAGCCGGACCATCTGCTGGACCAACGGCATGACCGGGCGCGCGCTGAAGGATTCGGCGGCGACCACTCCGTCCTCTCCCATGCCGGAGTCCGGGTAGCCGAGCGCGACGACGTCGTGGACGCCCAACGCCTTCACCGCCGCGTCGAGCTCACTGGCGCGGTGCACGGCCACCGCGCGCGGGTCGTGGCCCGCCATCCCGGGTTTCGCGCCCTCGCCGACCGCGTCGCCCTGCCCACCGTCGGTGCACGTGACGAGCACGGTGCGGCAACCCGCGGCGGCGTAGCGCGCCAGCGTGCCGCCCGTCTGGCTGGACTCGTCGTCGGGGTGGGCGTGCACGATCATGAGCACCGGGGCACGGTCGGCGTGGCGGCGGGGCGCCCCGGCGGGTTCCATGGTCCGACCGTACTTGGCATCACCGTGCGCCGATGTGTTCGGCCTTCCATCGCCTCGGCCGACACTGGGGTGGTGAGCTGCGACGACGTGCCGACAGGCGGCGTGAGGGCCATCATCGAAGGACGCACGCCGCCCGAGCTCAGGAATGCCCCCGGCGAGGCCGGGCGTTGTGGTGGTGACCGTGAACGAAAGTGAGAACCGCCGTGTCCGGTAGCACCGAGGTCCATCTCGCCGTCGCGCTCGACGGAACGGGCTGGCATCCCGCGTCGTGGCGCGAGCCGGACGCCCGCCCCGACCGCCTGCTGACGCCGGGGTACTGGACGGACCTGGCCGTCGAGGCCGAGCGGGGCCTGCTCGACTTCCTCACCATCGAGGACGGTCTGGCGCTGCAGTCGGACAGCCCCGCGCGTCCCGACGACAGGACCGATCGCGTCCGCGGTCGGCTCGACGCCACGCTCATCGCCGCGCGGATCGCTCCCCGTACGCGTCACGTCGGTCTACTCCCGACGGTGATCACCACGCACACCGAGCCGTTCCACGCGTCGAAGGCCATCGCGACCCTGGACTACGTCAGCTCCGGCCGAGCCGGGGTCCGGGTGCAGGTCTCCGGACGGCCCGACGTGGCCCGTCACTTTGGGCGTCGCAGCGCGGACGCGGGTGACGCAGTCGACCTGTTCGGCGAGGCCACCGACTACGTCGAGGTGATCCGCAGGCTGTGGGACAGCTGGGAGGACGACGCGGAGATCCGCGACGTCTCCACCGGACGGTTCGTCGATCGGAACAAGCTGCACTACATCGACTTCGAAGGGGCCCGGTTCTCGGTGAAGGGCCCGTCGATCACACCGAGGCCCCCACAGGGACAGCCGATCGTCGCGGCCCTCGGACACGTCGACCTGGCCTACGCGCTCATCGCCTCGAGCACCGACGTCGGGTTCGTCACCCCGCACGACGCCGCGGAGACCGCGCACCTGGTGGCGTCAATCGCTGCGCTGCGGCACGACCGCCCGCCGGTACGGGTGTTCGCCGACCTGGTCGTGTTTCTGGCCGACACCGCCGCGGGCGCGGCTGCGCGACGCGACCGGCTTGACGGCTTGCTGGGACGCGAATATGTCAGCGATGCAGAGGTTTTCGTGGGTACGCCGACACAGCTCGCCGATCTGCTCGAACAATGGCACGCCGCGGGCGCCGACGGATTCCGACTGCGCCCCGCCACCCTGCCTCACGACCTGAAGCAGATCACCGACGGCCTGGTGCCGGAACTGCAGGCGCGCGGGCTGTTCCGCACGACCCGGCCCGCGGCCACCCTGCGCGAGACGCTCGGCCTGTCCCGCCCCGCCAACCGCTACTCGACCGTCGCAAGCAGCTAGGAGACGCGTATGAGCAAGCCAGTCAAGCAGGTTCATCTCGCCGCCCACTTTCCGGGCGTCAACAACACCACGGTGTGGAGCGATCCCGCGTCGGGCAGCCACATCGACTTCAGTTCGTTCGTCCACTTCGCGCAGACGGCCGAGCGCGGAAAGTTCGACTTCATGTTCCTCGCCGAGGGCCTGCGACTGCGTGAGCAGAACGGTGAGATCTACGACCTGGACGTCGTCGGCAGGCCTGACACCTTCACCGTGCTCGCCGCCCTCGCGGCCGTCACGGACCGACTCGGGCTGACCGGCACGATCAACTCGACGTTCAACGAACCCTACGAGGTCGCCAGGCAGTTCGCCTCGCTCGACCACCTGTCCGAGGGCAGGGCGGCGTGGAACGTCGTCACGTCGTGGGATGCCTTCACCGGCGAGAACTTTCGGCGCGGCGGGTTCCTTGCCGAGGATCAGCGCTACGAACGCGCGGAGAGCTTCCTCGAAGCCGCCCACACCCTTTTCGACTCCTGGCAGGGCGACGAGATCGTGGCCGACAAGACCAGCGGCGTATTCCTGTCCGACCCGGCAGCGGGCGAGTTCGCCTACTCCAATGCGCACTTCGACATCAGCGGCCGGTTCAACGTGCCACGCAGCCCACAGGGCAGGCCGGTGATCTTCCAGGCGGGCGACTCCGACCACGGGCGCGAATTCGCCGCTGCCGCAGCCGATGCCATTTTCTCGCGGCACGGCACCCTGGAGGACGGGCAGGCCTTCTACTCCGACGTGAAGGGACGCCTGCCGAAGTATGGCCGTCAGCGCGACCAGCTGCTGATCCTGCCCGCCGCGACGTTCGTACTCGGTGACACCGATGCCGAGGCCGCGGAGCTCGCGCAGGAGGTGCGGCTGGCGCAGGTCTCCCCGCAGACGGCGATCAAGTTCCTCGAGCAGCTGTGGAACCGCGACCTGTCCGATCACGACCCCGACGGACCCCTACCGTCGGTCGACCCGATCGTCGGGGAGAACACCATCGCCCGCGGGCGGGCCAGCGTGCGGATGCACCGCGACCCGATCGCCACGGCCAACGAGTGGCGGGCCAGGGCCGAGGCGGGGAATCTCACCAGCCGCGAGCTCATCGTCGAGGTCACCGGACGGCAGAACTTCATCGGGTCGGCGGCGACGATCGCCGAGCGGATCAACCACCTGGTCCAGGCCGATGCCAGCGACGGCTTCATCCTGGTGCCCCACGTGACGCCCAGCGGACTGGATCCGTTCGTCGACCGCGTGGTGCCGCTGCTGCAGGAACGCGGCGTGTACCGGTCCGAGTACGAGGGCACCACGTTGCGCGAACACCTCGGGCTGGCGACGCCGGTGCCCGCGGCGGACGCCGCCAGTATCGGCTGACGTCACGCCCCGGGGGCGAATGTTCTGAGCCGTTCCCGCGCCGACATCGCGCCCCAGACGCCATGGGTCTCCCCCACGGCCAACGCGTGCTCACGGCACCGCGCCAGCACCGGGCACCTGAGGCAGATCTGCTTGGCCCGCTCCTCGCGCGCCCGCAGCCCGGATCGGCCGCCGTCCTCGGGGAAGAAGACCTCGGGCGCCGACTGCCTGCAGCTGCCCCGCTGCTGCCAGGTCCAGTCCTCGAGCAGCGCACGTGGAGTTCTGGCGGTGTCCATGAGACCGCATCCCCTCGTCGGTTCGGTGTTGACGCCCTCCACCGTCTCCCGAGAACTCCGTGGTGACCAGACATCGACTCGCCGTGAACGAAGGTCACCGCCGCCCTACGACCGGTTGGCGGCCGCGCGGTCTACGATCGGGCTTTGCCGGACCGAAGCGAGGACATCGCCGTGCAGACCGACACCGAGCCCGCGACCGCGACCAGCGGTGCCCACCACAGTCCCCCGTTCCGTGCGGCACTCGTCGTCGGCGCGCTCGGCGTGGTGTTCGGCGACATTGGCACCAGCCCGATCTACACCCTGCAGACCCTGTTCGATCCGACCGATCCGCATCCGGTGCCGATCAGCGTCGACAACGTGTACGGCCTTGTCTCCCTGATCTTCTGGTCGGTGATGATCATCGTCACGCTGACCTACATCACCCTGGTGATGAGGGCTGACAACGACGGAGAGGGCGGCATCATGGCCCTCATCACCATGCTCAAGCACGGCGCCGCCAGCCGGGGGCGTCGGACGGCGATGACCCTGGCGGCGCTTGGGCTCTTCGGCGCATCGTTGTTCTTCGGCGATTCCATGATCACGCCTGCCATCTCGGTGCTGTCGGCGGTCGAGGGCATCAAGGTCATCACACCGGACCTACAGGACTGGGTCGTACCGATCACTGCGGTGATCATCGTGGGGCTGTTCATGGTTCAGCGACACGGCACGGCCAAGGTGGGCCGGTTCTTCGGCCCCGTGATGATCCTGTGGTTCGCCTCGATCGGCGCCTGCGGCGTCAAGGGCATCCTGGGGCATCCCGAGATCCTCAAGGCGCTGTCGCCCACCTACGCGCTGTCCTTCGTGTTCGGGCACTTCCACATCGCCTTCTTCGCGCTGGCGGCGGTCGTCCTCGCCGTCACGGGCGCCGAGGCGCTGTACGCCGACATGGGCCACTTCGGCAGGCGCCCGATCACCCTGGCGTGGTTGTTCGTCGTGCTGCCTGCGTGCGTGCTCAACTACTTCGGTCAGGGCGCGCTGGTCCTGGGTGATCAGAGTGCGGTGAGCGCCCCCTTCTTCCTGCTGATGCCCGGCTGGGCGCGCCTGCCCATCGTGCTGCTCGCCACGGCGGCCACCATCATCGCCTCCCAGGCGGTGATCACCGGAGCGTTCTCGGTGGCGGCCCAGGCCGCGAAGCTCGGACTGCTTCCGCGCCTGCGGGTGGTGCACACCTCGGCCTCGGCCTACGGGCAGGTCTACGTCCCGGCGATCAACTGGGTGTTGATGATCTCGGTGCTGATCCTGGTGTTCGCGTTCGAGAGTTCGGCCAAGCTGGCCTACGCCTACGGCATGGCCGTGATCGGCACGATCACGATCGTCACGCTGCTGTTCTTCTACCTGGCCAGGACCCGCTGGCACTGGCCGCTCTGGCTGGTGGTCAGCCTCGGCGGCGCACTGCTGCTCGTCGATCTGCTGTTCCTGGCGGCGAACCTGACCAAGCTGGTGCACGGGGCCTGGCTGCCGCTGCTGATCGCCATCACGGCCTGGACGATCATGATGACCTGGGAGCGGGGCCGGAAGCTGGTCACGAAGGCCCGCGACGAGGCCGAAGGGCCGCTCCAGGAATTCATCGACGGGCTGTCGGTGTGTGATCCGCCACTGGCGCGCGTGCCGGGCACCGGGGTGTTCCTCAACCGAGGCACGAAGACCGCTCCACTCGCCATGCGCGCCAATGTCGAGCACAACCATGCCCGCCACGACCACGTCGTGATCATGTCCGTGGAGACCCTGCCCATCCCCCGCGTTCCCGACTCCGAACGGATCGAGGTCGACGCGCTGGGCTTCAAGAAGGACGGCATCGTCCACGTCACCGCGAAGTTCGGCTACATGGAGCCGTCCAACGTCCCCGATGCCCTGCGGCTCTTGGATCCCGAGGACACCGAGGGCCCCATCGACGTCGACGAAGCGTCGTACTTCCTGTCCAAGCTCGAACTCGATCCCAGCCCGGAACCGACGATGGCACAGTGGCGCAAGAGTCTGTTCATCGCGACGTCCTACCTGACGGCGGACGCCGCCGACTTCTTCCACCTGCCACGCGGCCGGACCGTCATCATGGGCTCGCAGATCGAGTTCTGAGCCAGGCGTCAGGCCTTTCGCGGAGCCGATTCCGCCTCGGCATCAACGTCGTTCACCGCCGGCGGCGCGGGCGAGGTCCGCAGCACCGCCGGTCGCCCGCGCTCCGGGAGGGCCCAGAGACCCGCGGCACACACCGCGACGATGGCGAGCGACGCGCCGCCGACCAGCAGGCCGGGCCACAGCGGGAAGAAGTACTCGATCAGCATGTAGGAGCCGAACAGCAGGAACAATGCGGCAGCGGTGATCTGAATGAGGCGCTCGGGAAGGTGCTTGCCCACGACCGCGCCGACGATGATGGCCAGCCCGTCCGCAGCGACCATGCCCAGGGTGGATCCGATCCATACCCCGACCCAGTCGTGGTCGGCGGCCAGGGTCACCGTGGCAAGCATGGTCTTGTCGCCGAGCTCGGCGAGGAGGAACGAGGAGAAGACCACGAAGAACGCTGGCGCCGTGGCTTTTTCGGTCTTACTGGCCTCGTCGTCGCTGAGCGTGTCACCACGTAGCGTCCACAGCCCGAAGAACACGAACATCGCCCCTGCGATGACCGTGAGGAGATGGGTAGGCAGCGCCGCGCCGAGATAGTGACCGATCGCGACGGAGAGGACGTGCACGGCGGTGGTGGCCGCAGTGATGGCGGCGAGCACCACCCACCAGCGGTAGCGCAGCGCGAACATCATCGCGACGAGTTGGGTCTTGTCGCCCATCTCGGCGACGAAGATCACGGCGAAGCTGAGCAGTAGAGCGGCGAGCACCCGGAACTCCTTGGTCAGGGGTGCCGTGGGAGGCAATGACTGCTTCCGGCCGACAACCCAATGGTCAAAGCGGCCGAAAGTCTCGCCCACCGGCTGGTCAGCCGGTTCGGAGGACCGGATCACGCATGCGTGATCAGTATGTCGATCATCCGATTGGGGGCTACTCCCCTTCGTTGCCACGACCATACCCCGGAAGAGTTGACCGACGCAACCCGGAGTGGCCGAAAAGTCAACGCCAACAATAATTTTGGAGACCATGGCGACGGAAGTTCGGTTGCCCTGATCCGTCTGACCGTGAGCCCTGAACCGGTCGGCAGCACACCCTGATCCACGCGGGGACGACGGAGACCCGGGGTTGCCGATCCGCCGCCGCGCGCTGGGTCCGGTGGGACTCACGCGACTCCTGCGACCCCTGAGGTGCGCTGATTCCGACACACCCCGTGTCGCTGCGCTCCGCGGCTCGCGATGTCCTCGGCGTGCCCTATCTTGGACCGTCCGAGGACCGTCACGATGCCGCCAGGGAGGGGGTCACGAAGTGGACGACGACACCGCCGTGTCGGCTGCCGATCTCCTCGACCTCAATCGCGACATCCAGGCCTCACCCACCGTGCGCTTGTTGGCCACGCTCAACCTGGGCCTGTACGCCACACTCATGGAGCGGCACCTCAGCGGCGGAGTGGTGCCCGAGACCGAGCTCGTCGTCCACCTCGAACGCGACCTCGAGGACATGGGCCGCCCCGGCGGCGAGCAGTCCGGGCTCGGCCTGATCAAGTCGTGGGCCAGCCAGGGCTGGCTACACCGTGTGGCCGACCAACGCTCGGGCCTCGAACGCAACCTCTGCTACCTGACCCAGGACGCGCGGCGGGCGCTGGACTTCCTGCGCGGCGTACGCCGCCAGGACACGATCGCCACCGGCGGCTCGATCAACGGCATCGCCTCGCGGCTCAAGCAGATCGCCATCCGGGTCGGCAACGACCCGGTCCGCATCCGCGCGGGCATCGAAGCCGAGATCGCCGCACTGCACGACGAACTGAACTCGCTCGACCGGGCCGTTGAGGACGGACGCGAGGGCCGCCCGCACCCGGACGTCGACCTGACCGACGTATACGACGAGGCACGCGCCATCGCCCTGCAGATGGAACGGTTGATCACCGACATCGGCCAGTACGGCACCATGATCGAACAGGCGACCGCCGCTCTCGACGAGCCGATCGACTCCAATCTCGAGTATCGCGACCGGCAGCGCCAGATGTACGCCGACTACCAGGCCGCCTGGGATTCGCAGGGCCGCGACTCGCACCGCGCCTTTCTGCGGATGATCAACGACCCCGACCAGCGCGCCGAGTTCGAGGCCGACGTCGCCGCGGTCGCCGAGGCACTGCCCGCGCTCGACCCGGCCCTACGCAAGGTGATGGCAGGCTTCTTCGAACTCGTCGGTCATCAGATCGACGAGGTCGAGCGCATCCAGCAGCGGTGCGCGCAGCGCGTCAAGCGGTTCACGGCGTTCGGCACGCTCGAGCAGAGCCGCGGGGTCGCCCGCCAGCTCAACGAGGCCATCGGCGCGGCACGCACGCTGCTGAAGACGTCCCTGACCGATTCGCGACTCGACCTCGAACTGCCGCTCGCCCGCCACGCGTTCAGTTCGGTTGGGGCACTGAGCTTCCGGATCGGCGAGCTGTCCAACCCGAAACCCGCCCAAGCCGCGGGCGACGAGGTCGACCTGGCCAGCTTCTCGGCGCTGACCACCCAGGTCGACGCGCCCGCGATGTCGGACATGATCAACGCCGCGATCGGTGCGGGCCCGCTGTCCCTGCCCGATGCGGTCCAGATGCTCGACGCCGCGTACCTCGGGCACGTCATCGTGCTGTGGTCCTGGGCTCTCAAACAACCCGGCCACGCAGGCGAGGCCGAGCCGGTCACGGTGCGGTTCCAGTCGTTGGACGGCCGCGATCGCGAGATGGAGGTTCCCCACCTGATGTTCACCGAACCGATCTCGAGTCTGTTGGGAGCGGCCCCATGACGACGCAGGACACCGCGACGGACGCCACGGAGGCCGTCGACTACTCCGGGTTCTCGGCGCTGCCCCAGGTGGATCAGACGTCCCGCGCCCCGCATCAGCGCAGGCCCCGGTTCGACGGCGACGTCAGCGAGCTCCCCGACCGGGCGTGCTGGGCGCTGCAACAACTGCTGACCCGCCGGTACCTCAGCGCCGAGTCCGACCGCGACGTGTACACCTGGGTGCTGGAGTACCGCGCGCAGTTGGCGGTCCGGCTCTCCGAACTCGACCTGATCCTGCGCGTCGTCGACGGCGCCCTGGAGGGCGACGGGGTCGCCTTCGTCGAGCAGGCCCGCTACGAGTCCGCGCGCGGCGTCAAACTGCTGCGGCGCGAGCCGCTCGGCACCTACGACTCGATCCTCGCCCTTCACCTCGCCCAGATGATGCGCGCATCGGGCGACCAGACCGTGCTCATCAGCCGCGACGAGGTGCACGGCCTGTTCTCCGGCGTGCTCAACGACGTCGACCGCGACACCGTCACGTTCACCGCTCGCATCGACGGCGCGATCGCCCGGCTCAACGCCCTGGAGATCCTGCGCAAGAGCCGCGACGACGAGGACAGCTACACGGTCAGCCCCGTGATCAACGCGGTGATGACGGCGTCGGTGATCACCGAGCTCCAGCAGCAGTTCGAGCTTCTGCTCAGCGGCGGCATACCGCAGGACCAGGACGATCGGGAGGTCGCCGCCGATGCCTGAACAATTCCACCTGTCCCGGCTCCAGGTCATCAACTGGGGCGTCTTCGACGGGTACCACACCATCGCCTTCAGCCCGGGCGGAGCGCTGATCGCCGGCGCCTCCGGTAGTGGCAAATCCTCACTGCTGGATGCGATTTCGTTGGGCTTCCTACCGTTCAACCGGCGCAACTTCAACGCCTCGGGTGATCACTCCGCCGCAGGCTCCAACGCCGGACGGCGCACCGTGGACAAGTACGTCCGCGGCGCCTGGGGTCAGCGCAGCGATGCCGGCGCCAGCAAGGTGATGTACCTGCGGGGCGACGGCACCGCGTGGTCGGCCGTGGCCGTGACCTACACCAGTAACACCGGGCGCACCGTCACCGGCCTGGTCCTCAAGTGGCTCACCGGCGAGTCGCGGTCGGACTCGTCGAGCCGGTTCGTGCTGGCCGACGGAGACCGGCACATCGAGGACGTCTGCAACCGGTGGGCCTCCGGCCGCTTCGACGCCAACGTGTTCAAGGATGACTGGCGCTTCTCCACCAAGGTCGAGTCTCAGTACCTCGCGCAGCTCTACGCCACCATCGGGATTCGCGCGTCCGATGCCGCGCAACAGCTGCTCGGCAAGGCCAAGTCGCTGAAGAGCGTCGGCGGACTCGAGCAGTTCGTTCGTGAATTCATGCTCGACGAGCCGGGCAGCCTGACGCGACTCCCCGAGGCGCTCAAGCAGATCGACCCGCTGGTCGATGCGCGCGAGCTGCTGGCGGTCGCCCAGCGCAAGCGCAAGATCCTCGGCGACATCGAGCAGATCCAGCAGCGCTACGGCTCGGAGTCCTCTGATCTGGGCATCATCGATCTCGTCGACCAGCCGATGGTGCGCGCCTACACCGACCACGTCCGACTGGCGCAGTGTCCGGCCCAGATCGAGTCGTTGGATGCGACGATCGACCAGCTCGGAAACGAGTACGAAGACGTCACCCGTCAGCTGAATCTGGCCAAGGCCGAAGGAGATTCGCTCAACGCGCAGATCAGCGGCTCCAGCGCCAGCATCGGTCCGCTGCAATCACAGGTGGCAGCCGCCGAGGCGCAGGCCGAGGAGGTGTCGCGACGGCGCGCTGCCTACGAGTCCATGCTCGACACCCAGGATCTCGACGTCCCGGACACCGCCGACGAGTTCTGGAACCTGCGTGAGGAACTCAGCACCACGGTCACCGAACTGTTGGCCAAGCTCGACCGCGGCCGTGAGGCGTCCACCGATGCCGAGTACACCCAGAAGGTCGCCAGGATCGCCCGCGACGACGCCGCCAAGGAATTGAAGCGCGTCGAGCACGTCGGCTCGGCACTGCCGGAGCACGCCATCACGATGCGCGAACACATCTGCGCCGCAGTCGGTGTCGAGACCAGCCAGCTGCCGTACATCGCCGAGTTGATGGACCTGAGGCCCGAGCAGAGCCGGTGGCGCGTGGCGGTCGAAAAGGTGCTGCGCGGGGTGGGGCTGCGGCTGCTGGTACCCGACGAGCACTATGCGGCGGTGCTGCGGTTCGTCAACGAGACCAACATGGGCGGACGGCTGCAACTGCACCACGTACGCGCCAGCCTGGTCGGCGCCGAGGCCGTCGATGCCGATCCGAACACGTTGGCGGGCAAGCTGTTCGTCGTCGATCCGTCGCATCCGTGTGCCGCCGAGGCGGCCGACGTCGTCGCCGCGGCAGGTGACCACGTCTGCGTCGACACCCCCGACGTGTTTCCGCGCTTCCGGCGCGCGGTCACCGACGCCGGCCTCTACAAGGACTCGGATCGGCTGGCCATTAAGGACGACCGTCGACCTCTCAGGCAGTCCGACTACATCTACCAGGGCGACGTCGCCGCCAAGATCGACGCACTGACCGTCGACCTCGCCGCCGCGGAGGACGGCTACCAGCAGGCCCGCCGCGCGGCGGACGACATCGCCGCCCAGCGCCAGCAGTGGCGCGACCGGGCCGCGGCGTGCAAGGCGATCTGCGAACAGTTCCCGCAGTGGAACCAGATCGACACCGAAACCGCCGACGGGCACGCCGACCGCCTGCGCGAGCAGTTCGAACTGCTGCTGGCCGACCATCCCGACATCGAGGCGCTCAACGCCAGGGCCGACCAGTGCTGGGAGGAGATCCAGACGCTGATGACGCGTCGCGGCGCCATCCAGACCCGTCGCGACGACCTCGACGGTCGCCGGACTCGGCTACTGGAACTCTCCGAACGCCTCACGCCGGCGTTCGTCTCCGAGCCGCTGACCGAGCTGCTGAACCGCTACGCGGCCGACGTGCCGGTGACGCTGGAGCTGCTGAACCCCGAGCCGCACCGGGAGGCGGTCTTCACGGCGATCCGGCGCGAACGCGAGCAGCTGCGCGAAAGTCGAAGGCGCTCATACGATGAGCTAGCGCGCATCCTGAACACGTTCGACACGGCCTTCCCCGACGCCATCCCGAACGACAGCGACGTGTTCGACGAGCGCGTGCACGACTACGTGGCCCTCTGCAGGCACATCGACGAGCGGGAGCTGCCGGAGGCCTACGAGCGGATGATGCGGCTCGTCACCGAGCAGGCCCCCGACGCGATCCTGACGCTGCACCGCGTGGCGGAGCAGGAGGCGCGGCGGATCAGTGAGCAGATCGACAGGGTCAACACCGGTCTGGGGTCCGTCGAGTTCAACCGCGGCACCCGGTTGACGCTGCGGGCCACCCCGCGCAGCCTCACCGCCGTGGCCGAACTGACCGAGATCGTCAGGGCGATCTCGCGCCGGATCGCCGAGGTCGGACTCGGCGACAAGCAGGCAATCCTGGACCAGTACGCGGACATCCTGCGGCTGCGCAACCGGCTGGCGTCGACCGCTCCCGAGGACAGGGCGTGGACGCGCGACGCGCTCGACGTACGGAACCGGTTCACCTTCGACTGTGCCGAGTGGGACATCGGAAGCGAGGAGCTGATTCGCACGCACAGCAACGCCGGGGACAACTCCGGCGGCGAGCAGGAGAAGCTGATGGCGTTCTGTCTGGCCGGCGCGTTGAGCTTCAACCTCGCGAGCCCGGCGCAGTCGTTCGGGTCGGCCACCGGCGACGACGCCGACAACAAGCCGGTCTTCGCCCAGCTCATGCTGGACGAGGCCTTCTCCAAGTCGGATCCCCAGTTCGCCCAGCAGGCACTGCAAGCGTTCCGCAAGTTCGGCTTCCAATTGGTCATCGTGGCGACCGTGCAGAACGCCACCACCATCCAGCCCTACATCGACAGCGTGGTGATGGTGTCGAAGAAGGAGGCCACCGGCCGCAACGCCCGTCCGGTGGCCACCGTCGCCACCAAGACGATCTCGGACTTCACCGCGCTGCGGCAGGACATGACGATGTCCGCCGCCGCGGCGAGGGTGCCCGCCACCGTCTGACGCCACGGCGTGCGGGTACCTGCGACCGCGGGGAGAATCACCGGGATGACGACAGTGCGCGCAGGAACCACGCTGCGACTCATCTGGCCGCAGTGGCAGGGCGCCGCCGAACACATGGTCGGCATGCTGTTCCCCGAGCTGCCGCTGGATCAGGCCCGGCGTGGATATGCTTTCGGGACAAGGGTTCTCGACGTCATCCTGCCGACCCACGACGGGCCGTCGGCGATCGTGCCCGTGACGATGGGACCCGAGGGGCTCGCATCGCGCGACGGCGTCGAGGCCAAGGATGCGGTGCTGGCCCAACTGCGGTCGGCGTTCGACCTCATCGGCGGGCACGCAGCCGACCGGATCGTCACCCTCGGCGGTGAGTGCTCGGTCAGCGTCGCGCCGTTCGCGGCCCTGGCGCAGAGGTACGGAGACGACCTCGCCATCGTCTGGATCGACTCCCACCCCGACGTCGGCACACCCGCCAGTGACTACCACGGCTATCACGCCATGGCCGTCGCCACCCTCACCGGACATGGTGATCCCGACATCCAGGCGCTGCTCCCCGTACGTATCCCCGGTGCACGAATTGCATTGGCCGGCCTGCACTCCTGGACCGACGACGACTTTCCGAACGCCGCCGAGTGGGGCATCTCGACGTTCTCCCCCGACGACGTGCGGCTCTCCAGTGCGCCACTCCTGGAATGGCTCGCGGCCACCGGCTGCGGACGGGTGGCCATCCACCTCGACGTCGACGTCGTCGACAGCGACGAGGTCGTCCTCGGCCTCGGGTCGGAACGGGGCGGTTTGACCTCCGCGCAGGTGCGCCGCCTGATCGCCGACCTCGATGCCGCTGCCGACGTGGTGGGTCTCACTATTGCCGAGTACATCCCTCGCCAGGTGATGGCGATGGCGCGGTTCGCGGACGGTCTGCCGTTGCTCTGAGTGTCACACGTTACATGCGTGCGACGCTGAATAGCAGATCGACGTCGGCCGCACAAGGTCCCGTCGGATGAACCGACGGGCGGATTCGCGGGCCTCTCGGTCGATTCGGTCTGCCGCACCTCACCGGAGACTTGAGGGGTCATTAACCCACCACGACCCCTCGGAGGAATCGTGCCATCCGCGTCTCGTCGACAGTTTCTCCTCGGCCTGGCGATGACCCCGATTGCCTTGTCGCAGGCCTGTTCCCGCGGAGCGAGCCCGCCGCACCAGGACGACCGTCGCCGCCCGTTGCCGATCCCACCGCTCGCCGACGCGGCCGCCGGCGCCGACGGGACCCGGACGTTCCGCCTGCGAGCAGCCGTCGGAACGACCGAGATCGTGGCCGGTCGGAGCACACCCACCTGGGGCTACAACGGATCGATCCTCGGACCCACCCTGCGCGCCCGCGACGGGGAGACCATTGCGGTCGAATTCGAGAACGCGCTCCCCGAGGCGACCACCGTGCACTGGCACGGCATGCATCTGCCCGCCCGATGCGACGGCGGACCGCACCAAACGGTGCGACCCGGTGACCGGTGGCGACCGACCTGGACGGTTCGCCAGCCGGCGGCTTCGCTGTGGTACCACCCGCATCCACACGGCGCCACCGAGAAACACGTCTACCGAGGACTCGCGGGCATGTTCCTCGTCGACGACGATTCGGCGGCCGGCCTGCCCGCCGCGTACGGGATCGACGACATCCCACTGATCATCCAGGACCGCAGGTTCACGGCGGATGGCGCACTCGACGAATCCGACCCCACGGACATCGGGCTCCTTGGCGACACGATCGTCACCAACGGTATTGCCGGAACGTATCTTCCGGTCCACACCGAACGGGTGCGGCTCCGCATCCTCAATGGCTCGGGCGCACGGATCTATGATCTCGGCTTCGACGGCGGCCAGGAGTTCCAGATCGTGGCCAGCGACGGGGGTCTGCTCGCCGCCCCGGTCACCGCGCGCCGCGTCCAGGTGAGCCCGGGCGAGCGCGTCGAGATCGTCGTCGAGCTGCGCGTCGCGACACCGATCTCGCTGCGGGCGTTCCCCATTCGGAACCACGCCGGAGTGCAGCCGCAGGAGGCGAGTCGGTTCGGCATCGACGACGCCTTCGAGATTCTCGAACTTCGGCCCACGCCGTCGCTTCGGACGAGCCCTCCGGTTCCGGCGCTTCTGTGCACCCTTCCCGCGCCGGACGTGTCGCGGGTGACCTCGTGGCGGTCGTTCGACCTGAAGTGGTTCATGATCGATCACCGCCGAATGGACATGAACCGCATCGACTTTCACTCCATTGTCGACACCACGGAGATCTGGACGGTCCGCAACGTCGACAATTGGCCGCACAACTTCCACGTCCACGACACCCAGTTCCGGATCCTGGACGTCGACGGCTCCTCGCCAGCGCCGGAACTCGCCGGCTACAAGGACACGGTGTACGTCGCACCGGGACAACGCATTCAGCTCGCCGTCCGGTTCTCCGGCTATACCGACCCGACCCATCCCTACATGTACCACTGTCATCTCGCCAGGCACGAGGACAAGGGAATGATGGGTCAGTTCCTGGTGCTGGCGTCCGGCGAGGAGCCCACGCCGATGGGCGCGACCATGCCGATGGACGGACCCGATCACGCCATGCGTTGATACCCGTAGACGGCGAGCTGAACCCGATTCCCCGAACCGGTCTTCGTCATCAGGTTCGCGACGTGCGTCTTCACCGTCGTCACGCCCAGGTGGAGCCGATCGGCGATGTCCTGGTTGGAGAGCCCCTCGACCACCAGGGGCAGCACCTCGAGTTCGCGGTCGGTGAGCGGCGTTGGTTCGACGCCGGACGAATCGGCGACGGGGGAACTCACGGCGCGGTCGACGAGGCGGCGCAACAGGTGCGGCGAGAGGGTGAAGTCCCCGTCGGCCACCCGACGGACGGCGGCGACGAGCTCTGCCGGATCGGTGTCCTTGACCAGAAATCCCGCCGCGCCCGCTGCGAGCGCGGGGTAGAGATGCTCGTCGTCGTCAAAGGTGGTGAGCACCAAGACGTTCGACTCCGGTCGCGTCGCCGTGATCAGACGGGTGGCCTCGACGCCGTCCAGCCCGGGCATCCGCAGGTCCATCAGGATGACGTCGGGCGCCAACTCGGCAGCCAGCCGCACTGCCTGCGCGCCGTCTCCTGCCTCGCCGACCACGTCCAGACCGACGGTCGATTCGCAGAGCATGGTCAGGCCCGCCCGCACCAACCGTTGGTCGTCGACGACCAGCACCCGGATGGCGGTCACCGCCGGACCTCTTCCGCAGCTGCGGATTCCGGCAGCCACGCGTCGACCACCCACTCGCGCTCCCCGCGGCGTACGTCGAGGCGACCGCCGACGAGGTGCAGTCGCTCCCCCATCCCGATGATTCCGTGACCCTCACCTCGTGTGAGCGACCCGGGAGCGCACACGCTGCCGACGCGAACCGAGACGCCGTCACGCGAGCGACCGACGACGAGGTCGACGGGACCCGACGCATCGGCGTGCTTCATCACGTTCGTCAGCGCCTCCTGCGTCACCCGCAGCAGGGTGAGTCGGGCGAGCGCGTCCAACCCCTCCAGGTGCCGATCGACCTGAGCCGTCACGGTGAAGCCCGCGGCGCGCGTTCGCGAGACAGCGGCATCGATCTCGGTCGACACGGCGTCGGGTTCGATCGCCGCGACGTCGCTCGACGCCGGGTCGCGCAGGGTGTCCTGAAGCCTGCGGACGTCGGCGAGTGCGTCGGCAGCGGTGCGGTGCACGTCGTCCAGTACGCCGGCGACGCGTGGATCCGTGCCGTCGAGTACGTGCTCTGCCACGCCGATCCGCAGCACGATCGACGCCATGTGGTGGGCGACCAGGTCGTGCAATTCGCGCGCCATCGCCGCCCGTTCATCGGCGCGCACCACGGATTCCGCTGCAGCCCGGCGTAACTCAGCGTTGATGGCACGCTCACGATAGAGCGCGGCGAGGCGTCGCTGGCCCTGCAGATAGAAGCCGAGGAGAAGTGGCACACCAACGGCCGCGACCACGGTGGCCGCATTGAGCGCATTCCACAGCGGAGTTCGACCGTCGAGCCAATTACCCAGCAGGAGCGCCAAGGCCCAGCACGCTGCGGCAGCCACGGCCCGGTCCCGACGGCAGCGGGCGGCGACGTCGGCCACGGCTAGGGCTCCCAGGTACGGCACCAGCCCGGACAGTCCCCACGCCTCGGCGGCGAACAACGGCACTGCCAGCGTGGACACCACCAGTGACGATCCGAAGGGCCATCGCCAACCTGCGGCGAAGGCGACCGCCGCACCACCCGAGAGCGCCCAGTAGCCGGGTGACACGTGGAAGTGGCCCGGGAAGCTACTGGCCGCCAGCATCATCGGCACCAGCGACAGTGGAGCCAACCGCAGGGCCAGACCGGTGCGCGCACGGCGGGACGTCAGGAAACGCACCCGATCACCGTATCGGCTGTTTCAGAATGTCCCTGCCACGACCTCGGTAGGGCGACCAGTGGCCGTGCTGGGGAGACTAGGGCGCCCTCCAGCGGGCCCGCACACCGATCGGGACGAAGCCGCATCTCTCGTAGAACGCCTGCGTCGACGCCAGGTCGGGGAATCCCGGTCCGGGGAGCCCGACCTCGATCTGTCGAATCCCCGGCTCGGCCTGGAATCGCAGGAAGTCGACGAGCCGCTGCCCGACACCCTGGCCGCGGCCCGCGCTGCTGACCCAAAGCTCTTGAATCACCACGTGTTCCCCTCCGGTCCGCAACGCGGCCTGTGTCGAGTACGTCAGCACGCCCACCAGTTCCCCGGATCCGACCCGACGGGCGACGACTACCCCTCCGACCGAGCGCGTCAGCAGCGTCGCGAACGTGGCCGCGAAGTCGGTCAGCGTCCGGGTCGGATCGCCGCTCAGCTCGACCAGCAGGGTCTCGACGGCCAGGCGGACGCCGTCCGCATCCTTCTCATCGGCAAAGCCCACCTCGACGGTCGTCACGGGTACGAGCATCTCACCGACGCGGCTCGGCGGCCCGTCGTCGAACGGCCGCCCGTCGAGCCGCCGTTCGTGGGGGGAGGCGTTTGCGGGACGAGGTACGACAGGCCGCCCGCAGCCGCGATCCGGTCCTCACGGTGCGCGGCGCCCGGCTTCGACCGCTGAAACCGCCCTCGAATCAGGCGCCGTAGCCGAAGCGTGACTGATCCTTGACCGATTTGCTAAGGCGCAGCGGCATATTGAATCGTCACACCGCACATAACATCAATTGACAGCTGTGTAATTTAAAGGAATTGGGAGCCATGCATCAGGTTGTGCGGTGTGTAGTGGCAATGTTCGGAGTCACCGCCGTCGTCGCTGTGGGACCAGCAAGCCCCAGCATGGCGGCGGCCAGCCAGACCTACCGGCCGTCCATCGAATCGGTTCTGCCCGCGCGGGGCGAGGTCGTCGGCGTGGCGCATCCCGTCGTGGTGACGTTCGGCAGGCCGGTGACCGATCGAGGGGCCGCCGAGCGCGCCATCGACGTCACGTCGTCGCCCGCCATGACGGGCACGTACGAGTGGCTGAGCAACGACACGGTGCAGTGGCGGCCCGACCGATTCTGGCCGGCGCACAGCACGATTGCGCTGTCGATGGGTGGCTTCAAGACCGACTTCGCCACCGGGCCTTCGGTCATCGGCATCGCCGACATCACGGCGCACACGTTCACGGTGACCATCGACGGAGCCGACGCGGGTCCACCGTCGACCCTCCCCGCGCCGCACCATCGACCCCACTGGGGCCAGCCGGGCGTGTTCCCCGCGTCGATGGGCAGGCCCGAGTACCCGACTCCCGTCGGCATCTATCCGGTGCTCGGCAAGGACGAGGACGTGACGATGGACTCCAGTACCGTCGGCATTCCCGTCGACGCACCGGACGGCTACCTGCTGGACGTGAAGTGGGCGGTCCGCATCACCAACCGCGGCCTGTTCGTGCACTCGGCGCCGTGGGCCGTCAACTCACTGGGCTACGACAACGTCAGCCACGGCTGCATCAGCCTCAGCCCCGAGGACGCCGAGTGGTATTACGACACGGTTCACGTGGGTGACCCAGTGATCGTGCAGGAGAACGGCATCGAGGCGCCACGAAGGGTGTCGAGCTGATGGCCGGGCAAAGCAACGCCGCGGCGGACGTCACCGTTTGGACACGACCCGGTGCGGCGATTGGCGTGTCGCAGAGGTTGCTGCTGATAATTGACGCGGTCGTCGAGCGGCGGCCCTGGTTCGGCAGGTGGTTACTGGCGCACCACGTGAAATGTGAAGTGTCCGAGGAAGAAACGAAGGAGTCGACGTCGATGACGATCTTGAATCGATTCAACATCGGTTTGATTGCTGCCGGAGCTGGGTTGTGCGGAGTCGCCATCGCGTTGAGCGCCAATGCCGCAGCCACCCCGCTACTCACCGGTGGCGGCTACGCCTGCGTCGACAACGCGGCCGGCGCCGCTGGCGCGGGCCCCGCTGCGGCGGGCGCCCCGGCTGCTGCCGGCGCGGCAGGTGCGGCGGGCGCACCGCTCTGCACCGCGAGTGCCCCCGTCGCCGACATGGCGGGAATTCCGATGGCGCTGCCAGGCCCGGCCCCGGTGGCCGCGCCGGCACCCGTCCCCCTCGGCGCACCGTTGCCCCTGCCCCTCGGCGCCCCGGTGCCCGTCGTTCCCGCAGCGGCGCCGGTACCGGTCGGTGCTCCGATCGTCGACATGGCCGGCGGCATGGGAGGCAAGGGGGATCCCATCCAGGCCCCGGCCCCCGGCTCTCCCGTGTCAGGGCAGCCGATCCTGCCCGGCCCCACCGGCTGAGGGTCCCCGGTCAGAGGCTGACGTAGACCGCCTTGGTGTTGAAGTACTCTTCGATGCCCTTGCGGCCGCGCTCGCCGCCCCAACCTGATTGCTTGTGCCCGCAGATGGGCATCGAGGGGTCGGCGCCGAGGGCGCAGTTGATCCAGATCTGGCCCGCGTGCAGCTCGTTCGCGACGCGATGCGCGCGGGCCAGGTTCTCGGTCCAGATGGCGCCCGCCAGACCGTATTCCGTGTCGTTGGCGGCGGCGAGTACCTCGTCCTCGTCGTCGAACGGAATCACGCAGCCGACCGGGCCGAAGATCTCCTCTCTGATGAGGCGCATGTCGGGTGTGGTGTTGGTGATGACCGTCGCCTCGTAGAAGTAGCCCTTGCGATCCAGGTACCTGCCGCCGGTGATGATCTCGGCGCCCTTCGAGACACCTTCCTGCACAATGCCTTCCACTCGCTTGCGCTGCTTGTCGCTGATCAGCGGCCCGAGAACGGAGTCGGGGTCCTCGCTGCCGCCCATCGGCAGCATCTTGGCGAAGCCGGCGATGCCCTCGACCACCTGGTCGTAGATGCCGCGCTGGACGTAGATGCGCGACGTGCACGAGCAGTTCTGACCCGAACCGGCGAGTAGGCCGAGGCTCGCGTTCATGATCGCCTTGTCGAGGTTGGCGTCGTCGAACATGATCAGGGGCGACTTGCCACCGAGTTCGAGCGTCAGGCGCTTGAGGTTGCCTGCGGCCGCCTTGACGATCAGTCGACCAACTTCCGTGGATCCGGTGAACGAGATCTTGTCGACGTCGGGATGCGCCGTGAGCGCCGCGCCGGTGGTCTCGCCGTAGCCGGTGATGACGTTGAGGACGCCGTCGGGCAAGCCCGCCTCGCGGAAGATCTCCTCGAGCTTCAGCGCAGTGAGCGGCGTCTCCTCGGCGGGCTTGAGCACGCACGAGCAGCCGGCGGCGAGCGCAGGGGCGACCTTGAGCATCGCGACGAAGAACGGTCCGTTCCACGGAATGATGAGGCCGCAGACCCCGATCGGCTCGAGCTGGGTGAAATTGTGGAAATTCTCGTAATGCCCCAGTAGACCGTCGGATACGACGTTGCTCGATTCGCCGTGGATCTTGCCGACCCAGCCGGCGTAGTACAGCAGCATCTCCATCGACACCTTGATGATCTGCTCGCCAGCGACCTTGTTCATCCCGTTGTCCCGGCCCTCGAGCATGGCGAGTTCATCGATGCGTTCCTTGATGATCGCGGCGGCACGGAACATGACCTCGGCCCGCCGGGCGGCGGGGAGCTTGCGCCACACGCCGGAGTCGAATGACTCGCGGGCCTTGGCCACGGCCGCGTCGACGGCCGCCTGGTCGGAGTCCACGACCTCGAAGATCTGCTCCTCGGTCGACGGGTTGAAGACCGGGATGAGCCCCGAACTCCGGCTCTCGACCAGGGTGTCGGCGTCGATGGTGTCACTCACTGTCGTTGATCCTTTCGCCGAATCGCGCTGCCACGTCGCAGCGCGATTCCGTCACGTGGTGGCCGTTGTGCGCGGATCGCATCGTGCTGAGGGACATGGTCGCCCTTCACTCCGAGACCGTCGGTGCGGTCTCGAAGTTACGCGCGTAAGTAGATGGTGTCCAGCGTGTCTTTGGACGACCACCCCGGCCCGGCAACATCCGCGATCGCGGCCGCGACGCATTCCGCGTCCCGTAGCGTCGACGGGCGCTCCAGCCAATTCGGAACACGAAAGGTCGGTCATGTCGGCGCCGTCGTCACCACCCCCTGGCAGCCGACCGCCGCACGGTCTCCCCGTTCAGGTGCAGTGGATGTTGCGGCGGTTCGCCTTGACATCGTTCATCGAACATGTGTTCTAATGATTCTCGTCGCCAGCCCGCTCACCGTGGGCGACGTTCCCAAAGGAGTTCGCCGAGAAGATGACCCTAGACACCTTGACAGCCGACGCGCCGACGTCCGACTCCGACACGCTCGAAGGCTGGTCCGACCCTGCCGAGAACGCCCCTGCGGCGCCCGCCGACGAGAAGCCCAAGAAGGCTCCGACCAAGGGCGGCAAGAGAACCAAGACGATCGAGCTGACGCTCACCGTCACGGGTACTGCCGACGGCGAATGGCGTGCCGAGCTCAAGCAGGGCAGTACCTACCTGGCCCGCAACGTGGCGGTCGCCGCCGCCGCCGTCTCTCGAGCGGCCAAGGAACTCCACGACGAGCTCTCCACACCCATCGACGAGATCATCGAGCAGGCGCGTTCGCAGCAGGCCGCCAAGGTCGCCATCCTCGAAGCCGAACTGGAAGCGGCCCGCAAGGCTCTCGCCGACCTGGACTGACGGCACGTCACGTCGGTCGACTCAGATGACGGTCGCCGGCGGTCAATGAATTCGAGCGCTGCCGCCGAGCCCGATCTCAAGGACGCTGCCGGTCACGACGCCCGGATCGGTCACGAGGTAGAGCAGGCCGCGACTGACGTCCTCGGGCTCGATCCACGGCTTCGGGATCGGATTGGCGCGCATCATCCGTTGGACCAGTTCGTCGGGCACGTCGTCGGCCCCGACGGGCTGGACCATCGGAGTGTGCACCGTGGTCGGGCAGATCACGTTGACCGTGATGCCCTCCTTGGCGACCTCGAGTGCCACCGACTTCGCGAGCCCGATGACGCCCCACTTGGTGGCGTTGTAGGCCCCCAATTCCGGAATGCCCATCCGACCACCCATCGACGAGGTGACGACGATGCGGCCGAAACGCTGTCGCCGCATCACGGGGAGGACGGCGCGAAGTGCGTGGAATACGCCCGTGAGGTTGGTGTCGACGAGTTGGTGCCAGGTCTCGTCGGTCACCTCGTCCAATCGTCCGGTGCTCACCACCCCGGCATTGGCCACCAGGATGTCGAGACTTCCCAAGCTGCCGACGGTTTCGTCGACCGCGGCGCGCACTGCGGCGTCGTCCCGCACGTCCAGGACGATCGGATGGCACAGTCCGCCGAGCTCCTCGACCTCCTTGGCGGTGCTCCGGAGATCGTCCTCGGTGCCCAGTGGATAGGTGAGGTTCATCGGACCAGGCGCATCGGCGATGACGACCTGTGCGCCTTCGGCGGCCAACGCCAGTGCGTGCGCGCGGCCCTGACCGCGAGCCCCTCCGGTGATGAACGCAACCCGGCCCTCCAGAGCACCCATGGATCGTTGCCGCCTTTCGTTATTCGGGGTCGACGAAGACCGGCTTCTCGCCCGACATCCCCGCCATCACGGCGGCGATCTGATTGGGCTGACCGATCAGCCCGGTCTGCAGTTCGGACTCACGTTTCAGCGCCGCCGCGGCGTCGGCGCTGGCCCAGGTCTCGTCATACAGCCGCTTGGCTGCCCGGACCGCGTCGGGCGACTTCGCGGCGATCTCGTCCGCGAGCGCCAACGCCGCTGCCAGCGGATCGTCGCCGTTCCGCGTGACCAGCCCGAGCGCGAGGGCGTCGCTGCCGGAGACGATGCGGCCGGTGAACGTCAACTCCTTCGCGACGTCGACGGGCACCAAGCGCGGCAGGGTCTGGGTGATGCCCATGTCGGGCACCAGTCCCCACCGGACCTCCATGATGGAGAGCTTCGCGTCCGGGGCGGCGATCCGGATGTCCGCGCCGAGGGCGATCTGCAGACCGCCCCCGAAGCAGTTTCCGTGAATCGCGGCGATGACGGGGGCAGGTACCAGCGACCAGTCGTAGGTCACGCGCTGCGCGAAGTTGGCCACCCGGTCTGCGTCGCGCTCCAACAACACGCCGGTGCCACCCCTGCCCGACATGAAGCTCGCGACGTCGAGGCCCGAGCAGAAGCTCTTGCCCTCGCCGTGCAGCACGACCGCACGCACCGCCGTGTCGCCGGCCAACTGCGCTGCGGCATTCATCAGGCTCTCGAACATGGCCTGGTCGAGCGCGTTGTGCTTGTCGGCACGAACCATCGTCACCGTCGCCACGCCGCCTGCGCCGATCTGGACCCGAACCCTGTCTTCACTCACCCCTGGGACGCTACCGCGGCGTCGACGTCGGCGGTTGGGGTCTCGGCTTCGGAATCCACGGCCACGGCCTCCCGAACGGACCGCAGCGGACCAATCATGTTGCTGGTCACGGTAATTCGGGTAATGGTTTCCAGTCCTGCGACACCGAACGAGTCCAGTTCGGGGTGCGGCGCGCCAGGAAGGCCTCCACACCCTCGCGAGCGTCGTCGCTGCCCATGACGCGCTGATGCAACGTCGTCTCGAGGTCGGCGACCCGGCGCGGACCATATCCGTTGATCATGGTGTCCCACAGCAGGCGCTTGCTCAGCGCCGCCGACATGGGGGCGACATTGTCCGCGATGTCGCGCGCGACCGTCATCGCCTCCCGCAGGACCGCGTCGGCAGGAGCCGTCCTGCTGGCGATGCCCATGGCCACTGCCTGGGTCCCGTCGAACGTACGGCCCGTCAGGAGCAGGTCCGCAGCCACGGCGGCTCCTGCGAGGTGGGGCAGGGTCCAGTGCGACATGCAGTCCGCGATGACACCCCGTCGGACTTGGGCAACCGCATACTTGGCATCCTCGGCCATGATCCTGATATCGGCCTGCAGGGCGATGGTCAGTCCGATCCCGATGGCGTGACCGTTGATTGCGGCGATGACGGGCGTGCGAAGCTCGAACGCGGCCGGATCGATCGGAGATGCGGTGAACTCGGCTTCGGCCTCCGGGGCGTCGAAAGGCCTTGTCGACGCGGAGAAGTCCGCACCGATGCAGAACGCATCCCCGGCTCCTGTCAGCACGATCGCCCGCACCCCGTCATCGTCGTCGAGTCGCCGGTACGCGCCGTTGAGTAGGCTGCCCATCTCCGCCGTGTACGCGTTGCCGCGGTCGGGCCGGTTCAGCGTGAGCAGCGCAACGCCATCCGCTACCGCGACGTCGAGGTCCGTCATGTCTGCACCTCGGCTCTCGGCGCACGGGCGCCGATCGCTGCCGCACGTTGCGTCGACACGGCCGGCATCTTGACACGAAAGACCATGTCGTCAGCGGTCGACGATCTCATCTGGGCGAACATACCAACCCTCGATCGTCCAGTGGGTTCGGACGAGTCTCAGATCGGTTCGCTCAGCATCCACAGCGGTCTCCAAGCTCGTTCTGGCAGCCTCATCCCGTGGATGATTCACCGTCGCAGGGCGTTGAAAAGCCCGCGTCCGACGCCCGTTCGAGCCCGCGGTTGATCCTGTTGCCGCTGGCGATTCTTCTCGGCGCCCTCATCGGCTTCGGCACGCTGGACCTGCACCAGCAGGCCGACCACCCCGATCACGTGCGACCGCACGAATCGTCGCGGCCATCAGGAGCCCCGGTGTCGTGGCAGACGTACGACGTGCACTCGGCACTGCAGTACCTCGACCACTTGGCGCGTCGGCTTCGTTCATAGCCGTCGGCGGGCGGGATCGAGGCGCACACTGCGGCAGCGCCGGTACCATCTACGCGCGCTGCAGGGCGCCCCGCTCCGCTCAGAACCCGAAGTAGACCGCGGCCATGTCGTCGCCGCCGTGGCCCGCTTCACTGGCCGCGTCGAAGGCGGCCCGGACGCCGTCCACCAATACCGACGACAACCCCGACGCCACGATCGCGTCCCTGATCAGTCCGGTGTCCTTGCGCACCCCGTCGACGCTGAACTGCGGGGTCAACGAGCCCTCGATGATCGCCTTGCCCTTGATCTGAAGGTACTGCGAGCCCGCTGCGGCGCCATCGAGTGCGTCCAACATCAAGTGCTGATCCAGACCGAGTTCCCTTGCAAGGGCCAATGATTGGCCGACAGCTGCGGTCAACGCACTGATCCACGCGTTGCAGACCAGTTTGAGCTTGGACCCCAGACCGGGCTCGGCGCCCACCCAGATCGTCTTGGCCGCCACCGCATCGAACGCCTGCCTCACGCGGTCCCGCAGAGCGGGGTCACCCGACGCCAGCATCACCAGCTTGCCCTGCTCCGCGGGCCCCTTCGTGCCGAGCACCGGGCAGTCCAGGAATGCCACGCCTCGCTCGGCGGCCAGCGAAGCCGTCCGTTCGGCGCCCTCGATGCCGACGGTCGCACACTGGACGAACACCGCGCCGCTCCTCATGACCGGTAGCACCTTCGCCATCACGTCGAGCGTGGCCGCCGTGTCGAACAACATCGCGAACACGACGTCCGCGTCGGCGACCGCCGCGGTCGGTTCGAGCGCCACCGTGGCGCCGTCGTCGGCGAGCGGCTCCGAACGCTCTCGAGTGTGCGGTTCCAGACCGCGACCTCGATCCCCTCCCTCAGCAGTGACTGCGCCATCCCGGCGCCCATGGCGCCCGTACCCAGAACCGTGACTCGCATGACCGCCATTCTGCGCTGAGCTCAGAATCCCGGTGGAATTGACACCGTCCGCACGATCGTCTTCGTCGGCGGCCTCCCATCGGGGCAGTGATTCTCGCCCGCCGGGTTTCCAGTCCGCCACATGCGGATATGACGTCGGAAGGATCGCTCCCGCAGAGGGCAGGGTGCCCGTGCGCCGACCAGTCGAGCGATCCGGTGTCCGTGGTCAAACCCGTTGTGGCATCGAGTCTTGAATCCCGAGGAGGATCTCGTGTCGGTAACCGCCTTCCACAATCTGCCGCTGGCCGGTCGCGCGCGCGAATGGCAGGGCGATGCCGCCGACAAGCGGGTGCGCCGCTGGGCCCACGCCGAGGACGAGCCGACCGGGAGGTATCGGGAGGCGCACGTCTGGTTGACCACGCCATGGGACCGGGACTGACGTGGCCTCCACTGGACTCATCGTCGTCGGCAGCGGACCTGGCGGAGTAGGTGCGGCTGAGTCCTATCGGAGGCACGCTCCGAATGCGCCGATCCGTATCCTCACTGCGGATCGCGAGCCGCCATATGCCCGTCCGCCACTGAGCAAGGACTATCTGCGTGGCAACACCGACGACGTCTGGCTGCACTCCCCCGACTGGTATGAGGAGCGCGGCATCGACGTCGAACTCGGTGTCGACGTCGACTCGATCGACGTGCGAGCGCACGCCGTCGCGGCGGGGTCGGACGTTCATCGATACGGGTCACTGATCCTGGCGTGTGGTGCGACGCCGACGCCTCTTCCGGTCCCTGGTGGGCACCTGGCGCTCTCGCTGCGGTCGCTGGCTGACGCCGCGTGCCTGCGGCGTCGCGCCGATGACGCCGCGTCAGCCGTGATCATCGGTGCGGGCTTCATCGGATGCGAGGTCGCAGCCTCGCTGGCGATGAGCGGCATGGCCGTCACTCTGGTTGCACCAGAAGACGTTCCGCAGCTCAACCGGCTGGGCCGTGACGCGGGAGAACGCCTGTTGCAGCTTCTCCGGGACAGCGGCGTTCGGTACGTCGGCGGCGCGTCGGTCGCCGCGGTGGAGCAGGACCTGGTCCATCTCGATGACGGTCGCAGCATCGACTGCGACGTCGTCGTCGCGGCGACCGGCGTGACGCCCCGAATCCGACTCGCCGAGAACTCGGGGCTCGACGTTCGCGAGGGACGGGTCCTGGTCGGCGCCGACATGCGCACCTCGGCGCCGGACGTGTACGCCGTTGGCGACATGGCACTCGCGTTCAACGCAGGCGCAGACCGTCACCTCGCCGTCGAGCACTGGCAGGATGCCGACGACCAGGGCGCCATCGCCGGGGCCGGCGCGGCGGGCGTGCCGTCGAATTGGCAAGGCGTTCCCGGCTTCTGGAGCACCATCGGTGGTGCGACCGTGAAGTACCACGCCTGGGGCGACGGATACGACCGCGACCGGATGATCGACGACGGGGATGGCTTCACCGTCTGGTATTCCACCAACGGGACGGCGGTCGGAGTGCTGACCTGCAATGCCGACGACGCCTACGACGAGGGCGAGCGACTCATCGGCGATGGTCGGCCCGTACCGTGACCACCTGGGAGTCCGAGTCTCAGTCGAATATCAGCCTGCTCTTAGCGGGCCCGCGGACAATGATCCATGAAGGAAGGAACACGTCATGGTCGCGGGTCTACTGGGTTTCATACTGCTGCTGTTCGAACTGGCGCTCATCGCCCGGATGGTCATCGACTGGGCTGGGGTGCTTTCACCGGACGGCGGCGGGGGCGGACTTCATCGGGCGCGTCGGTTGACCCATGCGATCACCGAACCGGTCCTCGGCCCGGTCCGGCGTGTGTTGAGACCGGTGCGGATTGGCTCGATGGCGATCGACCTCGCATTTACGGTCGTGTTCGTGACGGTCATCGTGTTGAGGTCGATCATCGTGTCGTCGATTCCATTCTGAGGGTTTCCGATTCAGTCCGTCGATTACTGCTTCAACCGTCTCGAACAGGGAATGTTCACCCGATGGAGATTCACGTCGGGTTCGAGATGGTCGTCGACTGCCCGCGGCCCACCCCGATGATCCTCGACCTCGACGTTCACTTCACGCGCCTGTCCGACCTGATCGGCCCAGGCGCAGCCGACGTCCTCGAAACCGAGAGATCCCGTGGCTGACGGCCACGACGGAAGTTCCGTCGACCAGACGGCGGCCGCGCGTGGCCACCACGACAAGGTGGCCCAGCCCCACACCGACGAGGAGGGCCCCGTCGCCGAGGCCGAGGTTCTCGCCGCCGAGATGAGTTCGGAGGACCAGCCGCTTGGCGAACTGGGCCGACGGTTCAACCGGCGATCCCCGTTCTTCATCGGCTTGACGGCCTCGGCAGGTGTCGCCGTGACCTATGGTGCCGTACAACTACTTTCGGCCATGTCCGCGATCCTGGTCCTGATCGGTGTGGCGTTCTTCCTCGCGCTGGGATTGGAGCCGGCCGCCTCCTGGTTCGTCAACCATCGACTGCCCCGCTGGGCGGCGACCACCCTGGTCTTCGTCATCTTCCTCGCACTGATGGCCGGCTTCGTCGGGGCGGCGATCCCACCGTTGGCCGAACAGACACACCAACTCATCACCGAGGCGCCGCACTATCTGCAGCTCGCCCAGGACCATTCCTCGGCCATCGGCAAGCTCAACGACCGGTTCCACCTGCAGCAGCGAATCACCGATGCCGTCAACGGATCCGGAGGATCGGCACTCAGCGGAGTCATCGGCGCCGGGACCGCAGTGTTCGGCGCCGTGACCGACACGCTCATCGTCGTGGTGCTCACCGTGTACTTCCTGTTCGACCTGCCCCGCATTCGCACGACCCTCTACCGGCTGGTGCCCCATACCCGCCGTCCACGGGCCATCCTGATCGGCGACGAAGTCTTCGCCAAGGTGGGCGCCTACGTACTTGGCAACGTACTGATCTCGGTGATCACCGGTGGTGCGACGTTCGTCTGGCTCACCGTCTTCGGCGTCCCCTATCCGCTGCTGCTGGGCATCTTCGTGGGGCTACTCGACCTGGTACCCGTGGTCGGGTCCACGATCGCCGGAGTTGTCGTCGCACTGGTGGCACTCACGGTGTCGCTGCCGGTGTGCATCGCGACCATCGTGTTCTTCGTCGCCTTCCGGCTCATCGAGGACTACCTGCTGGTGCCGAGGATCATCGGTCGCGCCGTCAACGTGCCCGCCTTGATCACCGTCGTCGCCGTGCTCATCGGTGGTGCGGTGCTGGGTATCGTCGGCGCGCTGGTGGCCATCCCGATCGCCGCCGCGGTGCAGCTCATCATCCAGGAAGTGCTCTATCCCCGCCTCGACGAGGTGTAGGGAACGGCCGAACGCCATCGGGTGCGCCGCGAGGCCAACGCGGAAGCGTGCCCGGCTCCGCGGGGAGCCGGGCCACCACTTCTCGAATTATCGCTACTGCTCGGCCTTTTGGCGCTCTTCGTTCGCCTTGGCAGCTGCACGTGCGCTCTCTGCCTCTGCTTCCTTCTTGGCCGCGTCTCGCTGGGCATCGGCCTTGTCCTGCTGCGCCTCGCCCTCGCGACGGAGGTCGTCGCGGCCCGTCACGGCGCCTACGGCTTCCTTCGCCTTGCCCTTGACGCCTTCGACGACGCCACTGATTCCCTCTGCTGGACCGCTCTTTTCGTCAGCCATGACTCATTCCTCATCGTTAGTGCTCACGACGCTGCTCGGTTGAGCGCGCCGGTATGCAGAGTGCGAACCCCGCGTCATAAACGTGCCCCGCTGACTACCCGCCAAACCGAATGCGGCAGATGAGCGCGTCTCAATTGGCGACGTGGACGACGGACGTGCATAGGAACGCGTTTGACGTCGACGTTCGTGCGGTACGTTGGGAGATACCGTTCCCTGGACCCCGGCGCGGGCGACCGCAGACAGAACGAAACGGGGTCTGGTCGACATCTTGTTCATCGCGATGGAGCGGCTCGCCACCCCCGCCAGGCAGAACTAGCGCACGAGGTTTCGAGGGCCCGTCGCGACCCGACCACGGTCGCGAACGGCATTCGACACTCGTTGGCAACCACTCGGGCGCGGATTCGTCCACCGCGGACCGAAGAAGGCTCCCCAGCCAGCATCATGTTCCCGCGGGTGGCACGGCGGAGGCCATCACCTTCGCCGCCCGGTCCCATGCACGGTGCATGCCGAGTTCGGCGGCCAGTGCCGCGGTAAAGTCCTTGCCGACGTCCTCGGCGACCGTGATCCCTGGGCCCTTCAACGGGATTCGTGCCCCCTTGAGCACTGCGGTGCCATTGCCCCACGCCGCTATCGGCTTGCAGTGTCGGAACGCCTCCTGCAGCAACACGACGAGCTTGATGTCCGCGCTCGGCGTAGTCGCCCCGGCAACGACCAGCGCGTCGAACTCGATGGACCGGGTGGTAGTCAGCGTCCGATCTACCGTCACCGACCGTCTGCCTGCCTTCAGGGTGCCCCCGACAGGCGCGATCACCAGCGCCGTAACACCAAGCGCCGCAGTCGCCTTCACCAGCTTGGCGATGCCCGCGAGATCCGAGCCCGCATCGGCGATGACGCCGATCTTGCGACCGTCGACGCGGCCCGGTTCGGCCACGATCTGCACGAGGGCAGGCGAGACGGTGACGTCCTCAGCGGGGTGACCGGTAGGCATTGGGAGACCGAGGCCGGCGGCGACCTGCGCACACAGGTCCGCATCCACGTTGGCGAGCACCTGCAACTCGCGTGCCTTGATCGCCTCCTCGTAGACCTTGCCGAGTTCGAACGTGAACGCCTCGATCACATGAGCCTGCTCCGGGGCGGTGAGACTCCGGTAGAACATAGTGGCCTGCGAGAAATGATCGTCGAAGGATGCAGGTTGAGCCCGCACCGTCTCGCCTTCGATACGGCGCGGCGTCGAGACATACCCCCCGTGCTTCTCGTCGACCGGATGTGGCTCGTCTCCGTCGATGCTGTTCGGGTGGTACGGCGCGACACCGGTGTGAATACCCGTCTGGTGCATGCCGTCTCGCAACATGTCGTTCACCGGGCAGTGCGGCCGATTGATCGGAAGCTGGGTGAAGTTGGGCCCGCCGAGGCGAGTCAGCTGGGTATCGAGGTACGAGAACAGCCGCGCCTGCATCAGCGGGTCGTTGGTGGGTTCGATACCGGGCACCAGGTTGCCGGTGTGAAACGCGACTTGCTCGGTTTCGGCGAAGTAATTGGTGGGGTTGCGATTCAGCGTCATCTTCCCGATCAGCTGCACGGGCACCAATTCTTCGGGAACGAGCTTGGTCGGGTCGAGCAGATCAATGCCCTCGAAACTGTCGGTACCGTCGTCGGGCATGACCTGAATACCGAGTTCGTACTCGAGGAAGGCTCCGGACTCGATGCCGTCCGCCATGTCGCGACGGTGGAAGTCGGGGTCGCAGCCCGCGGCGATCTGCGCCTCCTCCCACACCAGGGAGTGCACACCGGCCACCGGCTTCCAGTGAAACTTGACCAGACTGGTCTCGCCCTTGGCGTCGACGAGCCGGAAGGTGTGTACGCCGAATCCCTCCATCGTGCGGTAGGAGCGCGGGATGCCCCTGTCGCTCATGTTCCACATCACGTGATGAGTGGCCTCGGTGTGCAGCGATACGAAGTCCCAGAACGTGTCGTGTGCGGACTGCGCCTGCGGGATCTCACGATCCGGCTGCGGCTTGGCGGCGTGAATGACGTCGGGGAATTTGATGCCGTCCTGGATGAAGAACACCGGAATGTTGTTCCCGACGAGGTCGAAGTTGCCTTCGCCGGTGTAGAACTTGACGGCGAAACCACGCGTGTCGCGGACCGTGTCGGCCGAACCACGCGAACCCAGTACGGTCGAAAAGCGGGTGAAGACCTCTGATTTCGCACCCTTACCGAGGAAGGCGGCTTTGCAGAGCGACGACCCGGTGCCATAGGACTCGAAGACGCCGTGGGCCGCAGCTCCCCTCGCGTGGACGACTCGCTCCGGAATCCGCTCGTGGTCGAAATGCGTGATCTTTTCGCGAAGGTGGAAGTCCTCGAGCAGCGTCGGTCCACGCGGACCCGCCTTCAAGGAGTGGTCGGTGTCTGACAGGCGAAGGCCCTGCGCCGTCGTGAGATTCGTTCCGACCTGCGCCATGGGATCGTGACCTGGACGGGCGCCGCCGGCGACTCCCGTCGGACTCACTGGTGGCGGGCTGGTCTGATCGGGCTTGCGTGCTGGCATGAGAGGTATTCCTGACGGGTCGAGGCCGATGCGTATCGCCGTTGGGCTTCACGGCCATCTGCTTTGCCGTCGTACTGATGTACATACCCCGGTTCGGAGGTAGTACGCGTCGAGGAGGACACGGGCTCACGACTCACACCGAACGGGTGAGGTCTCCGGTCACCGGACCCTCGAGCAGCGCGCCGTCCGGTGCGAACCGCGACCCGTGCAACGGACACTCCCAGGATTGGTCGGCATCGTTGCAGTGGACGGTCCCGCCCAGGTGGGGGCAGATTGGAGACACGACGTGATCGACGCCGCCGACGGTGCTCCTCGCCCGAAGGTTCCACGGCGGACCGCTCACCACGCCGCACCCGTCGGGAGCACGGTCGGACGAGGCGAGCATCGGCGCGACCCATCCCCTCGCCAGGTTGAAACCCACTTCGAGGTTCGACCGTGCCGCCGTGGTGATGCCGCTCAATTCATGCGGGCTCCAACTCGCGAAGGCACCGACCCATTCGGTGCGCCCACCGAGTAAAGCCGGGCAGGATCGTTCCGACGTAGGGCAATCCGTCGGCAGGCGCATAGTCCTGCGCCGACCAGGAGTGGCTCTGCACGGCCCCGGGGTAGTGCAGTTTCGTCCTTGCCCGCCCTTGGCGCATACCGCAGGGACCTGGTGGGCGCATCGCTCGAGACGAACATGCCGCGGGTCACGTCTGTTGGCACGTCGAAGGCCAGACGATAGGACCGCTGCGCCTTGAGCCGCGCGACGAGATCTCCCTCGAAACTCTGATCGACACCGTCCCTACCTGAAGGCGTTACAAGTGAGCCCAACTGGGTAAGTACACCGCGCCCGTCGTCAGGACACAGGGAAAGAGGTCGTGTGACCACCATTCGCGTCGCCTCGGTTCCCGCCTCGCACGTGTACGTTCGTCATCTCTCCGACCCAAACGGTATTCATCCGGTGCTTCGGCTGGACGATCCCGTCCCCGACGACCGCGTCAAGGTTCCCGGCGGGTGGTGGCCTCCGCTGATGCTCGATCGCAACTGGATTGCCAACAACCACAAACAATTCGACGTCTTCCACGTGCACTTCGGCTTCGACGCAATCGGCAAGGACCAACTCAGCGCCGCGATGACCGAACTCGCGCGCCACCGCAAACCCTTGATCTACACGGTCCACGACCTGAGGAACCCGCACCAAGTCGACCCCGCGGCGCATACCGATGCCCAGGACGTCCTGGTCGCCGCGGCCGACGAGCTGATCACCCTGACGCCGGGCGCTTCCGACGCCATCGGCGCCAAGTGGCACAGATCGGCCACCATTCAGCCGCACCCGCACGTCCTCGATCGCTTGCGAATAAGACGCCGGCGGCTCCCGTCGCCGGGCTTCGTCGTGGGCGTGCACGTCAAGAGCTTGCGCGCCAACATGGATCCGTTCCCGGTGCTCGACACCCTCGTCACGACGATTGGAGACCTCGACGGCGCAACCCTTCGGGTCAACGTGCACGACGAGATCTTCGACGTCGACGATCACTTCCATTCGCCGAAGGCGGGAGCGCAGTTGCTGAGCTACGCCAGAATTCCCCACGTCGACGTCAGGGTGCACCCTTACTTCACCGATATCGAGCTGTGGCAATACCTTTCGTCGTTGAGTGTGTCGGTATTGCCGTACCGGTTCGGGACCCATTCCGGATGGCTCGAAGCGTGTTTCGACCTCGGCACCGCGGTGGTCGCGCCAAGCTGTGGGTTCTACGGGCAGCAACGGGAGTGCGAGGTATTCGACTACACCGAGACCAGTTTCGATGCCGATTCGCTCGACCGCGCCGTCCGACGGCTTCACCACCGCTTCGTAGAGGGGACACCGCCGCCGCGCGCGACCTGGACCGAGCACGCCGTGTCGCGGGCGCACACCGAGGTGTACGAGCGAGCACTGTCGTGACCTCGCCACTGCGCATCGCCGTGATCGCATCGAACAAGTTTCCCATCCGGCAACCGTTCACCGGCGGACTCGAAGCACACGTGTGGCATCTGTCCAGGACGCTCGCCGGCCAGGGACATCGCGTCACACTGTTCGCCGAACGGGGATCCGACCCCGCGCTGAACCAACCGGGCCTCACGCTCAGCCCGTTGACCCGCAGCGCCGCTGCCCGACATCCATTTCCCCTGCCGGGAGCGGTGTTCGATTCCGATCACCACGCCTACCTGAGGCTGATGAGCGAGCTGGTGCGGCAACGGAGGAGCCGCTTCGACGTCATCCACAACCACAGCCTGCACCAGGTACCGATAGCCATGGCCCGGCGCCTGAGCACGCCGATGTTGACCACGCTCCATACTCCGCCCTTTTGCTGGCTGGAGTCCGCGATCGCAGCGTCCGGCGGCACCGGACTGAAATTCGCTGCGGTGAGCCGACATACCGCACGGGTGTGGGGTCGCGTCGTCGACGACGTGGTCGCCGTGCCCAACGGGGTCGACATCGAGCGCTGGCCCGCAGGCCCCGGCGGCTCATCTCTGGTGTGGTCGGGACGGATCACCGCCGAGAAGGGACCGCACCTGGCGATTGCAGCGGCAGCACGTGCCGGACGGCATCTCATTCTGGCGGGGCCGGTCGGGAACGTCGATTACTTCCGTCGCGACATCGTGCCGCACCTCGGCGAAAACGTCTCCTACGCCGGACATCTCGACCAGCGAAGCCTCGCGACGCTCATGGGTCGAGCGGCCGCCGTCCTCGTCACCCCACTATGGGACGAACCGTACTGTCTGGTGGTTGCCGAGGCCTTGGCGTGCGGAACTCCGGTGGTCGCGTTCGCGCGGGGCGGTATTCCCGAGATCGTGGATCTCGACTGCGGCCGTTTGGTGAAATCGGGGGACGTCGCGGCAATGGCGGCCGCGATCCCCGAGGCCATCTCGCTGGCGCGCAAGCAGGTTCGCGAACACGCCATCGGCTCGTGCAGCGACCGCTCCATGGTGGCCCGTTACCTGGCGATCTATCGCACACTCATCGACGAACGGAACGGCAGCAACGATGATCGGCTATTACGTGCACCATCACGGCAGCGGCCACCTGGCAAGAGCGATGAGCATCTGCGCACACCTGCGTAGCCCCGTCACCGTCCTCACGTCGCTCGACATCCCCGGCTCGACGCCCTTCCGTACGACGCAGCTCCCGAGGGACGACGACGCGCAGACGTTCGACGATCCGACCGCCAACGGCTCCCTCCATTGGGCACCGTTGCACGACAATGGGCTACGCGGACGCATGCGGGCGGTCACCGAATGGGTGGAGAGCGCCAGGCCCGATGTCGTGGTGGTCGACGTCTCGGTCGAGGTTGCGCTGCAGATCCGGCTCCTCGGTGTCCCCGTGGTAGTGATGGCGATGCCCGGCGACCGCGTCGACGAACCGCACGATCTCGTATACCGTCTCGCCGAACACATCGTCGCGGCGTGGCCACGCGAGTCGTATGAGCCCGCCTGGTTGCACCGGCACTCCGCCAAAACGACGTACGTCGGCGGCATCAGCCGGTTCGACGGCCGCCCCCGCACGGAGCCGTCGCCGGGTGGTCGGCCGAGCGTCCTGGTCTTCCACGGCACCGGCGGCTCCTCCGTCGACGCGGATTACGTACACCGCTGCGCCGCAGCAGTTCCGCAGTTCGAGTGGTCGACGCTCGGCGTTGCCGGCGGCCCGTGGGTCGAGGATCCGTGGCTTGCACTCTGCGCCGCCGACGTCGTGGTCTCCTCAGCGGGCCAGAGCTCGGTCGCCGACATCGCTGCCGCCGGCCGACGCGCGGTCATCGTGCCTGCCGAGCGACCGTTTGCCGAACAGGAGGCCACGGCAGGCGCGCTTGATCGCGGTCGCCTCGCCCTCATCACGCGGGCGTGGCCGGCGCCGGGGCAATGGGCGGCCCTCATTGGCCGAGCTTGCTCGCTCGACCCTGGTGCGTGGACACGGTGGCACACCCGGGGCGCGGCCTCCCGGGCCGCTGCGGCCATCGAGCGCGCGGCAGCCGCACGCCCGGTCGGGGCCGCGACGTGAGGACCGCCGTCGTGACCGCGGTACACGGACGGTCGGCGCATCTGCGTATGCAGCTGGAGGGCCTGCGCCACAGCACCGTTCAACCCGATCGTCA
>JAESGJ010000319.1_pt1 | contig 39887 bp, 43 predicted proteins | sample 9266241 | NCBI WGS metagenome assembly JAESGJ01 (sample SAMN14514841, study PRJNA621669) | algae metagenome | isolation source: Brasilonema octagenarum HA4186-MV1 and co-occurring heterotrophs from wet... | place: USA: Manoa Valley, Hawaii | collected 2009-07-20
AATTTCGAGCAGATCACCATCCGCCATTCCAAGTTCGCAGCGCAGCGCTTTGCACACGAAGCGACTCCCGCGCTGACAAGCTTTGCCAATTCCTCGGCCACACCGTTCATCGCGGGAATAAAAGCCGCCCGCCAGCAGGTCGTTGCCCGGAACGAAGAGGACCGGGACAGCTTCCTGCGCAAGCGCGGGTTCTCCAAGACGGAAGCTGCCAAGACCATTGAAACCGTGCTGAACGAGGAAGGCCGTCCACCTGAGAGCGTGTTTGATTTCGTGCAGGGGATCACCGCGCTTGCCCGCGGCAAAGCTCATCAGGATGCACGGCTCGAGCTTGAGGGCAAGGCGAAGCGATTGTTGGAGCAGGCCGCCGCCTAAGCATCGCAAGGAGCCGTGCAGCCGCTCACCTGGTTGCACGGCTTATGCTTCATCTCAGAAAGAGCTGGGAATTTGCCGCCGATCCGGCGACGGATCGGCGGTTGACCGCGACCGCGCGTGCGGCTCGCCGGGCCTATCGGCCCGGCTCGCGAAGAAGAACAGCCCGACCCTTAGCAGGCGCTTTCGTTTCAAGAACAAGAGCATCATCGCCACGAAGCTTCGACCTGGCGATGCTGCCGCGATCACCCCTTAGTTGAGTCAAATCCTTCTCGACGATATTCCTTAGCGCTGCTCGGCAACGATATGCCTCCTCAATCGGGAATCGTTGTGGGCGGTCTTGCGCAGGATCATCGGCCGTTTCGAGTACCGCTTGCTGTTGGGAAACACGATCAGGTCAGTTGGCGGGACTTGGCCGATCGCATCTTCCGTCATCAGGCGCACCGCCTTGGGCTGAAATGCCCGAGACGTCTTGCCGGTGTTTTCGTCCCTGGTCTCGACCATGTCCATCAAGGTGAAGTCGCCGATCGACCGCGAGAGGAAGTCGCGTTCATCCGGATCGGTGAGCGGCAGATCGGAGCAGGTAGTGAACTCCGCCGTGTTGAGCAGCGTACGTGCGCCCTCCGCGCCGTAGATGTCGATGATCTGGCTGCGGCTTTGCCAGAACGTCCAGAGCCGCAGATTTTGTCCAGGCAGCTCGCCGGCAGCGACCAAGAGTTCCTTGAAGCGGCCAAGCGTCGCCGCCTCGTCAATAAAGCACACGATGGGTTCGCGAGCGCGGCGGCGCCGCACTGCGGTGAAGAGTTCGCAGAGCAACCATCGCGTCAGCGGCGTCAGCGTTTCCATATCCTCGGCCGGCAGCGTGATGAACAGGTCCATGTCGCCCGTCGTCACCTCCGACATCAAGAAGGTGCTCTTGTACGTAAGGCGCTGCAGCCGCTTATCCAAGCACCAACTGAAGGCTTGGGCTGCGGTCGACACAATGGAGTCTCGGCCTTTCGGGTCCATGGCAAGCACAGCTCTGGCGGCTGCCGCTGCGTTTCCCTTCAATCGCGCGAGCCTCTCTGCGAACGTATCGAGGTTCGATAGTAGCCACGCGGCATCCGCCGGCGTTGCGCAATTGGCAGAGTGTGCCACCAGGAAGGCGCCGACGATGACATCGACGGCACGGTTCTGAAAGTACACCGCCTCACCATTGGGCTTCTCCGGCAGCAAGGCGCGGGCCACGCGCTGGAGATGCAGGATGTCCTCGGGGTTCATCGTCGCAAGCGGGTTCCAGGTGTCCGTGCCACCGACAATGTTGATGGGATCGAGGCAGCGTACCGTGCGGCCGAGCGCCCGGCGCCGCGCGGCGACGGCGCGATAAGCTTCGCCTTTCGGATCGATGACAATGGCCGGCCCACACCAACCCTTGCTGTCGGGAACGGCGAGATTGGGGATCAACAGCCCCGATGTCTTGCCCGTACGCGGCGGCGCGATGGTGATGAGGTGGCTTTCGGTCGAGACGCGGATCGGGCGGCGGGTGTCGGGATCAAGGCCAAGCTCAAGGCCAATCCGCATCCGGCCCCGTTCCTTTCGGGTCGCCCACCGGGCATCGCCATATGTGCGGCCGGGGTCGCGCCTCGGTCCGTAGTTCGGCACAAAGCACGCGACGAAGGCCAGCAGCGGGCCCGCCAGGATCCAGGCGAGAGCAGTTCGGCCATAGGGGCCCAGGGCCTTGGTCTGGCCGAATGCCATGTCGCGGTAGGCGAGCAGCGAATCCCATCCCCAACTGTCCCACATCGCCGTAAACCAGAGGGACGGAGGCTGGATCGTGTTCGGCCACAGCGAGGCGTCAAAGCCATGCACCATGAATTCCGCAACGGGAAAGCCGAACAGGAAGGCCAGGATGGTGAGCGGCACGAAGATCTTCCAGAACATTTGATTTACTCCTTGGGAATTGCAAGCCGGGCGTAGGCTTCTGCCAACATGACGGCTTCGAGGTGGCCCTCTGCGGGCGACCAGAGCCGCAGCCGAACGTCTCCAGCCGCAGTCCGGCCCATCACGACAACTGCCGTACCGGTCGTCAGCCGACGAAGTTCGGTATGCCCGTCCGGCAATGCCCAGATGAGGTCGAGGTCTCGGTCGAAATGAACCTGGGCATGACCGGTATTGTGGACGGTGAAGGCGCCGATCGCCGCGAAGGGGATCGACATCACGGTGACCGCCACCAAGCCCCGCCAGTGATAGCGCGCGTGCCGAAGCGCGGACCGCAAGCTGGCCCCGATCGCTCGGGGAAACCGGATGCGCCGGCGCGGCAACACGTCCGCGAGCGCGTGCTCCAGAACCTGACGATCGGAGGGAAGCAGCGCCGGATCCTTCAAGCCCGCCAGCTGCGCGGCAGGATCCTGCAATGCCCGAAGTTCAGCGAGCTTGGCTGCGCTCGCCTGACGCACCTCGCGTTTCGACGCGTCGGCGTCAGCCTTCGCGTCGATGAACCGCTTGCGCAAAGTTTCCAGGCGATTGCTCATGACGCGAGCCACGTCGCTGCGGGCCGAACCGCTTCCATCACCGCGAGGCGGAACGCCTTGAGGTCGCTCACCATGCGCCGTGCCTCGTTGAAGCCGTACTCCTTCTGGAAGTCGGACGCCTTCAACTGCGGGATGGCATAGAGCCCCGTGGCCTGGAGAAAGCCGAGCGTGCGCGGTTCGAACCCGAACTTCGGCAGCACCGTGACTTGCGCGCCGTCGGCGACCCGCTTCAGCATCGCGGGATCGACATCGCCCCGCAGCTTGTTCTCGACCACGAAGCGAGCCTTGGCCCAACGCTTCGACGCCGCCAAAAGCTTGGCGCCGTCGGTCAACGCGGCGGCATCGGCGGTGACCACCACGACCAGCGCCAGCTCGATCCCGCTGTCGGCGATACCCGTGACGAACTCATCGTCGAACGAAGCAAGCAGCGAGGAAGCGGTATTGGCGCCGACATCGATGATGGTCGGCAGCTCGGCGCCGACCATGGCGTTGATCGGCCCATCGAACTCGGCACGGGCGGCCTGGCCGCCGGTACGGTCGATGGATGCCCGGTCGGCACGCACCGGGAAATGCGAAACCCGCTTCGCACCCTTGGTCTTTCCGTGGTCGTACTCTAGGATTCGCGGCGTCGACTCCAGCTCGATGATCGGCGCGTCGGGTACAGCTTCCGCGACCCCGCGGGTGAGGGTGGACTTACCGACACCGCCGGTCTCTTGGGCAACGAGCAAAAGGCGTGGCATGGGGACTACTCCTGAGGCACTGAATGGCGACCGCAATCTGGGCGGTCTGCCACGTGGGTGAAGCAGGAGGTCTAGCGAAGAAGGCCGGTCCGGGTTGCAGACGAATTGAAAATGCCTGCGTTATCCGATCAGCGCTTGCCGAGAAGGTGGGCGTGCTTAGCAAGCTCGGTGCGTCGGATCTCGTCTTCGCTGATGGTCTGGTCCGGCACGCTGCCGCCGAGCGGTCTATTCATCTCTGGGCTGAGCGAGACCGTCTTCCTGGCGGTCCGGCCGTCCTTTTGGGAGCGTTCGGGCAGGATTTGCGTCCGATCTCGCACGATAGCCTTGCCCTTCAGCTTCTCTGCGCGAGTTCTGATGTTATGCATCAACGCGGTCAGCCGACGGCCCGTAAGCGGTTGGCCTTTCCCTTGGGTGACACCCTGTGCCGCCAGACCGCTGGCGATTTCGGTCCAGGTCGCACCGTCCTCACGGTGCAAGCGCTCAAGCTCGTCGAAATTGCTCCGGATGATCTCGGTCGCGCCTGTCTTGATTTTGCCTATCGGCGAGGCGACGCGAGCAGCTTTTAACCGCTTCATGTCGCCGCGCAGACGTTTCAGGTCGATGTCCATGATGCAGCTACGTAGGTGGCGGAAGTTAACGGCGCCACTCGGGGGACACCCGGGGCCACACGTAAGCCAGGATAGGGCCAATTAACCACCAACCGGATCGTGCAAAGTTGAATGATCGCGCGCTCCGAACTCGCAAACGGCGACTACCAAATGCCGACCGGAAGGGCGCCACCTATGCTTTTCTGAAATCGGCCATCTCAAGGGGGAGAAGCGAGTCGCGTTGAGGGTCCAGCTTAAAGAGCCGGGTCGGGACACCGGCTCGTTAAGTTGGACCGCAGACGATCGCCAGCCGTCGTACCAAGCTGCTCTGTCTCCGCTTACTCGATGAGGCAGCCCGTCCGATCTCGGGTCCACCCACCTGGCAGGTGGGCCACGCATGACCACCGAGGTCCGCAGTAGGGCCACTAATGCCCACACGAAGGCCAGAGAAAGTGCCACACAGAAGACCACTCAAATTTTTGGCACACCTGTGCATCGGTGGATGGCGTCCGCTTGGCAAGAACTTTTTCGACGCTTTGGCGACTTGGCGGTCGGGGGGCGGTCATCGATCCGGCCTCATCGAAGCGGATTCCTTGTCCGCGGGTCCCTAATGGTTGTCCGCGGATCGGGTCCCAGCCACTGCTGTCGCGCTTGATGCGCATGCACAGGTACGGGTTTTCCCAATCCTAGGTCTCGACCGGTTGCCATTACGTCGTCGTCGCTCTCTCCAATTCGATCATCCCACTCGGCAGCTAACCTTTTCTTCCCCTTTTCCGGCAGCTTCCGCTTATGCGATGGCGGAGGCTTCCTGGCGGAACGTCTCGCCGCGGCTCATCACCCCACGCGATCCTCGCCATCTTGTTGGCGACCGCGATCGTGACTACGCGCGCTGGACGCCTCTGAAGGAGCGCATTGATCCAAGCTGCGAACTGCGGCTTGTTGCGACAATAGCGAATTACGGCGGTGGCGCCGAGCACGAGGAGCTTGCGCAGATACGCATCGCCTTTCTTCGAGATCTTCCCCATATGGACCTTGCCGCCGGACCCGGACTGCGGGACAAGCCCGATCCAAGCGGCCAGGTGTCGCCCGGATTTGAAGGCCTTGATGTCGCCGATGTTAGCGGTAATAGCGGAAGCCGTGATCACGCCGATTCCGGGGATCGTCTGCAGCCGGAGACTGACCTCGTTGGCGCGATGTTTCACTCGAATAGACTTCTCAATCGCCTGAATGCGCGTCTGCAGATCGTCGATCTGTCCCATGATTAGCTCGACGCAACCGCGAACCGCATCGGGGAGGACAGCGGAGTCGCGCCTTGGGCAGGCGCGTGCAGGTCCGGGATGCTCCAAACTCCCTTGAGTGCGATCAGCCCGAACTCGGCGGGCTGGCCGCGCAGCGAGTTGATCACCAGTGCGCTGCCGGACCAGCAGCTCGCGTGTCCGGTGCAGCATCAGACCCGATTGCTGCTCCGCGCTCTTGATCTCGACAAATCGCATCGTTGGCCTGGTCACGGCCTCGCAGATCGCCTCCGCATCGACCGCGTCGTTCTTGCCGCGTTTAACGTAGGGTTTGACGTACCCCGCCGGCATCAGCCGAATATCGTGACCAAGTGCCGTCAGCTCGCGATCCCCTTGGTCTTTTTTCGAAGCTCGCGCCGTCCTGAGCCATCGTGTCCGTCCTCCGGCACTACCGCACTGACTTCCGCTTACTGACGCATGCGGGGAAACGCTCATGGCGATGCGATCCCGGGGTCGGGATATGCCTACATAGACCACAGAAAAATAAAATATGTGACTGACAACTCGCCGCGAGTGCTTCATACCGCGCGCGGGCGCAATTGCGACGCTAGGTTTCTCTGTTCGATAAAGTTTGAAGAGGAACCGGAAGAGGCCACCCGGTCGGGGAGCGCTACGCGGGTGCATTCTGTTGGGTTTACTTGCGCCCTTCGTGCTCCCAGTAAGCGGTGATATCCGCGCCGGATTTTGTTAGGTGGACATGCCGGTCGACGTGGTCGATCCAAGCGACCGGGATAAAGTGATGATGGTCTCCATCCGGGGAACTTTGTTTGGTCAGCTTGATCTTGTCGGAGCCGTCCAGATGACGACCTTGCCGACGGTCTTTTTGTCGGATGAAATGACGTCCATGTGCTCTTTGATTTGTGTAGTGTCAGGCATCGGTAATCTCCTTTGAGTTTGGAAACGAGAAACGCGCCCCGGTCGGTAAGGTTGCTTGGCCGGTTAAACGGTCTATTCGCGCGCGGATCCGCGCCGCCGCTCCAATCCGTCCGAGCGTGAGTATGGCCGGTTGGTTTTATACCCTAATCCCAAGCGTCGCCGTCGTTCTGGGCGCTGCCGTCGCGCTCTGGCGGCAGCCGACGCCTGTGATCGCCGCTGCAATTCAGCATTTCGCGGCGGGTGTCGTGTTCGCCGCCGCAGCCGGGGAACTCCTCCCGGACATCAAACATCGCCAGTCGGTCTGGGCGGTCGTCCTTGGAGGAGCCGCGGGCATCCTCCTCATGCTCCTGATCAAGCGTTTGGGCGAAAAGGCCAAAGGCACCCTTGGCTTGGTGATCATGGTCGCGGTTGACATCTTCATTGACGGATTGGTCCTCGGCATTGGATTCGCCGCCGGCGCCAAGCAGGGTTTCCTCCTCACAGTAGCGCTCACGATCGAAGTGCTTTTTTTGGGGCTGTCGCTTACCGGCGAATTGTCGGAAACCATCCGGCAACCGATCAAGGTTCTCGCCATCATCGCTGGGCTCGCGGTGCTGTTGCCGATCGGGGCGGCCGTCGGTATCCCTGTGAGCCACCTGCCTAATTTCTGGATCGCTGCATTCTTTTCGTTCGGCCTGATCGCGCTGCTATACCTAGTCACCGAAGAGCTTCTGGTAGAAGCTCATTCGGCTCCGGAGAAGCCGTGGGTAACCGGTCTTTTTTTCGTGGGGTTTCTGCTGATTTTGCTGTTGGACGAACTCGCCGGTTGAATGCTAACTCACTTCTTCGCGGAAGAGACAGTGCACATAAGTTCCTTTCGAACGTGGCTGGCCAAAGTCGGGTGGGAGACGGCCTTCGTAGTCGCACTGGCGGCGGCGCTCGCAGTCAGCACGGGAGGGACAAGCGCGCTTTTCTTTCGATACCTGGCCGGCGCCAGCGGGCTTGGCTCCCTTGTGCAGGCTGCGGTAGCTATCGGCCGCGGGCGACAGTTTACACAACGCCTATCCGAGTGGGACGAGGCAATCGTGCTCGCCACGATGTCAGCCGGGGCACATCTGATTGCGAGTCACCTGGACAAGGCTACATGAGGTATGTGATGCCCATAGCAGCCGCCGCAGCCGCCATGACAGCCGTGGCTATCCATCCCAGCCCGGTCAGCCAACCACCGATCGTAAATTCACCCATGATCTTCGAGTTGGCTGCCATCAGCATCATCAGCCCCATCACCGGTACGGCCACGATACCATTGATGACCGCGCACCAATACAGCGCTTTGATGGGGTTGATCGGGGCAAAGTTAAGGAGGATGCCCACGACTGTCGCCATAACAATGGTCGCATAGAAAGCCTTCGCTTCCTTTGGCTGTCGCGCAAGGCCGATCGGCCACTTACGTGCTTCGCCAATGGCGTACGCTGCTGAACCTGCTAGGACGGGAATGGCCAGAAGTCCAGTGCCGAGAACGCCCAGCGCGAATATCGTCGCTGCGTAGTTGCCTGCGATGGGACGCAACGCCTCGGCGGCCTTGGCGGAGGTCTCGATGTCCGTCACGCCGGATACGTTAAGCGTGGCTGCGGTCGTCAAGATGATGGCCAACGCGATAAGGTTTGAAACGCCCATGCCGATCAGGGTGTCGAGTTCGATCCGCTTGATGGCGTCGGGGCCTTGTTCTGGCGCCCGTTTCAGGACCTGTCGTTCAGGAACGGCGCGTATGTCCTCTGCTTCCTGGGACGCCTGCCAGAATAGGAGATAAGGGCTGATCGTGGTGCCAAAGACCGCGACGATCGCCTGAATGTATTCGGTCTTCCAGGTAATGGACGGCCACACGAACTGTCGCAGCGCTTCGCCCCAGTGGACGTCCACCATAAACAACGTCGCCACGTAGGCGACTAGCGCGAGAGTCAGCCATTTCAAGTAGGATACGTACCGGGTGTACTGCAGCAGGACCTGAAGCCCGATACAGACAACGCCGAATATAGCTACATATAGCGTTTTCGGACCCCCGAGCACCAGACTGGTGGAGTCGGCCATGGCACCGAGGTCGGCACCGATGTTGATGATGTTAGCCGCCGCCAGCAGCGCCACGAAGGTCTGCAGGAGCCAGTTGGGGTAATGCTGACGCAGGTTGCCTGCGAGGCCACGACCCGTCGTCCGTCCGATCCGTCCGCTGATCATCTGGACCGCCGCCATGAGCGGATAGGCCAACAGCATTGTCCAGCTCAGTGTGTATCCGAACTGAGCGCCGGCTTGGCTATAGGTGGCAATCCCGCTGGGATCGTCATCGGAGGCGCCCGTGATCAGCCCCGGTCCCAAGGCGTCCAGAAGGCGCGGTTTACTCGTTCCGACGACCGGGCTAGGCGGTGTCCGCACGCTCTTTTTCGTTGAACTCATCCCGCAATGCCTCTAGGCCCCGAAGAGCTGAAAATTGGCGTTTGACTACGCGCGGGTTGCAACCGAGTTCCCGGGTGGCCAGCAGACGGTTTTCGGCTAAGGCTTCGGTTTAGCGTACAGGGCCATTAAGTTCCGACGATTCGCCCGGCTGAGCGCAAGGCTGCATTCGATGTCACCGACACAACGAGCCTTTTTCGTCATCGGCGTTCTGGTGACGACTGCCTTGACCGCGACGGTAGCCGGTATTCTTCTGAATCGTGCGTTTCCGGACCATCCTTGGGTCACAATCATCGGGCCCGTCGGCGCGGCGGGGACGATAATCGGATTAGCCGGTATCCTTCGGCGCAGGTGACAGACGCCATCAAATTTTGAGCAGATTTAGCCGGACTTCTGGTCACCCCATCACGGAGATGACTCAGATCATGTCCGGCCTCAGTTTCGGCTCTTCAGATCACCATTCTGAATGACTATGCTTAGTGAGAAAGTTCCCAGCCGAGTTGCAATCATTGTAATAGTGTTCGCAAACGAAATTTGGTAACTCGACTACATGGGACGTCCGGCCGGTAAAAAACTGCCAAGATTGCAGCCACTGGGTTTTCGCCGGACGCTGCTGATGCTCCTTGCTTCTGCTTACCTTTTCGTCGGGGTGGCACACACCGTTTCCTGTACCGACGAAGCTGTCTCGGCCGCTATCGCATTCGATTCGGGCAATATCTCCGGCGGCGGCTCGGATGAGGGCGGCTCGAAGAAATCCAACGTGACGGTAGGACACTACGTTTGCGCGCCGGTCATGATGTCTGCGCTGGTGACGGATGCCGGGCCCTCCGCGCGCCCCGCGACAGTATACTTCGCCCCGCCGAAGCTCCTTTTCGAAGACCACCCACGGCTTGACACGCCGCCACCCAAATATCTGGCTTGAACATTGCCGCCGCGCGGTCTGACCGCGTCGTGTTCGTGCTTTTCAGGTCCTTTGTATGGTTTGGTTTTGGTCCGAGATGCTGCGCCTGAAGTGCGCATTAGTTGTACTTTCAACTCCAGTCCAGGCTGGCGACGTTCTTCGCACACCATCACACTGGCGCAAGCGTCGGCACGGGTCGGCCGCAAATCCCCGACTGAAGGCACAAAAGGTGGCATCAACATTCAGGGCGCGTTCCTGCACATGGCGGCCGACGCCGTCGTCTTGGCGGGTCGCGGATGGTCGTGTTGGATCCCCCAATGAGCCAGATGATATCGACGTCATTCTGTGGAGCGAAACGGACTTGCTGCGGAGTTGGGGCAGCATGCGGTTGAGCGCAGCACCCGCGGAGATCGATCTGGAAGCTATCATGGCGATACTGCTGGATAGACCAGGGGTAACTGGAATCTACCCTTTTTCGCCAGGTCGTGAATCTGAAGGACACTGCGCGATACCAGGCGGATACGGCCGACGTCGGTCCGGCCAGCGTTACGACGTGGTCTGGACGGCGCGCGAGCCCGGCAAATGAGCTATGCACTGTCACATTCCGCACCACACGGCCAACAACAACGTCGAGCACAAGGGGCGGCGGCCGCATGCCTGTCCTGAACGTGCGATAGGGCGGCAACAACCTAAGGAGAGGACCAGATGAATATGAGAAATGAGATGCAGGCGTACATTGATCAATGCCCGCGCTGCTACCAGACGTGCCTCGGGGCGGCGATGACCGCACTGCCTGGGGGGCCAAAGGCGAACACGTTGCGCCCCACTAATTCCGGCTGATGATGGCCTGCTCCGAAATGTGCCGTACGGCGGCGCGCTTCATGCTGCTCAATTCGCCCCATCATGCGCACGTCTGCGAACAGTGCGCCGAGATCTGCACCGAATGCGCCAGGGACTGCGGCCGCGTCGGCGGCATCGACGGTTGGGTGACGGCATGTACCCGTTGTGCCGAAAGCTGCCGGGCGACGGCAACTGATCGATGCCGATCTTGCAGCCGGTTAGCAATTTCGAGCCAGACGAACCGTCCATGGCAGTGGCTTCGCCGGACCAAGTAAAGAGTACAATGACAACCTCCAAGGCCGTTTCGCCCCGAGGGCGGGATCTGCGTCTCGACCTGTTTCGCGGGCTCGCGAACTGGGCGATATTTCTCGATCACATCCCCAACAACTCGATCGCGTGGCTGACGACGAGAAACTACGGGTTCAGCGACGCCGCCGACATCTTCGTCTTCATCTCCGGCTACACGGCCGCGTTCGTATACGCCCGAAGGATGGCCACGCAGGGAATGCTTGCCGGAACGGCTCTGCTGATGCGGCGCGTCTGGCAGCTATATGTCGCCCACGTCCTGCTGTTCGTCTTCTACGCCGCGGCGATCGGATACGTCGCGCAGCGCTACGGGCACTCGCACCTTCTCGACGAATTCAACGTCGCCGGGCTCATCGAGCAGCCTGTCGCCACGCTCACGGAGGGGCTGATGCTGAAGTTCAAGCCGCTCAACCTGGACGTCCTTCCGCTTTACATCGTTCTGATGGCCGGCTTTCCGCCGTTGCTGATCGCCATGATGCGGTGGCCGCATGCGGCGTTGGCGGCCTCGACCGCGGTCTACCTGGCGGCACACCTCTTCGGTTGGAATTTCCCGGCCTATCCTTCCGGCGGCTGGTACTTCAATCCGTTCGCCTGGCAGCTTCTATTCACGCTGGGAGCGTGGGCGGCCTTGGGTGCTCGCGCGCGGATGCAAGTTTTGGCGCGGTCCCGTGCTGTCCTTGCCGCGAGCGTCGCTTTCGTCGCCTTTGCGGCCGTCGTCACGCTCTCGGACCGTCTCGGCACGACGGGCTTCCTGCCCGTCGGCGTGCTCGAATGGTTCGTCCCGAACGACAAGACCAACCTCGCGCCGCAAAGGGTGCTGCACTTCCTTGCGCTGGCCGTCATCGTGGTCCGGCTGGTTCCGGCCGATTGGAGCGGGCTGCGTTCCGCGGTGCTGCGGCCGCCGGTCGTCTGCGGCCAGCGGTCCCTCGAAGTGTTCTGCGTCGGTATCTTTCTGTCGTTCGTCGGCCACTTCGTCCTCGAAATGTTTTCGGACGGGTTGGCCGCTCAGGTCGCGGTCAGCGCCGCCGGCTTGATGCTCATGTCCTGCGTCGCCTTCTACCGGACTTGGTCGCGTTCGCTGGACCGACCGCTGTCGTCCGCAAAACCAACGATCACCGGCGAGAAACCCTCATCAGACCAGAAGGGGGATGCAAAATGACGAGACGATTGTCGTTGCGGCCCTTGCCGCCAAAACAATCTGGTTAGATTACGCGCTGGAGGTGAGAGAAAGTGGATACCGGCAACGCGGTCGCGAAGGCTAAACATCACACCGCGAATGTCGGCGCACGGCGTCGAGCAGGGGCACTGCACAAACTTTCGTTCTCTCTTGTCGTTCGGAGAAGCTAAAATGGTGGTATCTGCACGCAATCCGTTTCATCGTCCCCTGCTATCGTTCTCAAGCGCGTGGCGCTCGATCCGTCGCTCGCTTTTCTCGCGCGTTCTTAAACGCATTTACAGGTGGAACTATAGGCAGACAATACGCATGGGCACTTGGTGGGAACCTCTTCTCCAAGAAGCCTTGCCGGGACCTGGAGAGCGAATCCTGGATGTAAGCGCGGAGCATTGCGCCGCAATCGAGATGATTGCGCATTCTTATCCTGCAACAAATTTCTTTGCCTTGCAGTCCGCGAAACCGACCCGAAGTTATGCCGAAAAGTCAGGTAATCTTGAGCTTTTGCTCGGAGATCAATTTGGCGTGGATTGCCGTGCCGGATCATTCGACAAAGTAATCTGCTCCCTCGCGCTCCACCCGTTATCGGGCGAAAAGAAACTTGCGCTTCTAAAGGAAATTAAGCGAGTATTGCGGCATGGCGGTACGTTATATGTTGCTGATTTCGATCGGCCGCTTGGACGTGGCGAGATCTACGCTTTGCGAGGAACCGGCTACTTATTCGGCCTTGATTCCGCGAAGACTCATGCAGACGGCACTTGGATAAACCTTTTTAAGCAGGCAGGTTTCGTGGGGGTACGTCGTGTAGCGACCTACTCTGAAAAGGTTGGTCGCATTGCCATAGTCCGCGCACGTCGCGCCTGAAAACAGCCTGGAAGGTACGCACCTGTCAGCAGCAGTAACTAAAGACAAAAAGTGACGCGGCTATCCACTAGGAGAAGAGCGTCAATCTGTGAGAGTCAAGACGAGCTCACTCCGTCTTTAAGGGGCGAACTCTTCGCGGTGCTGTCGCGGGGTTACTAGGAATTGAGGGTGTCGTGGTTCCGGGGTGATCGATCTCGAATCATCCGACGTTGAAGCAGGACTGGAGCACCACGAAGCCTGATTCCTCGCAGCTTGAGCAGAGACTGCTCCCCAACTTTTCAAGATTGGGCGGATCAGTTCGTCGAAAGGCTGGTTCGCGGCGAGCTTGACTGTGCCAGCACAGGCCGCGCTAGAGGCGAAGCCAGATGGCGGGCCGCGACGCAAGAGCGAGCGTTGTGGGTCCCAATCCGGGTTTGGAAAAAGATCATCGAATGTTATTACAGCCTCGCGGTAACACCCGCATCACGCCTGACATTCGATTATCAGCTCATTGCGAACCTCGCCTATAACCGTGACCGAGGCCCGGCTTCGGTGTTCGGTATACGCCTTCGCGCGCAATTTTAGCGATGATAAAGCGTCGTCCGTGAAGATTGGCTAAGCGCTTGAGCCAGAATCGCATTTGTCGGTGTGGACTGTTTTTGGATTGCAAGGTTTTGATGCTTCGAGCCTCGGAACCTTGCAATTTCATTTTCAGGATTCCGTCGAATCGCCAGTCATGATTCCGTGGTCGCGTCGGAGGTGGCGATGCGACCGAAGAAGCACAGGACGACGGGATCGGGCGATCTGTTCCGGGCCAGACTGGACCAGATCATCAATATGAAGCACGAGCTGGTTCAGCTCGCCGGCAAGGTCGATTGGGACTGGATCGACGGCGAGATCGCGCCGCTCTACAGCGAGAACGGTCGGCCGGGCATCGCAACCCGCTTCGTGATCGGGCTGTTGCTGCTCAAGCACATTTACGGCCTGTCCGATGAGGGGATGTGCGAGCGTTGGGTCCACGACCCGTATTTCCAGTACTTCACCGGCGAAGAGTTCTTTCAGCACGCGTTCCCGCACGAGCGCTCGGACCTGAGCCACTGGCGCAAGCGGCTCGGCGACAAGCTGGAGCTGCTGCTGGCCGAGAGCCTGCGGGTGGCGCACGAGGCCGGCGCGTTACGCGGCCAGGACCTCAAGCGGGTCACGGTCGATACCACCGTGCAGCCGAAGGCCATCACCTTCCCGACCGATGCCAAGCTGCTGCAAGCGGCGATCAGGGGGCTCAACCGCCTGGCGAGGAAGCACGGGGTCAGGCTGCGGCAGTCCTATCTTCGCATTGCCAAGACTGCGGGCATGATGGCGGGGCGCTACGCCCATGCCAAGCAATTCAAACGGCATCAGCGGCAGTTGCGCATCCTGCGCAGCCGGTTGGGCCGGATCATCCGCGATATCCGCCGCAAGATCGAAGGTCAGGTCGTGCTCGAGAACGCCTTCGCCCTCCCGCTCGTCCGGGCCTCGCAGATCCGCTCGCAGCAGCAGCGCCAGCGCGGTTTCAAGCTCTATTCCTTCCACGCCCCGGAGGTGGAGTGCATCGGCAAGGGCAAAGCAGCCGCGCCTTACGAGTTCGGTGTCAAAGCCTCTATCGTCACCAACAACCGCCGTGCTCCCGGTGGCCTGTTCGTGCTGCACGCCAGGGCGCTACCCGATAACCCGTACGACGGTCACACCTTGCGGGACGTCATCGACCGCACCGAGACACTCACCGGCTGCGCGATCGAGCGGGCCTATGTCGACAAGGGATACCGCGGCCATGACGCGCAGAACCCGCGCCGCGTCTTCATCTCCGGCCAGAAGCGCGGCGTCTTCGGTGTCATCAAGCGGCGAGCTGCGCCGCCGCTCCGCCATCGAACCCATCATCGGACACCTGAAGGCCGATGGTCACCTCGGCCGCTGCTACCTCAAAGGCCGCGCCGGCGATGCGGCCAACGTCATCCTCTCAGCAGTCGGCTACAACTTCCGCCGCATCCTCGCCTAAGAGAACTCTTGGCCACGTTCCTGGGGCTGCTATGGCGAACGCTCGCCTGTCCACCCCAGCTCAATCCGGCTTCTTAACGGACGACTAAAGCTTCAAAACCAGCTTGCCGCGCGGTTCGACATCGCAATCGGTGAATCCTGAGAGGGCTCGATCACGTTCATTAAACTTGCGATTCACTTCCCGTTCCAACGCTACGCCGTGCAATTGAGGTACGCGCGAGAACATATCCAAGCTGCAAAATACTGGAGCATGCGATTACATGCAGACGCGGACGCGGCGAATTCTGTAGCCGTAAGGCGTCCAAACGGTGCGTCGGCGAATGAAACAATCCGCGCCATAGGCGTATGGATAATAGCTGCCGTAATAGGGAGCCGGATAATATCCACCATAAAAGCCGTAATGCTCGCCATGGTGCCCGTCAAACCCGCCGTGCTGACCTCCGTCGAAGTGGCCTCCGAAATGGTGACCTCCCCCGAAATGGCCTCCTCCGCCACCTCCAAAATGACCACCTTCATGATGGTCCCCACCGTGATGCTGCGCCAATGCCGGTTGTGCCGCGAAGAGAAGTCCCACCAGAACGGTCACGGCCGTCAAATGCTTGATCATGTTCCTCTCCTTGGTCCCGCGACCGATCAGCGTCATCCATAATCATGGCACGATTTAGTTTGTTGTCGCCGAGCTTTTCCTTGCAAGTTTTGCTCGGCTCGGGACACGCTTTGCAAATCCCCAAAGCGCTCGATAAGCCGTCTAGAGGATGCGACGTCTTGTCCACTCCGCGGTCATGAAAGAGGCGCTTCCCCAGCGAAAACGTAATGCTGCGCTGCGGTCTTTCCGCAACGTCAGACGCAGATAAACAACCATTTCGCCTGCTCCGAAGTGCTTGTCGCTCAAAGACCGCGCTTCTTTCGGCTCAACAGTATTCGATGAAGGTCCGAACTATGGATTGGCTCAAAAGGCGTCACCACCTCAAGAAACTCAAGCTGTTTTTCATGGTGGCAGGCTTGGTCATCGCGATCAGCTTGCTCAAGGTGTTCGTTCATTGGATGCAGTTCGAATTCGTGACGCTGAGCACGTTGCTGACCAGCGCGATCGGCGGCGCGATCTTCATCATCGGCTTTCTGTTGTCCGGCGTGCTGTCGGATTATAAGGAATCCGAACGCTTGCCGGCTGACATTCGCGTGGCTCTGGAGGCCATTCACGACGATGCCACGTGCTTTGTCGAAAAATGCACGGGGTTTCAACTCCAGCCCTTGCGGGCTATCCTATCGGGCATTCTAGTGACTTTGCAGAAGGGCTTGGGGCACGAAGGGGCCCACAGCAGACTGCAGCCCGTCATCGCCGAGATCGACAAGCTCACGCCGGTTATCGCACAGATGGACCAGCTTGGGATGCCCGCCAATTTTTTTTGTTCGGCTGCGCGGCCAGCAGGATCAGCTTCGCAGATGCGTATTCCGCATCTATCACATCCAAAGCATGCAGTTCGTGCCATCGGTCTACATCTTGGTAAAAACGCTGGTTGCAGCGATCGTCCTGCTGTTGCTGTTTCTGGAGACGGAAGGCTCGCAGGCACTGCCCTGATTTTCGGGTTCATCTCCTATATGTTCATCTACGCGCTCTATCTTATCGAAACGCTGGAGCAGCCGTTTCGTAAGGATCACGACTCGCTTGACGACGTCAGCCTTTTTCTGCTCCGCGAGTTTGCAGACAAGTTGGCTCTGTGCGACGCAGCCGATCCCGCTACAGCAGCGCGCGATCCACGTCCATGAACAGTGAAAAAGGAATAGAACGATAACGCCGGTGGGATTCGGGGCTGCGCCAAGACCTAGGATCTAGCTAGACCCGCAGAACTGGCTCAGCCGCACGAATTTCTTCGTCCTCAATTTGCAAAGTCACGTGATCAATCTTGAACTTGTCCTCTAGGACGGCCATTGCGCGTTTCAACACGGCGGCGGCGTCTTTCATGTCGGTAACGACGAGATGGCCGGTCAGGGAGTCCGTCCCGGACGTAATGGTCCAAACATGCAAATCGTGAACCGCGGTAACGCCCGGAATTTCCCGCAGCGCGTTTTCGAGGAGTGGAAGATCGATCTCGGCCGGCACCCCCTCCATCAGGATATGGACGGCCTGGTTCAACAGCTTCCACGTGCGGGGTACGATGAAGAGGCCGATTCCCGCGCCGATGATCGGATCCGCAAGGATCCAGCCGGTAAACATGACGATCAAGGCCGCGGCGATCACGCCGAGCGAACCCAGCATGTCGCTGAGGACCTCGAAATACGCCCCCTGAACGTTGAGGCTTTCCGAGGAGCCGGCCGACAATAACTTCATGCTGACGAGATTGACGATCAGCCCGACGGCGGCGACCGCAAGCATCGGGGCGCCCAAGATTTCGGGCGGCGACAGGAACCGCCTATATGCCTCGTAAAGAATATAAATCGTCAACAGCAGGAGCACGACCGCGTTGATGAGTGCGGCGAGGATTTCAGTCCGCAGGTACCCGTAGGTCTTTTGGGGCGTAGCGGCTTTTTGCGCAAAAAAGATTGCGAATAACGCCAAGCCCAACCCGCCGGCATCGGTCGCCATATGCGCGGCGTCCGCGATCAGGGCGAGGCTACCTGTCCAGATTCCGCCGACGATTTCTGCCGTCATGTACGTTAATGTCAGGGCAAGCGCAGCATAAAGAGGCTTGCGGTGCCGCCCAGCCGCCGACGGGATCGCACCTCCGTGCGAATGACCTTCACCCATAACAAACCTCGCCCTTGTGCGAACAGCTTCAAACGCATTTGCCGGTAGTTGTGACGGCTAGGTGAACATTTGCCAAACATATCCAGTTACCCGATAATCTGGGGGTTCAGGACAGGCGCGGGATAATGTAATAGTATTACTTGGCCAGACTTGCTAATCGGATCATATGAACCATCGAGCAGGCAAAAAGGTGCCGAGATCGCAAGCGTCGGGCGTTCGCCGGACGCTGCTGGCGTTGCTTGCCTTTGCGTATCTTTTCGTCGGTATGTCCCATGCCATTTCCTGCGCCGACGAGGTCGTGGGGGTCTCGCTCGCCTCAGATTTCAGCGTTCCTTTGAATGATGGGAGTCAGGACGACGATGGAACCAAAAAGTTGCCGCTGGTCGCCAGCCATTGCTACGTCTGCGCACCGCTCCTGACGCCAGCGATGGCCGCGCTAAGCGGTCCATCTGCAAAGCCAGTCAGACTGTCGTTTGTCGCTCAACACCGTCTTGACGCGAATCCTCTCTGGCTCGATACGCCGCCACCCAAGCATCTTACCTGAGCAGTCAGCCGAACGCGCGACTTTAAGTCGCGTCATCCGTACGCTATTCAGGTTGATCTTTCATGTGGTTCGTTCAAGTGGCTCTGCGCCTGGCGGGTGCCGTGCTTTTATTCACAATTCCCGTCAAGGCCGCCGAACGAGCGTCGCCAGCCATTTCGTTGCCGCAAGCACTGCAACGAGCCTTGGCGGCGAACCCGCGATTGACGGCGGCTGAGCGCGATATCGGCATCGCCGGCGGGCTACGTATTCAAGCCGGGGTACTGCCCAACCCCGACGTTTCGTTCGAGCTCGATAATGCACTGGGATCGGGCCCTTACAATGGCTTACGATCGGCCGAGACCAACCTGCAGCTCAGCCAGCTCGTCGAATTGGGGGGCAAGCGGGAAGCGCGCATCGCCGCCGGCGAGGCCGGAATCGGCACAGCGGTATGGCAGCGACGGGCGACGCGCCTGGAGGTTCTGTCGGAAGCAGCGATCGCGTTCATCACGATTATCAGTGCGCAGCGGCGGATCGAAATCTTCGACGAACAGATCGAGGGATTTGGAACACTTATTCCCCTGTTGGAAAAACGCGTGCAGGAAGGCGCATCCTCGCCGGCTGAGACGCTGCGTGCGCAGGTCGCGGCCGATCTGTTCCGGGTCGAACGGGAGCGCGCCAGGGCACAATTGGCTCTCGCGCGTCGCGACCTCGCAATCCTGATGGGCGATAGCAGCCCTCATTTCGGCAAAGCGTTGGGGCGCCTGACCAACATTGGGCAACCGCCGCCATTCCGGGACGTGTTGCGGGCGATTGAGGCCAACCCGCAACTGTTGCGGTGGACGGCGGTTGCGGCCCAACGCAACGCCGAGCTCCTGATCGCGCGCCTGAAGGCAATTCCCGACCCTCGCATTTCGGCCGGCTGGCGCCACTTTCAAGACACCAATGACAACGCCGTGCGATTAGGCGTGTCCATCCCGATACCAATCTTCGATCAGAACACCGGCAACATCATCGCCGCTCAGGAAACGCTCGCCAAGACCGATGCGGAGCGTGCGATCAACAAGCTCGTCCTGACCAGCATCGTCGGTCGTGCTTATGACACCCTCACGGGCGCCTTGGCAGAGCTCAAGCTACTGCGGTCGTCGATTATCCCGAATGCGCGCAGCGCTTCCGAGACCATTCAAAGCGGCTATCTGCAAGGACGGTTCACGCTCCTCGAATTGCTCGATGTCAAGGGCTCGGTCTTGCAGGCATTGCTTCGGGAGCAGGAGGCATTACAGAACTTCCACATTGCCATCGCGACGATCGAAGGTCTTGTCGGCAACCCGTTTACGCTCACTCGCGAGACCTCAAGATGATTAAACGACTTCTGAGTTACTTGTTTTTTGTGCTGGTCGCAGCAGTGCTGGTCTATGGTGGCTACCGAATGCTGAAACCGGCCGTTCCCAAGACGGCTGCTACCGAAAACGCTGAGAAGGAAGAGCATGCAGACAGCGTCGCGCTGAGCGACGCCAAGATCCAGGCGGCTGGAATCGAGCTTGCAAAGGCTTCAACCGGTGTCCTGCGGGACAGCCTGTTGCTGAACGGCATCGTTCAGCCGAACCAGGAGTCCCTGCTCCAGGTCACACCGCGCTTTCCCGGTATCGTCCGGGACATCCGTAAGCGGATCGGCGACGTCGTGCAGAAAGGCGACGTCCTGGCGGTCATCGAAAGCAACCAAAGCCTGACGCAATACGAGCTGAAGGCATCGCTTGCGGGCACGGTCATTGATCGCCAAACGACCCTTGGGGAATTTGTTTCCGAACAAAAATCAGCATTCGTTATCGCGGATCTGTCAGCGGTGTGGGTTGACTTCTCGGTCTACCGCCGCGACCTGAAGCGGGTGAGCATGGGCGACCAGATCCTCATCGATCCGGCCGATGGAGGGCCGCCGATCGAGGCCAAGATTTCCTACCTGTCTCCTGTCGGAAGCAGTGACACCCAAAGCGCCACTGCAAGGGCCATCGTAACGAATTCTGACCAGCGGCTGCGGCCGGGACTGTTCATCACGGGTCGACTGACGTTATCGGCCAAGAAGGTCCCGATCGCGGTCAAGTCTTCCGCGCTTCAGACTGTGGAAAACCGCACCGTCGTTTTCGTGCGCAACGGCGAGAAGTTCGAGGCTCGTGATGTTGAGGTGGGCGATCGCGATCCGCACTTTGTAGAAATTCTCTTTGGCGTCCTCGATGGCGATCTCTACGCGGCACAGAACAGCTTCATCGTGAAGGCTGAGATGACAAAGGGAGCGGGTGGCGATGAGCACTGACGACAGCAAGACTTTGATTACCGCGCTGATCAGGCCGCACATGGAAGGCCATGTCGTCCGTGCGCTGCATGACCTGCCGGACTTCCCAGGATTCACCTTCGACGAAGTGCGGGGACAAGGAAGGGGACGCGGACAGGGCGGCAGTTACGTCTCGGCTGACACGGATCTCACCTACCATCACTACCTGGAGCTGAGATTGGTCTGCCGGTCCGACCTTGCCGAGGACATTTGCGGGCGGATCGCCTCGGCCGCATGGACGGGCAGGAAAGGTGACGGTGTCGTCTACACGACGCCGGTCCATTCGTTCTCGCGCGTCAGGGAAATTGGCAAGCGCCCGGAGCAACCTCATGATTGACGGAATTCTTTCGTTCGCCATTCGCCAGCGATGGCTGGTGATGATCGGCGTCCTGCTGATGGCGGCCTTCGGCGCGTGGAATTTCACGCGGCTGCCGATCGACGCCGTGCCTGATATCACCAACGTTCAGATCCAGATCAACAGCCGCGCGCCGGGCTATTCGCCGCTGGAAGTCGAGCAGCGGATCACGTTTCCGATCGAGACCGCGATGGGAGGATTGCCTCATCTCGACAGCACCCGCTCCCAGTCCCGCTACGGCTTGAGCCAGGTCACGATCATTTTCAAGGACGGTACCGACATCTATTTTGCCCGGCAGTTGGTCAACGAGCGGATTCAACAGGTCAAGGATCAGCTTCCGCCCAGCATCGAAACCGCAATGGGGCCGATCTCCACGGGCCTTGGCGAAATCTATCTCTTCACCGTCGAGGCCAAACCGGAAGCGCGCAAGGCCGGCGGCGGCGAATACACGCCGAGCGATCTGCGCACGATACAGGACTGGATCATCAAGCCGCAGCTGCGGAACGTCCCCGGCGTCATTGAAGTCAACACCATCGGCGGGTTCGAACGGCAATTCCATGTGCTTCCGGATCCGGCGCAATTGATGGCCTACAAGCTCAGTTTTCGCGAGGTGATGACGGCGCTGGCGGCCAACAACGCCAACGTCGGCGCCGGCTACATCGAGCGCAACGGCGAGCAATACCTCGTTCGCACCCCCGGTCAGGTCGCAAATGTCGAGGAAATAAAACAGATCGTGATCGGCTCCCGCAACGGCGTACCGGTGCGGGTTGGGGACGTGGCTGACGTCAAGGAAGGCAAAGACTTGCGCACGGGTGCGGCAACAGTCGATGGCAAGGAGGTGGTGTTGGGCACTGCCATGCTGCTGATTGGCGACAATAGCCGGACCGTAGCTCAGCGCGTGGCGGCGAAGCTGAAGGAGATCGGGCGCTCACTGCCGGACGGCGTGATCGCGCGAGCCGTCTATGACCGGACCAAGCTCGTCGAAGCCACCGTCGCGACGGTAGAAAAGAATCTCGTCGAAGGCGCTCTCTTGGTGATCGTGATTTTGTTCCTTATCCTCGGGAACTTCAAGGCGGCCATCGCCACCGCATTCGTCATCCCGCTGGCCATGTTGTTTACCATCACCGGCATGGTCGAAAACAAGGTCAGCGCCAACCTGATGAGCCTTGGCGCCATCGACTTCGGCATCATCATCGACGGCGCGGTCATCATCGTTGAGAATTGTCTACGCTTGCTGGCCGAAGAGCAAACCAGACAGGGCCGTGTCCTCAATCGGCAGGAACGGTTCGAAACCATTCTGACTGCGTCCAAGGAGGTGATTGGTCCGAGTCTGTTCGGGACGCTGATCATCGGCGTCGTTTATCTCCCGATCCTGACGCTCACCGGCGTCGAAGGAAAGATGTTTACGCCGATGGCGTTGACGGTGCTGATGGCGCTTACTGGCGCGAGCATCCTTTCGCTGACGTTCGTTCCGGCTGCGGTGGCCTTGCTGGTGACCGGCAAGGTCTCCGAGCATGAGAACTGGTTCATGCGCGGTGCGCGCTATGTTTACACGCCGCTGCTCGCAGCTTCGATCCGCAACAGGTGGGGCGTCGCCATCATCGCGTTCCTGCTGATGGTCGTGTGCGGCATCGCAGCTTCCCGCATGGGCGGGGAGTTCATTCCGAGCCTCGACGAAGGAGACATTGCGCTGCAGGCGATCCGCATTCCCGGCACCAGTCTGACGCAGTCGCTCGAGATGCAGGCCATGGTGGAAAAGCGGTTATTAAAGATTCCGGAGGTCCGGGAAGTGTTTGCCCGCACCGGAACAGCGGAAGTCGCAACCGACCTGATGCCGCCCTCTACATCCGACGGCTACGTCATGCTGAAGCCGCGGAAGGAATGGCCCGATCCGGAGAAACCGAAAGCCACCGTTGTCTCCGAAATCCAGGAAGCCGCGGAAGAAATCCCCGGCAACGTCTATGAGATCTCTCAGCCGATCCAGCAACGCTTTAACGAACTGATTTCGGGAGTCCGCAGCGATGTCGGCGTCAAGATTTTTGGCGACGACCTCGACGTTCTCGTCCAGTCCGCGGCCAAAGTGCAGGCGGTCCTGCAGGACGTGCAGGGGGCGGCGGACGTCAAAACCGAGCAGGCCTCGGGGTTGCCGGTGCTTACAGTCAAGCTCAACCGTCAGGCGCTGTCCCGTTACGGCATCAGCGTCGGCGACGTTCAGAATCTGGTCGAGATCGCGGTCGGCGGCAAAAACTCCGGAATGGTTTTCGAAGGCGATCGTCGTTTTAATATCGTCGTCCGCCTACCAGAACATTTGCGCTCCGATATCTCGGCGCTCAAGGCGCTTCCGGTACCGCTTCCCCCGCTGGAGACCCAAGCAAAGCCAGTAACTGCAGTTTGGAACAACTCGCCGTTGTCTCAAATCCGCTATGTGCCGCTATCGGAACTGGCCCAAATCGACGTCGCACCCGGACCCAATCAGATCAGCCGCGAAAACGGCAAACGTCGTATTGTCGTCACCGCGAACGTCCGCGGACGAGACTTGGGGTCGTTCGTCGCGGACGCTCAGGAGCAGGTCGAAGCCAAGGTCAAGCTGCCGGCGGGCTACTGGATTGGCTGGGGCGGCCAGTTCGAGCAACTGGTCTCAGCCACCCAGCGCTTGACGATCGTCGTGCCGGTCGCGCTTCTGCTGATTTTTCTTCTTTTGTTCATGAGCCTCGGCTCAATGCCGGACGCACTGCTGGTGTTCAGTGGCGTTCCACTTGCTTTGACCGGCGGAATTATCGCTCTGCTGCTGCGAGGCATTCCGCTATCGATTAGCGCCGGCATCGGCTTCATCGCGCTGTCCGGCGTGGCGGTGCTTAATGGCCTCGTCATCATCACGTTTATTGAGCGACTGCGCAAAGAGGGGCACGCTCTGATGGACGCGGTAAGCGAAGGTGCGCTGACCCGTCTGCGTCCGGTGCTAATGACCGCGCTTGTCGCGTCGCTTGGTTTCGTGCCCATGGCGATCGCAACCGGCGCTGGCGCGGAAGTGCAGCGGCCGTTGGCGACCGTCGTGATCGGCGGGATCATCTCGTCGACCATCCTCACCTTGTTGGTATTGCCCGCCCTCTACGTCCTGTTCAGGCGGGAGGATCTCGACAATGGCGAAACTAAATCACCCCTTACTGAAGGAGCAATGTCATGAAACACCTCTTCGCTATCGTTTGTCTTGCCCTCATGTGGTCCGCGCCCTCATATGCCCAGCATGCGCAGGGCGGCGAGAAAGGCCCCAATGGCGGTCCGATGGAGGACGTTGCCGGCATTGATGCCGAGCTCATCACGTCAGGCGGCAAAATCACCATTAACATCTTCGATCCTAAGAGCGCCAAGCCGGTCGCGACGAAGAACTTCACGGCTGCCGTGTTGATCGCGAGCGGCAGTGCGCGCGAAACCGTCACCCTGGCTCCCCAAGGCGAAAACTCCCTCCAAGGCGACGCGAAGAGCCCCGTGACGGCAGGCGCAACAATCACCCTCACTATTAAAACAGCAGAAGGACAATCCGGTCAGGCCAAGTTCAAAAAATAGGACAGAGTATTGGAGCGGAGCGAACGAATCTTAAATCAACGTCGGACGGTGAACAGGCGCAGCTGTCTCACCGCGGCAGCGGTCGCCATAAGCAACGCCGCCCGCGGCGTGGTGGCCGCGGCGCTACTTTTAGCTGCCATCTTCGCAGCCGACGCCTGGCACCCGCTTCAGGCACAGGCGCCACTAGCCAGAATCGTCGGCCTCGGCGCCGCGACATGCCAACGGTTCACCGATGACATCAAAGCCAATCCTGCGCTTCGACGGGACTATCTGGCGTGGACGCAGGGGTTCATGAGCGGAATCATATCGAGCAGGCCGCCGGGTGTCGATGAGGGCCTCGACCTCGCTCCAATAACATTCGACCTCATCAGGCAACTGCACTTTCTGGAAGACCACTGCGCGCGGAACGTTTCCGTGGATTTTTCGGACGCCGTAGCAGCGCTTTACAAGCGGCTGCGCCAGGAGGGCAAGACGTGAAATTTGAAACGTGTTTTGAGCCGTACTGCTGCACCGAAGGAAACGATCATGAGTGATACCATTCAGGCTGCGAAGCTTCGCTTCCGCGTCGAAGGAATGGATTGCGCTTCTTGCGCCACGAAGATCGAAAATGCTCTCCGGCGAATGCCAGGTGTCACCGACGTGGTCGTCTCCGTACCCGGCGGCACGGTGACGGTCAGTCATGGCGATGGCGGTGTGGACGACGTCAAAATCCGCAATCAGATCTCCGATCTGGGTTATCGCGTCACCCCGTCGGAGCCGGCGCGAAACGCCGGGCGAGGCATTGGCAAGCAAACTTCGGCGCAGCACGAAGAAACCCATTCGCACATTCACGACCATACTCCGTCGGATCAGGCGTGGTGGACTACGCGCAAAGGCATGCTTACCATCGCATCCGGCGTCGCATTAGCCGCCGCCTTTGCGGTCGGCAAAGTCGCGCCGGCCACGGAACGTTGGGTGTTCCTGCTCGCGATGCTGGTCGGCCTCATTCCGATCGGACGACGAGCGTTTTCCGCGGCGCGCGCCGGCACACCGTTCTCGATCGAGATGCTGATGTCGATTGCGGCGGTGGGTGCTGTTTTCATCGGCGCGACCGAAGAAGCGGCGACGGTCGTGTTCCTGTTTTTGATAGGAGAGCTCTTGGAGGGCGTTGCCGCCAGCCGGGCACGCGCCAGCATTCAGGGCCTCACCAAGCTGGTTCCAAAAACCGCGCGCCTCGAAGAAGACGGCCAAGCCAAAGAGGTACAGGCGGATAGTCTGGAAGTCGGAGCAACAATCCAGATCAGGCCGGGCGACCGTATTCCGGCGGACGGAGTGATACTGTCCGGCGAGAGCGCAATCGACGAAGCACCGGTCACGGGCGAAAGTACGCCAGTCCGGAAGGGGCCGGAAGCGTCGCTGTTTGCCGGTACCGTTAACGGGGACGGATTGCTGCGGGTTCGCGTCACCGCCGCTGCTGCGGACAATACGATTGCGCGCGTGGTGCGCCTCGTCGGGGAAGCGCAGGAATCAAAAGCGCCTACGGAGCGCTTCATCGACCGGTTTTCCAGTTTTTATACGCCGGGCGTGGTTGCGGTGGCCGCATTGGTTGCTGTTTTGCCACCGTTGATGTTTGGCGGAGTCTGGTCTGCTTGGATCTACAAGGGTCTGGCCATCCTGCTAATCGGCTGTCCCTGCGCGCTCGTCATCTCCACACCCGCCGCGATTGCGGCCAGTTTGTCTGCGGGCGCCCGCCGTGGCCTTTTGCTTAAGGGCGGCGCGGTCCTTGAGCAGATCGGCAAGATCACCGTCGCGTGTTTCGACAAGACCGGTACGCTTACCGCCGGCAAGCCCCAAGTCACGGACATTATCGGCTTTGCACGCAGCGAGGCTGACGTCCTGCGTTTTGCCGCAGCGCTCGAGGCCGGTTCAAGTCACCCGCTCGCTACTGCGATTTTGGCCAAGGCGGCAGAACAGAATATCTCGTTGCCAGCGACCGCCGGCTCGAACGCGATCGGGGGAAAGGGAGTTCGGGCCAGTGTCGAGGGCCTAGAAGTATTTTTGGGATCGCCAAACGCCGTCGCGGAGACCTGTACGCTGACAACCGAGCAAGACACGAAGATCGCAGCCCTCAACGACGAAGGCAAAACGGTTTCGCTCGTTACAGTCGACGGGACGATCGCGGGAGCGATTGCGATGCGTGACGAGCCCCGTCCTGATGCGAAAAGCGGGCTCAAGCTCTTAACGGATGCTGGCATCCGGACTGTCATGCTGACGGGTGACAATCGCCGCACCGCTGACGCGATCGGCAAACAACTGGGAATAGAAGTTGAAGCGGAGTTGTTGCCGGAGGACAAGCAGCGCATTGTCGGCAACTTTCAAAAGGCGGGCTGGTCGGTCGCCAAGATCGGCGACGGTATCAACGACGCGCCGGCGCTGGCGGCGGCCGATGTCGGGATCGCGATGGGGGGCGGCACCGACGTCGCGCTGGAAACGGCCGACGCCGCCGTGCTGCACGGCAGGGTCGCGGATGTCGCGGCCATGGTCGACCTGTCGAAGCGGACGATGGTCAACATTCGGCAGAACATTACCGTTGCGCTTGGGCTGAAGGCCGTCTTTCTCATCACCACAATCGTCGGCCTGACCGGCTTATGGCCCGCTATCCTGGCCGACACCGGTGCGACCGTTCTGGTGACGATGAATGCGCTGCGACTACTCCGCCTTCGGACGGCCGGATCTCTCGGGCCTACAATAGACGGGAAATCATAGCTAAAACCATGCCTCGCGCTCAGAGACTTCATTTTATGCTTCATCGATCGCACCTGTTTTCTCTGCCTAAGAGACTGCTTGGTTCGGCAGTCCCACTCATAATCGTTGCCCTCATCTTTGGGCTGACAATGGATGCCGCATTTGCAGCTCCAGGCGAGACGGGCGGAACGACGAGGTTCGACCTGGCGCTTCTGGTCCGCATCGGCGTTGCTGTCGCGCTGGCCTTCCCTATTGGATGGGAACGCGAGTTTCGCGGTTCGGAAGCCGGCGACCGAACCTTCATGCTCGTCAGTCTGGGCGCGGCTGCGTTTACCGCTGTCGGCGTCGAGAACTTCCCGGCCACGGCTGAGAAGGTGATGGCGGGCGTCGTCACGGGCGTAGGCTTTCTCGGCGGAGGCATGATCCTGAAAGATGGCGGCAACGTTCGTGGCCTGACGACTGCGGCCGCCATTTGGGCGACGGCTGCGGTCGGGATGCTTGCGGGGGTTGGCGAACTTCTCATCGCCGGATTGGTCACCGGAATGGTTATTCTGATTCTGGAGTTTGAATTCCTGCCAGTGATCGGCCGGCTCGACGCCCGACGCTGGAGGCCGAAGAAAAACGAGCGGGAAACAAACGGACGTGAATTCTGACGGAAAGGTTCTACTCTAAATGCTTAACCTGTGCGCAAGTCTTTGAATCGCTTTTACCTCACCTGGCGGAGAACGATGCCGACCGATGTGCAGCTCCATCATGCTAAAATGTCTGCCAAACCCAGGGAAGGATTCGGCGAATTGCCATTATGGGCAAAGCTTATGTGTCTCAAATTAAACAGATCTGCATACGGCTCGCTCGCTCTATCGACTTTCGTGCCGGAGTCATTCCAGGCGTTTCGATGAAATCAATTCTAACCTAACGAGGAGATCAAAATGGGTTTCGATCAATATCACGAACCTGCCGAAGAGCTTTCGCAGGAAACGCGCACCTTTGCACGAATGATCACGTCGTTGATTGAGGAGGCCGAGGCCATCGGCTGGTACGAACAGCGGATGTCGCTCGAAAAGGACAAGGAAGCCAAGGCCATTATGGCGAACGCGCAAAAGGAGGAGTTCAAGCATTTCGGGATGAATCTCGAATTTCTTCTTCGCCGCAACAAGGATTGGCGGACCGAGCTCCAGGGAATTCTGTTCACGAAAGGAGACATCGTGAAGCAAGCCGAAGCCGCCGAAAAAAAGGTGGATTAATTCACTCAAGGTGCTTGCTATGGTCGATAAAAGGTCGATTCCGCGGAAGAAGGTCTTCAAGGCCGGAAAGATCGCCTTTGGCGGTGCAGTTATCGATTGCACCGTCCGAAATCAAACAATGTACGGGGCTTTACTCGAAGTGGAGAGCCCGCTCGGAATTCCCCGGAAATTTGTGCTGGACATTGCGGTGGATCACTTTCGGCGCGAATGCGAAGTCGCCTGGATCAAGGAAAAGCGGCTCGGTGTCGTTTTCCGAGGAGGCTGATCGATAGATTGGTGGACGGGGAGGAGAGCTTCCGATGTTGAAACTAGCCCTCGCGTTGACGTTTTGTCTTGCCGCTGCGGACGCACAAGCCAGAGCCTCCGGCATCGCTCAAGGCGGCTGGTCGAAACTTTCGGCTGCGCAAATGCATCGACTTCCTCAAGCTGTTCGTCTGGCGCTTCATCATGCACAAGCGGGGTGCGGGGCAGAGGCGATCAGGGTCAGGAACGGCTTTTTAACATACTTGCCGCTCCCTGATGGGCGACAGCTGATAACCATTCATTTTGAACATGTTGAATGCGACAATGGCAAGCTTTGCGCGCCTGCTGGCTGCCTTCACCGCGTGCTTTTCTCAAGCGCTGACGGCAAGGTTCAGCGCGATATCTGGCGGGGAAACGTCCGCGAAATCAATACGGCGTTCTCCGCTGGCAATCTGCGCATCGAAATCGATTGCAGCCAAGGAGGCAGCAGTTGCAGCCGCCATTTGAAGTGGAACGGCAAAAGCCTGCAGATCTCGACGAACCGTGAAGCTATTCGGGCACGTTAGCGAGTTTGCTTATTTCATTGATGTCTTGCGAGTCTTTCAGCAGCTTACTCGCAATTTCATAAGAGCGGTTGAGTTCAGCCAAACGACTCATCTCGATCGTCGGCTGAACATTTGATTGTTCCAGCATGGCCTGCACAACCGTCGCCGAGCCAGCATCCACCCTTGGCTGCTGATCGGACCGGAGTAGATTTCCCCCGCCGCCTCAAGCCTTGCGCTGGCGGCAAAGCTCACAAGCCTAAGCTTACCGAGTTCTACTTGCCCCATTAAAACACGACCAGAGGGGTCGATCGTGATCTCTCCCGACCGAGGTGGAACGATTATGGCGCCCTTATCACCAAGAACCGGCAGACCTTCTAACGTCACCAGCCGGCCATTGGCATCCAAACCAAAGGAACCGTCCCTTGTGTATCGCTCCCCCTGGTTCGTTTGAATTGCGAAATAAGCATTACCGTTGATTGCCAGATCTAACGGATTGCCGGTAGATCGGAAGGCCCCGGACGCAGAGGATGTAAAAGGCAGCGCTGCATCGACCAGCGACAACGGGCGCTCGGGCTTTTCACCGATTTCCTGCGTCTTTTCGGGCTTGAGGTACTCTTGAAAGGAGAGCTGCTGGGCACGATAGCCCGTCGTTTGGCTGTTCGCCACGTTGTTTGCGGCAACATCCAGCCGACGCCGGAGCGCCATCAATCGTGAGAGGCTGATGAGCGTAGTTTCTCCGACCACCCAAACCTCTTCTCATCGAATCGTTGTAACCCTATTCGAAATTCGGAATTGCGCCAAGATCAGAACTGACGCCCTAAGCGCAAGCGCGTCCCGATTACAGGGATTTGGCCAATGCACGAACGTGGCGTAAGCCAGATGAAAAAGGAAAAACGGCAGGAGACTTCAATGGCTGGCCCTAAAAGCACCAAGCAGTCTGCTGTCCGTTTCAACTACGAGGATTTGACCACCGCGCCGTTCATCTATTTTGACGTCGTACCTGTCCACGGCACCACGGGTGGCTGTCTGCAGATTGAACTTGCCGCCCGCGTTCTGACCCCGGCACCGGGTGAAGTTGAAGTCAAATTCCCGACGACCGGACGCTTGAGGTGCACCACGGCGGCGGCGACCAATCTTCGCAACGCGATAGATTTGGGATTGCGCATGCTCGATGAAGCCGAACAAGGCCCCGCCGCCGCTGCAAAATTGAATTGAAACTGGCAGCTGTCTGCTTCCTGCACACTTGCCGATGTATTTTTAATTGAATTGCCGGCGAACGTTATTCGCAAATGGGAATCGTACAGCGCTAATCAACTGGTAACGTTCAAGCGCCCAACGCGGGAAGCGCACAACATCTATAATGAGGTGTTCGTCTTGGCGGAAGACTTTAGCCCAAGTGATAGCCGGCGTTCGGGTTGAAAGAAAGTCGGCCGGGCGCATTTGGAAGAGGACCTTGCTCATGCACCCGGCCATCCGGCATCCTGTGAGGGATGCGCGGAATTGAAGCATTAGTGACGACGGCGATGCCCCGGCCTCACGACCACAACAGGCTGGTTGTGGCCTCGATTCCATGAGCGCTGCATACCTCGATTGGCATAACCACCTCCATGGCCCCGCATTTCCGCACGCGGGCTATCGTGGCCAGATCTGACCACCGGGTCCGCAGCCGCAATGCGGGGTGTCGCGATCGATATGGCAACGAATGCACTCACGATCGCCAACAACGCGATTGCGACCAGGATCAAAAAGCGTCTCAAGTGGAACTCCTTTGTGAAATGGGCTGCTGGCGTCGGAATGAATACATGTGACAGCTCCGTGCAGCCGACGCTCAGGGAACTTCCCAGGTCGGTTTTCCGAAAGTCAAGACTCGGTAGCCATAACCTCCGAGCGCCAGAATCAGCACGGCATTGCCGGCCGCCATGGCGAGAAGCCCCGTCCAAAGAAGGGTTCCGAAGGCCGTGGTGAGGAGAAAGGGGCCAAGCGGCATACCGGCTACCCCGGCCGGCACCGAGATCAGCGTGCGCACGCCCGGCACGAGCCGGCCCACCAGGACCGCCGCCCGACCGCGGCGCGCGAACCACGCGCCGGCCCGGTCAATTTCTGCCGGGCTCAAGGTAAGCCAACGTCCCATGGCGCCTCGAGAAGGTTTTCAGACGCTCAGGGCCGATCCATCGGCCCACCCCATACCAGAAAAGCGCTCCTGCAAGCGAGCCAATCGTACCGGCCAGCACGACGCCGATGAGGCTGAGTTGGCCGCGCGCCGCTACGAACCCTGCCAGTGGCATGATGATCTCTGAGGGAATTGGGGGGAAAATGTTTTCGGCCAAATGAGAAGGGAATGCCAAAATACCCTCCGCGCTCGACGGCGTGGGCTAACAAACAGGTCGGCCTCCTTTAGAGATACCCGTGGGAACAAAACAAACGCGACGGGATCATCATGCGTTCCGTTCAAGACCAGCTTTATCGAGAAGACACAGAGATCAGCGGCCAATGACAGAGATCCCAATAAAAGACCATCACATGCAGCATGTCGCGCCCGCCATACCGGGGACCGCTCCACTGCTGCAGCCCGGATTGACCTGCTGGCGGTTGGAGCGCGCTGCCCGACTGGCTCCCATTATTGATGCTGCTCCCTACTTCAGGCTGGTTCGAGACGCCCTGCTTCGGGCGCGCCATTCCGTCCTTTTTATCGGCTGGGAGTTCGATACCCGCATCAAGCTGGACCCTGACGCGCCCCTTCCTGGCTTGCCGGACCAGTTGGGTCCGTTCCTGAACGCCCTCGTCGAGCGTCGCCCCGAGCTCTGTGTGCGCGTGCTACAATGGAACCTGGGTCTGATCGGAACCCTTGTTCGCGGCGCGACGCCCCTCTACCTGCTGAATTGGATGACCAGTAAGCGCTTCCAGTTCCGGTTAGATAACGCCCATCCCCCCGGCGCAGCCCATCACCAGAAGCTCGTCGTCATCGACGACACGCTTGCGTTCTGCGGCGGCATCGACATGACAAACGACCGCTGGGACACGCGCCATCACAGGGACGGGGATCCGCGGCGGGTGCGGCCCTCAGGGCGAGCTTACGGCGCCTTTCACGATGCAACAATGGCGGTAGACGGTCCAGCGGCGGCGGCCTTGGGGGACCTTGCCCGTGAACGCTGGCGCCGGGCCACGGGCGAGCAGATCGAGCCGCCCCCGCAAGAGGGCTTTGATCCCTGGCCAAGGGACCTGGAGCCTCTGCTACGCGACGTGGAGGTGGGTATCGCCCGGACCGAGCCAAAGTATCACGGCCGGACTGGCGTGCGGGAGATCGAGGCGCTGCATCTGGCGGCGATCGCCGCCGCGCGGCGTGCGATCTATATAGAGGGGCAATATTTTGCCGCGCGCTGCATCGGCGAGGCGCTCGCGGCGCGGCTGGGTGAGCCGGACGGGCCGGAAATCGTGGTCATCAACTCGGAGCACGCCCGCGGGTGGGTAGAGGAAAAAGTGATGGGCGCCGCCCGTGAACGGCTGGTCGCATATCTTCGGGAAGCCGACCGGCACGGGCGGTTTCGGATCTACCGCCCGGTGACGGCAAACGGCGCGCCGATATACGTCCATGCCAAGGTGCTCGCCATCGACGATCGCTTGCTGAGGATCGGGTCCGCGAACCTTAACAATCGGTCAATGGGTTTTGATACGGAATGCGACCTCGCCATCGAAGCCCGTTCAGGCGCAACTGACAAAACAGCTGTATCGGAGGGCATTACTTTAATTCGCAACGGTCTCCTGTCAGAGCACCTTGCGACAGATCCAGCCACATTTGCCGCCGCCCTCTCGGACGCAAGCGGCTCGCTCATCAACGTCGTCGAAAGCTTCCGGCGCGATTCGGGCCGCACGCTTGTGCCGCTACAAATCTCCGAGGCAGATGGAAAGCCGATCCGTGAGGGGGAACTTCTCGACCCGGAGCAGCCGGAGCTGATATGGTCCATGGTGATGCACGCCGTTCAGGACCGGTTTCGTCGAACATAAAGGTCTGGAGCTCGTGTGAACGCTGGGGAGTATTCGACCCAGTTGTCTGGGCCGCGCTGTTACGCAAGGGCTGAAAGGTTACCGCGATTTCATCATCGCGCTCATCCGCCGTTCACCCCGGAACCTTTATTCTTTCGCCATGTTTTCAAAACATAGGAGATCAACATGAAACTTAGATATGCTCTCGCAGGGTTGGCAGCTTTCGGCGCTTCAGCATTTTCGACGGGGTCGGCCTCAGCGCTCCCGATGGGACTGGTTACGAGTCCTTCCAACGTGGAGCAGATTCGGGTGGTATGCGATAGGTTCGGCCGATGCTACCGCACTCGCCCACGCGTTTACGCCGCACCAAGCTATGGGTATGGGCCCAGCTATTACGGCTACGGGCCGAGCTATTACGGCGGCTACGGCTACGGTGGACCGGCAGTTAGCTTTGGCTTCGGCGGCGGCCACGGTGGCTACGGTGGTGGGCATGGTGGTTTCGGTGGTGGCCATGGCGGCGGTTTCGGGGGTGGTCATGGTGGCGGAGGTCACCATGGCTGGTAATGAGCCGTGATGCGCTGGGATAGGTGAGCTTCGGCGAGCTGGCGACCAAGCCAGTGAGGGCCCGCCAGCAATCAAAGTGCCGGACACGTCCATGTTGGTGATTTTCGGCAGGCCGCGACGCTTCGAGATCCGTCACTTTGGGATCCGAAAGCGCCTCCGAGGCTTTACGTGGCGACCGATCATTTATAAAAAAGCAATTGGTTTAAAATGGGTGATCGGTTGTAGGCGAACTGCTTTCGCAATGAGATTGCTCAATGCGGTCGTTGGCCGCCGCGCACTGCTGTGAGAGCTTTTCTACAACCCCTTTCGTCGCCCTGTTCATCCAACGTGCGAGCACGACTTAATAGAGCCCGATCATGTCGCTCGTCGGCCGATGCCTCCTCCCGGCCGCGCGCGACGGAACCTGGCGTAGGCTGACGATGCAAGTTGGCGTCGCGAGACTGATGAGCGGTACCGCTCTCCGGCGCTAGAGCGTCCATTGCTGCTTCCAGCTGAGCAATCTCCGTCGCACAGGGTCCAGCATGGGCCGTGCAATTTGGAAGCGCCATCGCGCCTATCGCAAGGAGAGTCGCGGCGAGGATCTTAAGACCAAGAGCAAGTTTTTCCGCCAACCGTATTCCTTTCAGGCAAGGCAAGATTAACTTTTAAGTTTATCACGACTGCAGGTTCATGATTAATTGTTTCACGTATCGCGATCCGTTCCATTCCGTCGCTCTACTTTAAGCCGAGAAGCAACGACGGCGACTCCCGGCGCAGGATGGCGGCCCGAATTCGATCCGTTGCCACCTTCGCTTATTATGGGGAACGTTTCCCGCGATCTTCAATAGCTCTCCAAAAGCCGATACTGATCCGGAACTGTGGGCGGCTTAGGAAAATATCGTGCGCGGACCGGAAGGCTCCGCTATATTGTCTAGCATGATGATCGCCATGAGCGGATGGGAGATGTTATCCCATCTCATCAACCTTGCAATAGCGTACGTGCTTGCGCTCCCGATTGGCTGGAATCGAGAGCGGGCAGAACGCAGCGCCGGCATCAGGACCTTTCCACTTGTCGCGATGGCAGCGTGCGGATTTGTGCTGGTCGCAATCCGTATCCTTGGCGCAGATTCCGTCGGCCAAGCGCGCATCTTGGAAGGATTGATTACGGGGGTCGGCTTCATTGGCGGTGGCGCGATTTTGAAACACGAGACGCAAGCCCTTGGTACGGCCACAGCCGCAAGTTTGTGGTCAACAGGCGCGCTCGGGGCGGCTGTCGGCTATGGCCTGTACGACATCGCCGCGATATTAAGCGCCGTAACCTATGTAACGTTGCGGTACGCCCCACTGAAGGAGATCGCCCGCGAAAATGGGAGCCAAGGATCGGCGAAAACTGACGTTTAAAATACCTGCCGAGGATTAAGAGTGCGGGGCAGCAAAGACAGTGAATGGGCGTTTGCTGGAAGGCGGAGGCCAGCACGAACGCCGCGAGCTTACTCTCTGGATCTGCGAGAGCATGTAGTCGGTTGGTTGTGAGCGGCGAGCCGTGCCGCGCGGTGGCTGAACTGTTTGACATAAGCGTTGCGAGCGTCGTGAAGTGGTCGCAGAGGACGCGTGCGACAGGCAGCGCGGCTGCCAAGCCAATGGGTGGCAAGCGTCCTTATCTGCTGGAGGGCGAGCGCGAATCCGTGGCCAACGTGAAAAATTCCCAAGTCGTTAATTTGGAATCTTGAATTGCCCGCTGGGGTCATTTGAGTTTGCCGGGAATAGGGTCTGCAGAAGGGGATTCCTTGCAAATTTGATTTATGATTCACTCGCCTTTGCATGTTTCGGCGAGGGACCAGATGCGGCCACCGGAACGGCGCGAGACGGGAAAGCAGGACCTGTTCCGGTCCCGGCTCGACCAGATCATCGCCCTGAAGCATCCGCTGGTGGCGCTGGGGCGCACGGTGGGCGTTCCTGGAACGGGAGTTTGGGGCGGTGGATCCGGGCCGTTTGCCGCTGCCGACGCGATTGATGGCGGGGCTGGCGATCCTCAAGCACATGGATGACCTTTCCGACGAGGTGCTGTGTGAGCGCTGGGTCGAGAACCCCTTTTATCAGTTCTTCTGCGGCGAGGAGTTCTTCCGGCACCGGTTGGTGTTCGATCGCTCGTCGCTGACGCGCTGGCGCAACCGCATGGGCGAGGAACGGCTGCAGGCATTGCTGGATGAGAGCCTGTCGGTTGCCATTAGGACCAAGGCAATCAAGCCATCCAAGCTGTCGCGGGTGATCGTCGACACGAGAGGCTGGCGCAGCTCACCGGGGTTGATTTGCGGTGCAATCAGAACGTCGCTCCCGTGGCCTTAGACTTTAAGGTTCCGACCGGCTGGGCGCTGCTTCAATTATGGCGCGCCGTGTGTCATCCGCGCTACAGCAAGTTTGGCGCATTGCGGTAGCTTCAGGCACATATGAAACCTGAGAGAACCAAAATGAAAAAGTTCCTACTCGCTACTGTCGCCTTGGCCGCCCTGGCAGGTACAGCGTCCGCCGCTGATATGGCCGCCCGTCCGTACACTAAAGCCCCGATGATGGAGGCCTCCCCAATTTACAACTGGACTGGTTTTTACATCGGCGGTCACGTCGGCGGCGCATTCGGCGGCAACAACAACATTCTGGCCCCCGGCTTCACCGGCACCAACAGCAACGACGGTGTGTTTATGGGCGGCGTGCAGGTTGGTTACGACCACCAGTTCTCGCCGAACTGGGTGCTCGGTCTTGAAGCCAACTACAGCTTCCTCGACACCAACAACAATCCCTTTGTCAACCGCGGACTCGGTTCCGTCACGGGCCGGCTCGGCTACACCTGGGGCCCGGCGATGGTGTACGTCAAGGGCGGTTATGCCTGGGCTGACTCCCGCCTCACCAGCGGTTTCGGCGGCGGCACTTTTTCAAACGCCGGCGGCGGTCGCGACGGTTACACCGTCGGCGGCGGTCTCGAATACCTGTTCACCCAGAACTGGTCGGGCAAAATTGAATATCAGTACTACGACTTCGGTACCCGGAACGCTCTCTTCACCAACGGTGCTGGCGTCGTCACCGCCGTCGGGTTCCGCAACGACGAGCACACGATCAAGGCCGGCCTAAACTACCGGTTCGGGTGGGGCAACGCGTCGGCTTCTCGTTACTGAGGGGTTATCAAGGACGCAGATTAAAGGGTCAGCCGTTAGGCTGGCCCTTTTTTGTGAGCCAATTAAAGGTTGATCTAGGAAGCCGGCTTGGCACCGAGCGCATGCTCAATCCTGCGAAAACAGCAAAAACGTTCTTGCTGCAGATAACTGTTTCAGGCGGCTTAAGAGCTTCATCCAGCCAGCGGCGCTGGATCATTGCACCAAACGATTTTCTTATAGTCGAAGCCGACTTCGATAGTCGGCTTGAGCACGGCGAAAAATGGCGAGATGTCGAAATTGCGCGTTCCAGCCGATCGTGATCACCGATTCCAGGCCATCGTGATCACCCATTCCAGAGCATCGTGATCACCATTTCCAGCCGATCGTGATCGCTATTTCCAGCGATCATGATCGGGGGCAACGGGGAGGCGCGCACCGCTGACAGTCTGCAACCCGGCTACCTTGGTCTTTTGCCCAACCGCAGAGGATCGAGATGCCGACCGAGAGACTGTCCATGCGCCACATTCGCGAAGTTCTACGCCTGCACTATAGCGTCGGCATGTCGCAACGCGCCGTTGCCCGCAGCCTGGGCTTGGCCCAAGGCACGGTCAGCAAGTACCTGAACCGAACCCGCCGTGCCGGCCTGACCTGGCCGTTGCCGCCGGAGCTGGATGACGATGTCCGGCTTGAGAACCGCCTATATCCGCCACCATCCGATCGGCCCAGCGACGAGCGTCCGCAGCCCGATTGGGCGCTCGTGCATCGCGAGCTGCGGCGCCCGAACGTCACGCTGATGCTGTTGTGGGAGGAGTATTGCGACGCAAGCTCCGACAGCTTCAGCTATTCGTGGTTCTGTGAACGCTACAAGGAATGGGCCGGCCGCCTCAAGCCGACCCTGCGCCAGGTCCATGTCGCCGGCGAGAAGCTGTTCGTCGACTATTCCGGCCACACGATGGAGGTGGTTGACGGGCTCAGCGGTGAAGTGCGCAGCACGCAGGTCTTCGTTGCCGTACTCGGCGCCTCGAACTACACCTACGCCGAAGCCAGCCTCAGCCAGAGCCTGCCGGACTGGATCGCCTCGCACGTTCGGGCCTTTGCCTATTTCGGCGGCGTGGCCCGGCAGACGGTGAGCGACAATCTGAAGGCCGGTATCACCCGGGCTTGCTTCCACGAGCCGATGGTCAACCGGACCTATGCCGATCTCGCCCGCCATTACCGCACCGCCATCGTTCCAGCGCGGCCGTATCGGCCGCGCGACAAAGCCAAGGTCGAAGTCGGGGTCCAAATCGTCGGGCGATGGATTCTGGCGCGCTTGCGCAACCGCCGCTTCTTCTCGCTCGCCGCCCTCAACGAGGCGATCTACGCGCTCCTTGTCGAGTTGAACGATCGACCTCTCCGGAGCTGGGGGCGAAGTCGGCGCGAACTGTTTCAGGAGCTCGATCATCCGGCGCTCACCCCCTTGCCGGATGAACCGTACGAGTATGCCGAGTGGAAGCGCTGCCGGGTCAACCTCGATTATCACGTCGAGATCGCCAAGCATTACTACAGCGTCCCTCACAACCTCGTTCATCAGGAGGTTGAGGCCCGCATCACTCAAAAGACCGTCGAGATATTTCTCCGCGGCAAGCGGGTGGCGTCGCATCTGCGCAGCACCTTGCCGCATCGACCGACCACGATTCCCGAGCATATGCCGAGCTCGCATCGCCGCTATCGCGACTGGACCCATGAGCGCATTCGTTCCGAGGCCGCCAAGGTCGGTCCCGATGCCCAGACGCTGATCGATGTCATCCTGCGATCGCGGCCACATCCGGAACAGGGCTTCCGCTCGGCCATCGGCATTCTCGGGCTGGTCAAGCGCTATGGCCAGGAACGCGTCGATGCCGCCTGCGCCCGTGCGCTGCTGCTCAATGCCCGTTCGTACAAAACGGTCGCCGCGATCCTCAAGAACGGCACTGACAGAACTGCTCCTCCTGCCGAGGAGGCGCCCATCCTCTTCCACACCAACATCCGTGGCCGCAGCTATTACAATTGATCAGGAGAGATCAGCATGCTCATTCACCCTACCGTCGATCGCTTGCGCGCCCTCGGCCTCGCCGCCATGGCCGATACCTTCGTCGAACTGCAGAACAATCCCGAGGCGGCCGAGATGCCGCACGCCGATTGGCTCGGCCTCCTCGTCGATCGCGAGGTCACCGCCCGCGACAACCGCCGCCTCACGCGCCGCTTGACCAGTGCCAAGCTCCGTCAAGCCGCCACCATTGAGAACGTCGACTATCGCACCGCCCGTGGTCTCGATCGTTCGCTCTTCCAGAACCTCGTCACCTGTCAATGGATCCGTGACAGCAACCACCTGGTCATTGTCGGCCCAACCGGCACCGGCAAGTCCTGGCTTGCCTGCGCGCTCGGCAATAAGGCCTGCCGCGACGGCTTTTCCGTCCTTTACAAGCGAACATCCCGCCTGTTCGCCGATCTCGCCCAAGCGCGCGGCGAAGGCCGTCTGGCGCGCCTGATCGCCGCGCTCGAGCGCGTCAATCTCCTCATCCTCGACGACTGGGGACCCGAACCACTCACCGCCGACCAGCGCCGTGATCTGCTTGAGATCGTCGACGATCGGTACGACAAGGGATCCTTGTTGATCACAAGTCAGGTCCCCGTGTCGCAATGGCATGACGTCATTGCCGATCCCACCCTCGGCGATGCGATATTGGACCGCATCATTCACAATGCCCACCGCATCGAGCTCAAAGGCGACAGTCTACGGCGTCAGGCTGGCGAAAAGAAAAAACCATGAGCACCTCACGCACGATCGCCCCGCCGGCCCACAGGCCCCTCCCGCGCGCGTCGCTACGTCGCTCGTGGGGGCACTCCGCGCCGCGCACGGGGCCCTCCCATGGACCGCCGGAACGATCTTCGAACCAACCCGCCAGCCTTGACGAGGAGGCCATTTCCAGCACACATAAACCCGTCAGCCGTGTTCGCCTCCGCACCTGATCACGATCACTGGAATCCGTGATCACCATCGCCTGGAACACCTGATCACCATCCCTGGAATGCGCA